>Ga0268262_10003999_pt1 | contig 15502 bp, 13 predicted proteins | sample TergutNc150P3_FD_190354 | JGI IMG/M metagenome (GOLD analysis project Ga0268262, IMG submission 190354) | Nasutitermes corniger P3 segment gut microbial community from laboratory colony in Florida, USA - Nc150 P3 (SPAdes) (version 2) | ecosystem: Host-associated > Arthropoda: Insects >... | reverse complement strand
GGCCGGCGTGGTGGAACGGTAGACACTGGGGACTTAAAATCCCCTCCCCGTTTTGGGGGTATGAGTTCGAGTCTCATCGCCGGCAGTAAACCCTAATTTGGCGCTGTGTTTAATAAACACATTAACCAGAATATGACCCATTGAAGGTGCGGGCGGGCGACACAGCCAAAACACGTGTTGAATCCGGCTGCGAAGCCGTCAGACCGCCTGGCATTTTGGGTAACATATAAATTGTTGAAACAAAACCAAGCGGTCAGACATCAGTCCCACTTTATAGGCAAGCCTTTGTTCACACGTCTTCTGCGCCGGAGAATTCCACATTGTTTTGTCTGCGTCGCCCGCCCGTACCTTCCTGTGTAAAATCTGTAAAAAGCATGATTAAGCATGGCAATTTGGGTTTAACTAAGCGCATTGCAGAACCTGGCGCTTAATTCACAGGCTATATGTGGCAATGAGGCCGGACAAAACCCAAATGGAAGCCTCTGGAATTCTCCGGCTTCGGAGACGAAAGAGTAAAGGTTAGCCGTAAAGTGCATTGACTGCCTGCTATTGAATAGTAACTGTCGTAGAAATTCACTGACACAAAAACCTAAAAAACTCATCGGGCAGGCGGCTCCGAAGCCGGATTCAACAGGCAGCTTTCATTTGGTGTTTTGCCCGGCCTCTTTATCTGGTTTAGCTTATTGTAAGCGCCAGATTCTGCGCTAAGTTAGGCTTTTCACCCACTCGCTTATCTTTTGCTTCAAGTCAGCCTTGTCCATCTTTGCGACGTTTTTAAAGTCGATCTCCCCAATAACCGTGTTTCCGCCAAGCTGGGCTTTGAGTTTGTTCAGGGCCTCGCCCATGCCGCCGCCGTGACAGCAGAAAAGGGCGATTTTCTTTCCGGCTATGCTGTTCTTGCTTAGGAAGGAGGCAATTGCCGGAGCTGGAGAACCAGCCCACACCGGAGTCCCAAGTATGACTAGATCGTAGGCGCTAATGTCCACGGAAAGAGGTTTAAGCGGCGGCTTTTTGCCCATTACAACCTGGCTGCCGCCCCAAAGAATTAAGAAGAAACCCTTCCTTTTTTTATCGTCAAGGGTTTCAATCCTGAAAATGTCCACGTTTAACTCTGTCTTGAGAATTTCCGCTACATGGGCGCTGGTTCCTCCGTAGGAATAATAAATTACCGCTGTCTTCATACATGCTCCTTTTCAATTTGAATTATTGGTTTACATTTTGGCGGGCTAAAAAGTAAACCCAAAAGTAACACCTAGACTATACCCATTATCCAAAAAATAATACGTAACAGGAATATCAATTATTACAGGCCCAAAATTAAAGCCCACAGCACCCATAGCCTTTGGATTGAAAATGCTTGGGGCGGACTTTCCTCCCAGGCTAAGTCTCAAAATGGGCGGTGTATCCATTATTACGTCTGGCGGCAGACCAGTTATCTCGCCAACGTCCAGAGAACCGTGAGCGTTTATATTGGAGCTTCCAAACGCTATGTCAACACCAGCGCCCAGAGCCACGTTCAAAAAGCCGAGCAGTCGTATTGAAGTCATCGCTTCAACAGGTATGATATAAGTGTTTGTGTTGATACCGAAGCGCATAACCTCTGTAAACGGCATAGTTATGCCCTCGAATTGAAAATTCAGCAGCTCTTCATCTATAGGAAGGGCTGATGTCAATTCAAAACTGGTTTTCTGCCAGGTAAACCCGGCACTCAGGTTAAGCCCGCGCCAAACAAACAGACCCAATAACAAACGTTTTTGGCTTATCAACTGGTAACTGGTGTTAATTCCAACGGACATGGTCTTAAAGGAAAAGTCCGGAAAATACGCAGCAATAGCCTTTATCCAGTTTGTTTCGAACATACTGAACTTAAACCCAAAATAAAGGCCTTTCAACAGAAATTTGGAAGTATTGATGCCAAATTGGGCGTTAAGCGCCTTAATATCAAGCCCTATACCAATATCCAGTTTGTCTTTATCGTCAAAAAATCCAATTTCTCCCTCACCGCCCTTGATTGCGTCCATAATCTCATCAAGAAGAGTAAACTGTTTTGGGAATTGAAGGGCACCCATAAAACCGGCGGTAAAGGAAAATGTTTTATATCCTTCATAACCACGCTGACTTGCCCCGTCACTTGAGAATACAGAGGCATTGGCAAAAGCTCCGGCAAGATTATTGAAACTGCCTGGCAGGAAATTATCAATATCAGAACTTATTAATCCCGCATACTCATCGAAAAAAGTTCCCAATTGTCCGTTTATTTCATCAAGAAATCCCTGAATTTCCGCACCACCACCGGAAAAATGCGGGGCTTTGATTTCTACATCAACCGCAAATACCATTCCCGCTAAAGACAGAAGAAACACAAAAAGCAACAGCCTTTTGCATGCAAAGCTGGCAATAAAAATCCTCATGATAAATCCTTACGACCCATTATTAAGGCCTAGTCAAAAGGCCTTTGATAAAACTGCCCTTTAAGACGGTCGGTTTTCAATACATTGATAAACGCTTTTTCATCTATTTTCTTTATTTCGGGAATTAGTATCTTGACCTGGCTGGCGGTTACTACAGAATAAAGCAGGGTCCGGCTTTTCTTTTCATAACTGCCAATTCCCTCAAAACAGGTAGCGCTGTGATGGGTTTTTTCACTGATTGCCGAGTAAATCAAATCCGGCTTGTTGGTAATGATAAGAAGCGTCATTTGCTGATAGTTACGATAAAGGACCCCCAGGGCCGCGGTGGTTGTGAACTGGAAAATTATGGAGTACAAAGCTTTGTCCAGGTCGAAAAGGATCCCCGCTACCGCCAGAATAACGCAATTCCCAATAAAGATGTAATTCCAGGCGTCCCTTTGGTATTTTTCGGAAATGAAAATCGCTATAAAATCGGTACCGCCTGATGTTGCGTCGGCATAGAGACAGAGGGCAATGGACAGCGCGGTTAGGGCACCGCCGAAAATTGCCGAAAGCAGGGTATCGTGCAGTTGGATTAAATCAATGAACATGGAAGGCATCCAGTCGGCAAGCAAGCCTGTGATAGCAACAGCAAGCAAAGAATAGAGGGTGAATTTCTTTCCAACGAATTTAAAACAGACCGCGGCTGGTACCGCGTTAAAAATATAATATGTCAAACTGAAAGGCAGGTTGAATTTTCCGTAGCGCAGGCATATTTCCTGAAGCAGAAGGGTCAGCCCGGTAAACCCGCCGGGAAGAATCCCGCCAGCGTGAACAAAGGTTTTTAAGTTGAACGCCATCAGCACACCGGCGACAGTTACCAGAAACAAGCGCCAAATCGTAAGCGAAAACTTTTTTTCCATATAAATATCTTAGTTTATTATTGAATCTTTGACTATTATTGGACTAAAATAAACAATACAAACATGAAAATAGAACTTTTTACCTTTTGTGATTTTGCCCAGGAAAATGCCGGAAAGCTTACCATTGTCGGTACTTTTGATACCATAATCGCAAGGAATTACCCCTGCATACATCCGCATCTTTCGGTAGTTATACGCCTGCGTTTCGATCTTTGGGAGTTTTCCAATCATCAGTTCAGAATAGAGACAAAAACCCTGGAAGGCGAAACACTAATGGAAACAATCCAGGGCAATGTCGAAGTAAAAGGAGTAGGAAACGCCACTGCGGTTTCGCATCTGGTTTTCACCATTTCCAATCTTCATTTTAAAACCCCGGGGGTTATTAACTTTACCCTCTATATTGATGATAAAGAATTGGCTTCCATTCCACTTTACTTAAGCACAAGCTAGAACCTTAATTTTTGCGAATAAGCCTAACTAAGCTCGAAGCCGCCGTGCAAGGCCTTGCCGTGGGCTAGACGGTCGTGGTCTTTTCTGACGCAGGCTTTGGCCTGACTTTTTCTCTCACACGCCGTGCGCCCAACGGCAAGGCCTTGCACGGCGGCTTCAGACAAGCCAAGACTTATTTGAATAAAAAAGCTTTTACATTCGATTATATTTTACATTTCACCAAACCTATTAATTTTGCCCGCTTCAGCGTGGGTGCGATACAGAGTTTATCTGCAAATTTTGTTTGTTTATCGCAAACGGCGGCTACCAAATATACCACCCAAGTGTGGGCTAAATGTGACCCACAATTTTGCGAAATAGGCTGGCAAAGGAAGGGCAGCGGGACGCAAAAAATTTCTGGAGTTCTCTATCGAAACAGACCAGGGAAAAAGCAAAAACTTAAAGTGCAATAATGGCGTCCGGTATGAGAAACATGAAGATGTCACTGATCTATGAAACTAGAAAATGCTTTGTTGCAAAAAAAAACCGGACGGGGCTGTAGCGATAGGTTCCTCCAGCTTTTTTGCCGTACCGCTGCACTCCCTTTGCCGGAGTTTTACAAATTTAGTGGATCAAGTTTAGCCCGGCCTCTTTATCTTGTTTGGCTTATTGTAAGCGCCAGATTCTGCAATAAATTTATATTGATCTACCATCCCCTGATAGATCGACCTGTTAGATTATCAGCATGAAAATTAACTTTTTTATAGACAAAGCCAGGTTTCTTTTGTCGGGTTTGGCTTCCGCATCAATAAAACAGGAAGTATCGAACAGTATGGATATTTTGGACAAACTGGAAAAAATTGTTGAAATTTCCAGGAAAAACGGCATTGGCAAGTGCCTGATAAAAGGGAAGGCGTATCTTGACTATGTTACAAAGAAACTGGATATAAACCCGATACAGGCGGTGCTGTTTTCACACTTTATAGAGCGCAGTGATGACGGTCAAATTTCGATAAACGAGATAGCCAGTTCCATAATGTGCAGCAAGATCAGGATAATGAAATACATTAGCGAATGTGAGGAACTTGAAAAGAAAAAGCTAATCCGCTGCCGCAGAGATGATGGCAGTATTAGTTTCAGGGTTCCACGGGATGTAATGGATTCACTGCGGAAAAACAACGAGTTTAAACCGGAAGAAAAAAACAACCTTTCCATCTTTGAATTCTTTACGGTTCTTGAGGAGCTCTTCGCAGACAAGGATAATAAGGAATTGACTTTCGATGCCCTAAGAACAGAGTTACTGGATCTTATCAACATGAATATGCATTTACACTTCTGCAAAAAGATAATGAGTTACAAGCTTTTAGAATACAATTTGTCATTGTTAATTCTCTTTTGCCACCTGTCCGGTAACAATAACGATGACAATATCGGTTTCCATGATCTTCAATTTTTGTTTGATAGCAAAAGTGAGGCCAGCTGCATTAAAAAAGAACTATCCGATGGAACTAATACGTTAGTTACAGGTAAATTCGTTGAATTCACAAATAATAACGGTTTTGTGAATAATGAATCCTGGAAACTGTCGGATATGGCAAAGAAGGAACTGCTCTCCGAACTAGGCGTTGTAGGGAAAAATTACCAAAAGAATATCATTCGCCACGATGCGATTCAGTGCAAAAAATTGTTTTACAATGAAAAAGAATCAGGAGAGATACAAAAACTTATTTCCCTGCTGAAAGAAGAAAACTACGGCAAAGTACAGGAACGGCTTTCCGGAAACGGAATGAGGAAAGGCTTTGCCTGCCTTTTTTCCGGATCGCCTGGAACCGGCAAAACGGAGACCGCCTATCAGATTGCCCGCGAAACAGGGCGTAATATAATGATGGTGGACATAGCCAACACAAAAAGCTGCTGGTTTGGAGAGAGCGAAAAAAAGATAAAGGAAGTCTTCACCACTTACCGGTACGCTGTCGAGAATTCGGAAATCACCCCGATCCTTCTGCTAAACGAAGCGGACGCGGTAATAGGAAAGCGGAAAGAGATTAATAGCTCAAACCAGGCGGTGGATCAAACCGAAAATACCATCCAGAACATCATCCTGCAAGAAATGGAAAACCTGTCGGGCATCCTGATAGCCACCACCAACCTGACCCAAAACATGGACAGCGCCTTTGAGCGGCGCTTTTTATACAAAATCGAGTTTACGAGACCCAGCCTCGCCGCCCGGCAGTCCATCTGGCAGAGCATGATGTCGTCCCTTGCCGAAACCGACACCGAGGCTCTGGCTTCCCGGTTTGACCTGTCCGGCGGCCAGATAGAAAACATCGCACGCAAGGCCGAAGTGGACACGATAATAAACGGAAGCCGTCCGACAATAGACACTTTGACGCAGTATTGCAAAGACGAAAACCTGAACAACCTTACCAACACAAAAAAAATAGGGTTTGGAAATTCATGAAAAAACAGAAAAATTTATTTGGTCTAGCATCCTATGGCAGACCAATATAATATATTGACTAACATGGAAAACGAAAAAAAGCCCGCGCGGGCATCAATACCAGTAAGATCGGGTATGGCAAGGCTGTATTTTATCGACAGGGAGATAGCTTCGGGTAAATTCCCGAACACCGGCTATCTGGCTAAAAAGTGGGAGGGGATCAGCATTTCCACCATAAGCCGGGACATCGAATTTATGAAGGACAGGCTGAACGCCCCCATAGAATACGATGCCCTGCACCGGGGCTATTTTTATTCGGAACCTCTTTATCGTATCCCTACGGGCTTTTCCGGGGCCGATGAGCTTTTGGCTTTGGGCATGGCGAAAAATATCCTTACCATGTATAAGGATACCCCCATCTACGATGCGGCTCATCACCTTTTGGACAGCATTATCGCGCCCCTTGCCACGGAGAGCAATTCCGACTGGTACGAAAGCCGTATTGTGGTTCCGCAAATTCCATCCTCTCCCGTACCGCCAGACGTATGGGATCCCATAATAACCGCCCTGCGGGACAACCGCGTTCTTACTTTTGAGTATCAGGGAACCTATGACGACGATTATAAACCCCGCCGTGTCCGGCCCTACCAATTGCTGTTCGATAGCGGCCTCTGGTATTTGTACGGCTTTGCCGAGGAACGAAAAGGCATCCGTGTCTTCTCGCTGCGCCGTATGAAAAATGTCGTAACTGCAAAGGACCATTTTCTTTTGCCAAAAGATTTTGATTACCGTGCCGGCATCGGCGGCAGTCATTTCGGCGTTTTCACGGGACAGGAAAAGTATCACTTCAAAATTGCTTTTTACGATTCTTCCATTATGTGGGTAAGCGACCGTCAATGGGCGGAAGATCAGGAAATCACCGAGACCGAAGACGGCGTTATTGTCACATTTACCAGCACACAATTTGAGAAAGTGGTAGAATGGGTGCTGTCACGGGGCTGTACAGCCCGTCCGATGGAACCTGAATTGCTGGTAAATGCATGGCAGTTACATATCGAAGAAATGCAAAAAATGGCGAGGGGAAAATGAACTTTGTAACCATTGATTTTGAAACCGCAAAACGCTCGCGGGAAAGCGCCTGTTCTGTGGGCATGGTAAAATACCACGATGGAAAGGTGACAGACACCTATTATTCGTTGATCAGGCCGCCGAAACTCTATATCCGCCCGGATTTCACCGAGATTCACGGCCTTACAGTGGACGATGTAAGAGACGCCCCCAAATTTGCGGATCTATGGGAAAGCGCCATAAAACCCTTTATAGGCGATCTTCCCCTTGCTGCTCACAACGCTCCGTTCGACATGGGCGTACTCTGGGCGGTTCTTGAGTGGTACGAGCTGGAGATACCATCGTTTTCTTACTTCTGCACTTGCAGTCTGGCCCGGCATACCTGGCCGGAACTGAAATCACATGCCCTTTCGGCATTGGCTGAACACTTCGGTATCGTTTACAAGGCCCATAACGCCCTCGCTGATGCGGAGACTTGCGGGCAGCTTGTGCAAATGGCGTCTGAAAAATTTGGCTGCGCGAGTATTGAGCGCTTGCTCATCACCGCAGGGGTGGAAATGAACGTGCTTGCGTAAGATCGTATAATCCGGATTAGCCATGTTCTATGAGAATTTGAATAAACGTATTGTTACCTGGATAGAAAGCGGAAAACTAAAGTATTTGTTTTCCGACAAAAGAAAGCCTGATTTTGTCATAACGGACAAGATGGACATTGCCATAGTCCTTAAATACAATGCAAGTGAAATGATAGCCCCCGTTGTTTTGGAGAAAAGCAGGAATTCTTATACGCAAAAAATTGTACAGCTTTGTTCCGAGAAAAACATTCCAACTTTTAACAGCGTTTTTGAGATTCAGCGAAATAAAAAATATGAAACCATGTCTGTTAAACAGCCTGATAAAATTCAACTGGAACTAAGCCACAGTATTTTTAGCATAATCGGGCAGAGGCGTTTTGTAATAGATATAAATGGCTTAAGTATACACAATATCAAAATAATAAAGGACACAAACCTCAAGTATGACGAATTTATTATTAGAATTAACGGCATACCTGTTAAGCAAGGAAATATAAACTATTCAAATATTGACCCTTTTGACCAATTGACCATTCATCTTTCTGAAGCATTAAAAAAATAAGAATCAGTAAAGTACATTTGCTTATGGAGGCATAAAAATGCAGACAATCGTGTTAATAACCCGTGAAAACAGTGAGAGGGCGACCCATGTTTCGGTATTTCTTTTCGGTAGTGACAGTGAAGCCAAACATTTTTGTCATTTTGTAAACCGCCTTTCACTTGCCGGTGAAGATAAACTTGTTGTCAGAAGGATAATAGCCAGCGCTGAATACTCGCTGGGAAAATACCAACCATTTAGCTTTGACGATTTTCTTGAAATAGATAACAGAACAATACAACGCGTTTTGCGTGAATTGGATCATGAAATAAAAACAATCGTCTTAAAAACTTCCAAAAAAGAAATTAAAGAGCTGTTTCTAAGGAATATGTCAAAACGCATGGCAAGCATGCTGGAGGAAGATATGGATAATATGGATCCGGTAACTGAATCTGATATAGAAAACGCCAGGCAAATCTTTCTTGACGTATACGAAGATGTCAGCAGAGAAAACAGGTTTGACGAAGCGTGGGCAAGATATAGGAACAAGAAAGAAAACAAAACAAAGGATCAAGAGGATTCTGGTGACAAGAATCATATAGTATTAGTGTTTTGCGGTGACGAAACTGTCGCTGACTGTGTATCGGTATATCTGTTTGATAAATACGAAAACGCGGATGGTTTTTGTAACTACCTGAATGCTTTAGAACCTGATAAGGGATCTTTCGTTTATGCAAGGCATGCTGAGCAAATGATCGAATACGAGACGACAAAACCGTTGTTGATATCTTTCGATCAGATTTTTGAATATAGCAGGATTCACGGCAAGTTTGATGGAGCCCTTATAATCAGGGAGGCCCTTAAAAAATTTAGCTCAAAAACCATTTTGGAGGCGGTAAAAGGGCTGAATAAACGTTCCAGGATGTTATTCATGCAAAGCCTTCCCGTTAAAACCGCGGACGAGGTTAATGAGCATATAGACTACACAGATTATTCTTTTTTAAGCGATTCCCGCAAAGCTCAGCAGAAAATAATAAACGCGGTAAACAGAACTTATAGTGATTACAAAAACAACCGAGGTAAATTCAAATCAACTTATATTCTTAAGGCTTGACATGGTAAAGAATATAGCATATAACTCAAAGAGCATTTAAGCAAAATATGAACAGTATTCTTGAAGTAAATAGTTTAACTAAAACATTTAAAGCTTTCACAATTGACTCAATTTCCTTCAGTTTACCCGCCGGAGCAATAATGGGCTTTGTCGGTCAAAACGGCGCCGGAAAAACTACTACAATTCGTTTGATTTTGAATATGCTAAAAAGAGACAGTGGCGGAATTAAAGTGTTTGGACTGGATAATATTAGTAATGAAATGGAAATTAAACAAAATTTGGGAGTAATATTTGATGACCTTTTCTTTATAGAAACGTGGAAGATTAAAGACATAGAAGACATAATAAAAGAATTTTATAATTTGTGGGACAGTAAATTGTTCAGGCAATATTTGGATAAGTTTAATCTTCCTTTTGATAAAAGAATAAAGGATTTATCAAGGGGAATGAAAATTAAACTAATGCTTGCTGCGGCGATGTCCCATGACGCAAAACTTCTTATTCTTGACGAACCAACAAGCGGCCTTGATCCAGTTGCCCGAAACGAGCTTTTAAACATTTTCAAAGAATATGTATCCAATGGAGAGAGGAGTATTTTATTTTCTACGCATATTACGTCTGATTTGGAAAAAGCTGCCGATTATATTACGCTAATCGATAACGGAAGGCTGTTTTATTCAGGTAATACAAGAGATCTCATAAATAGTTATTTAATAGTAAGGGGGAGCCCGGATATTTTAACTGATAAATTGGAGAAAAGTATTATTGGATTAACAATAAATCAGTCTGTATTTGTAGGTATGATAAAGTCCTCTACGTTACAAAATATTCCTAAAGAAATAGTAAGTGGTATACCGAGTATCGATGAAATACTTATTTATATTAGTAAAGGAATGTACAAATATGAATAGCATATTTCAAGTTTTGAGACTAGATTACTACACTGTTAAAACATCCTATTCAAAACTAATTATGATATACTCTATATCAATATTACTTGGGCTGCTAACCCAGCCAATAATGCCAATTATTATGATAATGTTTTTTTGTGTGTCATTTAGCGGGTTGTCATTTTCAATAATTGAAAAAAATAGCTGTGAAAAATTATATGGAATATTGCCAATTCACAGAATAGAAATCGTTACAGGAAGATATTTATACGGATTAATTTCCGGAATAGTGAATCTAGTAATTTCAATAATTTTGGCGTATACAATAGCAATATTTACGAAACAACAAATAGATATTTTTGCATTGTTTTTATCAATAACATTGGCTTTCTGTTATTATTGTTTTGCGGTTAGTATTTCGTACCCTATTTATTACAAAATTGGTTTTTCTAAAGCATATATTTTTATAACACTGCCTTTGTATCTTATAATCCTGCTTACTGTATTTTTATCTGAAAGGACTAATTTAATTGAAGCTGTTAGTCAGGTTTTACAATATGTTATCAATCACTATATTTTGCTTTTTTTATGTGGGTTCCTTTTTAGTATACTTATGTTAATTATTTCCGCCGCTGTTTCGTATGGCATATTTAAGAATTCGGAGTTATAAATTGTTTCCCAGTTAAGCTTAGGTTCGACATTATCGTCTGACATAGTTTGCTCCCTGGTTGTGTTTTATGCCTGATATGTTACATCATTGATCTATCATGGGATGCTATGGTAGGTGAGAATTTGACATAACATAATAAAATAAAGTATTGTTATATAAAGGAGAAAAATTTTATGAAAGATATTGAAGTTATTCATTTAATTTGGAGAGAATATGAATGGAATGATGAAATAATTTATTCTGAGTTTAATTCAAAAAAGGATTATGGTATCTATCAAATTTATGGGGATCATCCGGTTTATGGGGAAAATACATTACTTTATATAGGGAAGGCAAAGGAACAAACTTATTCTGTAAGATTACGGCAACATAATGATCTTTTTGAATCTCATATACCCGTTTTTAGAAAGTTGTGCTTATCATATTTTTGTAATACTGAGGATGTAAATTACGAAAATTGGAAAGGCCATATAGATTCATCTGAGAAGTTACTCATTAATGCTCATTTTCCAGCATATAATTCACAAGAAGTAAAACGTCCGATAGATAAGGATTATTTTAAAAAGGAGCTATTAATAATAAATTGGGACGAACGAGGGAAATTACTGCCAGAAGTTTCTAGCTTAAGATATTCCTATTATTATTGGGATGATAAAAACATAGACTATGATAAAGTATTAAAAGAAAAATGACAACACCACAAACGTTATCCCACCACTCATCTCCTCCGCCGTTTTTTCCTGTGAAATGACTGTATCATTCGCCCATAATACGCGAGAACTTTATCTTTAACCAAAACAAGATCCCCGCTTTCGACGAGTCTTTGTATTGAAGGCGGGATCGTTTCAATATCGCAGTCAACGATTTGCAGCGTTTCAAGCGCGGGAAGATCGCCTAGAAAATCTGGCAGCTCTTTAACTTCCGTATTGTTTAAATTAAGGTTTTCCAGGGAAACAAGTTTTGCCGCTGTTGATGGCAGGCTTTTGAAGGGACTTCTCTTTTTGGTGTCTTCATCGTGGAAATCTCCGTAGAAGACATCAAAATCATTAGTTTTTACTATATCTCCAGTTTCAAAATTGTAAACGCCCAGCGATACAAGGTTGTTAAGGTTTCCTATTGATGCGGGCAGGCTTGTTATATTGGTGTACTGCAGTTGAAGCACGGTAAGCGATGCAATGTCGCCGATACTGTCAGGCAGGGCGGTTATTTTGCCGCCACGGATATACAGCTTTTTAAGGGATGGCAGTTTGCCGATACAGTTCGGCAAAGATTCGAGTGCCGTACAGTGGAGCAGGCGGATTTTTTCCAGTTTTGTTAGATTGCTGATTGAATCAGGTAAAGTTTTAATTTTAGTATCGATAAGAAACAATCCGATCAGGGACGGAAGCTTCCCAATTGACTCCGGAAGTGTAGTGATGGGCGAACCGTTAATTTCCAGTTTTTCAAGCAGGCCAAGGTTACTGATATTCTCTGGGAGTGTCTTGAGCATTTTGCAACAAAGCTTGAGTTTAGTAAGCGATGGAAAATTGCAAATTGATTCAGGCAGGGTTTTAAGATTTCCTGCCTTTATATCAAAGCGCTTAAGGGATTTTAGATTGCCGATATTCTCAGGAAGCGCCTTTAGCGTTTCGCTATAAAGCTCGAAAGCAGTAAGTGAAGCTAGATTGCATATCGAGTCCGGCAGAGCGCTGATGGAATCTGAGTTGATGGTAAGCCGCTTTAGGGAAGTTAAATCGCCAAGCTGCTCAGGTAAAGGATTGAGGGCGGTTTGAATCACCAATTCCTCTAGTCCTGAAAGCCTGCCAATTGCCGGAGGCAGTGTTAAAGGAGAGGAATCGATTATTTTCAGCTTCTGTAGATTGCGAAGATTGCCGAATGAATCAGGAAGGGATTCCAGTTTTGTGTTTGCGATAGACAACTGTTCTAGCGCGCCAAGGTTTCCAAAACTGTCAGGCAGTGCATTAATATTACTGCCCTCAATAGAAAAATCTTCCAGGGAACAAAGCTTGCCAAAAGATTGGGGTAATGGGTCAATAGTGCCTCTTACATACATTCTTTCCAGGGACGACAGATTACCAAAAGACTCAGGAAAACGGATATGGGCAGACATTTTCTCATCGTTAAGCAGCTCTAATACCCGTAATGATCGCAAGCTTCCAAATGAATCCGGAAAATATGTTGTTTTGCTCTCACTAAATTCAAGTTCTTCAAGCAAGGCCAGGTTGCCAAACGATTCAGGCAGGCGGGCAAGATTTCCTTTGTAGGTTCTGAACGATCTAAGGTTCTGTAAATTGCCGAAAGATTCAGGTAGCTTTTCTATCTCTGTATTGTCAAGTTCCAATTTTTCCAGAGCGCTCAAATTGCCGAAAGATTCAGGCAATTCGCGGATTTTGCCTCCATTAATTGACAGTTCATTTAACGATGAAAGGTTCCCAAAAGAATCAGGCAGGCGATCAATGCCGGAGATATAGAGCTTTTCAAGAGACAATAAATTGCCGAATGACTCTGGCAAGGTCTCAAGCTCAAAGTTAAGCTTCAATTCCTTTAAGGATTTTAGATTCCCGAATGAATCCGGCAAAGTTTTGTTTTCGCCCCTTAATGACAGTTCAAGTTTTTCAAGGGAGCTGAGGTTCCCTAAGGATTCAGGCAGCGGCGACGTCAATTCAACACCAAGCGTAAGTTCTTTAAGGGCGGATAATTCGCCAATGGATTCAGGCAGGGCTTCCATTTCTGCACCTACGATAACAAGCTGTTTTAAGTTTTTTAAATGTTTAATGTTTTCTGGAATCGTTGTAACCATGCAGCCAAGATAAAGGTATTCAAGCCTATAAAGTTCCTCTATAAAAATGGGAATTTCCATTGATTCGCGGTTAATCCTGTCTATCCCGCCAAGTGATAATCTTTTAAGCTTTTTGCAGGCACGACTAATAGCATGGAATTCATTGAGGGGTGTAAATGAAATGTTAAGATTTTCCAGCTTGTAAAGCCGATGTAATCCTCCACGGGGCTCTTGAATCCCTTTGTTATGCGAAAGGTCAAGCTCACGAAGGCTATCCATTGAACAAAGCCATTCGGGAACTTCCGTTAACTCGTTGTTGTTCAGTTTCAGGCTTTCGAGCTTTAATGCGCTTAATTCATTGGGGAGCGATTTCAAACCAGTGTTTCCCAAATTAAGGCGCTTAAGCCTTGGCAAGGAGGGTAAAAACGCGGGTAATTTATCAAGCTCGTTTATTTGACGATTCAGGCTTGTAAGGATATATGGGCGCTTATCTTCCCGTTCCTCGTCTGTATGACCCAGGTCAAGGGAAGTCAGGTTTTTCAAATTACCGATGAACTCAGGAATAATGAATAGCTCGTTTGCGCTTATATCCAGTTCTTCCAACTGTTCATAATTCCCCAGCCATTCGGGCAATGCGTTAAGGCAATTCGCGCCGAGGTAGAGGGTACGCAAATTCGAAAGGTTCTTCATTGATTCAGGCAGAGCCTCTAACCCGCAGAAACGCAGGTTAAGGAATTGAAGGGCCGTGAAATCACCTATCCAATCCGGCAGTACCTCGAGCTTGATTCTTTCAAGATCAAGATGTTCAAGCGTTTTTATTTGCTCAAGACAACCGAGTGATCCCCCTAAATAGTTAAGGCCCATATCAAGGAAGGTAAGCTTTTTTAATTCGGCAAATGAATCGGGCAGAGCCTCAAGCTCGTTCCACCGGAGATTGAGGCGCTTCAATGAGCGCAAATCTCCTATCCAATCCGGCAGGGTTTTCAGTTGATTGTAACTTAAATCCAGAACGGCCAGATTCCTCATGCTTTGAATTTCGAGGGGCAGCTCTGTCATGTACAAATGGGAAAGGTCAAGGACATCTCCTCCGTTAAGGCGGAAGTTTTCCATCCGCCTGGCTATTTCTTTTCTGCTTGGCGCTTTTGATTCAAACATTTTCATGCCTCCCTGTGATAGTTACCTCTTTATTTTTATTGTCACACTCTTTCCATTAATTTCTTTAGTAAGAGAAACTCTACCTGATAACGTGTTATTTTCCCCAAATATTTCAGATGCGTTTATGACAAGCGTATTATTTTCATCATTTATCGTAAATTTACTTATATTATCCTCAATATATTTCTCTATGATTTCTATTTCTCCAAACATTTTCATCCTGTCATCCATTTCCTTAATACTTATATCTACATGGCTGACCTGTGAATTACTTTCGTCTATTATTGCGAATTCGTTTGTGTTATTTTCAATATATTCTTTTATTTTTTTTTCATCATTATCACTAATCCTTATGTATTCATCGTCTAATACCTCGAAATCAGTTATTTCTGAGCATAGGCAAGACAATTCTTCTTCTGTTTTTATTTTTTCAACTCTATTTTTATGCTTTTCATATATGCTTCTGGCTTTTTCAACAATCTCGCTGATTTTTATTGCGCCCCATGTTTTAATTATTTTAGCGAATGGTTT
>Ga0268262_10003998_pt1 | contig 15502 bp, 12 predicted proteins | sample TergutNc150P3_FD_190354 | JGI IMG/M metagenome (GOLD analysis project Ga0268262, IMG submission 190354) | Nasutitermes corniger P3 segment gut microbial community from laboratory colony in Florida, USA - Nc150 P3 (SPAdes) (version 2) | ecosystem: Host-associated > Arthropoda: Insects >... | reverse complement strand
TCCTCGACCACTTCATCATATACAAAGCCACTGCCACGCCAACGATGCTGATGATGTTTAGCCTAAACGTTATGCCGCAATTGAATTGCAGCATATATAGATCCACAAGCATTGGTTTGCCATTTTCCGAATAGCCGAGCTTTAGCTCCCAGGCTTTCACAAAAAAGTTCCGAACAACATTGTCTTCGCCACCAGCATTCATAAGCGTGCCTATGTAGCCAAAGAGCCACCCAAGGCTCTCGCCCAAAATACCGCCGAATACCAAACCAAGCAGAATATAAACTGCTATTTTGCTTATGCTATTTGAATTTCCACTCATAATGGGAAAATATAGAAAATTCTATATTAGCCACAAGTCAAATGCAAAATTCCAACGCAGACAACAACAGGCGCATAGCTAAGAACACGCTGTTCCTGTATTTTCGCAGCATTTTAACCCTTGTTGTGGGGCTTTACACAAGCCGCGAGGTGCTGGCGCAGCTGGGTGTTAGTGATTTTGGCATTTACAATGTGGTGGGCGGGGTTATTGTGCTGTTCAGCTTTATTCAAGGTGCCATGAACAGCGCAACAAGCCGGTTTTTCACTTTTGACCTCGGAAAAGGTGATTTTGAGCAACTGAAAAAGACCTTCAGTTTGAGCGTGGTTATCCATATTTTCACCGCCATTCTCATTTTTATATTGGGCGAAACTGCCGGCTTGTGGTTTTTGAATTCGCAGTTGGTTATTCCAGAAGAGAGAATGGAAGCAGCGAACTTTGTATATCAGTTTACAATTTTCACAGCTTGCGTTGGGATTTTGCAAGTGCCATATATGGTTGCAATAACCGCCCACGAAAAGATGAAAGTTTTTGCTTATGCTGGAATTGCAGATGCTGTGTTTAAACTCGCCGTTGTGCTAGCTCTCGGTTTTGCGAGCTTTGACAAATTGAAGTTTTATTCGGTTTTGCTGTTTGGGGTTTTTGTTGCGATGAATGGGTTTTATTATGTTTATTGCCGCAGGAGTTTCAAAGAAACGAAGTTTGAATGGTTTTGGGATAAAAAGATGTTTTTGGAGAGAATGGGGTTTGGGGGGTTTGAATTTTTAGGCGTGGGGTCTGGGGTCTTGGCGATACAAGGCGGAATTTTTTTGATAAATCGTTTTTACGGTGTTTTGTTGAATGCGGCAAATGGAATTTCCCAGCAAGTGATGAATGCGGCTCAACAATTCACAACAAATTTTTTCACAGCGGTCACTCCGCAAATAACAAAATCTTTGGCAAGTGGAGATATGGATTATTTTCACAATTTAGTGATCCGTTCAAGCAAATTCTGTTTTTTGCTCTCTTTTATGCTCATGGCGCCATTAGCGTTGCAAATAGATTTTGTTTTGAATATTTGGTTAAAAATAGTCCCTGATTATACTGGAATTTTTTGTCAGTTGAGCATTGTAAATACATTAGTTTGGATTACCTTTTGGCCCGTTACGCATGGGGTAATTTCCACTGGTAAAAACAAGGCATTTCGCGCAATAGATAGTTCTATGGTTATGCTAATTTTTCCTTTTACATACATCGGTTTGCATTTTTCCCCTATTGGCTATATGTGTTCGCATATATTGGTGAATATTCTCAGAATGATTTACGTTACGTTTTGTCTCAATAGACTAACTGGATTTTCCATTCGCCAACTGATTAGCCAGTCTTTGATAAAATGTTTTGCAATTGGAGCTTTTTCCATTCCTCTGCCTTTTTACATCACATTAAACATAAGCGGTTGGCAAGGTTTTTTGATATGCCTTGTTGCTTTTTTCGCCATATTCACACCTAGCACTTTGCTCATCGGGTTGAACGGAAATGAGAGAAGTAAGATGATGGAATGGATAAGGAATAAATTAGGGTAATATAGTAGCCACTTATTAGCTCTGAATCTCGCTGTGGCGTTCCCCCCGTTAGCTCTCCGAGCGGAAAAAACGGGGGGACGAATGGTGATTTTTGTTAAAAAATCTCCATTCAAGGGGGGAATGCTGATTGGATAAAATTGAGGTTGTGAGTTAATCAGCATTTACTATATTTTGGAAAATACGCATCACATTTTCCTCGCTAAATAATTCAGAATAGCAGTCATAATTTATTTTTTGTAAATATTTTTCTTTGAAATTGCATAGAATTTCTTTTAAATCTTCCTCACAGGTGTATTTAATCGATTTATCTCCAAGATAATGCAAATGCGCTTCATAGTAAATAGGTGGTCTATTGAGTAAATATCTCTTAAATTTTTTTAAAGAAAAGACGGTATTTTTAAAAAATGCAGGAGCCCATGTAATTATAGGTTTATTTTTTACTGAAAATTCTGCAATAGCAAGTCCAAAAGTTTCACCATCTGAACGTCCATGTATCATAGCATCACAAGTATTTATAAATTTTTCTTTATATCCTCTTTCCGTATTTTTCGGAAGGAATATAATATTGTTTATTTTTTCTTCCGAGGCTAAAAATGAGTGGAAATTCATGAATATAAAATATATGTCCTTCCTTTTACGTGCTATTTCCGCAATAGCTTGTTGCACAAAAGGAATATCAAACTGTTTTTCTCCGCCATATCCACCAAAAACAGTAGCATTATGCGGAATGTTCAGTGTTTCGCGAAGTGTCTCTGGATTCCCAGAAAATTTTTTCACAATATGCGGCAAAACAGGATAATCAGTCCTAAACCATTTATTTAAATATTCCGATATAGGGCAGTAAAAAGTTCCATATTTTGCCTTCGTTGAAAATACGCAATGTATAAAATGCGGAATTTTATCGTGTAGCAAGTATTCTTTCATTCCGCCATGCGCAATTTTATATATCAAATCAATTTTGTTTGACTCTGCAAAATCTTGTGCATCTTTAATAGATTCATATAAATAAACCGTGAAATTTTGCTTGAATTTATTTAGCACATTCTCATCGAATACTCTATTTTTCGGAGCTGCGATAAACGAATTGTTTTTTAATATATTTTGATTGCCCAGTGCATAATCAAACAATGCAATTTCCGAGCCTCGTTCGCTCAATTGATTACTGTGAAACAGAATATTCATAGAGTTTTATCCCTCCGAAATAAATTTAATCGCAAAATTCTTCTTTTAACTTTACTCAAAATAATCTTAATATTATACAGAATCCACTGTACTCGCAAATAAATTTTATTGATTTTAGTCTCTCGCAAACTCAATGCTTTATCTATTATATATCTTGCTATGACATCTGTTGTTAGATTTTGTCTGGTATAATCAAGTATTTTTTGTGAATAAGCCAGCAATATTTTATCCTCTTTTGCATTATTTTCATATAAACGATTCGTTTCTAAAATTATCTCTTTTGGAAAAGAAGCCATTGTTTCTTTTGGGCAGTCTGCTAAATCAGGAAAATAAGGAATGCAACCATTTGCCATTATTTCATAATGCCTAAGGCAGTCCCATCCTGCTTTTTTTGTGGTTTTGCCAAAATAAGATTCTGCATAACCGTTATAGTAATCTTTTTCATTATCATAGATATATGTTGATAAATCGCCTGGTATAATATGAGCCAAAATTCTAGTTTTTTCTTTTATTTCATCTACTATTTTTTCTTTTGGCATGCCAAAAGAAATAGGATAAACTTCGTTGATATTTCTGTTTAATTCTCTTTTAAAATAAATACTCTTGCCGATAAAAAATTTTAAAACATTAATTTCATCTTCTCCATCTATAACTAAAATCTTCTCTTTTGGATAATGCTGCATAACCAAACCGAAAAAAGATTTACACCTATGTATAGAACCATATACGATTAAATTAAAAAAACGCAGCTTGATTTTTTCTATCGTTTCATCGTTTGTCAAAACGTTCTTTAATTTTGAATCTAATAATCCGGTTATTGTAAATCCTTTCCCATATAACTTTGATTTTTGTTCAGACGAAATATCATTAAACATAAACCAATTATCAACAGTTTCATAAATATCTTTTCCATACAGTGTTTTCAAGCCGTGAAAAATTACATCGCATTGATAATCCACTCCTTGCCCATTACTTATAAACAATATTTTCATTTTATATGCCTCACAGATCGTTTAAATATCGAATATAGTCTATGAATAGGTGCTAACAGCATTGCTAAAACAAATACGGGGCTGCGAAATAGGGGCGGTTGAAAAAAATACAAGATATGGGCATATTCAGAAAATATTTTCACAAACTTCAATTTATGCGATAATGATAAATCAAAATTCTGAATGCACCATAAATAAAATAGCATAGATGCACGTAATTTCGTTTTCACATTTTTTCTATCTCTCATACAAGTTATATTTATGCCGCTATTGCGTATTTGTACAATTGCAGAAGGAATAGCTATAATTTTGTGTATCTTTCCTAGCAAACACCAAGTTGCATCATCAGAACACCAGGCAAGGGGGAAATTCACAAAACCATTGTTCGCCTCTTTCAATTTTTTCCAATTAAAAATATGATCCGGCAAACAAGAACCTTTACCTTCTAATCTTGATTTAAGAAATTCCAAACTTGTCTCATTTTTTATCGCTCGACTCGCTTCGGTTATTTGCCCATTTGCATCAATAACACTTCTAGCAAAGCGAAATACAGTTGCCTCTGGATGCAAATATAGTGTTTTATAAAATTCTTCCACGCAATTAGGTTCCATAATATCATCATCTGAAAAAAGCCATACCCATTCTTCTTTAACAAAACCCAAACATCTATGCCAGTGCCCAATCAAATCAACCCGCCCCATATTTTCGTTGAATCTCATATAATGAAATTTGGGGAAATTATCAGAAATAGACTTAATCTCTTCGGGAGCGGCATCATCAAAAATATAACATTGAAAATTTTTGTCGGTTTGTGCCTCAATAGAATTTAGTGCTAATTGAAAAAATTGCGGTTTATAGGCTGGGACTACAATGGCTAACATTTCTTCACCTCCATTTCGGAACTTTGCAACATCTCCAAACGATGCGCTATTAAAAGAAGTGTTAATTGAAAATGCAAATCACCGCCAACACTTGTGGTTACAAGAGCGATATACGCCACTATAGAACCCACTACATAACGTTTAGATTTACCCAAACCTAATTTGAATAATGAACGAAGCATATATATATAAGAAATAACTCCAAAAAATCCCTGTTTAGCCAATAATTGCAACCAAACACTTTCTAAGCCATATACATTTGAATTTTCAGATTGAAAGTACGATATCGCTTTTTCCCCATATCCAAGCCAAGGGTTGGATTTTAATATGTCCATAACGGCCGAAAGCTGCATAACCCTCATCGCCCAAGAAGAACCTTTTACTGTTTCTGAATTGTCTGCATCAGCAATGGATTTTATAGTGTCTATGGATTGAGCAATAACACCATAAAACAATATTACAAAAAATGGCAAAAATAAAGAGAGTCGCAATATGGTTTTTAAATTTAACATAAACAATAGCGAAATTGCAAAATATAGCATAGCACCACGACTATTTGCAAGCAATAAAAGAAAAAACAATCCGCTCAAAAAACAAATTCTCATCAATTTTGGTGTATTCCATATTTTTTTATATTGCACATTTAAATAAAAGAAAAAAGCAAATGCAATCGCTGCATAACCGCCGCAAACCAAAGGATTATCGAAAATAGATATAAGACGTATTCTACCGGCATCTTCACCGCCCAGTACCATAAATGCTTCTTGTTTAGAAGAAAGCAATGATAATTTATATTCCATAAATGGGTTGGCAAAATCATTGAAATTCTCAAAAAATCCATATATTATCGCAACGCTAAAAACAATCATAAAGCCTTTTACGATAAATTGAATATCTTTCAAAGTTTTTAACTCCCTCCAAAGCAAATATATAAAAATAAAAGGGACAATGGAAACATAAGTTGTTCTTATAGCAGGAAAAAGAGTTGAAAGCGGAGACATCAAAGAAGAAATGGAAATAGAAAATATAAAGACTAAAAAAGCGTTCTTCAACGGAAATTTTCTTGGAGTTGAACCAACGAATACAAACATAATCATGCAACTATCCATAAAAAATTGCAATAGGATAAGTATATCTCCAGACATATTAAAGAATGGAATACTGGGGCTTAGAACCAACCTCATCACCGCGTATAGCAAAATGGCTTTATGATAACTGCCAAAAGCATATAAGAGTATAGGGCAATATATCAGCGGAAATACATTCATCTATTTTTATTCCCTAATGTTCTTTTTACAAAGTACAGAAAATTTAAAAGTTTAATATATGCCTTTCCAAGTGGCATTGAAAAATAAAATATAGGAACCATAATGCGATCGCGAATAGGTATATTTTTTAAACATTTATCATTGAGGAGTTTTTTATGATATTCTTTGTAAAAAAGAACCGTTTCATTTTTTTTAACATTCTTGCAACAAAATCTTAGGTATTGTATAATTGCTTCATACACAAGATACAAGCAGGCAATTATCACTAAGTTATTTTGCTCTGGGGTATCAAAATATTGCTTTACCCATAAACGAGATTTAATGTTAGGGTCTTCTAAATATGAATCATAATTTTTCATATTTTTTATCGTGTTGTTTGTTACGCCATCTGTTCTTCTGTCGTAAACATAAACTATTTCATCTATTTTTTGCAATTTTCCAGGTTGAACTATTGAAAATATTTGAGCATTAACTATGAGATCTTCCCCAACATGCGTGTCTGGAATTATATAATTTTGAAATAACGATTTTTTAAATAATTTTGCAACAGGTCCTTTAAAACCATAGAGTAAAAAATAAACTATTGGAAGCATATCGCTGGGTATTTCTGGATTTATATAGGTATCGGTTTTCCATGAAAATATATTTTTCATGCTACCTAACACTATATCTGCATCTGTTTCTTGTTGTTTTTTATATAATAATTTCAGAGCTTCTGGCTCTATCCAGTCATCGCCATCGACAAAATAAATAAATTCGCCTTTAGCTTTTTTTAACCCCGTATCCCGTGCCACCGCCACCCCTTCATTATCCCTATGTATAACCACAATTCTATTATCTCTACTCGCATATTCATCGCAAATAGCTGGGCAGTTATCGGGAGAATCATCATCTACAAGAATGCACTCAAAATCAGCAAAAGTCTGCGCAAGAATGCTGTCCAAGCAACGTGGCAAATATTTTTCAACTTTATATACTGGAACGATGATTGAAATTATGGGCATATAATTATTCATCACGTACCTCTTAAAATGAAAGAGACTATCTTCTCTAAATCCTGTTTTTGTCTTTCGCTAACTATTTTATATCGTTCAATAGCACGGGCGGAATAATCTTTGTAAATATCTTTATCCAATAACTGAAGTATGCGATTTTTAATTTCGCTCACATTGTATGGGTCAAAGTAGATAGCGGCATTTTGGCAAATTTCAGGTATTGAGCTTGTTCCGCTTGCCGCAACTGGAACGCCATAACACATACTCTCAATTGGCGGATAACCAAAACCTTCATTCAAAGATGGATAAATAAAAGCATAAGCGTACTTATATAAAGATAATAACTCTGCTCTGTCAATATAACCTAGAAGAATAAATTTATCTCTATTCTTTAAATTTTTAGTATAAATTTTTTCATTCGTAACACCAGTTAAAACTACTTTAAAATCTAAATCCTGCCTTTGACTGAACAATTCGTCAAAAGCCCAAACTGCACGTAAAGTATTTTTTTCCCAACGATTAGAACTTGTCAGCAGAAAATAACTCTGCGGCTCAAATTTAGATTGAGGCAACTCTTGATATTCATCGGTTAAAGGGGAATAGAAAACAAGAATCTCTTTTTTTGCCAAGTGAGGGTAAAATCCTATTATGCTGTGTTTGGAATGTTCTGAAACAGTTATATATTCTGCGTTTTTCATATTTATCAACATATAATCTTGAGCCTTTTTTCTTCTTAAATAATAATCTTTCATCAAAAATTTCATTATATTTTTTATGTCTTTGGTATAATTCAATGCTATATTATCATAAGGCATTTCTAGATTCCTAACTCCGTGCCAAGTTACTATATATCTCTTTACAGATATTTGCCATTCTTTTTTATGATTATATATAGGAGTATAAAATATATCTATACTCTCCTTTTCCACAAGATTCTTTGGTGTAATGGTATTTACATCATATAGTTTTATTCCCGTTTCTAAAATTTTTGGATTTATATATAATTTACTATCATAAATACCAATGATTTTTTTTGTTTCTTTCAATAATGCAAAAAAGATAATTTCACCATAAAGCCCACCTCCGTGGAATTTAGCATCAGGTGAAGGTTGTGTTGCTGTTAAATCATATAAAAGATTCATTTTGCCACCTCTGGTATAATTTTACCCCTATGCCGCCTCATAGATTTTAACCAAACTTTCCAAATGTTTCTCTTTTCTGAACTTTTCAACTATTTGCGATTTGTCAAATTTATATTCATTATTCATCATATATTCAATTTTATTTTTCAAATCTTTTTCATTCCCGCTATCAAATAATTCACCATTCACACCTTGCTCTATAAGTTCCGGTATTCCTCCAATACTTGCTCCTAGCACAGGAACATTCAAAGATAAATTTTCCATAACCGCCAATGGATTATTTTCATACCATTCACTTGGACACACCGTAAATCTCGCATTTGTCATTATCTCCAAAACTTCGTTATGGCTTTTGCGTCCTAAAAATTTTATCTGTTCGCAATCCTTGTATTTTTCTCTTAATTCTCTCTCAATTTGCCCAGAACCGATGATTTTCAATTTATAAGGTAATTTAGAAGCAACAGAACACAAAGTTAGCATTCCTTTTTCTCTTGATAATCTGCCCACATATAAGTAATAATTTTTGAGACTTGATTTACAGGATTCGGGAATATTTACAAAATTATGCAATACTTTCAACTTATTTTCGCTAAATCTACTTTGAATCATTTTTTGTTTAAGAAAATTACTTGGGCAAATAAATATATCTGTGCATTTTTCCAAGCGTTCTCTATTCCATTTCTCTGCTTCTTTTTGTCCAACAAAACTATATAACCATTTATTTTTTATGCAACGATTTGCTGTGCAATAATTCTTTTTTCCATCAAAACACTTTTCGCAAATTTCCCCTTTGCCATTTAAACATAAATAGCTAGGGCAAATTAATTTATAATCGTGCAGAGTCCATACAACTTTCATTCCTCTACTGCGAGCAAGCTCCGCTATTATCGGTGAAATTTGAGTATGAATATTGTTCAAATGCACAATGTCTGGTTTAAAATCATCCAATAATTTTGTGAATTTTATTTTTGTTTCTCTATCGCCAAAAGGTCGCATAAACTTTTTCGCAGAAAATTCACTTACCCAATACTCACTCCATTTGCTTTCAAAATTTTTAGGGTAACTCATTGAGAAAAATGCAACATCATATCCAGCTTCTATGAGGATTTTTTCCAAATTAATAGAATAAATACAATCGCCACCCCGATTATAATAAAATTTATTCACGATTAAGATTTTTTTCATACCATCTATAATATATTAAATATTTTCATCAACTTTTCATAATGCGCCTCTGCCCCATAAACATCTTTAACCTCTTGCCAAGCCTTCTCTCCCATTTGTATAGCCTCATCTTCTTTCTCAAACAAATAATCCACCTTTTTTGCCAAATCGTATTCATTGCGATGCTCAAACAACAATCCCGTTTCCCCATCTTTAACCGCATATTTTAAAGAACCTATCTTCGTTGCTATCACGCATTTTTTCAAAGCATAGCTTTCCAATAACGTATTGGGTAAATTTTCGTACCACTCGCTGGGAATTATTGTAAAAAGACATTTTGCAAGTATTTTTTGCATTTGTGCAAATTTCATTTCGCCTAAAAACACAATATTGTGTTTTTTATTCTTCAACATATTTTTTAATTCCGTTTCGTAATTTCTCTCAGACGAAAAACCGATTATCCTTAAAGGTTTTTTATTCAACACAAATGCGTTGAGCAACGTCTCTATTCCTTTATCTCTATCCAAGCGCCCAATATAAAGGGCATAAGGTTCATAAGAAATATTTAAATTCGTATCTATTAAATTTTGATTGAAAAATGTGGGCAATAAAAAGCATTTTTCTTTTTTGTAGCCAGCTTCTATATATTTTTGCATAGTGAATTGATTTGTGAAACAAAATGCGTTTATCTTTTCGCGAATTCCGCAAAACTTCTGAAACCACACAGATAGCATCTTAACAAACGACATTAAAAAAGAACCATAACATTTATTTATAACACAGTTCCACAATGTGCCTCCCACACATTTTTCGCAAATTACATTCTTATTTGAGTTGTATAAAAATCTGTTTGGGCAAATTTGATTGTAATCAGAAATTCTCTGCACAAAAGGAATTTTATATTTATTTGCAACATCAACAATGCTGCAACTCATTTTGCTCTGAAAATGCAAGCAATAAATTAAATCCGGTTTTTCTGCTTTTACAAGTTTAGTCAATTTTCTTTTAGCTTCAAAAGAATAAAACATTCTGCTTAGAATTTTCAGAAAATTTATTGGCTCAGAGAATTTATATTCACAAAAATAAACTTCGTCTCCTTTGCCTATTGAACTCATAAAATATTTTTCATATCTGCTTTTCCTGTTCAAATTGTGCTTAATGGAAAACGGAATAACCGTATGACCTTTGCTTTGCAAAAGTTCCATTGCGTTAAACATATAGCGTTCTGGTCCGCCACTTATAAAATAGCGATAGTTGATTACGATAATTTTCATAATCTATGCCCCCTCCATTTTTGTTTTTTTATCGCATTATCTTATTCCACACCACCCACGGAATAACTTTCCAAATATGCTTTTTCATAACAGGAGCAACCGTTCCCATCATCCAGCAATTCTTTGGGCAGTTCTCAACGCACTTGCGAACTTCGCAAGCCTCCCTTGAATTCCAAATATTTTCAAAACTCTTTCCACTTCTAATATTTCCCATGGATTTTTTCCAATACTTTTTTTCCAAAGCATTGCAGGGATAAACTTCGCCATAAGGGTCAATAAAGAAATTCGCAGTGCCTGCCTCGCAGGGCAGCAATCGCTTGTTTCCCTTTATGTAATTGATTAAACCGTAGTTGAAATATGCTCTGAACCACGATTTTGGTTTTTTCTCTTTCAGCAAACGATTTATCAATTCTCCTATATTTTTGCAGAGTTCCTCTTTATTTGAAATTTGATTATCAGACTTGTGAAAATAATAGCCGTTGTGAAAAGCCGCCGTTGCAAATTCAAAATTCATCGTTTTGCCAAGTTCGTAAAGCGGAATCAAATCATTTGCATTGTGGTTGCTGAGGGTTTGCCCAAAACCTATATCCTTAATTCCCATTTCGTGCAAAAGTTTAAGAGTTCTAAGCCCTCTTTCGTAACCGTCTTCCCTGCCGCGCAAAAAATTATTCGTCTGTTCCATTCCCTCAATGCTCACACGAATACCAATACCAGGAAAGCGTTCCGCCATTTTAACCGTTTTCTCAGTCCAATAGCCGCTTGTGCTGATCACAATGCGCGGTGCTTTTGTATAAAGAACCTCAATTATCTCTTCCAAATCGTCTCGCAAAAATGGTTCTCCGCCAGTTACATTGGCAAATTTCAGTTTTGGCAAAATTTCCAATTCCTTTGCCTTAATCTCCTTTTCCGGATCCGTAGGGTTTTCCCAAATCCCACACATCTTGCATCTCATTTGGCAACGGTAAGTGGTTATCACAGAAACATCGGTGGGCAAGGCAGCATTATAACGCATCATAAACCTCCCTTGTTTTCAACGAAATTTTATCCCAATTATATTTCTCCGATAATATATCATCGTAGTTTGCAATTCTGTCAGTTCCAGAATCCTGTAAATTGCGGTTCAGACGATCAGCAAGCTGCTTAACATTTCCGCAGGGAAAATAGCATTCCTCCGGCAACCCAACTTCCCTATGCACAGGAATATCACTTGCCAAAATACGGCAACCATAGCTCATCGCTTCCAGCAATGTAAAAGGCAAGCCTTCGTGATGGCTGGGTATAACGAACAAAGCACATTCCAAAAATAGTTTCTTCTTTGCCTCACCAAGAACAAAACCAGGCAGTTCAACTCCCAATTCATTTGCTTTTTTTGCCAAATTCACGGAATACCTTGAATCGTGATCGGCTCTACCTGCAATTACGCACCGGATTGTTTTTGGCAAGGCGTTCAGCAAATCGTTAAACCCTTTTTCTTTTACAAACCTGCCTATGGCAAAAATAAATTTACCATGCCCATTGTTTTTGCGCTCTGAAAGCTCAATGCCATTTGGAATTACAGCGATTTTTTCATCACAAATATCGCACAGACTATTCTTGTTGCATTCACTCAATACTATAATTCTGCTGGCGTATTTAATGCCTATTTTTTCCCCTGTTTTCAGCGCTTTTTTCGCAAAAAATCCCCATTTGCCTCTTTTATAATCTGCCCCGTGATGCGTTAAAATAACCTTGCAACCGATTAACCTGAATAAAGGCGCAAAAAGCGCAGGACCAATGCCGTGAATATGGACTATATCTGGTTTATTGAATAATATATGGAAAAATGCAAAAAACATATAGGAAATAGTTTCTAAATACTGGTTGTGAAAACAAGGCAACCAAACTGTTTTTATATCGCTTGAATCACGTACCCTGTATCTTTTGCGCCCATAAACGGTGATGTTTAAATCTGTTTTGGCAAGTCTTGCATATAAATTTTCACAGTGCGTTTCAATGCCACCTTGAACGCCCGGAAAACCACGCAAGCCCACAACAGAAATTTTCATTTCCCCCCCTTAACAAAACTTTTCAGCATATACACAAGTATATTAAGCATCTGATTCAAATATAGTAAATGCTGATTAACTCACAACCTCAATTTTATCCAATCAGCATTCCCCCCGTTTTTTCCGCTCGGAGAGCTAACGGGGGGAACGCCACTGCGAGATTCAGACTTAATCAGTGGCTACTATAATAAATAATATAAATTATTTTTAAGGAAAAGGGAGATTTTTGTGAAAAATGTTAAAAATTGTGATTTTTGGTTAAAAATTCATTTCCAAAGCCTCAATAACAGCATCTTCTGTGAGAATTTCGCTCATTAAAACCTCTTTTCCCTGAGAAGTTATGAACAGATCAAAGGGAACCGCGCTGCGCCCATAAAATTCAAAAAATTTCAGAGCCTCCTCATTGGAATTGGTATAGTCTGCGCGCATTTTAACTATGTTTTTTTCTTCAAAAATCTTTTTAACCGCCTCGCTTTCAAACACTTTTTCATTTACCTTGCAAGTTATGCACCAGTCTGCCGAGCCATTTACCCAAACAGCCAAACCCTCGCTTTGCAGGCTATCCAGCTTTTTTGCAGAAAATTGAACCCACTCCTCACTTGCCTCGGCAGCACCCAAATCGCTTGTTTGCGGGTGAATCCAAAAATTCCACGAGAATATATATATGATAATAAAAACTAGCCACAGAATTGCAAAATTCCGCCAGGGCTTCCCCGGCTTTGCAATTAAACCAGACAACCACGCAAAAAAACAGGCTATGCACAAAAACACGCCGAGTTTTGCAGAACTTTCTATCCCTGTTTCACGAGCAAAAACCCAAACCAACCAGACAAGGGTAAGCAGCATTGGAAAACTCAAAAACTGCTTTAATATCTCCATCCATTGCCCTGGTCGCGGCATTTTCTTAGTCCATTGCGGAAATATGCCGAGAATTAGGTATGGCAGGGATAATCCTATTGCAACAGAGGCAAAAATCGCAAATAATTTTGGAATGGATGCGGCAAAGGCAAAACCAACCGCGGTACCCAAAAAGGGTGCGGAACAGGGAGTGGATAAAAGAACCAGCAAAATTCCATGAGCAAAGGAACCTTTAAAACCGCCGCTTTTTGAATGTTTTTCCAAATTCTGAGTCATGCCGCCCGGCATCCATATCTCAAAAATCCCCAAAAGATTCAAAGCGAAAATCATAATGCAGAGAGCCATTGTCGCTATGTACGCAGGGTGCTGAAACTGAAAGCCCCAGCCGATGGCATTTCCGGTTAAGCGAACAATTACAATTATAGCAGCAATGATAAAAAAGGAAAAACTTATGCCGGCTGCTGTGGCAAAAGCCCATCGCTTTGCCTCTCCTATATTTCGCATCAAATCAAAAATTTTCAGAGACAAAATTGGCAGCACACAGGGCATAAGGTTTAAAAGCAATCCACCGAGCATTGCAAGCAAAATATATAAGAAAAATGAAGTTTCGCCATTGCTACTATTGCCGCTACTCGTGCCGCTATTGCCTAATAAGCCAGAGTTTTTTTTTTCGCCTAAAGAAATCTCAATTGTTTTTGGCGGCAGACATATACCAGAGCAGGCCTGATAGGTGAATTTAACTTTTACGCCATAAGGGTCGCCGTTTTTTTGAATGTTTTTTATCGGCAGGCTAATGGTAAAAGTATCTTGCAGCAAAAGCAAATCCATATTCAGCAAATCGTTGTGCTGCTTTATGGGTTCGGGCCATATCGCAGGCTCAAATTCAACGCCTTGTACAGAAACCGCTAATTTGCTCGGCACCAAAAAATCGTCTGGAACCTCGTTTGCATTTATATGCCACCCCTGCGGTATAATAACTTTCAAGCGAAGGGTATCGCCTATTTTTGGAATTTCATTAGTATAAAACAATTCGGTTTTAGGCGGCTCCATGCTATTCAAAGAAATAGAACCTTCCTGCGAATAACTCGTCGCAACAAATGCGAGCAGAATTGTCCAAAAATTTTTCATTATCTAACAGAATCTACCAATTTTTTAGCCAACCTTATTGTTGCTCTGTCCACCATTCTACCATCTATGGCAACCGCTCCGCGCCCCGGGTTTGTTCTCGCAGCCTCAAGAATGCGGTTTGCTCTGTCTATTTCTTCGCTTGTGGGCGAAAATACGTTGTTTATGGTCTCTATTTGGCTTGGGTGAATTGCCCATTTGCCGTCAAAACCCAGTGCCGCAGATATTTTTGCGCTTTTGCCAAGTTCCAGCAAATCTTTGAAATTTCCATAAGGTGAATCTATGGCGAGCAAATTATGGGCTTTTGCTGTTTGCACTATCTTAGACATAACATAGTTCCACCTATGCCCAGGATAAACCTCGGCATCTTCTTCGCCGTGCCCACTGATGCTGCTAAGTCTTGCTCCTATGGAGGCACTGTAATCTGCTATTCCAAAAATCAAGGAACGCACCCTTGGAGCAGCTGCAATCTCTGAGATGTTTTCAATAGCCAAGGCAGATTCAATGCTAGCATCTATGGCTATCTGTTTTTCTGTGCCGAGTTCCGCTTCTATGCCGTCTAATAAGCGAGAGAGAAAATGCACGTCCCCAGCGCTGTCTGCTTTTGGCAAAACTATGGAATCTATTTTTGCGCCTGCCGCCTCCACAACTTCTATAACATCTCTAAAACAATAGGGCGTGTCTGTGCCATTTACCCT
>Ga0268262_10003997_pt1 | contig 15503 bp, 14 predicted proteins | sample TergutNc150P3_FD_190354 | JGI IMG/M metagenome (GOLD analysis project Ga0268262, IMG submission 190354) | Nasutitermes corniger P3 segment gut microbial community from laboratory colony in Florida, USA - Nc150 P3 (SPAdes) (version 2) | ecosystem: Host-associated > Arthropoda: Insects >... | reverse complement strand
AGGCCGCAAAAACAACCGCAGAGTAGACGTGATAATCCTCGATCCGGGTCATCTGTAGAAACCTTTTCTTTCTTGTGGTAAAATTAATCAGTTTTAAATCTCGGGATTACCACAGGAAGGTTTATGAAAAAAATTTTATTTTCAATTTCGATTTTTGTTTTTACCGCTACTTCTGTCTGCGCTCAAGGATTAGGTGAAATATAGGCTGCAGGACAGAATGCGGGGAGCGGTGCTTCCGGACTGGATGCGTCGGTAAAAACACTGGCTGACGGAATAAATAAAAAACTCATTGAGGTAAAAGCCGGAAAAGTAACCATAGGGCAATTTGCCTACAGGGGGAATATTGTTCCTCTTGGTTCTTATTGGGTAAATCAGCTTACAGGGGAATTGGCAAACAAACCCAATAAATCATACATCATTCTTTCAGCGGGAACCGCGGGCGCGGAATGGACAATTTCGGGTGAAATTATTGATACTGACAATGCCGTAATCCGTCTTTATACCCGTTTGATTCGCGCGGATAACAAGGCTGTTGAGGCAAGTTTCTATTTTGATTTTGAGAAAAACCAGCAGATAATCGGATTGCTTTCTTCGGGAGGAAGCCAGGGCGGACGTTCGTCGTCAGTTGCGGCGGATTCACTTGAACCCGACGCTTTTGAAGCTCCTGTCCCCTATGAACTCGGCGCTGAAGCTGACGCGCAAGTTGTAAACCGCACCTTGCACAACGGAGACGAAGATTTTTTCCTCCTTATTCCCGCAAATGACGGACAGCTTTTAATGGAGACAACAGGCAGTATCGACACATACATGGAATTTTACAACGCCGAAACGCGGGATAGACTGGCGTCAAATGACGACGGAGGCAGCGGCGGCAACGCGCGTATTAGATACAGAGTAGAAGCCGGAAAACGCTATATCGCCAAAGTACGGGGCTGTGATTCATACGATACCGGTTCATACGGCTTCCGCGCCTATTTTCAGGCTCTGGTCAGACTTTCCCCTCCGGACGAATATGAAGATGACGACGATTCATCTTCCGCCAAACAGATACAAATCGGAACAAGCCAACAGCATACCTTCCACACCCCCGATGATGTAGACTGGGTTAAATTTCAGATAACACAGCCCGGTCGTTACGTCATTCGCGCAAAAGGGGTCAATTCAAACCGTCTGGATACCAACATTGAGCTTTACGATTCAAATTTGAATCTCATTGGCGAAGACGATGACGGCGGAGAAAATCTGGATTCCCGCCTTTCCATGCGCCTTGAAAACGGTCTTTACTATTTAAAGATAGAGTGCTATGACGATAATCCAGATCAGCCTTATACCGTAAGCGTTACGGCGGAATAGGTAAAATTTTTAAGTTTTTGAGGTTTGTTGAGTTTTAAGCCGCGATGTTGAAAAGAGCGCCGGTGGCGGGAGCTGCGGGCGTGTAGACGTTTACGGCTTGAGCGGCTTTTATTTGCTTTTGGTACTGGTCAATAAGGGCGTTTATGCGTTTTTCATCGGTTTCGCTCATACTGCTCAATTCCGGGGCGGGCTGGTTTTTCATCTTTGACAACTGCTCAATCAGGGTGTCCAGGATTTTCAGCTTGGAGATGTTAACGCCTTTTGTGCCTTCCGGCGCTGGAGTGCCTGAAACATGCTTGAAGTGCGAATAAATTAACATACCGGGGGATACCGGAAGGGACGTTCTTCCGCCCATAGACGCGGTTATTGCGTATCCGATAGTGGGGATAGAAGTGTTTGAAATAGCTCCTACACTCATAACTTACTCCTATTAAAAATATCGGCAAAAATACGGGACTTTATAATAAATATGTATGTTTTCGCCGTTTTTAGGGCTGTAAAATACCCTTTAATCCCCTTGTAACCTCAACCGAGCCTGATCACCGTCAGTGATCAGGCGAAGGTTCCCCTCTTGATAAACTGTTATTTTTCGGGTAAATTTCTATTCTATAGAGTTGTTACGGTATCTTTGAACAACAGCCTATAAATATCATTTTTTAAGGAAGTAACCCATGAATAATTTTGTTTTTTCTTTGCTTATGGCGGTTCCGCAGGGCGGAGGTGATGCCCAGGGAGGCGGCAGTCCTCTTCCCACCTTTGTTATGTTTGGCGTGGTTATACTCATTTTTTATTTTTTGCTTATCAGGCCGCAGAATAAAAAACGTAAAGAAACCGAAGCAATGCTTTCTACCCTGAAAAAAGGGGATAAAATCATAACCATAGGCGGAATTCATGGAACTGTTCAGCATGTAAAAGAATCCACCGTGCTTGTTAAGGTAGATGATAACATAAAAATTGAATTTCTTCGCAGTGCGATTTCTTCCGTGGTTACCGCGTCAAAAGATATAGAAGACAAGAGCGAGGATAAAGAAGATACTCAATCTTCTGATAAAGGGGAATAAAATGAGTAAGCGGTACAGGTTCTTAATTTTCTTTGTAGTAATGGCAGTGTGTTTCTTGTTTCTCTGGCCTACATTACGCTGGTATTTTCTGATACCAAAGGACAAGCAGGCTCTGGCGATGGAAACCAGGCAGTATATCAAGACTTATGCTTCCCAGTCCGCGCAGGCGGATTTACAGCGCCTTTTTGACGCGGCGCGCGCAGACGGACCTGTTCCCGAAGGATTGGAATTTATCAAGGTTAAAGCAAAAAAACTCTCCAAGAGCAATAAACAGCCGTTTCCTGAAAATCCTGACGCAAAGGCGGTGCTTAACGCTTTTTCAGGCAGAAGGGAAGTTCTGGATATTATTGAATCAAAATACAGAGATGAAATTTTCGGGCTTAAAGACCTTCAAAAAAACGCGGTTAAACTCGGTCTTGATCTTTCAGGCGGATTAAGCATAGTTCTGCAGGCAAATCTTAACGCGCTTCAGGAAAAACTTGGGCGTCCGTTGAACGATGATGACCGCGTGGACGCGATGAACCGTTCACTGGAAATCTTGAACAGCCGTATAGACCGTTTTGGTCTGACTGAGCCTGTAATCCGGCGGCAGGGAGCGGATCAGATATATATTGAAATTCCCGGAACCGCGGATCCGGAACTGATTAACGATATTATCATGGGCAAGGGAAGCCTTACATTCAATATGGAAGATTCCGAAGCGACTGTGGCGTTTAACAATTACTACAGGCAGAATCCGACGACAACATTTGACGCAAGCGGTAAATTAATCAATTCTTCCATTGTTCCTTCCGATGTAATGATCTTGGGCTACTACACAAAGGATAAATACGGGCTTGATGAACAGGATAGAAATCTCGACGGAAGCCTGATGTATATCGCTGTTAAAAAAGAAGTCGGACTTGACGGCAACCACATACAGGAAGCTGTTGTTGAACGAAATAATACGGACGGAAAGCCGGAAGTTACTTTCAGACTGGACAGCGAAGGCGGGGAGATTTTCTACCGGCTTACATCAGCGAATGTAGAAAAAATGCTTACCATTGTGCTTGACGACAAGGTAAGATCCCGCGCGAGAATCACGACTTCAATCCGCGACGCGGTGCGTATTTCCGGGTTTGGCATGGACGAGGCGAATAACCTCGCTCTGCTCTTAAGAACCGCCGCCCTTCCAGTGGAGCTTGAAGTCGCGAGCTTGCAAAGTATAGGCGCGTCGATGGGCGAAGATACAATCAATCAGGGGCTTTACGCGCTGTTATTGGGCGTTGCGCTTGTTTTAGTTTTTATGCTTGTATATTATAAGACCGCCGGCATTAACGCCGTTGTAGCGCAAATATTAAATTTTTACATTATGTTCAGTATTCTTTCCGCGCTTAACTTTACATTGACGTTACCTGCAATTGCCGGTTTTATTTTAACAATCGGCATGGCGGTAGACGCCAGTGTAATTATCTTTGAACGTATGAAGGAAGAAATGCGCCTTGGTAAATCCCGCAAAGCGGTTATTGAAGCGGGTTTTGATAAAGCGTTCTGGGCGATTATGGACGGTAATATTACCACTTTTATTGCGGCGCTGTTCCTTTCTCAGCTTGGTTCAGGTCCCATTAAAGGTTTTGCCGTAAGCCTTTCAATCGGCGTATTTTCATCGGTCTTTACAGCCCTCTTTGTATCGCGGCTTATCTTTGACTTTAGCACCGATGTTTTCAATCCAAAGGATCTTTCAGTAAGCTGGACAACCAAAATTCAAAGTGAAACACTCGACAAAAAGGGTATAAAGGTAAGTTAATGAAAAAGATCATAAAGTTTTCCAAGTTTTTTCTTCCCGCCGCCATTCTTTCAATTATTATTGTAGTTGCCGGCGTTACGGGATTTCTTGCAAAAGGATTTGCCCTTGGCGTAGATTTTCAGGCGGGTCTTCTTCAGGAAGTACAGTTTGCCCCGACAGCTTTCAGCCTTCGCTGGGCAGGTACGACAAAAGCGATTCTTTCTTTCGACCGCAATAATCTTTTCATTGTTATTTCAGGTTCCGGCATAGAGAACAGAACATATACTTTTTCATTTGGTGAATACGGCACAATCGGCGCCCTTTCCCGCGCTTTAACCCAGCAGTTGGAAGACATTGAAGTAACGCTTGCGGCAAAAGAAAATATTAATACCCAATGGCTGTTGTTCAGTTCTTTGGGAAACCCCAATCTTGGCGATACTCCCTATGTGGTTCATTACATTGATCCGCAAAGCCACGCTGTTGATATTTCGGAAGTAAGGGCGGCGTTGTCAGGCATTACGCAGGGTTTTTCCGTACAAAACATCGGCTCTCCTCAGGAACGCCATTTTATGATCCGTATCGAAGACAAGGAAGACAGCCGCATACGCTCAGATCAGGTAACAGGGCTTTTGGAATCTCGTTTTGGAAAAGGAGAAGTGGCGACGCTTCGTTCCGATTATGTAGGTTCCCGCTTTTCAAAAGACCTTACGGATCAAGCCGGCATTCTTTTGGGCCTTACCCTGATTTTAATTTTGTTATACGCTACAATCCGTTTTAAACCGCAGTACGCGGTCGGCGCGGTGCTTGCGATTATCCATGACACTATTGTAATTGTGTCGTTTGTTGTCTGGACGCGGATGGAATTTACCACCAGCACGATTGCGGCAATTCTTACCATAATCGGTTATTCAATCAATAATACAATCGTTATTTTCGACCGTATCAGGGAAAATAACAAAATTTATCCCGATTCCCCGTTTGTTGACGTATTAAATATTTCATTAACCGGCGTGCTTGGTCGTTCAATTATTACCACATTTACAACCATGCTGGCGGTATTGGCTCTGTTTATTTTTACCACAGGCTCAATGAAAGATTTTGCCCTGGCGCTTCTTGTCGGTTTGGTATCCGGCGTGTATACCTCTCTTTTTGTAGCTACGGGTATAGTTTATTTTTGGGAAAAGCTGAAAAGCAGCCGTAAATGATTGTAATCCGTTCAAATGTTTTGGGATTCTGCATGGGCGTGCGCCGCGCTGTGGATATGGCCGCCGATGAGGCGGCGCGGGTAAAAGATTCGGGCATCCGTGTTTTTACCATCGGCGAGTTAATTCATAACCCTGAAGTTTTGGACGATTTGAAAATACAGGGAGTCGAGGAACTTCCGCCTCAGGAAGAAAATGTTAAAGGCTGTTCAATTATTGTTCGCGCGCACGGGGTAGCGCCCGATCTTGAAAACAATCTGCGCGACAAGGGGGCGTACATTGTAGACGCAACCTGCCCCAGGGTAAAGGCAAGCCAGCTAAAGGCAGAAGAACTGGCGCGCGCCGGATACAGTATTTTTCTTGCGGGGGAAAAGAGCCACGCGGAAATTGAGGGAATCCTTGGTTATGTGAAATCCTGCAACGCCCCTTTCTGCGTGGTGGTGGACAACCCTGCCGACGCGGGAAAAGAGGCAAAAAAACTTTACAAAGCCAACCATGACATAAAAACCGCCCTTTTAGGTCAAAGCACCATTTCAGAGGAACTGTACCATTCAATCGGCGGCGCTATCGGAATGTTTTTCCCGAATTTGGAAATAGTACATACCATCTGCGCTTCCACAAAAGACCGCCAGCAGGCAATACGTGATCTGTTGAATGAAGTAGACGCCGTAATTATCGCGGGCGGCAAAAAATCCGCTAACTCAAACCGCCTGCTGGAGATAGCGAAGGAAAGCGGCAAGCCCGGCATATTAATTGAAAACGCGGGCGAGATACCGAAGGAGTTTCGCAGTTACAAGACGGTAGGGTTAAGCGCCGGAGCTTCCACGCCGGATTCCGTTGTTGATGAAATTGAGCGCGAATTGAAGCGTAAATAAAACCCATGAAAAAAATCTGTCTTTGTGTAATTATACTCATCTTTCTTTCCAAAACAGTATACGCCGATGATTACAAATGGGATTTAATCGACGCAATGATGAAAAACGACTTTGAAACAATCGAAAAAATATTAAAAACGAACGTATCTTCCATGACAGTTACAGACAAGAAGCTTGCGATGAGTTTTGCAATGAACTATTCTTCCGGGGAAAATTCATTAAAAGTGTGTCAATTGTTATTAAATTATAATATCCGACCGGGCGCGTATGATTTATATACCGCGATTATCAGAAACCGGCAAAACAGCACGGTTCAATTTTTATTGCAGAACGGAGCCGCTCCAAACGGCGAAATACTGCTGGCGGCTATGGAAAGACAAAGGTTTGATCTTGCAAAACAATTTGTTGAGGCGGGGGCAGATGTTAATTACCGCTATACTTTATCAAAAAATTACGCGGACGGCATGACGCCGCTTTTATACGCGTCAAAGTGGGATAATTTTGATATGGTAAAGTTATTGGTGGAAAAAGGCGCGAATATAAATACACAGACCGCAAACGGCGATACGGCGTTATCTATAGCGCGTAAAAATAACAATGATAAAATTCTTAAATACTTAACGGAACACGGCGCTGTTGAATCCGCTAATAATTTACCGTTGCAAAATAACGGTATTGCGGGTAATCAAACAATTAATTTTCAAATTGGTTCGTACCGGCTGTCAGGAGGAAATAGATACTTAAAATTTACAGGAAATACAAGCGCCGGAAATGTAAATTATGTAGATGGTATAAATAATAGAACAAATAATGGTTTTTACAGAATAGCGGGAAATAATTTAACAATAATGATGGACGGAAATACCTTCATATATAAGATAGATTCCAACGAAACTTTTTCCGGAAACGGGGAAATCTGGATAAGAATTGGAAATTAAAAAACGAAATTAAGCAATAGTAAGCTTAAGTAAAGCCCTGCCGGGATATTGACCCAATCATTACGCTGTTATAAAGTAAACTAATGGCATTCATAAAAACCCTTTTCGACCGTAATTTTCTTGAATACGCCTCCTATGTAATAAAAGACAGGGCGATTCCCGATCTTGAGGACGGGCTTAAGCCCGTACAACGGCGTATTATGCATACCCTCTTTGAAAAGGACGACGGCAAATTTCATAAGGTAGCCAATGTGGTGGGGGAGTGCATGAAGTTCCACCCCCACGGAGAGGCTTCAATTTACCCCGCGCTTGTGGTGCTTGCCAACAAAGAGCTTTTTATAGACAGGCAGGGGAACTTCGGCAACCTTTACACGGGCGACGAAGCCTCCGCGCCGCGCTATATCGAGTGTCGCGTAACGCCGCTTGCCAAAGAAGTTTTTTATAATCCCAAACTGACCCAGTGGGCGGAATCCTACGACGGCAGAAACCGCGAACCTGTCCTATTCCCGGCGAAAATTCCCGTGGTGCTTATTATGGGAGTGGAAGGGATAGCCGTCGGAATGTCCACAAAAATTCTGCCACACAATGTTATCGAAGTGCTGGAAGCGGAAATTGCCTGCCTTACAGGAAAAAAGTTTGAGCTTTACCCCGATTTTCCGACAGGAGGCTATGTTGATATTTCCGAATACCACGGAGGAAACGGCAAGGTTCTGGTACGCGCAAAATTGGACACTTCCGATCCAAAGCGCATTCTTATTACGGAACTTCCGTTTGGCTCGACAACGGAGAGCATTATAAACAGCATCGACAGCGCGGCAAGGGCGGGCAGAATTAAAATACAGGGCATTAACGATTTTACTACCGATAAGGTTGAGATTGAAATTAAACTTGCCCGCGGCGTATACGCCCAGGAAACCATAGACGCGCTTTTCGCGTTTACCGAGTGCGAACAGTCAATCTCCGTAAACCTTCTTGTAATTAAAGACGGCCTGCCCGCCGTTATGACTGTAAACGAAGTAATAAAACATCACGCGAAACAGATTGTTAAAATCCTTACAAAAGAACTTGAACTTGAAAAAAAAGAACTTCTTGACAAGCTTCACCTACGCACGCTGGAAAGAATTTTTATCGAAGAGCGCATTTACAAGGGCATTGAGAAGATGAAAACCGCAAAAGGCGTACAGGACGCCGTCGTTGCGGGGTTTAAACCGTTTTTAAAAGAAGTAGGTCCGCGCGGCGTTTCGGACGACGATGTCGAGCACCTTTTGAGAATCCCAATCCGCAGAATTTCATTGTATGACATTAACAAGGCAAAAGATGAAATGGAGCAGATACAGGCGCGTATTAAAGAGATAAACAGCCACCTCAAAAATATTGTCGCCTATTCTGTCTCCTGGCTTAAAGGCATTATCGCAAAAATAAAAGCCAACGAGGAAATCGGCGGCGGAAAGAGAAAGACCATTGTAGGCGCTTTTGAAAAGATCGTCGCCAAAGAAGTAGTGAAGCGGGACGTTGAGTTAAGATACGACAGTAAATCAGGCTATCTTGGGACGAATGTTTCCGGCGCTAAAATAGCGGAAGTTTCGCCGTTTGACAGAATTCTTGTTATCCGCAAGAACGGAATGTATACGATCATGGATTTAAGCGAAAAAACATTTGTCGGCGCGGACGCGTGGTGGATAGGAGTCGCGGACAAGGAAGCCCTTTCCAAAACATTCTTTACCATTATTTACAAGGAAAAAGAAACGGGTTTCCCGTGCATAAAACGCTTTATAATCGAAGGCTGGATAATGAATAAAGATTATTTCCTTGTTCCGGACGGAGCGCAGGTTTTGCATGTGGACACAAGGCAAAAATTTATTTTCAGCGTAAAATATGTTCCTAAGCCAAGGCTTAAAGTTCTTTCAGAGGATTTTAAGGCGCATGACTACAATGTGCGCGGCGTTAAAGCGGGAGGAATCAGGCTTTCCTCGAAAGAAGCCGCGAATGTTGAATGTAAGGAGAAAGTTAAATGACAAACGACGTTGTTTTCGATTCATCTTCGGGAATCCCGGTAGAAGAACAAAAAGAAATACTTGCTAAAATAAACGGGATAGCGGAAAAAAGACGCCGCCATTTGTCTGAATCGGCGGGAGAAGAAGCGGTTATAAAGGCAAAGAACAACAGCGCGTTCTTTCCGCTTTTGGTGAATATAACCGCGTTAGTATTATTATGCGCAGGCGCGTGGTTTATTTTCTACTTTAACGGGAAAAAAGACGTGCAGGTAAGGCTGGGAACCGGAACTTATGATTCGGCGGAAAAGGCGCTTATCAGTGAAATCCGCAAAGATCCCGCGATGAGCGAGCTTGAACATTTGTCGTACGATCAGGAGAAAGCCGACGTTATTGAGGCGCAGTTGGCGGGCGGTCTTGAGACAATCAGCGATCTTATAAAGGAAGCAAAATACGATCAGGCGGCAAAGAGCATAGAAAATTACAGGTATATTAACAATAAAGGCGTTTTTCCTTCTTCGCGATCCGCTCAGGCTAAAAAAGAATTTTATAACAAGGCGTTTGATTCCATGGAAACGATGATTACGCATCTTCGCGTAACAGGCGGGGCGGACAGCCTGGAGCTGTTTGCCAAAAACGAACAACTGGAAGCAAAAGTCAACGAAATGCAGAAAACCCTTGATTCATTCAGCGGCAGTTCAGGACAGCAGGCGCGCCGTCTTAAAGAAGTGGAAACAAAATTGGAAACAACAGTCGCGGAGAAAGATAAAACCATCGCGTCTCTTGAATCGGAAAAAAACAGCCTTAAGCAGTCGGTGTCCGATCTTAATGATGTCGCCGCGGGAAAGGATCAAAAAATAGCGGAGCTTCAAAGCCAGCTTGACATTATCCGCCAGCTTCTGAAAGATTAATTCTTCCCCAACAACGAGGCGTATTCCTCTTCGTAGCGTTTAAGGCGCGGATTGTCGGGAGAAATGGCAAGGGCCTGCCTTAGATAGTGAACCGCGCGGCGTTCTTCGCGCCTGCGGTGGTAAATTTCAAACATAACGATTAACGCGTCAAGGTTGCGCGGATCTTCAAAAAGGCTTGAGCGAAGATCGCCTAAAGCCGCCTCTTCATTTGTTTGAACGCGGCTTCGCAGAAAGAAATACTGGCTTTTGTCGGTTCCGGCGCTTGCGGCGGCAAGACGGCTTTCCAATAATCTGGACGCTTCATCTCTTCTGCCGTTATCGATTAAAGCCGAAATATAAATGGCAATATATTCATTCTTTGAGGTGTCTTTTTCATACAGTTCGCGCGCGTATGTAAGCGCCTTTGCGTTGTTGTTCAAGCCATGTTCTACGCTATACGCGTCCTGAAGATCCTGCGCGGTGCGGCGTACCGGGAGTATCTTATTTAAATACCCTTGAGCCTCTTTCCAGTTCTCCCGCCGGATAGCGTCGCGAAGGCTGAGGCTCAGGAATGTAATGGAAGAGCCTGACAACTGCCGCAGGCGGTCAAGAAGCTCCCTGCCTTCTTCCTGATCAGATGTGCGCTGTGATTCCATAAGAAGCCCCGCGGCGTAAACTATTGCTTCCTCATCGTCAGGATTGGTGCGGAAGATCGAGCGCAGATAATTTAAGGCGGAATCGCGGTTGCGGTTTCCTTCCGCCTGCAGTCTTGCGCGCAAGAAAAGATACTGCCTGTTGTTGGAGTTAATCGAGGCATAAGTATCAAGCGCCGCGTTTGCCTGGGTAAAATTACCCTGTTCTATCAGTATACGGGCTTTCATTAACAAAAGTTCACCATTGCGCGGATCGTCCTTTAAAATGTCGTCTACAACCGGAATGGCGCGTAACCAGTCCCTGCCTTCATAATAGGTAATGGCAAGCTGTTGTTTTATATACAGGCTGTCCGGGTATCTTATAACAAGATCGGATAAAAGCGCGGCGGCCTCCGCCCGTTTGCCGTTAAGCGCCAATAGACGCGCCGAACCCGCTATGGCGGGGTAAAATTCATTGCTGATTGCGTAAGCTTTTTTATATGCCGCTTCGGCGTCCTTTAGCTGGTTCAAGCGTTCGTAAATTAAACCTGAAAAATATATTGGCAGTACGGAATTCGGCCTTAAACCGTCCGCTTTTGCCAGGTTTTTCAGAGCGGCGGTAAGAAGCTCGCGGCTTGTTTCATTGTTAATAGCGAAGAACGGCAGTACATATTCAAAAAAATCAGTTGAATTCTCGCCGGGGTGGACATATTCACCTTTTTCCGCTTCCTTGATAATGCGGTTATAAACAGATGTCTGCGGAAAATCGATATTGGCAAGCGCTAATTTTGAATCGGGATATACCCGCCTGACTATCAATGTGATAATGCCGTTCATTGTGCGGCCGAATTCGACATTTCCCAGATCCCTGCTCCTGATTAACTCCTGCGCCTGCGTCATGGAAGATAAAAGCCCTGTTTCTACCAGAGTGCGTATTTCTTCGGCGAGCCCTCCGGCGGGAGCCTTGCCGTCGCCGGTTTTGGGCTGTTCCTGAGAATTTGGATTTTTGGCGGGCGTCGATTTACAAGAGAAAACAACCAACGCTAACAGTAAAAAAACTATTTTCAGTTGCCGGATTTTCAAGATCACCTTTAATTATCGGTATTATCATTTCAACTTTTTCGTCTTGCGACATAAAAAAACCTAAAATTTCTAAAAAAGCCTAATATACAAAAGTATATCGTAATGATATATTATAAACAATGAAAAACATGAAAATTTACATGATATTTGTGGTTTTTTTACTGTTTTTTTCCTGCGGAATAACGCCAAAAAGCCTTAAAAGAGATGCTTCAGGCATTGACTCATATTACATTACCGGCACAAGGCAAAACAAGGAATATATGCTTGAACTTATCAGGCTTTTAAAGTTGGAAGAACCGGCAAGCGAGGGAGAATTTGCCGTAATCAGGGAAATTGCCGCCGGTTTCGCCCGTCAAAAGGATTTTGACCGTCTTATACATTTTTTAACGTCAAGAACGATAAAAAATCCCGCCGATCCCTATAACGCTTACTATTTAATGATGATCGCATACGCCTATATCCAGCTTGATTCCCTGCCGATAGCGGCAATGTACTTCGATTTAATAGTTAAAAATTACCCCGATCTTTCAATAAATGACGAATCTATTCACCTTATATGCCTAAGGCGGTTAATTGAAATAAACCGCAACCCGGAACGCCAGGTCTGGTATTATCATGAATTAATCTCCCGTTTTCCGGATCAAATTGATCTTGGAACCGCGTATTTTATGCTCGGGCAGGCTTGCGAGTATATCGGGGACTGGAACGGCGCGATTCAGGCATATAGCAATTATCTGCCGTATACCGGCACTTTAATTTACGGTTTTCCAAACGCCGACCAGTACGCCAAACATCAGGTCGATTTCAGCAAATCACAGAAAGACTGGACATTTGAAAGCCTTCCGGCTTTAAGGAACGCCATTGAAACCGCTCTTGATACGGGCAACCCGTGGGCGCTAAAACGCTGTCAGGCAAAGGTGAATTTCTTCGGCCGTTCATGGGGGCAGTCGGATACCGACGACGGCAGAATGGCGGACTTTAACGTAGCCGAGTTTATGTATAACAACCGTATCCGTTACGCCTCTACGCTTGACGCGTCTTCCAGCGCTACAGAGGCGTATCTTAGAACGACAGGCTGGTCCAGGTACATGGAAACGTGGTATTTGTACTTCAGGAAGATAAATTTTCCCCAAGACCCTGAAATTCACGGCAGATGGGAGTGGGCTGGCATATATTACGGAGAAAAATTCTAGTTTTTTGGGATGGGAACATGAACCACGCGAACAAAAGGCGGACGGCGTTCTTTTTTATAGTCTTTTTTGCTTTTGTAGGGCTTGGTTCAATTTCGGCGCAGTCCGATACTGAACGCCCTTTGAGGACAGTACAGCAGAATTCCGCTTTTTCCGACACTAATCCAAGACATTCTACCAAATCCCCGCAGATTACGCCTTCTTTGCTTACGCCTTCCGTTCTTGAACAGGCCCTGTTCCTTCGTTTTGTCGCCCAGTATACAAATCCTGCCGGTATTGCCTATCTTAATGCCGTTATGGACAGGGCAAGCCTTTACCTTCCTTACATAAAGGAAGAAGTAAGAAAAAGGAATTTGCCGCCGGAATTGGCGTACCTGCCTGTAATCGAATCCAATTTTATTATTACCGCAAGGAGCAAATCCGGTGCGGTCGGTCTTTGGCAATTTATGCTGAACAGTATTTCCCCGTTTGACATAAAGGTAAACGACATTATCGATGAAAGGCGCGATTTTCAAAAATCAACAAAGGGGGCGCTTCAAAAGCTCGAAGACAATTACAAATCATTCGGAAATTGGGAGCTTGCTCTGGCGGCTTACAACTGCGGCTTGGGAGCGATGAGCAGGACAATAAAAAAGACGAAAATACGCGATTACTGGGAATTATGCAGACGGAAAGATATAAGGCAGGAAACCATAGATTATGTGCCGAAATTCCTCGCGGTAGCCTATATTTTGTCCAATCCGCGCCGTTTTGGGATTAATTGCTGGCAGGAAGCCCATGAATGGACGGCTATCCCCTTGAAACGGCAGGTTTCGCTGGACACGCTTGCAGACGAGTCAGGCGCGGACAAGGAATTACTGCGTCTTTTAAACGCCGAGTTAATAAGCGGGATAACTCCCGCGGACAGGAATTACCGCCTTAAAATACCCGCGTCCCATCTTGAACAGATAAACGCCGTTCTGGAGAGGGCAGACCTTAACCTTGTCCGCTATCATTACCATACCGTGCGCCACGGCGACACATTATGGTCAATGTCCAGATACTACGGCGCTTCTGTTGATATGATTGAACAGCACAACCCCGGTATTTCAAGCCGTTACCTAAAAATAGGGGAGACTGTCATTATTCCGGCGTTTAAGGATATAGCCCCGCCTTCCCGTCCCGCGTCAAATACCCGTTATGACGGGCAATATGTTGTTAAAAAAGGCGATACCCTCTGGTCCCTTGCCATAAAATACGGCGTTGACCCCCAGGAACTGGCTCAAGCTAATAATATGGAACTTAATCAGATTTTGCGCGAAGGAATAACCCTAAAAGTACCGATAATAGATAATATACGCCATTAAAACGGCGTATATTATCACGATAAGCGCGACATTAAAACGTCGCTTATCGCAGCGGTTTACGGGCGGGCTTCGCCGCCATACATTCTGCCTGCGGCAGAACGTCGTAAACCGCCATTAGGGAGAATAAACTTGGTTAAGAAAATTTTTTTCATTTTTTTGATTTTCTCCGCCGCAGTGGTTTTTGCCGATGAAATGGCGGATATTACGGGCGCTGTTGAGTGGGATACCCTTTTGTTAAAATCAACGGTTTCGGTGGATTTGGCGAAGGCGGGCATAAAACTTCCGTCGGGAAGAACCCAAGGGGAAGCTTTTATAAGTGAAGGCTACCTTACTTTGATACAGCCTAGTATTATGGATTTGCAGGTCGATTCGTCCACCACCATTGCAGACCTTATCATTAGGGGAGAATTCAACGTTTTTGACACTGAAACCCTTGCGTTGAAAGCGAAGTCCGTACCTCCGGCGCTTTCGCCCGATCTAAGAAAAATATCCGCTTCTTACATAATGAACCTTACCGATTTAAGCTCCGCGCTTCTGCGGCATAACCGTCCTTCTCCCGTTATGCGGACATTAATTCCGGCTACTTCCGCACAATACACGGGGATTGTTATTATCGCTTCCGATGAATTGCCGTTATACGGAATGAGAAGCAGCGCCCTTGCTGTTCCATGCCTGTTCCCGAAAATCTGGGACAGCGACATGAACCTTATCTATGAACGCAATATGCTGGAAGCGCGTGAGAATACTATGGTTCGTTATGCGCCTTTAAAAAGTATTTTTCAGGATAACCCATCCGGCCTTGCGCAGGAAGTAGTTGATGTCGCCGGAAACAGGCCGCTTCGTATTTTTGCCCGCGCCCTTTACGGAATAAATCCGACCGACCTTATAATTGACAATATAGACGCCATGCTGATAATTTCATCCGCCGACAACCGCCGCCTTTTGTCAGAGGGTAGGGTAGTGTTTATTCTTAACGATTCTGTGCTGAAGAAGACTTTTTAGAACTGGCATCTGACGCTCGGCGTAGTTGTGTCGCTTCCTAATTTAAATACCATATTGAAAACCAATGACATACGGCCCCGATAATAACAAAGGCATGCCATATAGCATGAGTATGTTTGATGCTTTTCTTTTTATAAAAAACGGTTCCAAGCGTATATGCGGCTCCCCCTCCCAA
>Ga0268262_10003996_pt1 | contig 15503 bp, 10 predicted proteins | sample TergutNc150P3_FD_190354 | JGI IMG/M metagenome (GOLD analysis project Ga0268262, IMG submission 190354) | Nasutitermes corniger P3 segment gut microbial community from laboratory colony in Florida, USA - Nc150 P3 (SPAdes) (version 2) | ecosystem: Host-associated > Arthropoda: Insects >... | reverse complement strand
AAAACTATTATGAGGAGCGATGTTTGGAAATGACAGCAATTGAGACATTTCTTAACGTGGGCCAGGTAGCGGAGATGCTTGGGCTTTCAAGCGCGACAATCAGGAAGTGGGTTTTGACGGGGTTCATTCCCTGCAAAAAGATCGGGAGGGCGGTTCGCTTTTCGGCCTCGGAAATACAGGATTGGGCAAAGGGCAAAAGCAAAGGCCCGGCGGAACCGCAGAAACAAGAAGAGCATAAAGAAGGTGTGGAATGATAACAGAAAGCAATACCAGGACGACAACTGGCAGCCTTGTCCCGGCTTGCATTTGCAAGGGGCGCAGGGGCATGGGCGCAAAGATGGCAATCGTGGCTTCCGATAGCAGGGACGTGCAGGATTGGATCTACCGCTATTTGGAGCCTTACGGGCTAAAGGGCTATGCTTTTTACCTTGTGGAAAGCGAAGAGGCATTTATCGAATACGCCAGGAAAGCTGACACAATGATGGCCTTTGTTGAGGATATTTTCTTTGGCGAGAAGACGGTTGGGATGCTGGGCAATATCCGCAAGCAATACACGAATCTGCGGCTTGCGCTGTTTTCGGCTTCCGTTTTGCCGTTGGGCGTGGCGGCCCGCTATTTGTACTGGAGCATGGGCAGCTACCTTTCGCTGCGGGACAGCGAAAAGGAAATCAATGAAGCTGTGGAAGCGATTTTTGGGAAAAGGCTGGCCGTTCCTTCTTACCTAAAAAGCTGTCTTGATGAATATGGCCGACTTTCGGATAAAGAGCCGCGTTTGACCCACAGGGAAATTGAGATAGTCCGCTGCGCCGGAGAGGGAAAAACGGGGAGGGAAACAGCTTCAGTTTTGATGCTGAGCCGGAGGACGGTGCGGAACCATATTTCCAACATCTACCAGAAATTCGGGATCCGAAACATGGTGGGGGTTCTAAAGCTTGCGGTGTCTAAGGGGATATTGCCGGTGGAGGAGCTTATGGGCTTTACGCGCCGTACTTAATGAAAATTTGCCCTTCTTCTGAGTACCCTGGAAGGGGCATCCTTTTGGGGTAATCTTTGAAGGGGCGTTTGCTTTCGTTGCCCATAAATGCCCAATCTTCGCCATAGCCATCAATGGTCATGGTGTCGGAAGTGATTGTAAGGGTTCCCGAATATAGGCCCGAGTCATTCGAGACCCAGGTTCCGTGCAGTTTGCTTTCAAAAGATTCGAAATTGCCTTCTGTCATTAGCCCATCGCAAGAGCCCATAAAAAGGGCTGATAACAGAATTATTATGATTGCAAAATGATTAACTTTTTTCATGGCTAATACCTCAAAATATTAGGGTAGAATACCGCCACAGAGGGGCAGGGCATCAAACCCGCTAGATAATAAATAGCAATATTTGTCTCTTTCCTTATTACATTCATCGCATACATATTCTACCGAATATCCTATGTCTGAATAATAACACCCGCCATTTATGGCATTTTTGCGTTAAAATTAAGGCTTCTTGTAACTGAATTTATACCAATTCTGGTACATTTCTTATCCTAGAAGGTCTTATATTCATATCTAATTTTAGTTGGAGTATTCATATTTAAACAAAATATGAATTTATAAAATAAATAATAAACATTGGAACAGCGATAAAAAATAACCATATCGGTATTTGGAGTACTCTTTTTATTACAGACTTAGGTATTACCTTCTCCAAAAGGTTTTGTAAATCGTTGTTATAAGAACATTTCTCACGATGTTTATACATTGAGCGAAACAGTATAAGGATCCAAGAGGATGCACTAAAAATAACCCAGTTTAATACAATACGGGAAGAAGGTAGAAGAGATGTCTTTTTCAAAAGAGACACATATCCCCAGATGGAATATAGCGATAATACTGACGGTAAAATAAAAAAGCTCCAATATAATACATCACAGAATATTATTGATAAACCTTCCCCATTGCTAATATCCTTCCATAAAAATGTGACTGCAAACAAGATAAATACTAGCCCTATTACGAAATATAAAATGAATCTATCATTCTCCAGAATTTCTAAAAAAGTAGTTGATTTGTTTTTCATATCATCTAGAAATAATGAAATTACCCATATTCCAACAAGAAATACGGTTATCCAAAAAAAGGTAAAAAGTAACTTCATCAAAGGTATCTTTTTGAAATGTGAATAAAAGGTTAATATGTACCAACAAGATAAGAACAGTAAAATATAAATCAAATTAACAGGAAGCCGTGAATTGTATTCATTATAAACAACTGGAATGGCACCATTTGCAGGACATAAAATTGTTACAAACAAGCAAACACATCCACCAACTTGCCTACCTTTTCCCTTTAATACATCAAGAAGAATGAATAATAAAGCAATTCCTTCTACAATTTTTAAAAGATTCAAATCAAAAGATGTTGAGAAATTAATACTTCCCGTGCTTTTAGACACTGATACTTCACGTATTCCCATAAAGTTATCAGAAAACAACAAAAGCAACGAAATAAATGCAAAAAGAGGTAGCCAAAAATATTTGCTTCGAGCCATATCTTTCACTGTATACACATTTCGTAATTCTTTAGTCCAATCCGTTTTTATTGTCATTATTTCTTACCTGCTTGTGATTTAATCATTTTTAACTTTTCCTGTTGTCCCACTTTTACAACCTTTTTTCTTTGTCCGTTAGCGCGATGATTGAAGTGGTGTCTCTAACCACTCTTTTATTTTTTTAATTTTAAGACTCTTTTTTGCCTGCTTGTTCATTTCATTAAGTATTTTTCTTGCCGTTGCATCTGTCTGTCTGTACAATAATGTTTGATAGTATTTTTTTAAAACCTTAGGTAGATTTTTGAGATTCTGAGGCTGTTCTCTATATTCATTATAAAAATTACTGCAAAATTCAAAAAATGCGAATTCGTCTCGATTAGTTTTCGTGTCGCCCATTACTTCAAGAATTTCATATAGAAATTGTTCATCAGATAAAAATAATTTAATAATATTCAAATAAAAATTACCTGCCCATCTCTTTTTCTGCATTATTTGTAAAAGTGCATTTTTATAAATCTTGGAACAATCTGTAAAAACACTACAATGTGAAAGTAGTTCTCTTAAAATACGATTGAGATTATCTTTTTTAGGGTTACAAGAGAAAAGTTTTTTATAAAGATATATTTGCAAAGAAATGGGAAGATCCCTGTCACTAAGATAATCAGTAAGTATGTAAATCTGTTTATCTTCGTTCACAACACATTCTTCCCAGTTTTGTAGTTTAAACATCTTCTTAAGATGTGCATCGATCATTTGACAACAGATGTTTATGAGTTTAGGATACTCTTCCAAATTTTCCAGAATAGTTATTAACATTTCCAGATAATTATCATCATCATTGTTATATTTTTCCGATTGAAATACTTTGTTTAACAGTGCTACCAATATGCCTTGGTTTAAATCTGAGTACATTTGATTACTAAAAATCTCAAATGCGTTTTGGTAATAAAAAATGCTATGGTCATTGTCTAAGTCAATATTATCAAGAAATAATGAGACCAAAACCCTTTCGTAAAATCCTTTTCCCTGATAGTCTTTAATTAGCTGTTTTGCATATTCAAGTTGCCTTGTTAGAGGCTTATTTTGAACATCTAGCTTTTCTCTAAAGTTATAGAGAAATACTTTCTGTAGTTGTTCTTCAAAATATTCTGGTTTTATGTTTTCAGGAAAATATAAACATTTTTTGAAAACATCATATTCTATGCTTTCATTGATACTTACAGACGATAATATTTCAAATACATTTTTGTAAATAGAAAGTAAATCTGATTGCTGCATTTTGTTACTAAGACCCTCACTGTCAATTGGAAGATATTGTACCAATACAGAGTTAAACGCTTTATATATGTACTTAATAATTGATCTTGATATAAGTTTTTTACACTTAGGGTCTTCACACCATTTCATCAAATATACGATAAAAGTGAGACGCGGATAGACTACCTTTTCAACATACCATGGTTCTATTTCAATTATGGTTGGCTTTTCCAATGAAGAATTACTAACAGCTTGAAATGCAAAAGTATATCCATCAACAACATTATCCTGTATTAAAAATTTAGCAATTTCATAAGCGCTATCTTGTTTTTGTTTAATAATTTTATTAAAAAAATCTTGTGGTTTTTTGCTGTTTTGATCATTGCAAAATAAATAACGATTAGATAAAATACTAACAAAGATTTCTTTGAAGCGTTCAATGTAGATTTGTAGAAATTCCTCTTGCAATTCATTAATCGTTGAGCAACATTCTATCGCAACATTTTCTGATATTAAATATTCAAGATTGTTAAAAATCTCTATTAAAATGTCGAGATCTTCGTTGCTAGTTAATATTACTTTCTTGGACACCTCTAGTACAATTGCGTAAAATTCCGGAAGAAACAACTTTGCAGAAATGTACCGCTTTATTCTTGCAAAAAAACTTTTTAAATCAATATCGTTATTTCTTCCTTCAGTAAATAAAAGAAGCTCATTATAATATTTACGATATGAAGTGTAATCTTGATATAGATCAGGAAATGTTTCAACAGTATTGCACCTCGCTGTAAAATGCTCAATGAAATCGCGATGTTCATCGTCAAATTTTGTAATGGCTGTATAATAAGGACTCGGGTCTGCGACAGGAAGCTGCTCTAAGTAAATCAGATTACTTGGAAGGGATGTAAGCGTCGCAAGATCAGGGTCTTCTGTGTCCCATCCAACAAGGGCGGCAAATGAGAAATTATATGAAAAAGTTTTGGAACAGAGATTGGGATTGGGAGGAAATGCTAATGAAAAAGCTATCTTTTGTGCAGCACGAGCAGAGAAAGCGTACTCTATAGAAGCAAACCAATAGCGGAGTTGTTCTTTTGTTCCTTTTATTGCAATACCCAGGCGCTTTTCTTCAGGCAAATTAAACTGTTTTATTAAATGGCAGACGGCAGCACGCACTCGTTCAGCAACATTTTTAGATTGTAAAACATAATTCCCTGCATATTTGAAAGACATAACGGGATATATATTTGGTAATCCAAAAAGTTTTTCTTGCGATATAGGAGGAAACAATGAAGGTACTTTGGAATCTTTAAATGTTAGAAGTTGTTTGTATTTTCGAATTGGTAACCCATCTGCATCTGGATAATCAAAAAAGAAACCTTCCAAATTAAAAAAACCAGAACTAATATATTCCATAGGATGATAATCAAAGTTACCTATAAGAGCATAGGATATGCCAAACTCTCGTTGGCCAGTTTCTTCAGTCTTTAAAAAGTGGTAATAAACTAAAACGGAGATACCGTTAAAAGAAAAAAAACTGCAAGGGTCTCCATTATAAGAACGTCTACCATTAGCGAAGACATCCCTTTCATTTGCAGTCTTGATTTCATCTATTAACGAGGAGAGAATTTCACCAGAAAGTCCCATATCCCCTCCCGTCGCGAAAATTTTTTGTCCGGGGCTTGAGTCGAGTTTACTATAAAAATTTATACTATTTTCACATCGAGTAAAGAGAACACGATATAGTTCCTTCATGATTAATCTCCTCTTTGTTATTGTAAAATACCATTTTGTAATAGTAACCATAAATAAGGATCCAAAAGGCGATTAGTTTTGTCTCTCTTGTTAGGGTCATCAGATCCACTTGAAATTCCAAAAAGCCGGACATTCGGGTAAGGCTTAAGTGCATCTGAAATAATACCACCATCTTTCTCCTTAATCCATCCTTTCATCGCCTCACTGACTTTATTAGCCTCATCAATATCATATCGACCATTCTTATTAATGTACACTGATTCTGTCTTTAGAATAGCAGGAAAATCATCATCGTCATAGAAAAGATCCATTTTTGGAAAAACAATTGCTAAGTTGACATCTCTGAAAAATCTTACTCCTTTAGGGTGATTGCGTTTAACAAAATTGTAATATTTATTCAGAGGGTCTTTGGTATCTCCCTTTGATGCTTTATCTTTTTCTTTAAGTAACTTAACACGCTCATGGTTTTGTACCTTTGGAAGCGTAGAAGGATCAACCATTAATAAAACATTCTTAGAATTCCAAATACATCGAGTCGCCAAAGTATCATTATCTTTTTCAAAATCTTCTCCGGCAATATCATAAAAAACACTGAAATGTGACCGTCTTCCCTGTCGAATTTCAAAGAACAAGGGTTCTAGATATCCAGGTTTAGTAGCAACAAATTCTTTAAAAAGATCCTTGCGAATTAAGTCTCTATTCCTTTGCGTTTCATTATCCAAAAAAGATGTAGCGTCAATACCAGGAATTTGATACTTAGCAATATAATCCATCAATTGTGTGATATATTGCGATTTACCGGAGCTGGTATAGCCAGCCATACAAACGCGAAAATCATTGCGGATTGCGAAATATTCCGGTTGCAGTTTACGAATGTTCTCAATTTCTACTTTTGGCTGTTGAGATGATGCAATTATTATACAATTCGGACAAAGGAGTTGAAAAGTAATATTTTCGTTACAGCAAAAAACTTGCTTTTTGACAATACGCCGCATCTCCACATTTTTTTTCACATCATCTTCACTGTATGATTTTTTGCATTTTTTACAAAAATATCGCAAATCACCAGTATAAATTTCTCTCATGCAATATGGACAAATAAATTTAATACCAGTTTTTGACGGTTTATAATTTTTAATTGGTAATGATGTTGAAGACATATCGGATGAAGGATAAATTGGCGCAGTAGGAATTGGATCTTGTGGTAACTGATCTTCCGATACGTCAATATCTGGTAGAGGTGGAGGCACAGGGTGAAATGAAGACGAACTTGGCAGTGGCGGCGATTCCTTTGACATATATAGACCTCCTTAGTCTATTATTTATATAGTGTATAGTCATAAATGAGCGTTTGATCCTCAAGAATGAGCTCCACTTTGGACATATCATAGATTGGTGCAGGCAATTGTAACTCCTCTATATGTTTATAATTTGTGTGCTCAGGTGAAACGGGAAATCCAGCGATAGGAATTAATGTGTTACCAACTGACAAAGTTAATGACGGTAATACGGGATATCCCTCATAATCATAGGCAGATAGATTAAATTGAAGCTCTGCTCTGAGTTTTGTTCCTTTGCATTTCAATCTAACTTGTACTTTTATTTCTTGCCGGAAATGAACTTCAGAGCAAAATAGAGGAGTTTCTTTACCATTTTTAAGTTTAAATTTGACAAAAATGTACCATCGTCCAACATAAGTCCGATTTATATTAAGAATATCAATTATAGGCATATTAATACTAGAAGGATTATTCATATCACCAGACGTGAATTTTACAGGCTCAGGTGTTGTTTTTTTTTGAATTGAATATGAAAATCCACACACATCTTCGGGAAGACGCTCTTCAAAAACAAAAGAGTAATAGCCACGTTCATTCACTTTATACGGCTTACGCTGGATTTTTGGATAAACTACGGCATAAATTGGATATGTGCCGCAACAAAGGTATCCGTTTTGATTTCCTATTAAAATAATTAACTCATAACTGATATTGGGGGTAACATCAAAGGATGCAGATAATTTATCACAGGAAATATCCACAAGTTCTCGTGTTTTTTCCGCAAACTCACTCTTTGGATAGAATTCTCCTACTGCCAATGAAAAATTCGCCTGTGTGACTTCAAGAATTTTTACTGTGTACCCTTTCTGTTTGGTGTCCTCCCATGAAACATAGACCTTATTTTGTTCCGTTTTTATTTGCGGCTTAATTTCTTTTGGTAAAACAGATGCGGTAAAAGGCAATTCTTTTCCTTTACTTTTCCCGCTTTTGTATAAAGTGGTGATAATATAAGAGCATTGATCGGGAACAGGTTGATCTGACACAACAGTTTCCTTACCCTGAAATATGGTGGTAGTTTTCCCATTCATTTCACGGTCAATATGTACTCCACTTGCACCCATTGGAATTTGGTATTTAATCTCTACACGATCTTTTAACTGCCGAATAGATGGAACCGACACGTCCGGAAAATATTCTAATAAGCCAACGGCGGAATCAACGGAAGTTATGCTCCCTCTTTCCGTAAATACAGCATAGTAGGTTTTCCCCGGAATGGGAGATGTATCATCAGTAAAAAGTTTGTCTGTTGTTACATCAAAATCGTCATCACCATCGTGGACTGTCTTAGGTGGGCTTCCCTCTTTTCGTATCAATCGATATGTAACACCAATATCCGGTGATGCATTCCAGGAAAGTCGAATTTGATTTTTATTATTTTTCTTAACCGTAAGACGAGTAGGTGATTTTGGAGGAATTTTTTTAATACGCTCCAAAGCTCCTGGATGATCTATACAGATGGCTAATACTTTTTGGAGTTCATCAATGGTATTACTGGCAGAAACGAACTGTTTGTCTGCGTTATTTTGTGCGTTTATAATTCGTTGTTCAATGTTTTTGAGACTTTCAAAAGAAACTTTTTTCTTTGCTTCGATGAGCTTTTTCTCTGCCGCATAAAAAGCGCGTTGAGCAATAAGCTCATCAATCTCATTTATAATGCTACCGCGATCTTTCTTTGCTTTATCAATTGTATTTTGAATATCGTTGATTTCAGATTTTCGATCTGGATCTAAAGTTTGTGCTGCAACAAGATATGTTTCGGCTTGTTCAATATAACCCTTACTGACTGAGGACTTAGCTGAAGCAGTAATATTCGCAAACTGAACAGTATCGCTCTCCCGTGAACCGCATCGAGGACAAACATCAATATAGCGCGGAACAAATTCGCCGCACCCAGTTCTGCCACATTTACGGAACAAACTTTCTCCGCAGACACACTTCTCTGTCGGTTTAATACTTTTGTTACGATATACCTTAAGGCACTTTACGCAAATAATGGCGACTTCGTCGGAAAGTGGTATATAAGAGCATCCGAATTGTCTATTATAAATATAAATAGCTTCTTCATATTTGAATCCTTTGCGCATAATGAGCTCAAGAATTTTTTCGGCAATAAAAGGGGTTTCAAATAAAACTACTGCATCTTTTAGTTCCCCAGGCTTTACCAGTGTCAAAAAATATGAAAAAACTTCTTGTTCTTTGAGGTATCTCTTATATTTACGCAAATTGTCTTTTTCGATACTTGGATTTTCATTTAGAATATCTTTTTTTGCATCAATACAAATACTTTGGAAGTATCTTGTAGCAGGATCGTCTATGTTAAATCCTCCCTTGGCTTTTCCCTTGTCACACTCTTCCAAATATTTAATTATTGTATTATGCAGAGAAGATTGTCCAGCTTCGGATCGAATATCTATTCCGTCTACGGCATTATACAGCCGTGGCTGTAAAAAGGCAACAACAGTAAAAAGGTCTTTATTGACCTCAGATAGAACGGCGGGTATCTCGCTACTAAAAAGAGGAGGTCTGTTTAAAAAGAAGTTTTCCGAGGGCATTACAATGCTAGCATCCACTTTTTTGCGATTAAATGTAAATTGTTTGGCATCAATCGCGTCATAATAGGGTTTTGTTTCTTTAAGAATTATTTTCTGGCCTTCAAGGGCAGCTTTTAGCCTATCAGCGGCACTTGAATCGAACTTGCTGCCCATACGAGAAGCTACTTGTTTGATTAAGGACAATGAAATTTCGTGAATTCCAAGCGCTCCGAACAACCTAACCATTGCACGGGCGATTATTGCTTCTTTGCTTTGCTCGTCATCCATATCCAATTCAACTCCGTTTACCCATGATGTTTGTTCACATCTCCTTCATAAATAGCTAATCATCCCAAGTATCCGCTTCGGATTCCTCAGAAGTCGGTTTTTTACGCTGTTTCATTTCAATATTGGAAATGTACGCATGTGACAAAAGCTCACAGTCATGGTTACCGTGTTCCAAACCGAACCTTACTTCAATGCTATTATCACCTGGTTTCTCCTTGCTTCCGACAAGTATGTCATCAATATAAACTTCGTAATGCCCGTTGTTCGTTACCGACATTCTTAGCTTGAATATTGCCCCCACATTCGCGATTACATTTCCGTCTAATACCATATTTCCGCCGTTTTGATTTATTTTTGCTGTAATTATTCCGAGTGTGATGTTTACATTTCCGCCCGGATGCGGTTTTATTGTTGAGGCATCCATATTACATTCTATTTCAAAATCATCGTCCGCGCTTATTGTATAGAAAACTCCCTCGTCCATCTCACTGATATTATATCCGTGGAATTCAATCGCTTTTTCATTTGCCTTAACATGTACTTTTGGTTCGTTATACCGCGCTCCGCTTTCGTGATACGAAATATTATCATACTTTTCCCATTCGACATTACTGAATGTCACTACTTTATATTTATGAACTACGTCCTTATTAATGGCTCGTCCGCGCCGTAATTCAAAAAATGAACCGCCTGTACCGGACTGGGCTTTTTCCACAGGTTTGCCATACTTCGACATGTCTATCGGAACATTGTCTTTACGGATCGGCAAATCAACTTCATCATCTTCTTGTCTTGCTTGAACGCGTATAATTCCATCTTTATCATAACTATATTGAATTCGTATAAGCGTACCTTCCTGTTCACCCTTTTTTACATGGCGAATCCCGGTAACTACGTATTTGTTCTGAATGTTACACTCCAAAGGGTTTTCCCTATCTCCCTGCAATACGTAAATTTCGAGCTCATTGCTAGAATTCTTCGACGGATAATACTTAAATTTCCTGGCGGATTTGCAGGGAATTGGCTTCCCTGCTGAAATTATATGTTCATTAACATACTTTGTTCCATCTTCTGATTTTTCAATAATCCCCATTGTATGGGTGGCTGTTTTCCTTAGTTCTATGTCCCCAAGAAATTCGACCGCGATTTTACTCTCAGCCTTAAGTGGAATATTTTGTTGAGCCTTTTTTTCCCTTACAATGCCAATGTCATCGACCTTTGTTTTCAATGTGCGTATTGCTGCACCCACCGCGACAGCCGTGGCAGGATTAGCATGAGTAATAGGCGGTTTACCGAATGTATGGGTTATATACTCCCTAACACAAGGCATAATTGTGCTGCCTCCAACAAGCAACACATCAGTAATAACATCGGGAAAAAGCTTAAGTTTATCTGTAAGCGGCTTATTGGCTAGGTTTTCGGGAAAGAGCTTTAATTTGTCGGTAAGAAGATTATCTATTATTTTTCCGGTATCCTCTAAAAGATTATTGCACTCATGCTCAAAATCACTTCGTAAAATTTCTACGTTGACCCTTTGCCCGCCCACAACTCCTGCGAAACGTGGAGCTTGATGATCAGATAATTTAATCTTTAAGCTTTCCATTTCTCCACGAATAACAAAATGCTCTGATTCGGAGATAAATTGTGGATCAATATCGGCGGCTGCAGTCAATTTCCGTAAAACCAGCCGTTGCAACGCTTCGTCAAAGTCAACTCCTCCCAAAAATTTTAGTCCCTCTGTTCCTTTAACATACATAGCGAGTTTATCGTCCATCTCCACTACCGAGACATCAAAGGTTCCACCGCCTAAATCATACACCAAGATACGCACACCTGCCCGCCAATGATGCAGCCCATAAGCCAGCGCTGCTGCCGCTGGTTCTTCCAGAATCTCCTGAACGCGCAATCCAGCCGAACCGGCCGCACGCTTTATACAACTACGCTCTTTATCAAAAAAATAAGCAGGGCAGGTGATAACTGCCTCGCTGATGGTATCTCCTACAACAGCTTCTGCCTCTTCCTTTAGATGTTGCAGAAGCATTGCGGATAATTCTACAGCGGTGTAACCTCGCTCATGTGGGGTTCCTTTTTCTGCTGTAAAGCATACAGAATCTTTACCGTTTTCCTCTTCGCCCATCATGCGCTTAAAAAAAACTGCACAGTTTACATCTCCGGTTTCAAACATTTCTTTAGCTTCCACCCCAGCTTTATAACGACCTCCTTGAATATAGATAACCGAAGGTATAATGTATTCACCATCTCTGGATTTAATAACAACAGGATTACCGCTATCCGGATCAATTCTCGCCATAGTGCAATAAGTTGTACCAAGATCAATTCCAATGCGAAATGGCATGCTCCTTCTCCCGTACCCAAATTCTAGTCCAACGCAAAAGTCGAATTGCTCAATTTCTGTTTATCTTCTTCTATTTCCTCAACTGTTCCAGTGTGTTTGTTGCTAAAATGAATTGTATCTGAGATGCCAGTTGGAATATGCTCGACTATTCCCTTTGAGCCATGCTGACTAGCTATTATTGTTACCTTAACTTGGTCTCCTGCACGAATTCCATCATTATTAAATGTTAAATTGCCAAGATAATCCATTTTATATCTGTTATCAAGCGGCATATAACTATCATCGTCTCCTGTTGCAATCCTGTTTTCGATCATTGGTATGTCTTCACGATCGGTACTATCATTTTCGTAAAAATGTGCTGCGAATCCGCCATCATTAGGACTGCTGAAATCGTCTCGTGCAATTTCTTTGGGATATTCATCTCCCTTGAAAATAATATTTGCCACATAATATTTTCCATTATTAAGGAAGCGGACCCCTAAAGAATGAGATGCTATTGATTTTATTTCAATATCACCAAATACCGGGGCCGGTTTCGGTAGTACGGATGGTAAGCTTGTACTAACAGGCTCGGCTGGCCAGTCATCATCATCAGATGGATTGGTCGGATGTATATTGTTTTCAAGGTAATAATCCATATTTTGAGCATAAATTGCCGCGCCTTTGGCAACAGCAAGATTAGGCTCTTTGAGTTGCACTTTATCCTCACCAAACTTGCTGCGCGCATATTTCTGCACCATCGGCATAAACGAAGAACCGCCTACCAATAATACAAGGTCAATGTCGGCCTCTGAAAGAGCAGCCATAGATAATACACTGTCTACTAAATTCACTGTTTGGCGAAGGAGATGCTCTGTTTCCTTTTCAAAAGCCTCGCGAGTAACTGTTATATCCCTGACTGTAATATCACCAAATTTCAGTGTTCTAACTGTTCTCTCTTCATTGTCGCTGAGTACTTGCTTAAGGTCATTAGCCTTTTTCCAGAGGTTTTGACGGTCTTCTGGATTTAACTCTGAGAGATCAAATGGGATTTCTTCGTTTTTAAGTCTGGCCTGTTTAAGAAGGTAGGACATCAAGCATTGATCCCAGTTATCACCACCGAGTTGGTGGTGACCGTCATCAGCAAGCGTTACAATTGTTGTTTTTCCATCGCTTACGCATAACTCAATAATAACCGAGTCAAATGTGCCGCCGCCCAAATCGTAGACCAAAATTTTCTGATTTTTTGGTTCCTGTCCTGCACAATAATAAATTGCGGCCGCCATAGGTTCGTTGATAATTCCTAAAACTTCAATGTCCGCTCTTTCCGCAGCTTCACGGGTAAGATTGACTTTATTGGTAGTAAAATAGGCGGGAACCGTAATGACAGCATTTTTAATTACATAACCGTTTGAGTGTTCTTCAACATATTTTTTTAGCGCCTTTAGAACCTTTGCCTCAAACTTAACTGGAGTTTCGTCTTGCGGCACATCGGAAGGCGGGGTATAGTCCTCGCCGATAAATCGTTTCGCACTACGGATGACTTTATTGGGAGAGACTTCCGCCTCAGTAAGGGCAGGTTCACCCACAACAATTGAATTCTCACTTTCGTAGTAGACAACAGAAGGAAGGCTAACAGCATCACGCTGAGACTGATTGGTTATTATTTCAGGCTGCCCAGCTTCATTGACATACGCCGCAACACTGAAAGTAGTCCCAAGGTCGATACCTACACTGATTGGTTTAGACATGATTAATTTCCTCACTTTCGATTATTATTTTGTCTGCCGCATGGTCAGACGAAGAAATGCTTTTGTTTTCCTCAGAAACAGATTCGATTTTGTTTACGGAAGATTCGTTTGGTAGAATAACGTCCGTATTATTCTCTTGTTTTGAGTCATACTTATATATTCCTACAACTTCTTGAAGGAGGGGTTCTCCAAAAAATAAAAAACCAGGCCTGATGCTTTTGACAATTGTACGATCTTTGCCATGTTCTGGGGTTGGAATGATATAACGTTCTTGAGTCCTCATAAACTTGCGATCAAATAAATCACCCGGTTTGCTCCGCACGATTTGCACATCGTTATTTTCGAACAGCTCTTCCAACAGCGACATGACATCCGATAGCAAAACAGCCGGATTTTCAACAGCATCAATGCTTTGATTGTTCTCGCTGTAAATTTCTGCCACCGCACGTAAGACATTAACCTTTGACTGCCGCAATGCCCCTCTTCGATAGGCTTCGAGTTCACTGTTTTGCTTTTGAATGATTTCGTTGTACATACTACGGTGGAGTTTTGCTAGTTCATCAATAGATTTTTTGTTTTCCTGTGCAATTGTTTTAAAAGTTTCTATCAAAATAGTCATATCTGTTTTGGCGTAAAATAATGCCGAATCCGGGCTTTCATCTGATTTTGGCAATTCAAGAGTCTCGCTCATAAATCCTCCTTTTTTGTTTTAATATGGTTTAATTTTGCATAAGCCATATGTAAATAATTGTAGGTCAATGGAAGGTCTGCTTGTAACAAATTAACGCTTCTCGGATAATATACTTCTGTTTTGAATTTAATTTTCAGTAGTGGAGGAAGCTTGATTTTTAATGTGTTTGTAAAGCTGTTCAAATTATCCTTTTGTGAAGGGTCAGGACATTTCTGAGGAGTATGTAAGATTATTCTAATTGCCGGTTTGTGATAAAGGACATCAAAAGCACAGGTTAAATTGTTCTCTTTGCTGTCTATAACGAAGGTCGTTCCTGTAAAATGATAAACAACCAATATTTTGATTTTTGCCAGAAGCCAAAAAGCGAAAAAAGCAAGATAAGTCAACAAATATCGAATAAATCTTTCAAAAATATTTAAAATGGAGAAAAATAAATAGAACGGCACCAATAAAAGTAGTATGGAGTAACGGAATATATTACAAGCAACGGCCACAACATTCATTATTGTATCAGATGAAAACATATGTTGATTTGGCAATAGGGATGAATATCTGAGATTCACGTTTCCTATAAACACACCTACCCATAAAAACCAGTTATGCTTGCTATCTTCCCAAGAAACATTGCTTCGTTTTACTGCTATCTTGTAATGCATCGAAAACCAAACATTATATCCGACTAATTCCTCAACATTAAATTTCAATGCTGTTATAATACAACAAATTGATTCAAAAATCGAAATAGTAAATAGCGATATGAGAATCCACTGGAACACTTTAATCGGATAAGGATATTTTAGTAATATGTAGGAAATAAATTCAATCATATGAACCACCAATTCAGCAATTTAAAGTTTAGCCACAGATCTCAAGATTGATAGGAACAAACCGATAACATTGCCCTACAAAGCCTCGATAATAAAGTATGGGAAAGGGAATATTTAACGGCTTGCTGAATAATCTTAAGGCAGCTGCGGAAGGTTTAAAAGATAACAGGCGGGAAGGCTTCGACCTTAAATACAAACTTAT
>Ga0268262_10003995_pt1 | contig 15505 bp, 10 predicted proteins | sample TergutNc150P3_FD_190354 | JGI IMG/M metagenome (GOLD analysis project Ga0268262, IMG submission 190354) | Nasutitermes corniger P3 segment gut microbial community from laboratory colony in Florida, USA - Nc150 P3 (SPAdes) (version 2) | ecosystem: Host-associated > Arthropoda: Insects >... | reverse complement strand
ATTGGCAATTCCCTTCATACGGGTTTGGGCGTTAAGCAGGCTGCGGTGTCCGGGTGTGGATCGGGCATGATATTTATCTGCGGTAAAAGAAAAATCCAGTCCGCTGAAAATTATTTTCCCGTTGCTGATGCGCCTTGCGACTTCCGCCGCTGTTAAACCCACAGAACCTAACGGTGAAATGGTTAAAGGACAAAGTCCGGAATTTTTAAGTCTTTCAAAGATACGCAATGAAGTCCACGGAGTTATAAAAACAAAGCCTTCGCCGGAAAGAATCCGCGCGGACGCCGGATGAGCGGAAAGGTCTATTGCGCTATTTACATTCCAGCCTTTACAACCGGTGAAATCCCGCAAATTCCAAAACTGGCTTTCAAGTATAACTACAAGGTCAGGGACAATGTTTCTGTCTTTCAATGCGCCAAGACAGGTATCAACGCAGATAATTTTAAAAGGACGTTTATCTGTGTAATGAAGATTACCTGAAAAATGACGTTCAAGAACATCAAGAGTCTCGTCAAGGGATGGGCCTGCGCCGAGAACGAGCAATGGAGAAGAGCCGAACGAAAGATTTGCAATTGACCTAAAACGCGGTAAAAGGGAAAGATTTCTAAGCGCATTGCGAATGTACAGGCGTCCAAGTCTTGCAAGAGTCATGGCATTACCCCATTCTACGGCAATTTCACGGCGAAGCGCGTCAAAAAGAGAATCGTACAGACCGCCTGAAAGCTGCCAGCCGCCTGTAAACTTTACAATTTCAATCCGGCGGAAAGCTCTTGCGCCCCATGAATCGCGGACAAAAGCGTACAAATTCGCGGCTTCGCAAATATCCGTTATGCGAAACATTTTATTGGCTGAAAGAAAAGAAGTTAAACTGTTTTTTGCCAATTCGTAAAGTTCCGGATCCGCTTCAATACACAGCACGGCGGAATTGGGAGCCTGCGCCTCAAGCCGCGATAAAAATTTTTCAAAACCGTAACAGTAAAGAGGCGACGGGCAAAAGTAAAGGGTTTTATCCCTGACAGAGACGGCATCCGCAATGCGTTCACAGCGCATAACAGGATCATATCCAGAAAGAAGCGTTATACCGTTCCGGACGAGCCCCCGCATGTATTTACCTTACGGCGAAAAGTATTTAAAAAATGTATCCCAAAAACGATCATCCAGCCTTGGATTAGTCATAAAATATGACTGAAGAGATTGTTCAGCTAACAAATTTACCCAGTAAGATGTATATGCAGACACAAAATTTTCTTTTGCGGTTTCATCAATATTTATTTCTTCAACAGGAAAAAGCACAAGTACATTGTCTCCCTGAACAAGCGGCTCCGAAGGAGTATTCAGTTTAGCGGAAAAAGCGACCTTCCAGAAATTTTCATTACGGGATAAAGATTGAAGCTCCTGCCGGGGAATACCTGAATCCGTAAAAGATTCAAGTGAGGTAAAAAGATCTACTCCCGCATAATTCAGCGGAAGCGGGCCAAAATTGAATTTATCAAGGCTCCACTGCAGCGCTGCGTTATCAAACCCCGAATTCCGCGCCTCTGTGATAAATTCTTTTGTTTTTGCGACAGCCCAGTCTTCCATGCGGCCTCTGTCAAAACTTTTTAAATATGACCTTACCCTGTCCATTACGGAATAATCGTTAAAATCAGCAGGTTTTATCTCGTCTTCAATTCTGAAAATTACCCAATTATCGCCAACCTTGAGACAATCGCTTAACTCTCCCTTGCGAAGATTAATAACAGCTTCACGAACCGCCGCGCTTGAGATTTCATTTTCTATTTCATAATAATAACGGCTGCCGGTATCCCCGCCCTTGCTCGCATAATTATCCTGCGATTGAGCTCTGGCGGCATCTTCAAATGTAATAGTTCCTTTTTTAATGGAATCAAGAATCTTTTTTGCTTCCCTTTCGCTTGAATTTACACTGAGCATTGATAAATGAATTGTCCTGAAAAGATCAGCTTTTTCCCTTGCGTAAGATTGATATTCAGATTCAGGATAATTATCAGGAATATTATATGATACCATTTCAAAACTTCTCATATTGGAATTCATTTTACCGATAAAATTTGCCTCTCCGGAAGGTATCAGCAACCCATACATAAAATCATTGTAATAAGTATACTTTAAAAGCTCTTCCTGAATCTTACGCCATAATGTAAGCCGTGATGAATCCGACATTTGATTATAAAGCGCGGGGGAAAAACGTCCGTTCTCCTGAAATTGGGGAAGCTTAGCTACTTCTCTGTCAACTGTTTTTTCGGGAACAGAATAGTTTGATCTTTTCAACATTTGCAAAATTGCGGTATGCGTTACTGCCATTTCATAAGCCTGCCGCCAAATCTGCGCCGTAGTAAAATAATTACTCAGATCGGCGCCTTGAGCCTGATAGTACCGCATAACCTGTTCATAGTACTGCGCAAAAGTATTGCCGGGTATCAACGTTATCGGAGACTTGTCATAATATCCGAAAGTAGGGTCTCCTCCCGCTCCGCCGCCGCGGAAACGGCCTGACAAAAAATCACCGCCGACAAATACAACAGTTATAAGAACAAGAATAACAATTGATCCTATATAAATAGCCGGGTTCTGCTTGAATTTACGGATAGTCTCGGACGATGAAGAATCGTCATTTTTAACCTGCTTTTTTATATCTTTCGGCGCCATAAAATACCTCTGTTTTCAAATTTAACTTTTATACCTTATCATATTGTAAATATCCTTGTCCAGATATACAGATACAATAAAAACCCTGAAATTAATGTAATAAATTCATTTCCCGGTAAAGCGCCGGAACATATCCGCGCCCATATATGGACGGAGGTAAAATTATGAAAAAGTTTTTTTTCTTTTTGGGAACCTGTATTGCGCTGGGTTCATGTTCAACAGGAGGAGAAGCCGCAGTTGCCGCATTGCTGTTAGGAGGCAGTTCACAGGCTCCGGTATTCCTGAATTACAAGACAGTATCGGAAAATGAGATTACTTTCGAGTTTTCATGCGCAGTAAAAGTTACATCGTTGAGTCTTGAACCTGATATTGCGGTCGCTTCTGTTGAAGACGGAAGTATTGTAAAGGTAACGCTTAATGAAAACGCCGAGCCGGGTATGCTGATAATTGCCGATTTGCTGGCGGAAGACGAGCATAAAAACACAATCAATGTACTAATTCCGTTCAGAGCCAGAAATAACAGGATGCCGAAATTGGTAATTAATGAGATATGTACCGAATCTGCCAGCGCCGCAGCCGGGAAAAAAGAAGAGTTTATAGAATTTAAAATGAAATCGGCAGGTAATTTAGGCGCAATGCGGGTAGTTATCAACGGTAATACAAATGCCGCTAAAAAAACTGTTTATGAGTTTTCACCGGTTGAAGTTAAAAAAGACGAATACATGGTTCTTCATCTGCGTACTTATAATCTGGAAAGCAAGGATGAATACACAGATGCTCTTGATGAATCAGTCGGTGTAAACGCATCACCGACAGCCAGAGACTTCTGGATGCCGGGAGAAATAAAATTATTGCATAAAACCGCAATGATTTATGTTTTGGATCAGGACGACAAAGTGCTTGACGCGGTAATGATTTCCGAAAATCCGGACACATGGTGGACTAAAGATTATTTTGCCGAAACCGCCGAATTCTTATTTAACAGCGGATCATGGAAATCCGGAAACGGGGGCGTCTGCAGTCCGCAGGACGCAGTCGCAAGCGGTAAAACAACCAATACCCGTACAATCTGCCGTGATGAAACTGTTGAAAATACTAATACAGCTGCGGATTGGTATATAACTGCAACAAGCAGTGCGACGCCGGGAAAACTAAACAGTACAAAACGTTATGTTCCTTAAATAAGATTTTTAAACAGGGAGATAATATCATGCTTGGGGGCAGCGCCGGTTTTTTGTCCCGCCAAAACTCCGTCTTTGTAAAGGATCAGCGTGGGAATTGAAACAATCCCATGCTTTTCCGCAATGGCGGTTTCTTCGTCTACATTGACCTTTCCTACTTTTAACCTGCCGGAATATTCACCGGCAATTTGATCAACCAGAGGACTTATCATTTTACATGGACCGCACCAGGCCGCCCAAAAATCAATCAGTACCGGAACCGGCGACTGCAAAACTTCACTTTCAAAATTATCATTTGTAATCGTAACGCTGCTCATAAAGATACCCCCAACTTTAATATTTTCAACCTTCTTTATTCTTTTTTCAAGTGGCAATTTTTATTATCGTTGTGAGGGAACCGACCGGATTTCCGAAAAAGTCCATTGACACTTTTTTCTCTTTATGCCATTATCTAATATGGAAGCCCGCAGTATATTCAAAAATATTTCCCCTATCGATCATCGTTATTCCGTTTCAGAACAGGAAGTTTATAATTCTCTTGCTCCCTGGATTTCAGAAGAAGCGTCCATTACAGCTTGTGTCAAGGCGGAGATTGCTCTTATCTGCGCCCATCTAAAAATACGCGGAAAAATGACAGACGCGCTGAGAACAGAGCTTGATAAATGCTGTGTCGATCCTGAAGAAGTTTATATAGAAGAAGAAAAAACACACCATAACATAAGGGCGCTTGTAAATGTACTAAAACGGAAAGTGCCGGAGGATTTATCTGCGCTTGTTCATCTTGGAGCGACAAGCGTTGATATTCTGGATACAAGCCTGTCATGGCGGATGGCAGGCGTAAGCCGCGAGGTTGTCCTTCCTTTACTTAAGAAACTTGAATTTTTATTATGCAGCTTTACAGAACGAGAAGCTGATACTCCGCAGGTTGGGCGTACGCACGGTCAGCATGCTGTTCCAATTACGCTTGGGTTCGCGTTCGCCGAATATGTCTCGCGTCTTGGAAAATCAATTCTGGAAATTGAAAAACGTTCAAAGGAATTAAAAGGAAAACTTTCAGGCGCTGTCGGAGCATATAACGCAACAAGCATGATTGTAAAAGACCCAATGGAACTTGAGCGGATTTATCTCGCAGACCTTGGACTTGAACCTTCCGAACATTCCACACAGCTTGCGGAACCTGAATATCTTTTACGCCTTCTTTTGGAATTCAACGTCGCTTTCGGTATTATCGCGAATCTTGCCGATGATTTGCGTAATTTACAGCGAAGTGAAATCGGCGAAGTGCGCGAAGGATTCGGCTCAGATCAGGTAGGCTCCTCTACAATGCCGCAAAAACGCAATCCGTGGAATTCGGAGCATGTTAAAAGTTTATGGAAAGCTTTTATGCCGAGAGTAAATACTTTTTTCATGGATCAGATAAGCGAACACCAGAGAGACCTTACGAATTCAGCAAGTCAGCGTTTCATTGCAGATTACATCGCCGGTTTTTGCCTTGCCGTTTCACGGATGACAGGCATAATTAAGGGGCTTGGCGTTGACCGGGAACGGCTTCATGCAAATTTAAACGGCAAAAACAATGACGGCGGAAATTTGCCGGGAGGAATAATGGCGGAACCTGCCTACATTCTGCTGGCGGAAACCGGCGTTTCGGACGCGCACGAGGTTATCCGCAGGATTACCCTTTCCGCAGAAAAAGAGAAAAAAAGTTTTGCCGCTGCCCTTGCAGATGAGCCTGCGTTACTCGAAAGAATAGCCGGTAAATTAAAAGAACTTGGATTAATTAAAACGGCAGACAATGCATTGTCATTCTTTGAAAATCCGCAGCGTTACTGCGGTCTTGCTTCCGTAAAAGCCAAAGCAATCGCAAAAAAATATAAAGTATTAATGGGAGGAAATGATGTTCAGTGAAAGTTTATCTTATGACGATGTTCTCTTGCAGCCGGGTTATTCGGAAATACTGCCTAAGGACTGTAATATTCAAACTGTGTTATGCAAAGGAATTAACCTTAACGTTCCGGTGATTTCAGCCGCTATGGACACCGTAACGGAAGAAAAACTCGCGATTGCAATCGCGCTTGAGGGAGGAGCGGGAGTTATTCATCGTAACCTAAACCCCGAAGAACAGGCGAAGCAGGTTTCAGGCGTTAAACGTTTTTTGAGCTGGATAATTGATTCTCCCGTAACCGTTCCGCATGACGCGCATATCAGCGATGTCAGAGAATTGGTAAACAAACACGGTATTTCAGGTCTTCCGGTAGTGGACAGCGAAGGAAAACTAAAAGGAATTATTACAAACCGCGATCTGCGTTTCTGCGATGATGATTCCCTGTCTGTAACCAGCGTGATGACACAAAAACTTGTAAAAATGGAAGATGAACCGTCTCTGGACAAAGTCAGGAAGATATTTTTCGAAAACCGGATTGAAAAACTTCCGGTTGTAAACAAAGAGGGCAAACTTACGGGGCTTATCACGGTAACTGACATGGAAAAGCATAAAAATTTCCCCAATGCGTCAACTGATAAATCAGGAAGACTCATCGTAGGAGCCGCAATATCACCTAATGATTTTCCGGAACGTCTTCCCATGTTAATCAGGGCAAAAGTTGATTTTGTTGTTCTGGATACAGCTCACGGCGATTCGAAAAATGTAATGGACGCTGTACGCAAAATCAAGAAAGATTATAATATTCCCGTAATCGGCGGTAATGTCGCAACCAAGGAAGGAACAAGGAGATTAATCGAAGCGGGAGCGGATGCTGTAAAAGTCGGTATCGGACCCGGCTCTATCTGTACTACGCGGATTATTGCCGGTATCGGCGTGCCGCAGTTCACAGCTGTCCTTGACTGCGCCGAAGAAGCGGAAAAATCCGGCATTCCGGTAATAGCGGACGGCGGTATTAAATTTTCAGGAGATATAACTAAAGCTGTCGGAGCCGGAGCAGATGTTGTAATGATTGGAAACCTGTTTGCGGGTCTTAGGGAATCACCCGGAAGCGAAATTATTTTTGACGGAAGAATCTACAAAGAATACAGGGGAATGGGCAGCATGGGCGCGATAGCAGACGGCAGCGCCGACCGTTACCAGATTAGCAAGGATGAAGAACCGGTTCCCGAAGGCATTGAAGGCCGTGTCCCATACAAGGGTGAGCTGCGTACATACATGAACCAGCTTGTCGCAGGTCTTCGTAAGGGTATGGGTTACTGCGGCTGCTGCAACATTGCAGAATTAAAACAATACAAAAAATTTGTAAAGATTACAGCTTCAGGCCTGCGTGAAAGCCACCCACATAATGTTACAATTACACAGGAAGCGCCGAATTATTCCCGACTGTAATTCAAATGGAAATGAAAGACAGGCGCTTAAAACAACAACTTGATCTTTGGTATGAAAAGGTCTGTGTAAAAGATTTTATTTCCTCAGATCCGATTCAGTTTCCGCGCAGATTTTCAAAACGGGAAGATATTGAAATAGCGGCTTTTCTTTCAGCGACAATTGCGTGGGGCAGGCGCGACTTAATTCTTCGCAGTGCGGAAAAAATGTTTGCCATTACGGAACACAGTCCGTATAACTTTGTAATGTCAGGCGAATACAAGAAACTTGGTAAAAAAAATATACACCGTACTTTTTTTGAAAGCGATTTAAAATATATTTGCCGGGGATTCGAGCATTGTTATTCAAAATACAAAAGCCTTGAAGATTTATTCGCAGCCGGGGATGTATGGGAAGGATTTGCCTTATTTCGCGAAGAAACGGCAATAGCAAACAAAGGGCGTTACTCAAAACACATTTCAAATCCCGGCGCACAGGACGGGAACGGCTCTGCATGCAAGCGTCTAAACCTCGCGTTGCGATGGCTTGTGCGCAAGGGGTCTGTTGATCTCGGTCTTTGGAAAAAATTAAAACCTGCCGCTTTGTACATTCCGCTTGATGTCCATGTCGCACGGACAGCAAGAAAACTCGGGCTTTTGGAGCGTAAATTAAACGATAAAAAAGCGGTAATAGAGCTTACGGAAAAATTACGAAAGTTCTGTCCCGAAGACCCGGCAAAGTACGATTATTCGCTGTTCGGGATTGGGATAGAAAATTCGTTACCTTTCTCCCAATAAAGTTTTTAGTTCCTGAATATCACTGATAATCTTACTGCGGGGCAGATTGCGGAAATCTTTTGGTATCATTTCCCTTGAAGTACATTCCAAAACAGCCACAAGATTTTGCAATTCCACTTCGTGAGGATGTTCCGCCGGAATAAAATCGCTCATTGCTTCTTCCATGTCTTCGCGTTTTACAAAAACACGATCATCCATTGCCGCAAGGAGTTTTGCGCGGACAAGAACCGCTTCAAGGTCTGCGCCGGAATACTCATGTTTGTATTTTTTGAAAAGGTCTGCAATTGAAAAATTGCGAATATCAAGATCAAGTTTGCGTACCAGTGTTTTAAAAAGGTCTTCTCTGTCTTTTTCCATCTCAGGATAAAAAAGAGCAAGATGCTCTTCGGCGCGTCCCTGACGTTTAAGGTCTATCGGTATAAGATCGGGGCGGCAGGTGATCAAAAACCAGATGATCTTTCCCCGGTATTCGGTGTTTCCCATAAAACTTGCTATCTGGGCAAAAACGCGGTTACTTGTGCCGGAATCCCCTTCCTGATCACGGTCGCCGAGAAAAGCGTCCGCTTCGTCAATCATAACTCCGACAGGAGCCATTGCTACAAGTATATTTAAAACTTTTTCCAGGTTTGATTCAGTTTCACCCTGCCACTTCGTTCTGAAATTCCGGAATTTCACCATCGGGATTCCGATCTCACCCGCAAAAGCGCTTACCATAAAACTCTTGCCCGTCCCGACAGGACCTGCGATCAGATAACCCATCGGCAAGACATCATGACGTCCCATCTTAATCGCCTTTGCGGCGTTCTTGAACCGTTTCTTTACAAAGTCATGTCCGGACACATGGGAAAGGTTAAACGAAGTTTCCATAAATTCCAGAAGACCTGCCGCTTCGTTTTCAATTATTTCTTTTTTTCTGCGCCGCATAAAATCAAGCGATAACGGTTTGTTTTCTTCAAAACTTTCAGCAGTAAGCCTGTTCAAATTCACCAAATTTATTCCTGATGTAATTGCTGCAAGTTTTTCTGGATTTAAGCCGCGTTCAAGCAGCAGCTTGCTTTTTTTTTCTTTTGAACGGAGAAAACTTTCCCTTACCTTTATATCCGGAAAAGGAACGCTTATTTTTACGGTTGAAGGAGAACCTGAAAGGCGTGACGAAATATCCGCAAGATTCTCTGTTAAAAGAATTATTGAAATATCGCCTTTGATAAATTTGGGATCCGTTGCCCATCGGTTAAATGTAACCATGCAGTAACGGTCTGTATCGGAAAGACGGATCAGGTCTCCTGCCGGAACAATGTGTTCTGCGTAGTCGATGATAAGCACCATGCGGCATTTTTCCCGCCTGTCCGCCGGTATTCGGGAAAGAAAATATTTTTCAAGGTACGGGAAAGATATTTCAGGATCGCTTGAAACAAAATCACCTTTATCAACATCAGGATTTGTACATAACTTCGATGCGGCAGCAAGATAATTCCGCTCCATCTCCGGTTCGCAAAATGTTACTCCGCTTGAACGATCGTAGTATGCGATAATATCGCGATTGCCGAATAAAACTTCGGAAACATACTCCTGCACGCGCGTAAAAGTAAATTCATCTTCTTTTCTTCTGTGCGGAAGTAAATCGCGTATATTACCGTACAATATGTAAAGATTTGCCGTTTTTGAACCGTACTTTGAAGCAAGTTCCTGCGCCCATACAGGCAGAATTTCTATATAATCGTTGTTATTATAGGTATATTGCTCCGGCATCGGCCCCTCCTTCCGGTGTACTTTTATTTACATTTGACTTGTTCGACAACTTGGTTAGTTGTCTCACAAGTCTTGTATTTTTTCGGGCTAAAATGAAGTTTAGCCCTACAAAAATACTATTTTATTATGAAGTTGTTCAGAAACTGAAGTTTCCGAACAACTCTATTATAGCAAAAGTTTACACATCTTCAATATCTGCTAGTAAAAATATAACCGTTTATTTCTTAATTAAAGCGCAGACTCTATTTACGACTACAAAAATCATGATAAGCTATTGGTATACTGCTTTTTTGTTTTGTTTCTGTTTCCGATATTCGTTACAATATGGTATCCCATAGAAGCGACCCTGTTTTCAAGACAACCGCGGCACTGCGTCGCTCCCTCGTAAACGCATATTTTATTGTCATACAGTTCATATTGTTTCCTGACATTGACAGGACTAAGATTGGGCATAACCACATTCGCTCCAGCCGTTAATCCCAATTCACGGCCCATTTGGTCTATAGTTCCCAGCGCGGTTGTAGCCGGTATCAACGCATCGGGAAACATAAGGCGTAAAACGGCTATAAGCCGCAGGCATAGGTGTAAATCGCCGTTTTTGTTACCATGAAACGGTGTACTTTGATGTGAAATATAGGGACCAATTCCTATCATATCAGGCTGTAATTCCTGTAAAAAACGTAAATCATCAATTAAACATTCGGTTGTTTGGTACGGAGAGCCTACCATAAAACCCGACCCAACCTCATAACCGATTTTCTTTAAATCCCATAAACATTTTTTCCGGTTCTCAAGACTCATGCTGTCAGGGTGCAATGCGCGGTAATGCTGAACGTTTGCTGTCTCATGACGAAGCAAATAACGATCGGCCCCCGCATTAAAATAAGAACTGTAACTGTCAAAGGATTTTTCACCTAACGACAGTGTCGCCGCACAATCGGGGTAAAGTTTTTTTATTTCTGAAACTATATCGCAGATCAATTCATCGGAAAAAGCGCTGTCCTCTCCGCCCTGCAATACGAAAGTACGGAATCCAAGCGTGTATCCCTGCTCGCAGCAGGACAGAATTTCATCCTTGCCTAGCCTGTAACGTTTAACTTTTTTATTATCTTTTCGGATTCCGCAGTAATAACAGTTGTTTTTACAGTAATTGGTAAATTCTATAAGGCCGCGGATATATACATCTGTTCCGTAATACTCCCTGCGGACGCTGTCCGCTTTTTTAAAAAGTTCCTGTTCGTTTTCATTGCTTTCTATTATTTTTTTTAATTGGGTATCCGGTAAGTCTTTGTTTTGAAACAGGTCTTCAATAAAGCTTATCATATTTTAAATTTATTATATTTCACCTATAGCAGGAGGGGAAGCCTCCCTTCCTGTTATAGGACTCGCAACTGATGTCATTTACCTCCAAATGCCTGTTCCAAATCGGCGATAATATCGTCAATATGTTCAGTTCCGATTGAAAGCCTGATAGTATTTGGTTTTATTCCCTGATCCAGCAGTTCCTCTCCCGAAAGCTGTGAGTGTGTTGTGCTTGCGGGGTGTATTACAAGCGATTTGGAATCCGCCACATTGGCAAGAAGAGAAAACAGTTCCAGTTTGTCAATAAAGTTTCTCGCCTGTTCCGCTCCGCCTTTAATTTCAAAAGTGAAAATTGAGCCTGCTCCGCGAGGGAAATATTTTTGATACAAAGCGTGATCCTGATGATTCGGCAATGACGGATGATTTACGCTTTCTACCTGCGAATGCTTTTGCAAATAACTGACAACTTTTAGGGCGTTTTCCACATGGCGCTCCGTCCGCAAAGAAAGGGTTTCAAGTCCCTGCAGGAAAAGGAATGAATGGAAGGGACTTACAGTAGCGCCTGTATCTCTCATCAGCGTTACTCTGATTTTAATAATATAAGCCAAGTTTCCCACCGCGTCGGTAAGCACAACGCCGTGATAGCTGGGATTTGGTTTTGAAAGACCGGGGAATTTTTCATTCGCCGCCCAATTGAAATTTCCCGAATCTACAATCACACCGCCGATAGCCGTTCCGTGTCCTCCGATAAATTTGGTGGCGGAATGGACAACCACGTCGGCTCCATGCTCAAAAGGACGGAACAGGCAGGGCGGCGAAAAAGTATTGTCCACAATAAGCGGGATGCCGTTTTTGTGGGCGATTACCGACAGCGCGTCAAGATCAACGATTGTTGAATGGGGATTTCCCAGAGACTCAACAAACAACGCCCTGGTATTTTCGTTAATCGCCTTTTCAAAATTCTTAGGATCTCCGCCGTTTACAAAGGTTGTAGATATGCCAAAATCCGGCAGGGTGTGGGCGAAAAGATTATAGGTTCCGCCGTATATACGCTTGTCGGATACAATATTATGTCCTTCTGTCGCAATATTCTGTATAGCATAAGTTACCGCCGCCGCTCCGGATGAGGTTGCCAGCGCCGCAACGCCTCCCTCAAGAGCCGCTATACGCTGCTCAAACACGTCCGATGTAGGGTTCATTAAACGCGTGTAAATATTGCCGCCCTCCGTTAAGGCAAACCTTCCGGCGGCCTGTGCGCAATCTTTAAATACATAAGATGTAGTAGCGTAAATAGGTACTGCTCTCGCATCGGTAGTTGGATCGGGTTTTTCCTGCCCGGCATGAAGCTGAAGCGTCTCAAATTTGTAATTTTTCATAAATAATTTACTCCTTCTTGTTTACACATAATTCCTATGTGTTTAATAGGATATTAAAAGAAAACGATAATTTTGTCAATAGATATATTGTTTATGAATTAATGTATATTCCAATAGGAGAGTAGTTTACCTAGAACTTCATCAAAATTAATTGGTTTACCTACATGGCTGTTCATACCGGCTTCAAGGCATCTGTCAATGTCCTCTCTAAATACATTCGCAGTCATTGCCACAATAGGTATGGTTTTTGCCGTCGGAATATCAAGCGCCCTGATACGCTTTGTAGCTTCATATCCGTCCATTTCCGGCATTTGTATATCCATGAAAATCATGTCGTATTTATACGGTTCCTTTACAAACATACGGACCGCTTCTACGCCGTTTTCCGCGCAATCTATCTCCAGCTTTGTCGGTTCAAGCAATGTCTGTACAATTTCGCGGTTAATTTCCACATCTTCAACCAGCAGTATGCATCTCCCGGCAAAAATCCCCGCAATGTCCGCAGCCTGTGATCTTTCCGTCTGCCGCTTGTCCACACCGAGACATTCATTAATAACTTCCGCAATGGTAGAAGGGAACAAAGGTTTTGAAAGAAATTTATCAACACCCGCCGCTTTCGCTTCATCGGCAACAGCGCTCCATTCAACAGCGGAAATCATTATTACAATAGATTGTTCTGTAACACGCGACTTTATTTCATGCGCAAGCTTTATTCCGTCCATACCCGGCATTTTCCAGTCTATAAAATAGATATGATAACCGCCTTTTTGGTCTACAAGTTGAAGCGCTTTTTCCCCGCTTATTGCGACATCGCACATTATACCGAAGTTCTGCGCTATTTCAAGGAAATACGTTAAAATATCCGGGTCATCATCTACTGTCATAATACGGACATTGCCCAAATTTATTTCATCGGATAAAAGCGTATGTTTTTGTTCCGCACCGCGCGGTAACTGAATGGTAAATGTAAAAACAGAACCTTTTCCCGGTTCTGATTGCACCCAAATATCGCCGCCCATCATTTCAACTATGCTTTTGGAAATTGCAAGACCAAGCCCCGTACCGCCGTATTTACGGGTTGTGCTGGATTCGGCCTGTTCAAAAGAGTTGAATATTTTTTCCTGTTGTTCAGGTGTTATACCGATTCCGGTATCACTTACCGAAAATTGCAGAGTACACAGGTCGTTCCCTTTCCCCGCAAGGCGCACAGCAAGAGTAACGGAACCTTTTTCCGGCGTAAATTTTATTGCGTTTCCCAGCAGGTTTGTAATGACCTGTGCGATACGCTGATCATCCCCTATGAGCGTATGGGGAAGAGAATTGTCAAAATGCACCGAAAATTTTATATGCTTTTCATCTATGCGGAAAGTAATGACACTTACTACACGCTTGAGCATTTTCTCCAAATCGAATTCCACAGGAGCAATTTCAAATTTGTTAGCTTCAATTTTTGACATATCCAGAATATCGTTAATCACTCCAAGCAGATGGTTCGAAGCGTCCGCTATTTTCGAAAGGCAGTAATCCTTGCGAACAGAGTCAGCAGCGGATTTCCCTATCGTGGTCATGCCGATTATGGCGTTCATCGGCGTGCGTATCTCATGACTCATATTGGCAAGGAACACGCTCTTGTGCCTGTTCTCTGCATCTGATTTGTTTTTTGCCGCGTCAACGCGAATTAAGACGATAATTAACACTGACGCAAGCGCAAAGCCCAATAAACTGAGAGTCAGCGCCATATCGTATAAGGGTTTATAATATAGATCCTTTGGCAGGAAAAGGCCTAAACGCCACCCAATGTCAAGCGTCCTGAAAAAACCGATGACCTCTTCTCCTTTCCAACTGACCCACTCGACCTCTGAGAATTCTCTTTCATTTATTAATTTATCAACTAAAGCTGAAAGGGTAATATCAGGATTATCCATTTTCATTCCGACATATTCCGGATTGGGATGACCAAGTATTGTTAAATCCTGACTGACCAATACTCCGTAGTTGCTTCCTTTAAAAGAAGCGGTATTAACAACTCTTTCTCCGATATAATCTGCCCGTACATCAATAGCCACAACGCCTATATGGTTCTTGTCTCTGTTAAAAATACAATGGGAGTATGTAAAAACGGTTTCACCTGTTACTGTATCTGCATACGGTATTGTATAAGCAATTTTATTGTCGGCTTCAATGGCGGCTTTGTACCAGGGGCGTTCCGGCGGCTTCCAATCATCCGGCGGCTTCCAGCCAATACCGTTAAAAAAGAACGAACCTTCCGGTGATATTTCTATATAACCATATGGGCCGTTAGTGCTGTAAATGCCGCTATTTTCCAAAATTAAATGATTTGATATATCCGTATTAAAGGCGGTCAATTTCGCGGCATCATCTCCGCGTATTATTAAACTCTGTATAGATTGCGTAAATTCATCCAGTATCGTACTTGCTTCCAGCAGATCAGATTTGATTTGAGATTCCACATAATCAAGTACACTTTGAGCATTGCGTAACAAATTTGTGCGCACGATTCTGGTGGTGAAGATGCAGCTTAATACAACCATTATCAGAAAAGAAAAAAAAGTAAATAAAACTTGCACATACAGGTGACGCTTTAAAAAGAAATTAGTTATATTAATATGCGCCTCCCTAGTTAGTATTATATACCGCTATATTTCAAGCTTCCGTAAATAAATTTGTTCCATGTATTTTCTTTTATAACATTTATGAATTTTGTATAGTATATCATACAATGGCGTAAATAGTTAATAGGAGCTTCTTTTAAATTCTATTATTTACGCAAAGTCTTTTAATAAACAGGCATGCTTTTATCTACGTCTCTTGCCCACGCGTTAAGACCGTCCTGCAAATTCAACAGTTTACCTTTGTAACCCGCGTCTTGCAAAGCTCTTATTCCCAAAATACTGCGCTGACCGATTTTACACAGAAATACCGCGTCTACGGACGAATCTAACTCTTCCATGCGTCTTTCCAACTGTCCAAGCGGTATTATTTTCGCGTCAGGAAATTTTACAATGGCGCGTTCATGCGGCTCGCGTATATCAATAAATTGAATTTTATCTCCGTTATCAAGGCGTTTTTTTAACTCAAAAGCGGTTATAGTATCTATCGGTT
>Ga0268262_10003994_pt1 | contig 15510 bp, 10 predicted proteins | sample TergutNc150P3_FD_190354 | JGI IMG/M metagenome (GOLD analysis project Ga0268262, IMG submission 190354) | Nasutitermes corniger P3 segment gut microbial community from laboratory colony in Florida, USA - Nc150 P3 (SPAdes) (version 2) | ecosystem: Host-associated > Arthropoda: Insects >... | reverse complement strand
GGCTGGGAATGCCCAAGGCGGTTTTTGCCGCGAATGTAAAGCCAAAAACCAAAGAAGGGGGAACCGGCCTGGTCTGCGGGGCCTTTGGCGCCGATGACGTGGAATTTATGATTTCCGCAAATACAGGCGAGCCCTTAAAAGAGCTTGCCCGTATTGCCTCAGGGGGCGAGTTATCGCGCGTGATGCTGGCAATTAAAACTGTACTCGGCGAAAAAGACGCGCAAAACGCTGGCGCTGGACCTTCCGCCGAGCGAGCGTTGGCGAGCGAAGGTTCCCCTCCGGAAACCCTTATTTTCGACGAAGTTGACACCGGAATAGGGGGGGAAGTGGCCCTTTCGGTCGGGGAATACCTTGCGCGGATTGGCAATGGAAAACAAATTTTTTGTGTTACGCATCTGGCCAGTATCGCTGTTCGTGCCGATAATCATTTGAAGGTTGAAAAAAAGGTGTTAAGCGCCGGTGGCGATTCAGGCGAACGAACCGTGACTGAGGTTTCCCAGTTAAAGGGCATGGCCAGGCGCCAGGAAATAGCGCGTATGCTTGCCGGGGATTACGGCGAAGTGGCTCTTGCCCATGCGGACGAATTACTGGCAAAATACAGTGGGGTGAAAAATGGCTAAGATAACCAATGAAGACCGCTATCAGTATTCTGAAAAGATAAAACCTTATAAAGCCATGATTCAGTCCCAGCTCAAACGGGAAGACACCGTTAGACAAGTAATAAAAAAAGACAGCAATGGGGCGGCGTTAAAGCGTCTGACTCTTGTGGACGAAATGCTGTCTTTAGTGGCAAATTACATGATAATCAACGGCATTTCACAGTCCATGCTGAAACTGCGCAGTGAGGAATCTCTGAATGACGGCAGGAAATCCCTTTACAAAGCGGTAATTTACCTGGAAGAGGTTGTAAGCAATTATGTTGACGCGCCTTTTTCGGACTATGAGGAACGCCTCGCCGAGATTGACGTAATAGACGCTCAAAAACGGTATAACCTGATAAGAAAGACAGGGCTTACGCTGCAACTCCTTGAAAACGCATATGGGGACAATACGAAATGGAAATGGTCATTTGTTGAGCTTGAAGGCCGATATGCCGCCGTGGCCAAAAATATTATGAATTTAAAAACCGCCGTAGCTAATACGGATCCAAGTTCCCCGGACTATGAGCCAACGATGTATCACCTTAGACTTATTAAAAAACTGCTTATGCAGGCCGCTGATCGTTACCGTGAAAAATATGAATTGTCCACCAACCGGATTGATGATTTTAAAATGGGCATAAATTTTCTTAATGCTTTGCGCCGAATTCACGCGCTTCTTGGTGAACGGTCAGAAGCTGAAACGCTCAAGAAAAAGGCGGATATTTGGTCTTCAAAACTGGAAACGGATCATAAAAAGCACGAAGATGCGCCTCCCAGGAAAAGTTAAGTGGCCTCTGGCGATAATAAATCGTCTAACAAAACGTCTATAGCAGAATTTCGTTCGCTGTTTCCGTATTTTCGTAAATACTGGCTAAGTTACGCCGTGGGCTTTTTCTTTCTCATTGTCGTGGATGCCGCTCAGGTGATACTGCCCCAATTCATCCGCCAGGCGGTTGACATTGCTTCGTCCGGCCTATTTGAGATAAAAAAAGTCATAATCCCCTGCGCCGTCATGGTTGGTCTTATGGGGATAGTTTCCCTGGGGCGTTTTTTTTGGCGTTATTTTATTCATGGCGCTTCCCGTCGAATAGAAACAGAACTCAGAGAAAATCTGTTTGAGCATCTGCTTTCCCTTTCTTATGATTTTTATCAGAAAAACAAAATTGGAGATCTTATGGCGCGGGCCACCAACGACTTGAACGCCGTAAGGGAATCCATAGGCATGGGGCTCGTGGCCCTGGTGGACGGTACGGTGATGGCCGCGGCGATTTTGGTCATCATCTTCATTCAGGACACCCGTACCGCCGCTTTTGCTGTTCTTCCCTTGCCGCTGGTAACCATTTTGATTCTCTGCTTTGGTAATCTCATTGGGAAACGCTTTCAGCGCGCCCAGGAAACATATTCGGCGTTGAGCGACGCCGTTCAGGAAACTTTTTCAGGCGTGAGGGTGGTTAAGTCCTTTGTAAAGGAATGGTGGTTCATTAAAAAATTTACCGATACCAACGACGACTACCGCGACGCGAACATGGAATTGGTAAAGCTCTTCGGAATATTCTTTCCTCTGATTACTTTCCTTTCAGGGCTTACTGTTCTAATCGTGCTGTTGGTGGGAGGAATAAGCGTAACCGAGGGTAGTATGAGCCCTGGAAGCCTGGTGGCCCTGTTCCGCTACCTTAATATGCTAATCTGGCCGCTTATGGGAGCGGGCTTTGTTGTGAACATGATTCAGCGGGGCGCGGTTTCTCTTGGAAGGGTGAACGAAGTTCTGAGGGCAAAGCCATTAATTTTTTCGCCTCCTGAGGCGTTCAATAATGATAATTGCGCGCCCTCACCCGCGCCCGGAACGCCTCTTATTGAACTGCGTAATTTATCTTTCGGATTTTCCGAAGAAACGCATGTGCTTGAGGATATATGCCTTTCAGTAAAGGAAGGAACAGTAATTGGAATTCTTGGCAGAACCGGTTCCGGAAAGTCAACGCTGATAAAAGTTATTACTCGGATGGTTTCCGCGCTTCCTGGAACTGTTTTTATTAAGGGAGTGGAATCGACAGCCTGGGATTTGACGGCTTTAAGAAAAATATTCGGCGTTACTCCGCAAGACAGTTATCTATTTTCAGATTCAATAAAAAACAACATCGGTTACGCGGTTGAGATAGAAGAGGGGAATGAAGAAATCCTGACCAGGGCGGCTTCCCTATCCGCTTTGGACAGCGATTTTTTGGCCTTTCAGGATGGCTGGAACACATTAATCGGCGAAAGGGGTCTTACGCTTTCAGGCGGCCAAAAACAGCGCGCTGCCATCGCGCGCTCAATCGCCGCCGACAGGGAAATTCTCATCCTGGACGATTCCCTTTCGGCTGTGGACGCGGAAACCGAAAAAAAAATACTGGACGCCCTGTTTGAGTTGGGCAGGGAAAAGCGCCGCTCCGGCCTGCCTTGGGCAATGATTATTGTTTCACACCGGGTTTCGGCCCTGAGCCGCGCGGATGAAGTGATTGTTTTGGAAAAGGGCAGGATCATAGAAAAGGGGACTCCGGCGGAGCTAGCGTCTTCGAACCGAAGGTTCGAAGGCGGTTACTATGCCCGCACAGCGGCCCTGCAGAGCCTGGGAGGGAGGAATTAATAGCTTGTCCCCAAATAAAACAAACATCAAAAATTCATCTCTGGACTTCCAGAGGAATTCCGACTTGTCGTTGTTCGTGTCGTACCGAAGGTACGCGGTTAGTGTGGTTAGTGGTAAAATTCAAAAAATAATGTTATTTAGGGTAAAGCATTAAATGGCTGACTTTTTTGATACAGACGAAGTAGTCAAAGGCTATGACAGTAAAATCGCCGCGAGAATTCTTTCTTATGTAAAACCCTACAAGGTTCTGATTGCCTTAACGGCTTTAGCCCTTTTGCTTTCTACAGCCGGAGAGCTGTTCGTTCCTTTAATCCAGCAGAAAGTCATCGACGACGCCATTATGATCCGTTTTTATGCTGTTAATTTGGACTATTCCATGGATACATTATCCGCTGAAAGCAAGAGGGCACTGGAATTGTTCAACGCGAGCAATCGCTCCATTGAAGCGGGAGGGCGGCTTTTTGTTCCAATAGAAAGGGACACGCGAATCTCAAGCGCCGCGGAAAAGGAGCTGGAACAAAAGGGATTCCTGGATTTGGGAGATTGGTACGCTTTCAGGATGAATGAAGGCTCGGCGGCTGAGGAATTAGTTAAAAGCCGCCCTGATCTTTTTAGCCGTACGGGCAATGCCGCCGCTGTCTTAAAAAAGGAGCTCTATGCCCTTTCTGTTAGGGAAATTGCCGCGATTCGCGCCAATGACGTCTATTTTATAATCCGTTCCGTGCTGGTATTGCTTGCGATTCTTTGTCTGGTTTTTTTCTTTACTTTTTTTCAGACCTGGGGAACTACCCTTATAGGGCAGAGGGTTATGAAGGATTTAAGGCTTGAGCTTTTTAAGAAGACCTGCAGTCAATCCACGTCTTTTCTTTCCCGCCATCCTGTGGGACGGCTTGTAACACGCCTGACAGGGGACGTGGAAACGATAAACGAATTTTTTTCATCTGTTTTGGTTTCTTTCCTGAAAGACCTCGCGGTTATGATTGGGGTTTTAATCACGCTGTTTTTGCTTTCGCCCCGTCTGGCTTTGGCGGCGCTTGTAACCATGCCGCCGGTTTTGGCTATAACAGCCGTTAGCCGCGTCAAGGCCAGGGACGCCTTTAGAAGGCAGAGGACGGCGTCCTCGCGCCTTAATTCTTACATTTCAGAAAGGCTTTCCGGCGTGCAGGTGGTACAGCTCTTCCAGGCTGAAAAAAGGAGCATCCGGGAATTCGCCGAAAGGAACATTGAACTATTAAAAGCAAAATTGGGCGAGATGTATGTTTTCGCGACCTTCCGCCCGGTGGTGGAGTGGCTTTCCACGCTCACAACGGCTGTAATTATTGTTGTTGGGGCGATGATGATTCTTGACATTTCAATTTCTCTTGGGGTCTTAATTGCTTTCATAAACCTTATCGGAATGTTTTATTCGCCTGTTATGGACATTGCCGAGAAGTACACGCTTTTGCAGTCAGCCATGGCTGGAGGCGAGCGGGTATTCCAGCTCCTGGATACAGATGAAAGGATAAGCGACAATGGAACGCGCAATGTTGAAGGCATGGTGCGGGGGCATATTGAATTCAGGGATGTCCGCTTTTCGTATAACAAGGGGGAAGAAGTTCTTAAGGGCTTGAATTTTTCAGTAAATCCGGGAGAAATGGCCGCGATTGTGGGCTACACCGGAGCGGGAAAAACTACAATAACAAATGTGATGGCCCGGCTTTGGGATATCCAGTCAGGAGAAATACTTTTGGACGGCATACCTGTCAGGGATATTCCCCTGGAAGAGCTTAGGCGCTCCTGCCTGCCAGTGCTGCAAGATGTGTTTTTATTTTCCGGCACCGTATCGGACAACATCAGGCTGGGGCTGACCCTTTCGGACGCGGAAGTGGAAGATGCCGCCAAAGCGGTACACGCCCATGAATTTATTTCCAGGCTTCCGGAAGGGTACAATACTGTTCTTTCCGAGGGGGCGGTCAATATATCGTCCGGCCAGCGGCAGTTGATCAGTTTTGCCAGGGTCATAGCGCATAACCCCGCGATTGTAATTCTGGATGAGGCGACAAGCTCGGTGGATACAGAAACGGAGCGCCTGATTCAACTTGGAATGCAAAGGGTGCTGGCGGGGCGTACATCCATCGTTATCGCCCACCGGCTTTCCACCATTCGCCACGCCGACCGCATTCTGGTTTTATCCTCAGGCCGCCTGGTCGAGCAGGGAAAGCACGATGAACTTATCGCTAAAAACGGGCTCTATGCCGGACTGTACCGTTTACAGTATTCAATTCAGCAATAACGCCGCTTCCTGGTTTCTCCATCGCAGAGCTATATCCACAGGGCTTTCGGAGGCAATGTTTTTGACCGCCTTATTGGCGCCCATTGAAATTAAGAGTGAAACAAGCGAGGCATCTCCCTGTTTCGCGGCGTAATGAAGCACCGTGTTTCCCGATGAATCCTTGGAGTTAATAGTGGCGGTTTCCGAAAAGAGGGCTCTTACCGCGTCCGCGCCCCTGGAGAGGGCGGCTTCCGCCGGTGTTTTTCCATCGCGGGCGGCGGCAAATACATTGCCGCCTGAATTGGCAAGCAGTCGCGCTGTTTCCAGCTGGTTAAGATCCACGGCAAGGCGTAAGGCGGTACGGCCTTCGGCGTCTACCATGGTTTGCTTCGCTCCAAGATCCAGGATGGTTTTGATGATAGACAGCGAAGCCTTTTCCTGAACCGCGATGTGCAGAGGAGTGGAGCCAAAGTCATCGGAGGAATTCAGCCTGTCCGCCGTAAGAAATATTCTGACCAGCCTTGGAGAAGTGTTAATGGCATTTTGAAGGGGTGTTCTGTCCTGGGCGTTTCTCGCGTGGATAGAAACTCCCCATGCCAACAACTGCGTTGAAAGGTCCAATCTGTCCATGCTCGCGGTAATGTGCAGGGCGGTGTCGCCCTTGAAGTTTCTGGTCTTTGTGTCAGCCCCTCTTCTGGCAAGCAGTTCCATGCTGGACGAGTTGCCGGCGATAATGGCTTCCATAAAAGGCGTGTTGCCTTCCGCGTCCCGTATCTCAATATCAGCGCCGTGCTTTAAAAGCAGAGCTTCCATGTCGGGCATCAGCCAGCGAATTGAATCATGCAGAGGGGTTTTCCCGTTTAGAGCGTGGCAGTTGACGTCCAGACCATTATACAAAAGCATTTCCGCTCCTTTAATGGCGTGCCAGCGTACAGCCGCGTGAAGAAGGGAATTGCCAAGGGTGTCTCTCGCGAAAAGCGATCCCCCGCTATCCATGAGCGCCTTGATCGTGGAAGGCGAATCCTGCTTGACCGCCGCGAACAGGGGAGTTTCGCCTGTAGCGTTCGCCGCTTCTATAACTGCTCCCATTTTAACAAGGACGGGGATCCAGGAATCAAAGCGCCACTGGGCAACGTAGTGTAAGGCTGTATTGCCCAGGCCGTCATGGGCGCTGAGGGTCTGCGGATTGAGCATCCACTGCCTAAGCGTCCAATATCTTCTTTCCGGGGAAGGGAAGGTCAGGTAAAGCGGGCTTTCACCCTTGGCGTTGGCGGCAAAAATATCCGCCCCACGGCTTAACAAAAGACGCCCGGCTTCTTCCTCGTCCAGGCGTACAGCTATCGTAAGGCTTGTGTCGCCGGCCTTGTTCCGCGCGTCAATCGAAGCGTTATGATCCAGGATTCTGTTCATTATGTAGGTATTTCCCCCGGATCTTGTCGCAAGGTGAAGTATTGTGTTTCCGTTGCTGTCGTTTTGATATACCGTTTCCTCGGTTATCATTGAAAAAACAACTGATGGATCTACTTCGAACGCCCTTTCAAATGGCGTAGTGCCTTTGTTGTCCACGGCAAAAATATCCGACCTGTATTCAAGCAAAGCGGGAATTATATTGGTTCGTCCCCTTTCAACGGCTATGTAAAGAGGCGTTTTACCGTTGATGTCGCGAATAGTTACATCCGCGTTGTTTGAAAGAAGGGTTCGGATAATGTTTTCGTTTCTGTTTAGCAAAATGGCTATATGAAGGGGAGAATCCCCATGTTCATCCCGCAGGTTAATATTCGCGCCGTTTGAGAGAAAAAGCTTAATAGCGTCAAGATGCGACTCCAGCGGAACCGCGACATGAAGCACTGAATTGCCGTTGGCGTCCTGGGCTTTTACATCCGCCCCGTAATCCAGGAGGGTTTTCATCATCGTTATATTCCCGGAACGGGCCGCCTCGTGCAGAGGGCTAGCGCCTGACGCGTTTTTTATATTAACGTCGGCCCCTTTTTCCAGTACGAAGGTTAAGTACCCTATGTACCCTTCACGCGCTATGTAATGAAGGGGAGTCATGCCGTCCACGCTTCGGATATTGTAATTTGAGCTTTTCGCGGCGGGCGCGAAATATGTATAAAGCGGTTTTTCCGATACCGCGCCCGCAAGGATTAACTGCACGGCGGTTTCAGCATGGTTTTTTGAGTCTGTCCTTTCCAGCGCGAAATCCAGGGCGGTTTTTCCGTTTTTGTCCTTTATAGCGTGGTTAGCTCCGGCTTTTAGTATAGTGTTTACTGCTTCTGCGCTTCCGGCTTCGGAAGCAAGGTGCAGGATGGTTTTGCCTGTTGAATCGACGCTGGCCAGGGAAGCCGGAGTTAAAATGGCCGCGAGAAACTCACCGTTTTCTTTAACCGCGACGCGGGCAGGAGAGTTTCCGCCATCCATGCTCTGGTGTATATTGGCCCCTTTTTCGACCAATATACCCGCGGTCTTGGCGTCCAGTTTTTCAGCGCTTATTGATAAAGGCGTCCTTTGTTTATTGTCAAGCGCGTCAGGTTTAGCGCCCAGGGTAACAAAAAAAGCGGTTAAAAAGGAATCGCTGTTTTCCGCCGCGTAATGCAAGGGCGTTCTTCCCTCGCTGTCGGTGGCGTTAACGTCAACTTTGCCCATGAAGAAAGACCTGGCTTTTTCAGTTTCGCCTTTGGCAAGCAGGGTCCAGATATCGTCCTCAGCGGCTGCCTTTGGCGATGGCGGAGGCGTTTTTTCCGGTTCAGGTTGGGATTTGCATCCTGTCAGAATGCCCGCTAAAATACCTATCGCGCAGATAACCGCGGCAAAAAAAAGATTTCTTCTTATCATAATTTTATCATCGACAGGATTTATTATTGACATAAGCAGGATAAAACACCAGTAAAAATTGACCATTCCGGCGAACATAGTAATTATAGTAAATAAGGGAGCTATCGCCATGAAAAATTCAATCTATAGAAAGATCAGGACGCATATGCTCGTTATGGGGGTTGTTACGGTCGCGGTGTTTTCGGTTCTCATCGCGGCGGGATTGTTTATTACCAGACAATTGGTAGTGTCAGTCGGCAACAGGCTGGGCGATTCCGCCGCCGGAGACGCCAGGTGGATGTTGATTGAACAAACGGAAGATGAGCTTTCGCGCCTTGTTCAGAGTAAAGCCGCCATCAGCGACGAAAATATGTCGTTTACAGCGGAAGACGTTCGGATAATCTCTCAAATTGCGACGAATATCAAGTCCAACCCAGAAAAATACAAGCGCAGGGATATTTCGTTCTCGGACACTGCCAGTACGAAAGGCGGTATTGCCGTGATGGTGCATATTCCGGATAGGGATACCGATGTCCGCACGCTGGAGGATGAAATAGGGCTGATGGCGAATATGCAAGATGTTCTGATTGCCATACAGACAAACAATAAAAACGCGGGCGCAACCTATCTCGGGACAGAACGCGGCGTTACAGTCAGCGCCGACCCTAATTCGGTGCCAAAAACCCTTTATTACGACTCCAGAACGCGCGTGTGGTATAAAAACGCGAAGCAGGCGAACGACATCATCTGGACAGATGTGTACGAGGATTATTTTGGCAGGGGGCTGTCTATTACCTGCTCTAAGCCTTTTTACGATGCCGAAGGAAATATAGCAGGCGTTGCCGGCCTGAGTATGTTTCTGGTTGTTCTTCGCGAAGAGGTGGTCGGGACTAATATAGGCGAATCAGGTTATGCCTTCATAATTAACGAGAAAGGCGAAATGATTATATCCGACAGCATTGAAAAAGACGAATACGGCAGAATAATACGGGAAAATATACTTGAAAGCGATACCTTCCCGCGCGAAACGGCGCTGAAAATGATAAACGGAGAAAACGGCATTGAGCATGTTGTCATGGACGGTAAAGAAAAACTCATCGCTTACCACAGGCTAAATACCGTACCGTGGAGCCTTGCCATTATAATCGATTCTGAAGAAATAATATCACCGGCGCTAATGCTTGAAGAAAATATTATCAGCTTGAAGCAATCGACTCTTGCGGCTTATAGCCGCGATATTGGCTACCTTACCATGCTGATGGGAATTATTGTTTTCTTAATAATCGCGGGGGTTATGTTCTTCTCTGTAAAGCTGGCAGGGGACATCACCGGGCCAATCGAAAAATTGACTCAGGACGCGGCGCTGATAGGCGCGGGGAATTTGGATCATAACCTGGAAGTTAAAACAGGCGACGAGCTTGAGATATTGGCGGAATCATTCAATTCGATGATTGCCGGCATAAAAACGATTACCGCGGATAATGAGCGTCTTGAAATCGCGAGCGCGGAAAAAACACGCGAGGCGGAAATTATTCAGGAAGCGAATCAAAACCTGCAAACAATACTCAATATGCTTCCGGTCGGCGTAGGAATAATGAGCATGAAAGACGGTACTTTGCTTTTCGCGAACAAGGTATCGCTGGATATTTTCAATTGTACATCCATAGAGCAGGCATTGGGTCACAGGGGATCTGAATTTATGCCGGCAATACAGCCGGACGGCAGAAAGACCGCGGATATGGTTGCCGAGCTTTTCCAAAAGGATTCAGTTGTCGTGGAAATTCAATGCGTTAAATTAAGCGGCGAGCCGTTCATCGCCCGTATCCACTCCATTGCCACCAATTTCAAAGGTCAGCGCTCCTCTCTTTCCGTTATCGAAGATACGACGGTGGAAAAAGAATATGAAGAAAAGCTTCGCAACATAGCCGCGCAGGAACAGGAAGCGAATCAGCTTAAAAGCCGCTTCCTGGCTACGATGAGCCATGAAATCCGAACGCCGATGAACGTGATAACAGGCATAACGGAAATTCAGCTGCAAAAAGAGAACAACCCTCCGGATACGAAAGACGCGTTTGAGAAAATTTACGAATCTGGAAGCTTACTGCTTAACATCATTAACGACATTCTTGACTTCTCCAAAATCGCGGAGGGCAAGATGGAAATTGTACCATTCCGGTACGATATTCCAAGCCTGATAAATGATACCGCGCAATTGAATTATCTGTTCTGTGATAGCAAGCCGATTAAGTTTATCGTTTCGGTAGACCCCAATACCCCGTTAGAACTTACAGGCGACGCGCTTCGCGTTAAACAGATTTTAAACAATCTGCTTTCCAACGCGTTTAAATACACTGACGAAGGCGAGATTGAGCTGTCTGTTTCTCCCGAATTATCGGAATCCTCTTCAGATGAAGTAATTATTGTTTTCCGCGTGCGCGACACCGGGCAGGGCATATCACAGGAACATCTCGGCAGGCTGTTTGAGGATTATATGCGCTTCAATCGCGACGTAAACCGTACCGTTACGGGAACCGGTCTGGGGCTTAGCATTACCAAACGTCTCCTCAATTTGATGAACGGTGAAATTTCTGTCAAAAGCCAGCTTGGCTCTGGCTCGGTATTTACTGTACGCCTGCCGCAGAAGCGCTATGGGGATGCTGTATGCGGAGAAGAAAACGCGCGGCAGTTGATGGATTTTGACTTCCACAACACGACAATCACGAAAAAGATGCAGATTGTACACGACTATATGCCATACGGCAGCGTTCTGGTTGTTGACGATGTAAAATCGAATCTGTTTGTCGCCAAAGGTTTGCTGGCGCCTTATGGCCTGCAAATCGACGCCATTGAAAGCGGAGTCAAGGCTGTAGAAAAAATCAGGGACGGCAATGTATATGACATTATTTTCATGGATCACATGATGCCTGTAATGAACGGTATTGAAGCGACAAAAGTCTTGCGCGACATGGGCTACGACCGGCCCATTGTCGCTTTAACCGCCAATGCTCTTGTGGGTCAAGCGGAGATGTTTATGCAAAACGGCTTTGACGCCTTCATTACCAAGCCGATTGACACGCGCAAGCTGAACGCCGTACTGAAAGATTTCATACATGATAAAAAACCACCCGAGACTGTGGATACAGCGCGTGCGGCGCAGTCTAATAATGATGTTAAAGGAGAAGAAGTCCCTATGGAAATGAAAAAAAAACTTTCTGAGCTGGAAGAATGCTTTTTGGATGACGCCAAGGAAGCAATTAATGTATTGGAAGGGTTATACGCGAAAATAAACGCTCTCGGCAACGAGGATATAGAGTTGTATGAAGTAACCGTCCACGGCGTGAAAAGCGCTCTTTCCAATATCAATCAAACAGCGCTTTCCGAAACAGCGCTCAGATTGGAACAAGTCGCGACAGATAAAAACCTTGCGGCGATGGCTAATGAAACCCCCGCGTTTTTAAACGCGCTTAAATCCTTTGTTGAAGAATTAGGTTCCTAGGGATACGGCGTATCCCTAGGCCTTTATTGACTTTTTTCGCTGATATGTTAAGATACTTCTTGAAATGGCATTAGCCATGCGGCCTTGGTGGAACTGGTAGACACGCTAGCTTGAGGTGCTAGTGCCGAGAGGCATGGAAGTTCAAGTCTTCTAGGCCGCAGAAAACGCAAGTCCTTTTGTTATAAGGAATTAAGACATAAACTTTGTATTACCCTGTACAAAGAAAGCACAAAGTCAGGCACAACTATGGATGCCAATTCACTCCACCAATATCAATGTTGTCGTCGCCTCCGCCACCACTGCCGCCACCGGAGCCACTGCCGCTACCGGAACCACCTCCTCCTCCACTGCCGCCGCCACCAGCGCCGTTGCCAGGATTGGATGGGGTTGTCGGAGTAGTGGGATTGGTCGGATTAGTCGGCTTGGCAGGCGCAGTTTCCCCGGTGTTCACCGTAGTAGTCGGGGCGGCCCCTGCGTTTGCCTGCGTCCCTGCCGGCATCAGCGGCTTGTAGGCGGCGTCGCCAAATTCAAGCGGGTTTAACGCGCTCCCTTTCTGATCCGTCGTGCTGTTATACCCTGCCGTTATAAGCGTCGGTTCCCCCCGCGCACCCTGGAACATCACGCCTCCGCTTATTACATAGAGGTTCCTGGTGTCAAACTCAAAGCTCGTCCCGCGCACCGAAGCGGTCGCGGTAGGACTGCTTATCGACAGCGAGGCTTTGGCCCCGGCAGGCGGGTTCACGTCTACCCGCACCCTTCCGGCCTGGAGGCTTACGTTCAGGCTTTCGCTCCCCGATCCGGCGCTTATCTCCGTAAGCGTCAGGCGTGTCAAAGGCCGTACCGTGAGGATAGTGTTTCCTGCTTCAATCAGCGCTGTACTCTTAAAGCCCGTGGAGACAACCGTATCCTGATTGATAATATCCCCGGCTTTCGCCGCTACAAATGCCGTGGAATTTGCGCTTTTCAGTTCCACCGTACCGCTTAATTCTTTAATCACTCCGTTTTGGGCGAATACGCTTGCCCCCGCCAGCATTAACACAAATGCAATAATTACCTTCTTCATTTTTTCTCCTCCTTTTTTTACCACGAACCAACACGAACCATCACGAACAACGACAATATAACTAACAACAACTTTGCGTCCGCGAACCGAAGGTTCGATGCGCCTTTGCGTGAACTCTTCTTGAGCACTAAAACAGCGATAAAACAACATTAAGCGCCACGCGCCAGCTAACATTTTCGTCAGACGCAATGTTCCCGAAGGAAGCGCCAGCGCCAAGGTTTACGCTTATGTCCGGCACAGGGCTCCAATAGCAAGCGGCGAAAATTTCCCCGCCATTCCTGCCCTTGCTCCCAGCGCCGTTAAGCATGAAATAGGCCGGATAAAGCCCTACTGAAAATGTCTGGTAAAGCCGGGCTGTATAATTCAGCGAAAGCATTGTGATGCCGGAAAGCTTGGGCTTCAAAATCTGCCCTGGCGTGTTTGTCGTCAACGGCAAAAACGCCGCCTGAGTGTTGCTTTCCCCGCTTGCGTACTTTGCGCCGAATGAGACGTAGTGGACAGCGTTTCTCCATGCCAAGGCCGTTTCTGCGGCAAAGGCCAGGCCGATTTTATTGCTTGCCTCGATAAGCTCTAAGCACCCGCCGAGGTCAATGCTAAAAGCGCCATTAGAAACTTTAGTTTCTACCGGAACTATTGCCTTGCCTGCCAGATACTGGCTATGCAATTTCTCTTCTGTAATGTCAAATTGGCCGAGCAGGGAAAGCCTGACTATCGCCCTCTCAAAAAACCCCTTATGCTCCCAGTCAATGGCCGCAAGGAAGCGACGAGGGGCATAATAGGTATTGGAAAAATCATTGTAGTCTATTGCTGTCTTATACGCTGTAGATTCATTCTCTGTCATCTCGATTTTGGCGCGTTCCTTGTAGAGAAAGCCCGTGTACCACGCCCCTGCGCTGAATGCGCCAATATTCGAGTATTGAAAAAACCTTGCGCCGTCAAAAAGGCCGCTTGCGATGTAGCCCAGCGGATCGTCATACGCCATGCGCCCGACGGTTAATTCCATGTTGCCCGAGCGCCAATTAAAATCTGTACGCAACAATTCGGGTATAAAACTCCACGGATTGTTTTTATAGTCAAAGCCGCCTGAAATATAAAATTCCCCTGTGTCGCCGATTAGCCCTGTTATTCTTGGAATGGTAATCCCTGTATAGGCAAAACCCGCGCCGCCGCCAGTGCCTGAAACAATGGCGTTCTGATCCAGTACCAGCCCCACGTCAACAGCATAAAGCGAAGGCGCAAATAAAAAGGGGCAAAGGGCAAAGATCAAAGCAAAGTTCTTTCTTTTCTTCATTTATTATTGCTCCCTGTTTCCATTGCCCTATTCACCGTGTACAGCAACAAATCCCCCGAAACTGGCATCTGCGGATCTGCCCTGCCCTGTATAATGCCCCTGTAGACCATAGCCCGGTAGGCGTAATGCGAGTTTTTGAAAAGCGAATACAAGAGCCCGCCGTCTATTTCAAAAGCCTGCATCACAAGGAGCGAAAGCCCGTTGAGCATTGCATCGCCATTCTCTTCTGCGCCTATCGGAAGCCACCCACGCTCTACCGCCAAATTGAAAGCCTCGTCCGGACTTGCTTGCCTTGCGCTATCTAGTTTTCCTAACAGGTCTATTTGACCTGACGCTTCCAATACCAGCAAAGCCGCATCGCTATAGCTCACCTTATCTTGTGCCAAAAGCCTTTCAATCCTGTCCGCTGTTTGCGCGAAAACGAAACACGGCACGGCTAATAAAAAACACAGTAAAAAACACTTCATTGTTTTTGCTTTCCTTTCATGCTATATTTACCTTGTGGAGCTGGAAATTGTATTTGTGCCTTCGGCGTTCAAGCATGGGGTAACGCGGGATGACATTATCCATGCTTACCTGACTAGAATTCATGACAGTCTGCTGTAAAGCTACGGCAATAAATACGGTTTTATTGGTTTTAACCGGGCGGGTAACCCGATTGAAGTTTTCTATAACCCCATTGGCGATGACGCGATAAAGGTTTTTCACGCAATGGATTGCCGAAACGGCATAATTGCTCAAATGGAACCTTAGGAGAAATTGATGGAATACACTGATATGACTGATGAAGAATACGACGCTCTCGATGAAGAACTGACCCGCGTTGTTCCCAAGTTGGGCCCTAACGGTACCGGCTGGCTTGAACAGCGGGAATTGCGTCTTCTGGGACTGTCGAATATGACTGTCAATTACCTTTTTACCAAGGCAGCGGCTGACCACAAAACTCCCGCCCAAATCATTGACGAACTGGTGCGGGAACGGATTGCCGCCACCGCTGGTTAATTCTCTATCATTCATTCCTCTTTGCTCATTTCTCATTGTTTTTGACTTCCTTTCATGCTATATTTACCCCATGAGCATTACGCAAACCGTAGAAATACCCGCCAGCCATCGGCTGACCATTGACGTGCCGCCTGAAATACCGGCGGGGCCTGTTATTCTTACCTTTACCCCTATGACCGAAACAGATACGGTTGAGTTTACGGACGCTTCGCCTGAGGAAGTTATGACGGCAGGGAGCGAGATACTTGATAAACACATTGCCGCATTTAAGGCATTGGCAAATTGACCTGCATAAAGCGTATCCAAGCTGATGAAATAATATCTTTGCATAG
>Ga0268262_10003993_pt1 | contig 15510 bp, 14 predicted proteins | sample TergutNc150P3_FD_190354 | JGI IMG/M metagenome (GOLD analysis project Ga0268262, IMG submission 190354) | Nasutitermes corniger P3 segment gut microbial community from laboratory colony in Florida, USA - Nc150 P3 (SPAdes) (version 2) | ecosystem: Host-associated > Arthropoda: Insects >... | reverse complement strand
GAATAGGATTCTGGTGTTTGGGGAGGTTTTGGATTCAAAGCGGAATTTGTAGCCTACTGTTTCGCCTACGGGTTCTTTGTAGAATTTTGAGAGGAATTTTGCTAGTTCTCTTGCTGCGAGCTGGCGGGGTTGCAATACCGTAACTCTGCCTTGCTCACCTGCCAGCAGCCACGGCAAGAAAGAGGATTTTCCCGTGCCTGTGGGAGCGGTTAGGAGAAGATGCTTCTGTTGCTCTAAGCGCAGTTCTATCTCCGCTCTTGATGTAGCAAGCGGAAAATTTATCAATATTCCATTTTCCTTTTAGGCCTGAACATCGACCACAATAAACCGCCATGCTCGGCATTAGCCATAATGGCAGAGGCATTGCTATCGGTGCTGAGGGCAAGAGCGGCTATAAGTGCCGCCTGTTCCTCTTCGTCTGGCGCGTGAATATTTTCCAAAACTTCTTGAACACGGTTTTCGTAAGCCAAGTGCATTCCCGTCCATTTGAGGTTTATAAAATCTGGATGCTTTAGCACTCCGCGCAAAAAAGGAAGAGTTGTGCTTATACCCTCTATGCGGAAGTTGGCAAGAGCAGACTCCATATTTGAAATTGCCTTTTCCCTTGTGCCGGAATATGCCATAATTTTTGCCAAAACAGATTCATAGTTTGCAGAAACAGTGTCGCCAGAAACAAAGGGGCTTTGAACCACTATTCCCTCGCCAAAGGGAACGAACATTCTCTCTATTTTGCCAGGCGATGCGGAGAAATTGCTGTAAGGATCCATAGCATCCACATTCACGGCTATAACAGAACCTTCTGTTCTAATGCCATCTTTTTGCAGCAACAGAGGCTCGCCGGAATGCAGCCTTATTTGTTCGCGCAAAACGTCCACGCCTGTTAGCAAGTTGGTAACGCCGTGAAAATGCTGGATGTTCTCTTTAACATCCAATAGATAAACATCGTTTTCGGAAATGAGAAATTCTGCATTTGCATAGCCCACAATGCCAAGACCGTCTATAAGAGCCGGAAGCATAGCCATTATTTTGCCTCTGCTCTGTTTTGACAGATAAGGGCTTGGGCTTTCTACCAGCAGCTTGCGAAAACGAAACTGCACGGAACCTTCTATTTCGGGGAAAATTATATGTTTGCCATTTTTATCGCGCAGAACGGGGAAAGATATTATATGCGGATGGGTTAAGGTTTTTTCTAAATAAAGGCTTTTTTCATAGCCAAAACGCTCGCACTGGCGAAGCACGCTGTCTATGGCGGTTTGCAATTCCACTGGACTTTTTGCCTCCCTAATGCACCTGCCGCTTGCAGCACCTGCCGCCTTTACCATTAAGGGATAGGATATATGTTCTGCTTCTTTTAATAATTTTGAAATATCCTCAAAAACTTCGCTGTGTGGCAAAACTGCAAAACCGGCCTTTATCGCAACATCGTTTAGCAATCTTTTTTCTTCGCTTATGCTGCGACCCTTAGCTAACCTAGAAGAAGATATAAAGGCAATGCCAAAAGTGGATAATTTTTTGCTCAATTCCGTGCTCGCTGCTAAAAATCCATATCCGGGATGAACAGCATCTGCCTTGCATTCCATTGCTGCCAGCACAACTTGTTCAACGTCTAAGTATGGAGAGCTTTTTTTGCTTGTGCTAATAACAATGGCGCGGCTTGCCTCGCGCACTCCCACCTGATTAAAATCACTTTCCTCGCAAAGAGCTATGGCTTCTGCCCCAAGGCTTTTAATTGCCCTCACACACGCCGCCTGTATAAGCCCCCTATTTGCAACTAAAACTCTTCTATACATAAGTCCTCTGAAATTCTATAAGAGTTTTAATATAGTAAATGTATTTACTATATTATTTACTATGGACATACCTTCTGTTTCTGCGCTTTCGGCAAGCTCGCTTAGAATGGATATAAGCGCGCACGATGTTGCCAATGTAAATACGCCTGGTTTTTCGCAAAGTCGCCCTATTCAGACTTCGCAAAAGCCAGGGACGGAAATTTCGGCAATTCAAAAAATAAATTCCGCAACGCCAGATTTTTCTGCAACAGACCTTGCAGAAGAAACTGTGGAGCAAATAAAAAGCGAAAAAGATTTTGCTGCCAATGCCGCCGTTATCAAAACTCAAGATGAAATGTACAGCGAAGGTATAGATCTGGTTGTTTGAGCGAGCATTTCCTTAACCGTTAGCTTGCTTACGGGGTCTGTGAAATCTGGCGCAATATCGCACAGAGGGCGCAAAACAAATTCTCTCTCAGAAATGTAGGGATGCGGAATTGTTAAAGTTTCGCTTTTTAAAATTTCATTGCCGCAATAAAGCAAATCCAAATCTATCTCGCGCTCTTTCCATTTTTCCCGCTTTTGCCTGCCAAGTTTTTGCTCAATATCCTTGCAAAGTGCCAAAAGCTCATAAGGAGTTTTTTTTGAGCTAAACCCAATAACTTGATTTAAAAAATTTGCTTGATCGATTTTGCCCCAAGGAAGAGTTTCATAAATTTTGCTCTCTTGCCAGTTCAGCGGTTCCTCGGCTTTTAGCAAAGACCTAGCCTCTGCAAGCCTCTCTTGCCTAGGCTCTATGTTTGTGCCTAGAGAGATATAGACTTGCAACATATTTCTCTTTCGTTTTCACTGATTATTTTAAATTCAATGCTGTGCGTTATGTTCAAAGAAAAATTTCCGGGCCACTCTATTAAGGTTATTCCCTTTGAAAATTCATCTATCCCAGCATCATATAAATCGCTTGCGTTTTTTAAGCGGTATAAATCCAAGTGATAAATTGGCGGGTTGTTTGGATATTCATGAACTATGGCATAACTTGGAGAATTCACTGCTCCAGCAAAACCAAGCCCCTCGCAAATTCCGCGGCAGAATGCCGTTTTGCCAGATCCCAAATCTCCCTCCAAAGCAACTACATCTCCTGGCTTTAGGCTCTTTGCAAAAGAAAGAGCCAAATTCACAGTTTCTTGTTCGGAGCCAGTTAAAACTTTGAGCATGACCTTTGCCACTTGCGTATATTTTCGTGATGCCCAGACAACAAAATATCTGGAACTCTCATTCCCTCAAACTCTTGAGGCCTTGTCCAAACAGGGTAGCCTGGCAATCCGTTTTGCGCAAAGGAATCTGTTTCTGCGCTTTCCATAGTACCCAGCACTCCAGGTATTAGCCTCACAATTGCATCGCTTAAAATCATAGCTGGCAATTCACCACCGCTCACAACATAATTCCCAATGCTAACAGATAAATTCACCCTGCTCTGCCTAATGCGCTCATCCACGCCCTTGTAGTGCCCACACACTAAAACCAGATGCTCCTTTTGGGAAAGTTCCTTTGCCAGAGAATGGGTAAGAGGCTCTCCATCTGCGGCAAGCAATATCACAGTTGCATTATTTTTTTTAGGTTCGCAAAAATCTATAGCTTTCGCAAGTGGCTCTGGTCTAAGCACCATTCCAGCTTCAACTCCATAAGGAGCGTCATCCACCTGCCCATAGTCGTTAATCGCAAAATCCCTCAAATATATTGTTCTGAAGCTCAAAAATCCATTTTTTTGCGCTCGCCCCATAATTGAGCAACTCATGGGCGCAAACATTTCTGGAAAAAGGGTTATACAATCTATTTTCAAAATTCGCAAGGCTCCTAGCGAAAAATGTAGAAATTTTTGCTATGCAACAGTATTTTTTTCTATATTCCATGTATATGGACAAAGAAGCGTTTATAGCAAGGCAGCCTATACTTGATGGTGAAGGTAGCTTAGTTGCTTATGAACTTTTGTTTCGCAGAAAGCAAGATGACATTAAAAGCGCAATAATAGATGATATGCAGGCAACCGCGCAAGTTTTGGACAATGCCATCAACAATATAGGAATCTCAAAATTGGTTGGCAACCGTCAAGCATTTATAAATTGCAGCTATGATCTTTTAATCAGCGACATTTTATATCTCCTCGACCCAAAAGTATTTGTTCTGGAAATTTTGGAAGCAGTTCAAATAGACAACAAAATAATAGAAGCAATAAAAAAATTTTATGAAAAAGGTTACACCATTGCCATAGACGATTTTGTGCCAAGCATTGAAGAATTCAAGCGCGTTTTGCCGCTTCTGCCATACACAAGCATTGTAAAACTGGAATTTCCCTCAATTCCTTTAGAAGATATAGATAAAACCGTTAAATCGCTTCATCAGAAAAAAATAAAAGTTCTTGCAGAAAAAATTGAAACCGAAGCGGATTTTAATGTGTGCAAATCCGCAAAATGCGATTACTATCAGGGCTATTTCTTTGCCAAACCCGAGAATTTGAACACTGGCAAAATAGACATAAATTCTTTTGGCGCTCTTCAGTTGTTAAAATCTGTATATGCGCATTCAGAAGTCGAAGACTTGAATTCGCAGTTCAAGCAACAACCTGAACTCTCACTCAACTTAATAAAATACCTGAACTCAGCTCATTTTGCCCTGCGCACACAAATCACAAGCATTAAACACGCAATTTCACTTTTAGGCTACGATAACCTAAAACGCTGGCTTTTAATTTTGGCTTACGCAAACAAACAAAGCGGTTTAACCGAGCAATCTCCGTTGTTGAATAATGCAATTCACAGAGGGACATTCTTTGAAGAAATCACAAAGATGATGAAACTGGACAAAAGCATGTCCGATAAAGCCTATTTAATGGGATTAATAAGCCATTTAGACGCTCTTTATAAAGTTTCAATACAAAATATTTTGGAGCAGTTGCCCCTAGATGCAGAAATTTGCAAAGCCCTTTTAAACAAAGAGGGAACCTTGGGCGAATTGCTCTCTCTTGCAGAGGCGGTGGAAGCAGACGATATAGACACCATTCAAATGCTGCTAGACCGTTTGCTTCTCTCTATGGAAGATTTGAATTTCGCACTCACAAAGGCTTATGAGGTTAGTGCCGCCTAGGGGCGTTTTGCATTAAAGCCCAAGTTTTTAAACATTTCAAAATCCTGTTCTGTGTTTGAGCCTGTTGTGGTTAAAAGATCTCCGACCAAAGCCGCGTTAATGCCGGATTGCAAGGCTTTTTTTTGCAAAGATTCGCTCATATTTATTCTGCCACCAGCAAAACGGATAAAAGCATTTGGAAGCACAAAACGGAACACCGCCATTGTGGTTAGAATTTCCTCTTCTGCAAGAGGCTTTGCATTTTCCAAAGCGGAACCTTTTATGGGATTTAAAATGTTGATGGGAACGGATTTAACATTTAATTCACGCAGCTCGCAAGCCAGTTCAATTCTCTGTTCCATGCTCTCACCCATTCCTATGATTCCGCCGGAGCAGAGTTCCATGCCGCACTCTGCAGCCAAACGCAGCGTTGTTTTCTTTTCTTCGCTGGTATGAGTTGTGCAGAGATTTGGAAAAAACGAACTTGAGCTTTCCAGATTGCACTCATAGCGGCTAACTCCGGCATCCCTCAGCATAAGCAATTCTTCTTTACCGAGCAAGCCCATTGAGGCACAAAGGGTTAAGCCTGTTTTTTCTTTGATTCGCTTATACATTTCGCAGAATTTTTCCATCTCCTCTCTATTCACTTTGCGCCCGCTAGTGACCATAGAAAAGCGTTTTACGCCTTTTATATCATTTTTAACAGCGCAGTCCACAACCTCGTCTGAGTTTTTTATGGGATATGTTTCTATGCCTGTTTTGTGATTTGCGCTTTGGGCGCACCATTTGCAATCTTCGCTGCACAAGCCGGAGCGAGCATTTATTATGGAACAGGTGTCTAAAGCGTTTCCGCAGAATTTTTCCCGAATTTCATTGGCACCAACATAAAGCAAGTCTTTATCTGGGTATTTTGCAAGCTCAACAGCCTCTGAGTACGAAACATCGCCTTTTTGCTCCAGCACTCTTTTCAGAATTTCTTTTAAGTCCATTTTAACCTCATTTTAACATAACCGCAAGCAACACCGCCACGTAATGGCAAATTGCTGCGCTCAACACAAACAAATGCCAAATAGCGTGGTGATGATAAATTTTTCTGTTCAAATAAAAAACCGAGCCAAGCGTGTAAAGCCCACCGCCAATCATAAGCATAACCAGCACAGATGTTGGCAACACAACAAAAAATCTATTGCCGCCAACAAGCAAAAGCCAGCCCATAGCCACATAAACCAAGGTGCTGGCAAACCTAAAACGTCCCGTGAAAAAAATCTTGAAAAAAATTCCGAACAGCACAAGCGACCATTGAATTGAGAGCAAGGTTATGCCAAAAGAATCCAGCATATATATGAGCAAAAATGGTGTGTAGGTACCGGCTATCAAAAAATATATTGAAACATGGTCTAAGGCACGGAGTATTTTTTTTACCTCTTTATCTTGGACGCTGTGGTAAATTGTGCTGAATGTGAAGAGCATAAGAAAACTAAACGCATATATGGTTGCCCCCACAATGCCAGGTATATTGCCAGTTTTTGCCCCAATGGCAGAAAGCACAGGAATGCTTGCAACGCCAAATAATATTCCCATTCCATGAGTGAGAGCATTGGACATTTCACGGTGAAGTTCTTTTAAAGTTTCCATAGCAAGAGAGATAGTAATGTAGAAATTTCTACATTTGTATTATGGTTTCTTCGGAAGTAGCCCAGTCTCTCATAAATATAAATCCAAAGCTGGATAGGGGGCTTATTGAAAAAACGGTGGCTTTTGTGATGGAAGCCCACAAGGGACAGTTACGCAAAAGCGGAGAACCTTATATAAAGCATCCCATAGAAGTTGCTAAAATTCTGGCAAATTTGAAAATGGATTCCATAGTTGTGGCTTCGGGTCTTTTGCACGATGTGGTGGAAGATACCGTGTATTCCATAAAGGATCTTCAAGAGAATTTCGGAATGGAAATAGCGGAAATGGTGGACAGCGTAACTAAAATTTCTGATATACAAAAAGGAGCAGACAGAACTGCAAAAACATTCAAGAAATTTTTGGCTTATGTTTCAAAACGCCCGCAAGTTGTGGCAATAAAACTCGCAGACCGCCTAAACAATATGTACACCCTGGAATACCTAAAACCAGAAAGGCAACGCGCCATAAGCGAAGAAACCCTTGATTTTTACGCACCGCTCGCTCACCGTCTTGGGCTTTACTCATTCAAATTTGAATTGGAAGATTTGGCTTTTAAATATTTGCACCCAGACGAATACGCTGCAATAGAAAGTTACTTGCAATTAAGCAATGAGGAACGAGAAGAATATATAAATTCAATAATTTTTCCGCTGAATATAAAAATGAACCTGGAACAATTGGACTGCGACATAAAAGGCAGGTCAAAGCACATTTACAGCATCTACGAAAAAATGAAAAACAGAGGCTGCAAAATAGACGAACTTTACGATATTTTTGCCATTAGAATCATAGTTAATCAGGTGACCGATTGCTATACCGCTCTCGGCTATGTGCACAACCTGTGGATGCCGCTCTACAGCCGCTTTAAAGACTATATCGCCGTTCCAAAGCCAAACCTATATCAAAGCCTGCACACAACAGTTATAGGACCTCAGGGAAAGCTAGTTGAGGTTCAAATAAGAACCAAAGATATGAACGAAACCGCAGAGAACGGCATGGCTGCGCACTGGGCTTATAAGTTCAATTTGAAAAACGAAGAGCTTGAAAAAAATATGGATTGGGTGAGCAAAATAACGAAAATGCAAAACGAAATTCCAAATTCAACGGAATTCCTAGGTTTTTTGCACGAAAGCCTTTTGCCAGAAGATTGCTACGCATGGACACCTCAAGGAAAAAAAATCACCTTGCCCTCTGGTGCAACCATTTTGGATTTTGCTTTTGCAGTGCACACAGATTTGGGCTTGCATTGCCTGGGAGCCCGTGCCGGAGGCAATGTTTTAGGGTTAGATGCAGATATTCCCATTGGAGAAACCATTCAAATTTTGCACAGTGATTCCCAAGAACCTCAAGAAACCTGGCTTTCCATAGTCAAAACCCAAAAAGCGCAAACCTCCATAAGGCAATGGCTCAGAAAAACAATAACAACTCAATCCGAAGTTTTAGGAAAAAAAATATGGCAGAGAGAACTTCAAGGTTTAAAAATATCAAAGGAAAATTATCCAAAAGAATCCGATATTTGCCATGCGTTTAAAACTCAAAACATAGACTCTTTTTACGAAAGCCTGGGCAAAAGCGAAATTCCCCTTAAAAATGTTTTCAATTTCTTAAAACGATATTCAAACGATTCTTATGCCTGGCAAAAACTCAAACTCCTCAATGTATTCAGTTCGGCAGAAAATGCCCCCATAAGCATAGGCTACAATGAAAGATTTTTGCTCAACTATGCCTCGTGCTGCAATCCACTGCCAGGGGATAGTGTTAAGGGAATTATGAAAAGCGGAAAAGGAATAGAGATACACAAAGAAAATTGCAAAATTTTGAATAAATTTCCGCAGGAACAGCAAATATCCCTGCAATGGGAACCGCAAAATTCCGTAAAACCAGCATTCAAGTGCGTTTTCAGGGTAGAAGCGGCAGATAAAATGCAAATGGAAGATATTTTCAGCGCAGTTTCAAAACACAACGCCCTTGTGAAAAAAACTATATTTGAGAATAAGGAAGGGCAGTTGAGGGGCAAGATAGACTTGCTGGCTTATAATTCTGCCCAGGTAAAGAACATAGAGCAATCGCTAAAAGCTATTGCTGGAATTCAAAGGATACAACTGTTATGAGAAGCACTATTAAAATTCACGTCCCTCCTTCGCAGCAAGTTATGCGCAACCGCACCTATAACCGCCACATGCGCAATTTGTATTACGAAAAGTCAAACTATCAATTCAGAAAAATTATAAAATCCATGGATGCCAAAACCTTGCCTGAACAAAGCTTGCTGCCAGAGTTTTACGAATTTCTGGAACATTTGAATGTGTGCCAGTTTTACGCAAACCAAGCGGTTTATTGCAAGAAAGACGAAAAACCCTTGCCATATTCCCAAGACCACCATTGGGGAATTCTGCAAGAAGAGAAATTGTTGGTATATTTTTTGGAAGAGCAAATTTTCAGTACTAAATATGTGTTGAACCATATAGAAACAAACCAAAAAATACAAGCTTTTGCAAATCAAAGCGACAACGATGTTGTTTTGAATCACATACTTTCCAACATAGACGAACTGAACAAAGACGCAGAAAAAGATTTGCGCTATTTTTGCAATAATATTGAAAAAAGGTACAAGATAGGAAACAAATTATTTGGAATTTTGCAGGAATTGCAAAATTTTCAATGAGGATTTAGGATTTTATGGAAGAGAAAGAGGAATTTGCAAAGCAGCAGCGTTTTATAAGCGGAGCAAGGGATGTTGAGGAAATGCTCAAAAAAAAACCTGGCTCGGTTCACAGGGTGCTGTTTAAGCTGAAAAGCGGCAATGCCAAACTATACGAGCTGCAAAAACTTGCCGAGCAATCTAATGTTCACGTTCAGCAGGTAGAAGAAAAACTTTTGAACAAATTCTCAAAAAGGCATGGTGGCGTTATTGCCCTTTGCCATGAAAAAGCGATGATGCCGTGGAACGAAACGCGAAAAATTCTGCTGGAAATAAAGAAAAACGACATTCCCTGCCGCGTTGTTGTAGCCACAAATATTGAAGACCCTCATAATCTAGGTGCCTGCATTCGCTCTTCGCTTGCGCTTGGAGTTAACATTATGCTGCTCCCAGCAAAAGGCTCGTGCGGATTAACGCCTGCCGTGGAACGAAGCTCGGCAGGGAGCCTAGAGAAAATGACCCTTTGCCGCCCCGGAAATCTTGAAATTGCCCTAAAGGAGCTTAAAGAGGCTGGCTATCAGATTGTGGGTTTAGACGGGCATTCCAAAACTTTAATTACAGGATTTGAATTTTCCGACCATATTGTTATGGCCATTGGCGGAGAAGACAAAGGGCTCCCTCCTTATGTAAGAAAATTCTGCGACTCCGTTGTGAAAATCCCAATGAGCGCAGAAGCACATTCCTACAACGCAAGCGTTGCGCTTGCGCTTGGGTTATATACGAGCCTTACCTAACAGGTACTCTCAAAATCTCTTTCTGATTCCCGAACTGAATTTTCACAATATACAAGCCTTTTGGCAAATCGCCAAGAGTTATGGAATAGCTGCCATTTGTGAAGTCGTGCTTGCGCACGGATTTTCCGCTTAAGCCAAATATTTCCATGCTTGCTGTTTGGGAAACTTGCAAATTTATGCCGTTCTTGATTGCAAAAACTCCGTTGCTTGTTACGAGTTGCGGTAGAGATATTATTGGGCTGTTGCCGCCGCTGGAACTGCTATTGCCAGAACTGCTGCTGGAACTGGTACCGCCACCGCCAGTAGAACTGCTGGACTGCTGAGGAGGAGTGCTATTACCGCATTTAGGAGGTGTGTATTCTGGCAAATCCATTTTGCCAAGGCATCTGAAATCTTTTATCGCTAAAGAACCGGTTTTTGCAGATAACCCTGCTTTGCCTTCTTCTGCAGAACCTACAAGTTCCCACGACCAAGCACGTACCTTTGAAAGTTGAAAAGCTACTTGATCGGCTGCTGCAACCCAAGTTGGCTGAGCCAATTCATCTGGAGGTATTGAAACAGCTGTCCAATCATTCGGTGAAGCAGCGGTAATGTTTTTATAATGGTCTTTTCCGCTGCCCTCTGTAATGGTTGTACTTAACACTTTGAATTTATGAGCTGAACCTTTATATTTGTAGCTAAAGCCGCCTGTGCATTTTGAAAGTTGGTATGCAGTGCCATTTTTTCTGGCATCTAAACCCAAACCTACAAATGGTTCGTATGAGTATGTTCCTTGGTCAAGCGTGTAACTTTTAATTTTAACAGCCCAGTCACTGCCATCCTGAAGAACTACTCGATAACTATCAATTTCTTTGCAATCATTATTTTCATCCTTGGCTTTAAATGTATCATTAGTTATTGAAGATTTAGCTTGACCAACATCAGGTTTGCCGTCTTTGTATCCGGCTTCTTTATCTGTATAAGCATACCAAGCTTCCCAAAGGGCTGATAAACTTCTATTATCTTCGGTATCCTGTCCTGCAGCGGAAAGCCTGTCTAATGGAGTGGAGTTTCCATCTCCGGGATCTATTGGGGCAGGCATACTTGTGCCACAGTTGCCAGCCGCACAAGCTTTTAAGTTTGGCATATTGCCACTTACAAGCAAGCCTGTTAAAAGCAGCATGGATTGGTTAAAGTAAGAGGCATCGGCTGTACCAGTTTGACCCATCATTGTGCTGAAAAATGAATTCAATTTGGCTTGATGACTGCTATTATTTGTTAAAGCACACATCAGAGAACCGATGTAGCTGGAATTTTTATTATTACCCAAAGTTCCAGTTAAGCTGATAGGTCCTCCAACGCTAGCAGGAGTTTGTTGATTAACCCAAGGTCCCAATTTATTAAGCAAATCTTTTGCATCTGCATGACCAAACCAAGCATTTGCTGTTGCCCAGCGCCAAGGTGAGCGAACCGCATCTTGGCTATAATTAGTACCAGTATATCCGCAATTATTTGAGCATGATTTGGGGCTACCACCGGCCTCTGCCCAATCGGAAGGCAAGCCAGTTGAGCTATTTCGGTTATTTTTCAAAAAAGTATAGTTTCTGGAGAGTACTTTGCTCCAATCATTATTATCCACGCCTTTGAATAATTCAAAAGCCGCCGGAGCCACATAACTGGGATTTCTTTCGCTGTCCCAAGCATCACCGGGCTTTAGCAAACCATCGCTGCTCACCTCATGTTGAAAGATTTTTGCTATTAAGGCTTTTGCATCATTTTCATATTTTGCATCATCAAACTGATAACGAGCCATTAAAAGGGCAAGAGCAACGTCAAGTTCTGCATCGGTAGCGCCATTTGGCTGGTTAACCTCGTTAAAACCTTTAATTTTCCAGTTCATAAATCCATTGCCGTTTTTATTAGCATTGTAATATGCCCACAATTTATCGAATTGGCTTTGATAGCTCGTGGTGGCATCGCTGAAATAAACCGCCATTATCATAGCGTAGCCAATGCCTTCACTAACGGTGTAATCCGCATCTGAGGTTTTATCTGGGTCAAAAAACTTAATGCGAGCCAGATTGCCACTCTCCACATAAAAATTTGTTAAATAACTCTTCCATTTGTTTTTCAAGTCTGCGTCTGCGCTTGAGTTTACAGCGTTGTTTGTTCCATTGCCGTAATTTTTCCTTTGCGGATACGGAAACTTAACCGCAGAATATGCCAGAAGCGTGCTGAGTGCCAATATGGCTGCTATTTTCTTAAACATAGCTAAAACCCCCATTTTTATAAGTTAAACTAACCTACCTTAAATATATATAATTATGACAAAAACGGTACATTTTTTTTACAAACGCACCTCAATAGCCCTTGCATGGTGATAAAAACCCTCAGATTTTGCAATTTTCACTATTTTCGCCCCATTTTTCCTCAAAGCATCCTCGCTATACCTAATAATGCTAGTCCTCTTCAAAAAATCATAAACCCCAAGCGGGCTTGCAAACCTAGCAGTCCCATTTGTAGGCAAAACGTGGTTGGGACCTGCAAAATAATCGCCAACAGGCTCGGAAGAATAAGAGCCTATGAATATGGCTCCGGCATTCTCCACCATCTTTTCCAGCTCATTTTGGTTCTTAGCCACTATCTCCAAATGCTCTGGCGCAATCCTATTCACAATATCCACAGCCTCTTTCATATCCTTCGTTAAAAAAATCCTCCCATAAGCGGAAAGTGACTTTTCCAAAATTTCCCTCTTTGGGCTTGTTTTCACCTGCTCCGCTATGCAAACAGCAAGTTTTTTTGCAAAATCCAAGGAATCCGTAACGCAAACCGAAGCCTCAAAACCAGAGCCGTGCTCTGCCTGAGAAAGCATATCTGCTGCCACCCATTCTGGATTTGCCGTGGCATCTGCCAAAACCGCAATTTCAGAGGGACCAGCTATCATATCTATATCCACAGTCCCAAAAACCTCTTTTTTTGCGAATGCGGCAAATACATTGCCGGGACCAACAATTTTATCAACGGGGGCTATGCCTTTTGCTCCATAAGCGAGCAAGCCAATGGCTTGCGCTCCGCCAATGTGATAAACCTCTTTTATGCCAAGTTCCCAAAGCACAAAAGCCACCGAGCTGTGCAAGCCCTCTTTTATGGGACTCACAACCACAAGCTCCTTTACCCCAGCAACCAAAGCCGGAACCGCATTCATAATGAGAGTGCTTGGGTAAACTCCTGCCCCACCAGGCACATAAAGCCCTACCCTTTTGAGCGGTCTAATTTTTTGCCCCAAAATCGCTCCGTCTTTGCCCCAAATAGCCCAAGACTTTTCCGTTTGCTTTTTATGAAAAACCTTGACATTCTCAATAGCCTGCTTTAACGCCTGCTTTAAACCCGAATCAATTTTGGCAGCAGCCTGTTTTATTTCCGCCTCGCTAACCCTCAAATTATTTTTCTTCAACCCATCATATTTTTTAGCATAAAGAACCGCCGCCTGGGTTCCGCCTTTCTTAACGCCCAAAAGAATTTCCCTAACACGTTTTTCAATTTCGCCATTTTGAGCAGCAGAGCGAGAACAAATCCTCAAAACTTCGTGAGAATCTGGAGTTGCTTTTATTATTGGAATGAGCATACCTGAGAATATAGTAAGTGCATTTTTCTATATTCCCCAAACAATGCTTCGCCTTTTTTTAATTCTGCTTTTGTGCGCTCTTTTTGCGGCGTGTTCCTCTGATGAGACTACAACGTTAAAGGAATGGTTTGATGATCAGGGTATTGCAACCTCTTATGGCAAGCTATACAAAGAAATTGATGTTTCGTTAAAGAAGGAGAGTTCTAGTTTGGGGTACGATACCGCAGCTTATATAGTTAGCTCTTATGCTGCGCTTGGCAATGTGAATAATGTGGAGCAGATGCTTTATTTTGGTTTGGATGTTGGGAGTTCCCTTTCTCCTGTTTGGAAATTGAGAGCAGATAGCGTTTTTTATACGGAAATTTATGATGGCAAGGTTCCAGAAGAATACAAGAATATAGAAGCGAGATTCTATTGGTTATGGGAAAATAAAAATGAAACCAAACACGATACCACTTGGCTTAAATTTCAAGAACCCTTCAAAGATTCCGCAGACATAAGCATAAATTGGGAAACTGGCGGAACACGCGATACATTTAGCCTTTCTTTGCCAGAGGCTTTGCTTACAGAATTCTCAAGCCTTAGAGCCAGTGCCGGAGACACTACTCTTAAACTGCTGGCAGGCATAAAAACGCTTTCTAGCGACAAAATTTTACGCCTTGCCCCACCCTCAATTTCCGATATACCTAATATACTGCGCGTTGCCCAAAAAACATACGCTGAATCGTGTGGACCTTTGTGCTTATATTCTGGAATTAGAGAATCTCTGAATGTTGTTATTGAAGTGGACAAAAATAAAATAATCGCGGGCAAAACAGTTGTTTTTGCGCAATTGGTTTTGCCAAAATCAATCAATACCACAATAAATGAACTTGGGCTTCCGCTACCCGTGTACGTGTATGTGTATAACAATGGCAATATGGAAGATTACAAGATAGACACAGCTTTTGTAAAAGATTATGGGCACCCAAATATTGTATTTTGGGAAAGCGATACCCTAAAACTCCAAGTCACTAAAAATCTGCGCAATTACGTAAACATAAGCAAAAACGCAACTAACTTACCAGATACCATTGGTTTTACATTAAGGCTTGGAACTCCAATGCTAAATCCAAAATCTCTTTATTTCTATAATCCTACTTACGGTACCGAAAAGGTTTTTGCCGACAGACCCGCTTATTCAAGCTATGATTTCAACACAGTTTTTGAAGGTGCAAAGCTAAGGCTTTGGTATGCTGAAACAGATATCCATTAAAAACTTAGCCTTAATAGCAAGCGCAGAAATCTCTTTTTCAAACGGATTTTGGGCTATAACAGGCGAAACGGGCGCGGGAAAATCCGTGTTTTTAAGCGCGTTGAAACTTTTGTGCGGTGCAAAAGCAAGTTCAGAGCAAATTAGGAACGGCGAGGAGTGCGCAGTTTTAAAAGGGCTTTTCAACATTGAAAAATTAAGCGATGCAAAAGAATTTTTACAGGAAAGGGAAATAGATTTTGAAGACGGCGAACTTGAAATTCAACGTGAAATTTTTTCAAACGGAAAGAGCAAAGCCCGCATAAATGGCGTTATGGCAAACATTAAGGATTTGCAGGAACTGGGCGAAAAACTGGTGCAAATGCACGGGCAAAGCGAGCAAACTCTGTTAAAAGATATTAGAGCACAGCAAAAATTCATAGATGCATATTGCGGAAACGAAGAGCTTTTGCAAAGATGCAAAGACTCTTTTGAAAAATGGAATGAGGTGAATAAAAAAATAGAGGAATGCAAAAAAAATGCGGAAGCTATCGCCCAGCAAAAAGATTTTTTGCAATTTCAATTAAAAGAACTCACAATCGCAAATTTAAAATCAAACGAAGAAGAAGAATGTGAAAATATTGTGCAAAGTTCCGCAAGTTCTGAATTCAAAAGAA
>Ga0268262_10003992_pt1 | contig 15510 bp, 13 predicted proteins | sample TergutNc150P3_FD_190354 | JGI IMG/M metagenome (GOLD analysis project Ga0268262, IMG submission 190354) | Nasutitermes corniger P3 segment gut microbial community from laboratory colony in Florida, USA - Nc150 P3 (SPAdes) (version 2) | ecosystem: Host-associated > Arthropoda: Insects >... | reverse complement strand
TATTGGATCCTTTTTTAGGTTCAGGAACAACGTCTGTTGTGGCAAAAAAATTGGGGCGCAGCTATGTTGGAATTGAGGTAAACGAGGAATACTGCTGTTGGGTTGAAAAACGGTTAGCCTTATCGGACACCGATACAAATATTCAGGGATATTCAGGCGGTGTTTTCTGGGAGAGGAATACATTAAATATTCAAATGAAAGAAAACAAGAAGGATGCATATAAAAAATTGAACAAGCCAAGCATGGAGTTGTTTTCAGAGGTAATGTAATGGCAAGTAAATTATTCCTGGCGGAAAATCGGCAGAAAATCGAAAATACAGTCATCAATTTATTAAACAGTCATCAGTTGATGAACTATAATACTGTTAACAGCCCAAGGGCTGTTGGCGACGCGGTACAGGGATTTCTGGAGAAAAATATCCCGCAATGCCTTCCGAATGATCTTGTGACAAAAATTAACACTTCTTTTGCCAGAAGATCAATGGCTGATTTGGCGTTTGAAGACACGACGGGAAATTATTATGTGGTTGATATAAAAACACATAATTTGACTACCAGTTTTAATATGCCCAACTTAACTTCAGTTGAGCGGTTGGCGCGGTTTTATGGGGATAGTAAAAATTATTTTGTTCTTTTACTGGTTTCATATACAATTCAGGACGAACAATTGTTTTTTAGGGAGTGTCTGTTTGTGCCTATTGAATATCTTGATTGGTCATGCCTTACGCTTGGGGCATTAGGCTGGGGACAAATTCAAATTGCCAATTCCAATATTATTAATATTGAATTGACAAACACCCGGAAAAAATGGATGCTGCAATTATGCGCCGCTCTTGATTTATTCTATCCAAATGAAATTTCAAAGATAACGCATAGAATCGATTATTTCAAAAATATCAGGGAATATTGGGAAAATCAGCCTGATTGAGGTTGATCATGATACCGAATCGGCAATATTAACCAGCCCATGCAAAAACCAGCGGTCTACTTTGGTGATATTATACAGCTCATCCACGCTGACGCCGCGCTTGATTGCCTCATACAGCACAAACAGGCGCTCGTCGGTTACGGTGTTCAGCAGGGCGCGGATTTCTTCGTCTGATTTCGCGGCAAGGCGGGGCAGGTTAAGGCTGTTCAGGCCGATTTCCGCGCCGCGGACGGCTTTTACCAGCGCTTCCTCAAAAGTGTCGGCAATCGCCATGACCTCGCCGGTGGCTTTCATCTGCGTACCCAGCTCTTTTTGCGCGTACACAAATTTGTCAAAGGGCCATTTGGGAAACTTCACCGCCACATAGTCAAGCGTGGGCTCAAACGCGGCGAAGGTGCTGCCGGTAACGGCGTTTATAATTTCGTCGAGGGTATAACCAATGGCGATTTTGGTCGCCACTTTGGCGATGGGGTAGCCGGTCGCCTTGCTGGCAAGCGCCGAGGAACGCGAAACGCGGGGGTTTACCTCAATGACCGCGTACTCAAAACTGTCGGTGTGCAGGGCGAACTGAACGTTACAGCCGCCTTCAACGCGAAGGGCCTGGATAATATTCAGGGCGGCTGAACGCAGCATCTGGTATTCTTTGTCCGCCAGCGTAACGGCGGGCGCGATAACGATGCTGTCGCCGGTATGTATGCCGACCGGGTCAAAATTTTCCATGGAACAAACGGTAATCACATTTCCGGCGCGGTCACGCATCACCTCAAATTCAATTTCCTTCCAGCCGGCGATGGATTTTTCCGTCAAAATTTGATGTATCGGCGACAGGGACAGCCCGTTCGCGGCAATTTCCAGCAGCTGCGTTTCGTTAGCCGCAATGCCGCCGCCCGAGCCGCCCAGTGTAAAGGCGGGGCGCACAATGACGGGGTACCCCAGCTCATCGGCAAAGGAAACAGCCGTCTGCACGTCGGTCGCTATGACCGAGGGGATCACCGGCTGGCCGATGCTTTGCATGGTTTCCTTGAACATTTTTCTGTCCTCAGCCTTGTCAATTGTTTCAGGCGAAGAGCCAAGCAGGCGCACGTTCATTTTTTCAAGGAAGCCGTCGCGGGCAAGCTGCATACACAGCGTCAGTCCCGTCTGCCCGCCGAGTCCCGATAATATGCTGTCGGGGCGTTCTTTTTCGATTATGCGCTTAACGGTGGCAAGCGTCAGCGGCTCAATGTAGATTTTGTCGGCGATGTTGTTATCAGTCATAATGGTCGCCGGATTGGAGTTGACCAAAACAATTTCAATCTTGTCCTGGCGCAGCACCCGGCAGGCCTGCGTTCCCGCATAGTCAAACTCAGCCGCCTGCCCTATAACAATCGGGCCGGAACCGATGACCATGGTTTTTTTAATGCTTTTATCAAGCGGCATGTTCGTCCATCCTTTCAGAATCTTTTATAATATCCGCCAATAAAAACACATCTTCTTTAATAGCGTAAGAATAAGTACATATCCTTTCTTTTGTGGTAAAGTCGCGGTACGGGTTTGTCAGGCAGCTTTTTCTGCCCCTGGCAAAAGCCTTTATTATTTCATGAAAATATCCGCGCCACGCCCAATTCTTGTTTTTATAATCACGGCATACAATATCACCTGACTGCCGCTCAATGTTATTGGAAATCTGGACGCCTTTTATGTTGCACAGATAGATCCGTATCACCTCCGGCAATTCACGGAAAAGTTTAATAAGGTATTCGTCGTTATTTATCTTCCCGTAATCAAACGGGTTTTCAAACAGAAAACGTTCAACCAGGACGTTAATGGAAGTTTTTAAGGATTCCACCTCGTTTACCGTGGTTTGTATTGCCGTATAAGCGGCGGCGATTAACGCTGAAAAAACAGACTTGTTAATATCCGGATTGCTCATGGACGCCTGAGGGACGGCAAGTAAAAACCCCTGATAAAATCTTCCCTTTGAGGAAATGCAGATTTCAAGCTGACGTTCCGTTTCTACTCCCTCATACAGAACTTCAATACCCACGGAATCGGCAAAGGCGGCGATCGCCCGTAAATACTCGCGATAATGGTAAGATTTTTCGCTGTTATGAATATAATCAATATCGATCTTTATAATGTCCGGCTTAATCTTTGCCAACCGGTCAATATTGCTGGCCCTCTTTCCGTAATCGTCAAGCGCAATTCTGCAGCCCGCTCTTTTGTAGTGGACTATGGCGCGAAGATATTCCTCGTTTGCGTTAAAATCTTCTTCGGTAATTTCTATAACCAGCCTGTCATTGGGAATGCCGAATTCTTTTGCCCACTGCAAGGTTTTCATGTCTTCCGGGTTTATCGCAAATGGCAGAAGCCATGCCAATCTGATGTTGATAAACAGATATTCGCCGCGTTTTTCTTCGGTGTATTTTTTCATGGCGGATCTTCTTACGATTCTGTCTACCCTCAGGGCTTCATCATGTGATATATCGGGGTTGGTAAAAAAAGGCCCCAGGGATTTTACCTCTCCGTTGTCGTCTGTATAGCGTCCCAAAACTTCATAGGCGTATACGTCATCTGAGTCAGCGGAAAAAATGGGCTGAAAATAAGCGGTAATATTGTCCTGCGTTAAATTCATTCACCCATCCTTGCTATAAAGCGGTCAAACAAAAAAGCCGTATCAAGCGGCCCGCCGCACGCTTCGGGGTGAAATTGCACTGAAAATGAATTGCCGTAATCCATACCCTCGCAGGTACCGTCGTTGACATTCACAAACGAACCCTTGTCCGTGACAACCGCGTAGCCGTGATTTTGACTGGTGATATACACGCGCCCGGTTGAAAGTTCCTTTACCGGCTGATTGGCTCCCCGGTGGCCGAATTTGAGTTTTTTGGTTGAATAGCCGTTTGCCAGCGCCATCAGTTGGTGTCCCAGACAAATGCCGAAAATCGGCGCTGTGCCTTTCTGCAAAGTACGGAGCGTCTCAATGATTCCGTCATTGGCTTTTTCCGCCGGGTCTCCGGGGCCGTTACTGAGCATGATCCCGTCCGGTTTCATATTGAGGATTTCCCGCGCGCTGGTGTCATGGGGGAACAACCACACCTCGCAGCCCCGCGCCGCCAGCGCTTTGGCTATGCCGCGTTTCGCGCCAAAGTCCATTAAAGCGACGCGTTTTTTAACCGGTGAATTATTGGGCAGAATTTTCGTAATAGAGCGCGATGATACGGCGGCGACGGCGTTCAGGATTGAATACGCCTTTACTTCCGCGATGTCGGCCGGCGTCGGGGGGGCCGCCATAATTTTCCCGTTCATCACCCCGTTTTCCCGGATGATTCTGGTCAGCGCCCTCGTGTCAATGCCGCATAATCCGGTGATGCCGCGTTCCCTGAGAAAAGCGTCAAGAACGCCCTGGCTGCGGAAATTGGAGGGGTTTTGGCAGGGATATTTGACAATGTAGGCTCTTGCCCCGACAGCGGCGCTCTCAAAATCAGGCGGAATAACGCCGTAATTGCCGATGAGGGGAAATGTTTGCAGGACGATCTGCCCGTGGTAGCTTGGATCGGTCAGGGTTTCCAGATAACCGGTCATACCGGTGGCAAACACCACTTCTCCGGTGATTTCGCCCTGAGCGCCGAAGTATTCGCCTTTCATTACGGTACCGTTCTGTAAAACTAAATATCCTGTCATTGCCTGTCCCTGGTTTATAAAAAAGGCGCTGCGGACCGCAACCCTCGGATAATCATCCCCGGATAAAAGACCAAAGCGCCTTTGCTGTTTGTACTATGACATAGTGCTATTTTACGGCGTATTTGTCAAGCGCGGCGGCTGACCCAAGGCAATGGTGACTGACACCGATTCGAAGGGTTTTTCTTTCATTCATAATGCCTGCCCCTTTGTTAGTTATTCGTTTATTTCATGAGAAATCGGTGAAGTTACTTGTCATTGTCGTAACTAGACGTATATTATTAACAAAACTTGCGGGAAAGGATGCCGGCGGCCGTAGGCTGCGCCTTTCCGGAAAATCAGGAGGACTTATGAAAAAGTTGATCATTATTGCGGTGTTGTGCGCGATTATGTTCGCGGTCATGGCCGGCGTTATTTACGCGCAGGAACTCAAATTTGACGGTTACCTGAACAGCGGTATGGGAGTTGTGTTTAATGACAAAGAAGGCGATGACGCTTATGTGAAAGTTTTTGGCGTTGATTCAGAATCAAATGGTTACCGGTTCCGGCTGAACGGTTCCTATACCAGCGAAGCCAAAAATGTCGGCGCCAAATTCCGGCTTCAGGGCCAGCGCAGAATAGACCAGTCGGGGTATCTTTCCATGCCGTATCTTTATGGCTGGATGGGTTTTATGGAAAACATGATAACCCTAACCGGCGGTCTCGTGGATGACGGTACCTGGACAAGCGCCGATTGGTGGTGGAATGACGATACGGGCGAGGGCCTGGGTTTGCTGCTCAAGGCGGAACCGGTAAAAGGTTTGAACCTGGGAGCCGGCGCGTATACGATCAGCCAGCAGAGCGGCGGCGGCAATAACTGGCTGCAGGTTCAAGTTTCAGAAGATTACCCAAAATGGGACGCTACCGCTAACGATGGCTCTGGTGGTTATGTGAAGGGTACCCGTACTGTTTCCCGCCTGCCCAATTTTGGCGAAATTACGCCCAAGGCTGGAGATGTAAAATATACCATCAACGCCGCCTATACCTTGCCCGATACTTTCCGTTTAAGCGCCATTTTCCGCACCAAAAACAAAGCCGGATGGACCGGCACCCGCTATAAAAATAATGATGACTATGACTACGGCGGACGGGAAGAACCCATGTTCCTGCAGACTGAATTGCGCGTACTGGCGGTAAAGAACCTTACCGCGATTGTGGTAGGCGTTTTTAATAAACTTGAAAAGTTTGACGAAAGGGGAAACATGATGTTTTCCGAAACCTTCGGTTACAAGATGGACAACCTGAATGTGGGACTTAACGCCGTACAGTTTCTTTATAACCGGAAAGGTATGAACGCGGATCCCGCTCTGCTCTTTAACCCCTGGGTATCGTATACCATTGATAAAATCATACCCCGGCTGGACCTGGTATACTTCATGGGCGGACGGAGCAAATTTGGTTATACTAATCCTAACAATCCTAATCCTGAAAACCAATGGGAACGGAGAGGTTTTGTTCCGCAGGGAGGAAATGTTGATGGAGCCGGAACACCCGGCGTTAAAGGCAAGGATGATGATTATTCGGTATTGAGCGCCAGGCCTTCGGTTAAGATTAACGTGGACAACAGGACTTTCCTTGAAGTTGGCGACATGATCAATTATGACTTTGCCAATTTCAACGGCGCCTATAAGGACTCAGGCGATGCCAACAAAAAATCGCTGTTCACCAATGTGTTTTATGTTGACGTGAAGTTCAGTTTCTAGGGAAGAAGATAAAAACCACGGAGTACACGGAGTAACACGGAGGTTTAAGATATTAGTATCTTAATTTCTCTTCCTCCGTGTTACTCCGTGTCCTCCGTGGTTATATTCTTCCTACGATCCGTTTTTTATCTCGTTAAGTTCCCGCAGATTACGCAGCTTAAAAGTGGCTTTTTCCTGAATTTGGCGCACCCGTTCGCGGGTTATGCCCAGGAGTTTTCCCGTTTCTTCCAGAGTGAGGGGATCTTCACCGGCAAGCCCGTAACGGAGCTGGATGATCTTCATCTCGCGTTCTGAAAGCTGGGAAAGTATATCCGTCATGGTCTCCTGCAGAGTCATGGAAAAAACCATTTCAAAAGGTTCTGTTAATGATTCGTCTTTGATAAGGTCGGCGAGACGGGTAAGATTGCCGTCGTCCACAATGGTGTCAAGGCTGGTGGTTTCCTGGGATAATTTGACAATATCTTTTACTTTTGCCACCGGAAGTCCCAGATATTCGGAAAGTTCCTCATCGCTGGGATCGCGGCCCAAGTCCTGGGTAAGCTGTTTGGCGACATAGTAACATTTTTTTATGGTGTTGAGCATATGAATGGGAATGCGGATGACCCGCCCCTTGTCCGCTATGCTCTTGATTATCGCCTGCCTGATCCACCAGGTGCCGTAGGTTGAGAAACGGCAGCCCCTGGTATAGTCAAAGCGTTCGACCGCCTCAATAAGGCCGATATTTCCCTCGTCAATCAGATCCAGCAGGGAAAGTCCCCGGTGCTGATAATTTTTGGCGATGGAAACCACCAGGCGGAGGTTGGAATTGATCATTTTGTTTTTGTAAAAAAGCAGCGCGCTGTCCAGGGCGGTTTTTTCCCGGTTATAGTCATCTTCCGGCCTGGCCGAGCGTTCCGCTTCAAGGTCGCGCAATTTTGAACGCAGGCTGATAATTTTTTCCCCGATGTTTTGTTCTTCCTGGATGGTCAACAGGGGAAAATTGGAAATTTGCTTGAAATACAACGCAAGCGGATCAGTTTCCTTGAAGACCTTGGACCGTTTCGAATTTTTGGCCGCGGAAGAGTTTTTGGAACGTTTCCGTATCCCTCTCAGTTCCGTATTGTCTGTTTCAAGCTCTGCCGGTATTACCGTTTTTGTCATTTTCATCTCTCCCTAAAATCTGGGGGCTTTTGCCGGATCCACCGGGGATCCGTTATGCGATACGATTAAAACCAAATCCGGCTTTCCCGAGGCCGGATAGATTCCCAATTTTCCCAATTCGGTTCCCGGTTCTATGCTGTCTCCCTTTCTCACCGAAAGGGTTTCACAGGAACCGTATAAATACCGGTAACCTTCGTCTGTTTCTACCACCGCCACATTGCCATAACCCCGCCAGGGGCTTGCGTGAACAACAACTCCCCCGCTCAGGCTTTTAATTGATTCGGATTCCCTGCCGGATACCAGCACTCCCGTATTGCTGCTCATGTACAGCACTTCCTTCGCCGCAACCGGCCAGCGGATTGAGGGGTCAGCCGTTTTTGCCGTACTTTGCGCGGAGGACTTCGGAGGCGTTTTACCCGCCGCCGTTATCGTTACCGTTGTGGGAGCGGGGGCGGGCCCCGGTATTTTTATTTTTTCACCTGTTTTCAGAACATAATTTTTGGAAAATCCGTTGAGATCGCGCAGCGCCTGAAGCGTTACACCCCGTGATCGGGCTATGCTGTAGAGGGTATCGTTTTTTGACACGGTATAGAAGAAAAAGACAGCATTGGCGGGGGGGGCATTGGCAGGGGCGGCAATGACAGCGGGCGGATTGGCAGTTTTCGGATTTTCAATCCGTGGATTTTCAATCCGTGAACTTTCGGCCCGTGGGTTTTCAGTCCGTGGACTTTCAGCTGGTGAATTTTCAGTCTTCGGACTTGTTTTGGAAGGAATAACCAGCCGCATCCCCGTCTTTAATTTGGAGGCGTCGGTGATATTATTGGAGCGCATAAGCTCTTCCTGGCTTATCTTGTATAAACGCGAGATGGAGTAAATGGTATCGCCCTTCGCCACCATATGGACCAGGTTTTCAGCAAAAATACCGGATGAAAACAGGCCCAAAAGAGCTGCCAACAGGACGAAAGATTTAATATTACACCGATAGACCATGACATTTCATTATCGGTTGTTAATATCCCGCGCTTTAACCTGAATTTGACCCATAAATGCGCGAAAAAGAAGAATTTTCACCACGGAGGACACGGAGTTTCACGGAGGAATAAAGATGATTCTCACATCAAAACTCCGTGGTACTCCAAGCTGTCCAACGGACAGCAACCCTCCGTGGTTAATTCTTACTTTTTGGACAGCCCATTGGCGGTTTTTACAAAATACTCCTTTTCATATATAATAGCAAACAAAGACGTATGTTATGGTTGAAATCGAATTAAAAGCCCGTTTGGACGATTACGCGCCGGTAAAAGAACGGCTTTCCCGGGTGGGGGATTATTGCCGTTCCTATAAAAAGTCCGATTCTTACTGGCTTCCCGCGCGGGCCGGCGGAATGTCCGTTCCGCCGTCGGGGGTGCGGGTCCGCCGCGAGAGCGGCATTGACGCGGATGGCGCGGCCCGTGAATCCGTTTTGGTGACCTATAAAATCAAGGAAATTTCAGGCGGCGTTGAGGTAAACCATGAATGTGAGTTTACCGTTTCCGACGCCGGCTTGTTTGAGGAATTGCTGGGCCGCTTGGGGCTGCACAGGGCGGTATGCAAGGAAAAAGAAGGCTGGGCCTGGACTATCCCCCCGCGGACCGCGGGGCAGCCCCCCATTCTGGCGGAACTTTCCCTGGTGACGGGTTTGGGCTGGTTTCTGGAGATCGAAATTATGGCCGCCGATGACGGCGAACAAACGGTTAAGGAAAGCCGGGCGCGGCTTTTTGCCCTGCTTGAAAAACTGGAAATTCCGGTAGAATGGATAGAGAGCAGGCCCTATACGGTGATGTTGGCATGTGTCTCAACTTAAGAAGAACATAACCACGGAGTACACGGAGTACCACGGAGGAAGAGGAATTAAGATAATCTTTTCCTCCTCCGTGTACTCCGTGGTAAAATTCTTAAGTAAATGTTCATAGTAATACTGGGAGAGAGACAGGAGGTTTTTTATGGAAGAAAATGTATATCACAGACCAAGCTGGGACGAATATTTTATGGAGGTGTGCGAGGCTATCGCCAAGCGGGCCACCTGCGACCGGGGGCGTTCCGGCTGCGTCATCGCCAAGGACAACCAGATACTGGTAACGGGTTATGTGGGCGCGCCCGCGGGACTGCCCCATTGCGACGAAGTCGGCCATCAGTTTAAGCAAATGCTCCATGAGGACGGCAATGTTACCACCCACTGCGTCCGCACCGTCCACGCCGAGCAAAACGCCATCTGTCAGGCCGCCAAACGGGGCATATCGATTAACGGCGCAACCCTTTACTGCCGTATGACCCCCTGCCGCACCTGCGCCATGCTGATCATCAACTGCGGCATAGTCCGTGTCGTCTGCCAGCGCCGCTACCACGACGCCGGCGATTCAGAGGCGATGTTCACCACCGCAAAAATCAAGCTGGAATACATAAGCGAGGAAATACAGCAATACGATAAGCAATAAAGAAGAATATAACCACTGATTACTTCAGCCCCCAAAATTTACCACGGAGTACACGGAGTTTCACGGAGGAGGAAAAAATATCATATCAAAACTCCGTGAAACTCCGTGTACTCCGTGGTTATATTCTTAGGGTTGAATTATTCCCCAAACACCACTGCCGTAAAAGTATACAAAGTCGCGTCAGAGGCATTGTACGATGCCGGGGGAAGGCCCGCCTTGACGCAGATATAGTCCAGGTATTCGTCCAAATTCCAGCCTTGTTCAACCGGAACCTGGGGCAGCAGTACGCCGGCCCGTCCGCCCCTTGTCAGATACAGGCCGTGAACGCCAACCTTAACCTGCCGGGGATCGGGGCAGACCGACATCGGCGAAAGGGCCGATATTTCGATATGGCACTGTTCCAGCTCGCCGGGCCTGAGCGGGGGAAAGCGGGGATCGCCGAAAGCCGCTTCATGCGCCATAACGCGGACTGTTTCCTCCAGGGGCAGGTTCGCCGACATTCTGCCGATACAGCCCCGCAGGGTGCGCTCGCCGGAAGAGTCGCCGGGGTTGTTTTTGTGCAGGGTAACAAAGGCCCCGCAGGGCTGCCGCAGTACGGGACTTTTGGCGGCTTCGCCGGAAGGCCAGCGGGGTTTGCGGCCTTCCAACTCAGCGGCAATGCTTTCACGGGCAACCGCCAGCAGATACTGCCGCTCATCGGGACCAATGGTAAAATCCATATTGGTATTATATATGAAAACGCCATAACGTACTATACAGGCGGTCTGACACAGCCCTAACGGCCTACAGTCTTTCTCAGAATAAAGCAATTATTGGGCCTATACCATTAAGAATGTACTCCGAAAACGCCCTCACCAGTTCGGGCGCGTTCATTTGGTGGAGGGCGCACGGCGTGGGAGAATAAAGGCGACATCAAAAGACCACGGCCGTCTTAGCCCCCGTTAGGGCTGTGTCAGACCGCCATGGAATTGGTTATAGAAAACGGTGGGTCAAGTTTAGCTTGTATACCGCTTGTTTTTATGCTATAATGCGTGAAGGTCACTATGAAAAAGCATCAACTATTTTGTGTTCTTATTCTGCTCATGCTGATCTCCGCATGCGTCAGCACGCCCGGAAATGAAAAAATCCGGCACAGCCCATGGTATTATACGTTTACCATACTTCTTGATCCCGACAGGCCGCATGACAGCCCCCAGCTTGATATTGCGCTGTCATTGATGAACATACAATCCCCGCCTGAACAGGCGGAATACCTTAACGGGCTTCTGTATTCGACCAGCAGTTTTGATGTATACAAAGACCGGGTAATTGAAGAACAGCGGAAAAAATACCGCGACACTTTGTTTGATACGGCAGCGCCGCCCGTTAAGGACTCAGCGATTCATAACTGGCGTTATGCTGAAACCGTTGGTATCAAAAATTCCGGGCGGCAGGGAATGATCATAGAGCGTGATTATTATAATTATTCCGGCGGCGCCCACGGCCTGAGTACCAAGCGGTATTATGTTATTGATCTGGATCAGCGTAAACAGTTAAAAGTCGATGATTTCTTTGCCAATTATCAGGGAGAAAAGCGGCTGCGGGATATTATCTATTTTGAGTTGGGGAAATACAGCAGGCTGAAGAGCGGACAGAAACTTTCGGAGGGAATATTCTTTTCCGACGAACCGGAACTGAGTTTTAATTTCTTTCTTTCCCATGAAGGGTTGGGCCTCCATTGGGACCCGTCTCAAATCGCCCCCTATGCCCACGGCAATATCAAGATTATTATACCCTGGCAGGTGATTCGTCCCCTGATGCTGACTGAAGGCATTCAGCTGCTGACTAAATTCGGTATCTACCTTTTTGTGTAACATTGAGGAGTAATAACGGGTTGTATCCATGAAAATTCGTTTGAAAATGTTTTTGGTTATTCTTCCCCTCATCATTGTGACGCTTGCGCTGGCGGAAACCGCTTCGTATTTTAACGCGGTAAACGGCGTAACGCGGCTTGCCCGGCAGCTTTTGGGTTTTAAGCTGGGGGAACTGGAGAAATACGCCGATAACCAGTGGTCGCTGCTGGTTGAGAATAACTACGCGGGCAGGCCGGACATGGTTGAGGCGGCCAAAAAAGCGGTTGAAATATACGCCCAAAGCGTAATCCTCAGCGGCACCGAGCGTATTTTCGCCGTGGACGGCGCGGGGAATGTGGTTATGGCGAGCAGCCCCCTTGAAATGCAGGAAAAGGAAAAAGCCCCCCTTCTGCGCCTGCTGAATGAGGAAAATCCCGGCCTGCAAAGCGCCGTTATCGGCGGTGAAAAAAGGGTTTTTCAGGCGTTTTATTTTTCTCCCTTTCAGTGGTATCTGCTGATAAGCGAAAAAAATGACGTGTTTTACTACGACGCAAACCGCATCGCCCTGCAAACCCTTATCACCCTGATTATTTCCATTGCCATTACCTCGATTCTGTTGATCATGGTCGCGGGACATTTGACCAATCCTTTAAGCCGTATTGTTAAAACCATGAATAATATTATCAATTCGGCGGATCTTTCTTCCCGTGTGGAAGTCGAGTATCAGGATGAGACAGGCAACCTTGCGCATACCTTTAACCAGATGATAGGCGAGCTGGATAACGCTTACGGGCAGATAAAGCGTTACGCGTTTCAGGCGGTGCTGGCGGGAAAAAAAGAAGAACGCATACGGCAGATATTTCAAAAGTACGTTCCCAAAGATGTTATTGAACGGTTTTTCGCTTCGCCGGAAAAAATGCTGGTGGGCGACAACCGGAAACTTTCGATTTTATTTTCCGACATCCGCAGTTTTACCACCATTTCCGAGGGCATGGCGCCGGACGATCTGGTGAATTCGCTGAACCGCTATTTTTCCGGACAGGTTGACATCATCTACAACCGCAAGGGGGTAGTGGACAAATACATCGGCGACGCGATAATGGCGTTCTGGGGCGCGCCGGAAAAGCATGACGATGACGCGTTACAGTCCGTGCTGGCCGGCCTTGAAATGATTAGCGCTCTTTCCGGTTTTAATGAAAACCAGCGCAAACTCGGCAAGCCTGAGTTCCACATCGGCGTGGGGATTAACTACGGCGAAGTGACGGTCGGCAATATCGGCAGCGAGCGGAAAATGGACTACACGGTCATAGGCGACTCGGTAAACCTTGCCTCGCGCATGGAGGGCCTGACCAAAATTTATCATTCCGAACTGCTTATTACCGAATTTGTATATACGGAATTGCAAACAATATTAAAAAAAGCGCCTAACGCGCCCCGGTTGTATTTCAGGGTGCTTGACACCGTCGCGGTTAAAGGCAAGACCAAAGGGGTAAAGATATACACGGTAAAACGCTCGCTTACCACGGCGGAAGCGGCGGCGTGGCCGGTTCACAATCAGGGAATGGAATTATATTACCGCCGCTCATTCCGCGAGGCCGCGGAAAAATTCCGCGAAGTATACCGCGTCCTTGCCAAAGACCCCAACGCGGAAAGCCTGTACCGCCGCTGCGCCGAATACGCCGCCAATCAACCCCCCGTCGGCTGGGACGGCGTTGAAGTGATGAAGACGAAATAAAGAATCTTTACCACGGAGGACACGGAGTTTCACGGAGGAAGAATTAAGATACTACTATCTTAAACCTCCGTGTAACTCCAAGCTGTCCAACGGACAGCAGTACTCCGTGGTTATATTCTTCTTAAATTTACGATGTTATGCCTGCGCCATGCGGAAAATTCCGCAGCGTTACCGGGGTTTTCCCGTCTGATAAACCGCGTTATTTGAAGGGCTGACTGACGCCGAGAACGGAGTCTCCTGCAGATCTTTCATAAAATTTTCCCATGTCGCGGGTTTTGGTTTGCCGGTTTCAGCATATTCAAAGGTTAAGTCTTTAATGCCGTAGAAGATATTATTTGCGTATTTGATCAGCTTGACCATATCTTCCTGTTCAATTCCGTGTCGGTAACGGTGCATGGAAACCGCAATGTTTTGGGGTACGCCTAAAAGGTTAAACACCGGTTTTGTTCGCTCAAAAGCATAGAAGAAACCCGGAGGATTTGTCCACTTGTCCCATTCAAACCCGTTTATCATAAACAGGTGCCTGCCGGCGCTGGCGCATAACGCTAAAAGGAAATGTTGATCAAAAGGCAGGGCCTCAGGTTTTGAAAATGTCCGGAATTTCGCGTTAAACCACCCGCCGCCTGAATCATTTTGTACATTACCAAGGCTTTGAGGGTTGTTGCTGTCAACCGTCCAACTGCCGCCGCCGTTATAACTAAAATAGCCGCTCAGGTCGTAAGTCTGCCCCGCGCTTTTGTAGCGGTACATCGCCGCGCCGCCCGCGCCGGAAGAAACAGGGACGGTGATTTTGAACCTTTCTTCAAACGCTCCCGCCACGGCGGCGGCTTTTCCGTTCCGTGATGTTCCGGTAATAATGGCGTTATTTGCGTTGATGTTAAATTTCGCGGCGGCTCCCGCTTCAAGAGCGTCCAGTACTTTACTTGCGCCCCATGCCCATGCCATCAAGACTCCTGTTTGTGATGCCGCCGTTGATCCATAAGGATACAGCGTATAAAACGCGCCGGTATGAGCGTTATCATCTGAGGCAACAGTATTGGTAGGAACGCCAATGTTTGCGTATCCTTTGTCCAACGCGTATTGCCGGGGATTTCCCTTGGAACCCATAAACCCGTCCGCGCCGTCAAGACTGCCAAAGGCCAGAATTACCGGCCACCCGCCCGCGGGGGGCGCGCCTGTTGGCGGCAGTTCAACGAGTGCGTTAAACGAGACATTTTTTCCGTTATACGAAACATTTACCGTCAATGTATAGCCGGATACAGTGTATGTGACCGTTTCCCCGGAACGCCACTGACCATAGGAATTATCCTGCATTATCGTCCTGATTTCCTCTCTGCGGGCAGGCCATTGCGCCGCTGTTGTAATATTTGATTCATCATTCATAGTTAAAACATTGGGGATAGCATCCGGAATTTCCGGGGGTTCCGGACCGTCCGGTTCGTCTGGATCAGTCGGCCTGCTATTACACCCAACAACCGCCATACCGAAACAAAATATCAGAGCAAGTATTCCCGCGGTAAAAGTCAAATTTTTCATTTATTTTCCTTAATAAAAATATGCCCTCTCTACATCACTTCCAAAAAGGGAATGCAGGTCAACTGTAACGCGTCGCGTAACACCCGCAGTACCGCCTGTGAAAGGCCCAGACGGGCGGCGGATAAATCGGGGTTCTCGGCGTTGAGAATCGGGCAATCGTGGTAGAAGCGGCTGAAACATTTGGAAAGCTCGTAGAGGTAGGCCGCCAGACGTGAAGGGTCGAGTGCGGCGGCCGCCTCGCTGACCGCCTGCGGATACGCCGCCAGCGTTTTGACCAGTTCCCATTCGGGATCGGAAACCAGCAGTGAAAATGCGTCGGCATCATGCGCAATATTCCCGCCGCCTGTTTCCTCATTTTTTTTCCGCAGCATCGAAGAAATCCGCGCGCCCATGTATTGCAGGTAGGGGCCGGTGTTGCCGTTAAACGAAAGTGACTCCTGGGGATCAAAGAGCATGTCTTTGG
>Ga0268262_10003991_pt1 | contig 15511 bp, 9 predicted proteins | sample TergutNc150P3_FD_190354 | JGI IMG/M metagenome (GOLD analysis project Ga0268262, IMG submission 190354) | Nasutitermes corniger P3 segment gut microbial community from laboratory colony in Florida, USA - Nc150 P3 (SPAdes) (version 2) | ecosystem: Host-associated > Arthropoda: Insects > Digestive... | reverse complement strand
GTCTATACACATAACCGAAAAAGAAGCCGTTTTTGAAAGCGGGGAGCTTTCCGTAAAGGTCGAACTGGACGAGGACTGGAACAATGTTTTTTCAGGCGGCGGAAAATTCCTTACAGGAAATACCGTTAAGTCCACGGGCTACATGTTAGATCAGGAAAAAAAGCCTTTTATAAAAGAAGAGCTTATCCTTTCGGTGGGGGAGCTGATATACGGGCTGGGCGAGCGTTTCGGGCCGCTTGTGAAGAACGGGCAGACCGTCGAAATCTGGAACGCCGACAGCGGCACGGCAAGCGAGCTGGCGTACAAGAATATTCCCTTTTACATGACCAACCGGGGTTACGGAATTTTTATCAACGATTCAGGAAAAGTTTCCCTTGAGATAGGCAGCGAGAAAACCTCAAGAGTGCAATTCTGCGTAAGCGGGGAGGCGCTGGAATATTTTATCATTTACGGGCCAGAGCCCAAGACAATTCTGGAACGCTACACCGCGCTTACAGGAAGGCCGGCCATGCCGCCCGAATGGAGCTTCGGCCTGTGGCTTTCAACTTCATTCACGACTTCCTACGATGAAAAAACTGTTATGAGTTTTATTGACGGCATGGAAGAAAGAAAAATCCCCCTTTCGGTTTTTCACTTTGACTGCTACTGGATGAAGGGCTTTAACTGGTGCGACTTTACCTGGGATAAGGAAACCTTCCCCGATCCAAAAGGGATGCTGTCGCGCATTAAAGCTAAGGGCATAAAAATCTGCGTATGGATAAATCCCTACATCTCCCAGCGCTCTTCGCTTTTTGCCCAGGGGAAAGAGGCCGGCTATTTCCTCATGCGCAGGGACGGTACCGTGTACCAGACCGACCAGTGGCAGGCGGGAATGGCAATTGTCGATTTTACCAACCCCGCTGCTGTCAAATGGTATACGGGCCATCTGAAAAAACTCCTTGACATGGGCGTGGACTGTTTTAAGACTGACTTCGGCGAGCGCATCCCCGAAGATGTGGTTTATTTTGACCTGGGCGATCCTGAGCGTCATCATAACTTTTATTCGTATCTCTACAATAAAGCAGTGTTTGATCTGCTTGAGAAAAAACGGGGCAAGGGCGAGGCTTGTGTTTTTGCCCGCTCCGCGACAGCCTGCGGTCAGCGTTTCTCCCTGCACTGGGGCGGCGACTGCGAGTCCACTTTTGAGGCGATGGCGGAAACCCTGCGCGGCGGCCTTTCTTTCAGCCTCTCTGGTTTTAGTTTCTGGAGCCACGACATAGGCGGTTTTGAGGGAACGCCCAACGCCGCCCTGTTCAAACGCTGGCTCGCCTTCGGTCTGCTCTCCTCCCATTCGCGGCTTCACGGCAGCACTTCCTACCGTGTTCCCTGGAGCGTTGACGAAGAATCCGCCGAAGTCTGCCGCTTCTTTACAGAGCTGAAAACGCGCCTAAAACCCTATATCCTGCGATGCGCGCAGGAAGCGCACGAGAAGGGGATCCCTGTCCTTAGGGCCATGTTCATGGAATTCCCCAATGATCCGGCCTGCGCCTACCTTGACCGCCAGTACATGCTTGGGCCGGACCTGCTCGTCGCGCCTGTATTCAGCGAAAGCGGGGAGGTTACCTATTATCTGCCCGAAGGCGAATGGACCGGCGTCATTTCCAAAGAGACAGTCAAAGGCGGCTGCTGGAAAACAGAAAAGCACGATTTTTTAAGTTTGCCTCTTTTTACCCGAGTATCTATGTTATAATAGTAGATACTATGCGTAAATATCCCCTGTCAGTATCTGTTATCGCGGTCCTGCTTGCGGGACTGGCTGTGTTAAGCTGCGCGAGTACCGGTAAATCGGGCGACAGGCCCTTGCCCCAGTATTCGAGGAACGGCTGGAAAAATGTCAAAATTGTCGGCGGCGGCATGATCCCGGGCATTATTTTCAATACAACTCAACAAGGCCTTGCTTACGTCAGAACCGATATGGGCGGCGCGTACCGCTGGAATCCCGAGAACGAGTCCTGGATTCCCTTAACTGATTTTGCCGGAGTAGACGATTTCGGACGGCTGGGCATTTCCAGTATCGCAACGGATCCGGTGGAGCCGAACCGCGTCATTATTGCTTCGGGCACCTATACCAACAGCTGGGATCCTACGCCGTCACAGATGCTAGTGTCCGAGGACTACGGCGATACTTTTACCCGCGTTAATATGCCCTTTAAAATGGGCGGCAACATGCCCGGACGCGGGGCGGGCGAGCGGCTTTGCATCGATCCAAATGACAACAAGACCGTATACTACGGCACCTACGGCAACGGCCTTTGGCGCAGCCGCGATTACGGCCATACCTGGGAGGAGGTAAAATCATTCCCCGCAAAGGGAAATGTCTACGACAACGACTTCACCCAATATGTTGACAAGAGTTTTAAACATTTTCACGGCATCATGTGGGTGCTTTTCGATCCCGCTTCCGGAACCAAGGGCTCCGGTTCCAAAAATATTTATGCCGGCGTAGCCGACACCCGTTATACGATATACGAATCAACCGACGCGGGCGCGACATGGCATCCCCTGGAAGGCCAGCCCACGCGAAAAATGCTCGATGAAAAAGAACACGCCCACCTTGCGGAGAACTGCCCCTGCGACAAGTATTATCCCATCAGGGCGGTTTACTCGCCTGACGGCAGTTTGATAACAGCCTGGAACCATGGCTTCGGCCCCTACAGCGCGAGTCTGCAGGGCGGCAAAATCTGGAAATATATTTTCGCGTCAAAAAAATGGGAGGACATAAGCCTGCCGACAAGCCCCTTCTACAATGCCGCCGAACACAAAACCCCCGATCTGGGCGTTGGCTGCGTATCGGTTGACTGGCAGAACCCAAATAACCTCGTCGCGACAACTTTGAATAACTGGTGGCCCGATGAGTTTATTTTCCGCTCAAAGGACGGCGGTAAAAACTGGGACGTAATCTGGTATATGGACGGCTGGCCCACCCGCGTTAACAAGTACATTATGGACATCAGCGCCTCCCCCTGGCTGGATTGGGGCGAGCAGAAAGAACTGCCCGAGCAAAACCCCAAACTCGGCTGGTGTATCCAAACCATCGCGATCGATCCCTTTAACTCAAACAGGATGATGTACGGCACAGGCGCGACTGTTTATGGAAGCAAAAACCTTAGCGACTGGGACAAGAACAAACGAATCAAAATTGAGGTAATGGCGGAAGGCATTGAGGAATGCGCTATTCTCGATCTGGTCTGTCCTACCGAGGGCGCGCAGCTTTTAAGCGGCATGGGAGACATCGGCGGTTTTGTTCACCGCGACCTGAACCGCGCGCCCAACATGATTGTCACTCCAAAAATCAACGGCGTTAACAGCATTGACTACGCGGCGAATAAGCCTTCATATATTATCCGCATGGGCGGCGACTCGGAATGGTCGCCGGATGGAACCAGGGAGATCAGCAAATTGGGGATCAGTTCCGACGGCGGTAAAACATGGAAGCCCTCCGAGAAATTCCTCGATGGCGCGCAGGCGGGCTGGAGCGGCGGCGTTGCAGTATCGGCCGATTCCAGGGTCATTGTCTGGGCGCCCGAAAATATGCCGCCCCACTGGTCAAACAACGAAGGCAAAACATGGACGGCCTGCGCCGGTTTGCCCGCTAAAACCAAGGTAATATCCGACAGGGTGAACGCGTCAAAATTCTACGCGTTTGGCGTTGCCTCCAAAACCGCGTACATGAGCGTTGACGCGGGCAAAACTTTTACCGTAGTGAACGGCTCTTTTATTAAGGGCGGCGATTTGGATAAATGCAACCTCAAGGCCCCTGTCGGTCTGGAAGGACACCTCTGGCTTGCCGCCGGAGACGCTGGACTCTACCACTCCGAGGACGGCGGAAAAACATGGCAGCAGATTGAGGGCTTTGACACGATACCGATAATCGGGCTTGGCAAGGCCGCCCCCGGCGCGGATTATCCGGCGCTTTACACCAACGCGAAGCTGAAAGGCAAATGGGGCGTTTACCGCAGTGACGACAAGGGGGCGAACTGGATACGGATCAATGACGATATGCACCAGTTCGGCGCGGCCAACACCGCGATTACAGGCGATCCGAGAATTTACGGCAGGGTGTTTCTGGCCACTAACGGCCGTGGAATACAATACAGGGATTTAGAATAATTGTTTTAGGAGGATTGCTATGAAAAAGTTTCTATTGATTGGGGCGCTCCTTGCGGCGCTGGCGTTAGTCGTAACCGGCTGTCCCACAGGCGGCGGTGATGATCCGGACAAACCAGTCGGAGACGGAGATCTCAATTGGTATCTCACGGATACGGAAGGAGGTGATAAGGTTTCTGGCAACAAAATTACACTCACCGAAAATTGTAACGTTTATGTTTATTTTGACGCGCCCGGCGTATCTTTTGATAAAATCAAACTGACATATACTATCGATCCGGGCCAGAATCTGACTTATGCCGCCGTTTATGATACGTTCGGCGAAGGAGAGAATTCAGAAATCCACACTTGGGGAATCACAAATTGGAAAACCGACTGGTTGGGCGGCAGCGAAGATATAATCGTGGAAATAAATCCTTCTGATTATGGCGACAAGTGGTCAGGCGGTACCCAGAATGGCAGAGACGGAATTGACAGGACAAAAATATTCGGGCTTTGTATCAATTTTAACGACATTACAACAGGCGTAAATCCCGTCTTTGCGCTGAAGAATGTTGAGCTTACAGGCAAAGGTTCCGCGCCCCCTCCGCCTCCTCCGCCACCCGGTACCTTAGATGTAGAATTTAAGGGAACCAAGAAGAGCGCCACACTAGAATCAAGTAACTTCGCTAAAACTGAGGATGGCAAACTAATTGTTACATGGAATCCAGCTGATGATCCGAACGCTACAGGCGAAAAAGGCGCGTTCCGGGCCAAAGTTCAGTTTGCGGCCGCTTCACAGGTTGATCTGTCCTCAGGATATTCCAAATTCAAAATGGACTGGACAACCACCGGCGGTACCGGCGGCAGCTTTAATATCTCGCTTTATTTCCCCAGTAATAGAATGTTATCGGCGTATGCGGCAAGCGGCACCGCTGCGTTTGATTTTACCTCTGATCATCCGAGCTGGGCGGCGGGCACCACTTGGGGAGGCGCGGCGGTTGGCACAATAACCGGATTTGAAATTTACTCTAACGATACAAGTATTGGGGCAGGCCCGTTGGTTATCACAAAAATATATTTTGAATAACCGTCAAGGTTAACAGGGGGCCGGGCAGTCGGCCCCTTTTTCAAATTGTTTAGAGGGGGGAAGTACCGTGAAAAAACTGTTTTTATTGTTTATTGTTCCGGCACTGGCCTGCGGATACGCGGCCGCGGAAATACAACTGACCACCGGAAAAACAGCGTCTCTGGGAGTAGAAGCTACAACTATTTTTGGCTGGGATATTAACAATAATTCCACGGGACTGGAAACCAAGGCGGGCATGGAACTGATTTTCCCCCTGTTCCCCGCCAATAATATCGGCGTTTACCCGGAAGACACGGAAAACCCCTCTGTCCGGCTTGCCTTGAATAACGCTTCCTTTGGCTGGTGGAACACTTTCTTTGTGTCAGGCGGAAATTACGAGCAGGATCACTTCAATAAATGGTCGGCCAGGCCTTTGATTTTAACCTTCGATGATTTTTTGGCTGACCTTGTATGGAAAAATTATTTTTTCCGCATTGCCAGCACTACCACCGTTATGCGAACAAACATGATAGCCCTGCGTTCGATTTTTGACGATGTAATGGACGCCGGCGACAGGTATTATTATAAATACAATCAGGCCCTTTGGCGCAGCGATCGCTATAATATCCAGGACTTCCCCCTGCTTAAAAACAGGATAAACCGGGATATGCTGGATCTCGATTACCGCAATGACATATCCGGCATTCTCGCGGGAGGCGTCGAGTATGAGCGCTTTAGCGCCGCCCTTAAAACCGCATCCCGTTTTCCGGCAAGGGGCGCCTCAGAGGCGGCTTCAAACACAAAGAACGCCTGGCTCATAGGCGCCGACGCGGAAGCGGTTCCCATAGATCACTTAAAGATAGGTTTTACGGGTTTTGCCGGCATGAATTATGACAAGGTGCCCACAACCCAGAATAATAAAAAGAACCCTTTAAGTTTCGGCTTCCTTGGCGAATACCAGGTTCTCTTGTCCGACACAATGATCCTTGTCCCTTTTTTTGGTTTTGATTTTGGTTATGATACTGTTTCGGAAAAGAACGAGTGGGAATTGGGCTGGGGAACCATGCTCTACACAAGGGGCTTTACCACCCGCGAATCAAGCAGGGTGCTGGACTATGACAATGTGATCCCCGTGGGAGCCTCCCTCGGGATGAGCGTTAATCATAATTCAAGGTTTGACATGATGCTCTCCTGGTTTGATCCCGCCGGACGGGATTCGCTCATAGAAAATTTCGGCGGCTTTCTTCAGTTTGAGCTTGGGAACATGCTGAGCGTTGAAAATGACGTATTGGATTACGCCGTGCTTGCCCAGCTTGAGTACAGCATATTCGGAAAATTTACGCCCTATGTGCGGGGCGGTTACGGTCCCCAATTTATGGGAACGGGTTCCAGCCTGATAAAGGTAAAGGATAAGGCAATTATAAGGGCGGCCTTCGGCTGCTATATAACTTTAATCCACTTCTTCGCGATTGATGTCCGCTATGAAATGAGAAATGTTATTACAACAAAAGATATTGAAATGGAAAATGGGTTATTCACAGCCGCGTTCACCATCCGTATGTAAGAGGGGTCAGCCATGAAGAAAACAATGTACAAGGCGCTGATCCTGATAATCTGTGTCCTTGTAAGTCATAAAATTCACGCGGAAATACCGCTTCCGTTTTTCGGCAATAACAATTTTGACATAACTACGGACACGACTTTTTCCGCCGACATGAATAACGGGGCGACCGGGCTTAAAACCTCTATAGGGTTTGGACTCTGGTTTGAATTTGTCCCCTATCAGGACAGGAACATTACCCCCCAGCGTGATATTCTTTCGGTCTCGCTTAAATTGGCCAATTCCGCTGTTTACGCGTGGCGGGGCTACAATGTTTTCTATGAGGAAGGGGGCAGTAATAATAATTTTGGTGAGGACTCAAACGGCAATTATGTATCCAAACCGAATGACGTTTCGGTTGATCAGGCGACAAGCATCTGGTTCGACACCTTCATCGCACAGCTGGAGTATAACCAGTTCTGGTTCAGGATAGCGGGCCTGGAGCCGGAAGTAACAATTTCTCAGGCTTCAATCAAATCGGTTTTTGATCCGCTTATCAATAACCGTACCGCCATAGACAAGAACGAGATGTACCTGCCCCTGTTCAGTACCGGCGGGCATTATAATCCGTTTAACGTGGGCGTTACATCCGTTATTCACCGCGATCTGGTTCACCTTGACCGCCGCGAGGTGGAAATCGCCGGAAACATGAGCGCCGGAATGAAGACGGAAATTTTTGACCTAACGCTTAAGGCCGGCGCGTGGAAGGCCGCTTCCGCCAACAAGAAAAACGCCTGGATCGCCGGGGCGGATTTTTCCATGCGGCCCGACCTGACCAATACGATTAATTTCTCCTTTTTGTCGTCGGTTAATTACGGAACCGTAACGATATTAAACAAAACCGACGACTCCGCCCTGGATGACCCGGCGCCTAACCCAAGGGCCCTCGCGGAAAATCCGATGGCTTTCGGTTTGGGTTATGAATACAGGATCAACCTGCCAAAACGCATGGCGCTCAAGCCTTACGCCGGCTTTGATTTTATCTATGAGACAAAATCCGGCGAGTACGACTTTGAGGCGGGCGGCGGCCTTCAGTGGTTTTTCCGGGGTACCGGCGCTCAGTTCAAGCGGAATACAAAAATTGGCGGCGTTACTCTGGGAGATGTGGAGATTCCGGCGGCGCTTATTATGGGAATGAACGTGGATAAAAGCGGAATTGTTAACGCTATTATCAGTTTTAACGAAAACCCACGCACTTCCCCCCTGCCGGGTTTCGGCGGTTTCTTTGATATTGAGTTCATGAATATCGCCGGAAAGAAATTTACTTCGCTTCATTATGACAGCGCGTCTTCGACTTTCTCCGTAAAGGATTACAACGATTTTCTCTGCGCCGCTGTAATCCAGCTTGAGTACCTGCTCCACGATAAAGTTATGCCGTACGTGTTTATCCGCTATATGCCCGCGATTATGCCGGCGGACAGACGCGGCGAAAGCCCCATATTCGGCAAGGAGTACCAGACCGTTACGTCCAAACTGGGCTTCCGGTTTATGCCGCTTAAATTTTTCGTTGTTGATTTATGGTATGAGCGTACCGATTTCCAGAATAAAGCCAAATGGAAAACTGACAATGGCCTGCTGTCGCTTATGTTCGGAATTAGTTTATATTATTGACGATAGGAGAATTAATGAAGTATTTAATATTGTTATGTGTTATGACAGCCGTATTCGTTTTTACCGCATGCAAGATCAAGCCGGACTCTGATAGTGATAAACCTGATGTTTTTACCAAACCGGAGCGGGTTATTAGCGCCAAAGCTTTTGTTAAAGATATGGGACTTGGTTTTAATATCGGCAACAGTCTGGATAGCTGGGGCGGCGAAACCGCGTGGGGTAATGTGGCGATAACCCAGGCGTTTATCAAGGCGTTGAAAGGCTATGGTTACAAAACAATAAGGCTTCCCATTACCTGGGCGGAAAACCTGGGGCCGGCTCCTGATTATACGATTAAAACCGCGTGGCTGGATCGCGTTGAAACAATAGTTAACTGGTGTCTTGATGAGGGTATGTACGTCATTATAAATATTCACCACGACGGTCATGGCAATTCAAAGTCCTGGATACAAAACGCCCCAAAAGGTTATCCGGATAATGAGGCGAATGTTACGGCTGTGGCGAAGCAGCTGGCCGCGGTCTGGACGCAGATAGCCGGCCGTTTTTATTACGCCCCTGATCGCCTTGTTTTTGAAGCGATGAATGAAGTCGGTTTTGACGATCTTTGGAATCGCTACTCGGGCGGGCAGGCGGCGCAAAAAGCGGAAGCGTACCGCATACTTAACCTGCTTAACCAGACTTTTGTCGATACGGTTCGCGCCTCGGGTTACAACAATAAATTCCGTTTCCTGCTCGTTTCGGGCTATTGGACCGACATTGACAATACATGCGACGCCGCTTTTAAAATGCCTTCGGATAATATCAGCGACAGGTTAACTCTGTCGGTTCATTACTATACGCCCTGGGATTTTGCCGGCGATTCTAAAAGGGCCACATGGGGAACTGATTCGGATATTAATACTCTTAACAATCTTTTCAATAAATTAAAAATCAACTTTATTGACAAGGGTATTCCTGTTATTTTGGGTGAGTATAATGTTATAAATAAAAAAGGCAGCGTTATAAAGGCCAAAGAGGAGCGCGTTAAGTGGCTGACGGCGGTTACCAAAAAATGTATTGAGCTGGGTATTTGCCCGGTACTCTGGGATAACGGCGGTAAAGCGTCGTCAGGTTTCCACGACATGGGCGATATTTACCGCGACGATCCCTCGGTTATCAGCGACGCCCTGAAAGAAGTTTTAGCCGCTGTGCTGCGATGATGTAAAGGAGAGTATTTTGTGAGAACGGTTAAATTTTTATTGACAGCGGTTTTTTTTCTGGCCATTGTTTCGTGCAATACCATGGGCAGGTCAGGTAATATGGAAAATTTCGCGCTTGTTAAGGAAATGGGTATTGGAATAAACATCGGCAATACCCTGGATAGTATCAATAACCATGTCAGCAATACGCCGGCGGGAGAAACCGGCTGGGGGAATCCCAAAATAACCAGGGAATACATTCTGACGCTTAAAAATTACGGTTATACGACAATACGCCTTCCCGTTACCTGGGCCGAACACCTTGGTCCCGCGCCGAATTATATCATTGATCCGGCATGGCTGAAACGCGTGGAGGAAGTTGTTAACTGGATAGTGCGGGAAGATATGTACTGCATTCTTAATCTGCACCATGACGGCGGCACCAGTCCCAAAAGCTGGATTCTCAAGGCCGGAAGCGATCCAAACGGAGTCACCAGGCAGTTCGCCGCGGTATGGAGGCAAATCGCCATGCGTTTTTCCGGCGCCTCCGACAAATTGATCTTCGAGGCGATGAACGAGGTGGGCTTCGATATGTGGAATCAGTGGGATCCCTCTACGGACGGCAAGAAGCCAGAAGCCTACCGCATATTGAACGGCCTTAACCAGACTTTTGTGAATACAGTGCGGGGGACGGGTTCAAATAACACCCGGCGCTTTCTGCTCGTTTCCGGTTACTGGACCGACATTGATTTAACCTGCGATCCACTGTTTAAAATGCCGAAGGACATTACAGATAACAGGCTGATCCTTTCGGTTCACTACTATACCCCGTCTGTTTTCTGCGTTCTTGAAAAGGACGCGTCCTGGGGCAAAAGCCGCTCCGATTGGGGAAGCGCCGAGGACTATACGGAGCTTTTGGCGAAGTTCGGCAAACTTAAAAAAGTTTTTTTAAACAATGGCGTCCCGGTTATCCTGGGCGAATACGGCGTAACATTTAACAACAAGGACGAGGGCGCCCGTACCCGCTGGATAGCGGCGGTTACGCAAATCAGCCTTGAGAACGGGATATGTCCTGTGTTCTGGGATACCGGCAATGACATTAAGCGCAGTCCATCAAGTTCATACGCGATGAGTAACGACCTGTCCGCCGCGATGCGGCAGATAAAAATGGAGCGCAAATAGGACAATTTCAATGAATAAAAGTTTTGAAATACCGGTAAAATACAGGTTGTTTCTTCTGCTCCTGCCGTTCCTGATCCTGATTACCGCGTTCGCCTATCTGCCTTTGGCCGGCTGGCGTTACGCGTTTTTTAATTACCGCCCGGGCATTCCCCTCAGATGGGCGGATTTCGCCGGTTTCAAATGGTTCGAATCGATTATCTCAAGCCAGGCGCGGAGGGCGGATATAGTCCGCGTAATGAAGAACACGCTTGCCATGAGCGGGCTTGGCATTGTCACCTCATGGTTCCCCATTATGTTCGCCGTCATGCTCACGGAGATCAGGCGGCCGCGTTATCAAAAGATAGTGCAAACCCTCACCACGGTGCCGAATTTTATCAGCTGGGTAATGGTCTATTCATTCGCGTTTATGCTGTTCTCCGTGGACGCGGGCCTTCTCAACCGTTTGCTCGTGGATTTGGGCTTTATCGACAAGGGGATAAATTTTCTCCTGTCAGGCGAGCATATGTGGCTCAAGATGACGGCCTGGGGCATATGGAAGGGGCTTGGCTGGGGCGCGATTATTTACCTCGCCGCAATCGCCGGCATTGATCAGGAGCTTTATGAGGCGGCGACAATCGACGGCGCCGGGCGCTGGGGGCAGATATTGCATATAACGCTGCCGGGACTGCTGCCCACCTATTTTGTGCTCCTTATGCTTTCTGTGGCGAATCTTATTAACAACGGCATGGATCAGTATTTTGTTTTCAGAAACGCTTTTAATCAGGAAACGATTGAGGTTCTGGATTTGTATGTGTATTATGTCGGTTTCGGCAAAGGTTCCACATCGGGTATACCTTTCGCCACTGTCATTAGCATGTTGAAGTCTGTTGTCAGCATGGCGCTGCTGTTTTCCGTAAACGGCTTAAGCAGGCTTTTGCGTAATGAGAGCATTGTCTAGGGGAGACGGGAATGAGAGTTATCGGAAGATCAAGAGGCGATTTTGTTTTTAATGTTATTAACTACACAGTTTTCGGTGTGTTTACGCTGTTATGCGTGCTGCCGTTCTATTACCTTTTGATCAACACAATCAGCGACAACGACCTTGTCAAGCGCGGGCTTATCAAGCTTGTTCCCAGGGGTTTCCATATGAACAACTACGCGCAGGTGTTTAAATTGCGCGGGCTCGGGCAGGCGGCCCTCATATCCATATCACGCACGCTTGGCGGAACGGCACTTACGGTGCTGGCGAGCGCGTTTGTCGGGTATCTGGTGACAAAAAAGATGTGGGGGCGCAAGTTCTGGTACAGGTACATAATCGTTACCATGTATTTTTCAGCGGGCCTGGTCCCCTGGTATATGAACATGGTGACGCTTCATCTTACCAATAATTTTCTCGCCTACGTCCTTCCCGGTGTGGTCGCGCCATTCAGCATAATACTCGTAAAGACATACATTGAGTCCATACCTCCGTCTCTTGAGGAATCCGCCGCTATAGACGGGGCCGGAATATTAACGATTTTTTCAAAAATTATTCTGCCGCTTACAAAGCCTATTCTGGCGACGATAGCTATTTTCGCCGCCGTAAACCACTGGAATTCCTTCATGGACACGCTGTTCCTTATGACCGACGAAAAACTGTTCAGTCTGCAGTTTGTTCTCTGGCGTTATCTGAATGAGGCGAATTACCTGGCTTCGATTATGCGGAGCGGCACAATGGCCGCCGTTGACGCGTCGCAGGTTTTAACTCCGCGTACTATCCAAATGACCATCTCAATGGTCGTTGTTTTGCCGATTCTGTGCGCTTACCCGTTCATGCAGCGGTTCTTTATAAAGGGTATAATGGTAGGCGCGATTAAAGGATAAAAGGGCAGGAGGTTATCATGAAATTTTACAGGTTTTTAGCGCTCGCGGTTGTTGTTTTGACGTTGTTTTTTGCGGCCTCATGCAAGGAGAAAACGGACTCAGAGGGCAGGGAATTGTATAAAATCGACGTGTACACCCAGTTGGGAAATTACGCCGGAAGACAAGTCGGCTGGTTCGCTAAAATTGTTAAAGAAAAATTCAATATGGAGCTTAACATAATCCCCACCGCCGATGGCGTTTACCAGACCCGCATGGCCTCAGGAAAGTTAGGCGATCTAATTTTATTCGGCAGCGATGGGGCTCAGTTTATTGACGCAATCGAGGCGAATATGCTGCTTGACTGGTATCAGGGCGATTTGCTGGAAAAATACGGCCCGGATATCAAAAAGAATATTTCCAGGGCGCTTCAGCAGAACGCTGACGTATTCGGCGGCGGGACAAAATGTTACGGTTTTGGTTATGACGTATCCAGTTCGGCTGAATATGTGGACGCCGCGTTCTACCATCCCGACATACGTTTTGATCTTTACCAGAAGATCGGCAGCCCGAAAATACCCAGCCTTATGGGTTATCTTGACACGCTGAAAAAAATGGTTGACATCGCGCCGACCAGCGATTCCGGGCTTCCCGCTTACGCGATTTCATTGTTTAAGGATTGGGACGGAGACCTGGTTATGAGCGTAAAATGTATGGGAGCTTTTTACGGTTATGACGAATTCGGTTTTACTTTATACCACGCGGAAACGAATACGACTCATCCCGTGCTTGATGACAGCAGCATGTATATACAGGGATTAAAATTTTTCAACAGGGCGAAGCAGATGGGCATTCTTGACCCGGACAGCGCGACGCAGACTTTTTCGGATTTGGTCGAAAAGTACGCGGATGGGCGCGTTTACTGGAGCATATTCAGCTGGCTCGGGCCCTCCAATTACAACACATCCGAACGGCTCGCCCAGGGCAAAGGAATGTTCGCGGTGGCGGCGGCGGATCAAAAAAATATCGTTTACGGCACGAGCATATACGGCAAAGAACGCATATGGTCAATCGGCTCAAAGGCGAAGAGACCTGAGCGCATAATGGAGCTTATTAACTGGCTCTGCACGCCCGAAGGCGTAATGACGGATCGCTGGGGGCCGCAGGGCGTAACCTGGGATTATGATGAGAACAACAAGGCGTATTTAACACCGCTTGGCGTTGAGGTTCAGGACGGCAACAAGAAGGCGCAGATGCCCCAATCGGCTGGAGGCGGGCAGTACGTCGACGGCGAGAATAAAATGAACAACACGACTTTTACGATGAACGACATCAACCCTGTTACCGGGGAGAGATACAATAAGGATTTCTGGTCTAGCGAACTTAATCGCGTAACGAATCCCGCCAGGAAGGCGTGGCAGGAAGCGATGGGCGCAATGACTGAGGACGAATACCTTGAAAAGGGGAAGTTTAAATCCCTGGTTGTTGCGAGCGATTATGTGAAACCCAAGCGAAGCGACGAGCTTGAGCAAAAATACGTGCAGGTGTCAAACGCTATCAAGAACGGCTCGTGGAGGGCGATATACGCCGAGAACGACGTTGAATTTGACAGGATTTTGCGCGAAATGGTTACCCAGGCAAAAGCGTTCGGTTATGACGAATGCGTGAAGTGGGATCAGGAACAGGGAAGAATACGCGCCGCCGCCGTAAAGCGGGCCCTGGGAAATTAAAGTAACGTTAATGACGCCCGATAACGATAAAATTATTTTTGACAGCCCCGCCTCGCGATGGGAAGAAGCTCTCTCCCTTGGAAACGGCAGGCTGGGGGCCATGATCTTCGGCTCTCCTGATCGCGAGAAAATCCAGTTAAACGAAGATTCGATTTGGTCAGGACTCTTCCGCGACAGAAATAATCCCGCTTCTCTCGCCGCCCTTCCCCAAATACGGCGGCTTCTGGACGAAGGCCGTATACGCGAGGCTGAAGAGCTGTGCCTTGAAAGTTTAAGCGGTGTTCCGCAGGCCCACCGGGTTTACCAGACCGCAGGCGATCTGCTGATAGACTTTTCTCCGGACGGGTTTTTCGGGCATTCCTGGTCTGGAACCCGCGCCGGGCCGCTGTTAGGCGACATCAGTAATTACCGCCGGGAACTGGATTTAAGCCGAGCCCTGCACACCCTTTCATTTGAGTGTAAAGGATTGAAATTTACCCGTGAATGTTTCATTTCGGCTCCGGCCGGCCTCCTGCTGCTGCGTTTTGGCGCGACCAATACTGACGGCGGCCCTGTTTCAAGCAAAATATCTTTCCGCGCCGGCCTTGACAGGGGCGTGTTCTACGACAGGAAGGGCAATGTCGATGGCGGCGTCTTCATTCGCCGTGACGCTGACATCCCATTTTGCGCGATGATTAAAGTGATACAGAGGGGAGGGACTCTGCGGAGTCGCGGCGGTTTTGTTACCGTGGAACATGCCGATGAAGCCCTGCTTTTCCTTGATATCCGCACAGGCTTCCGTGAACAGGATTGCGCGCCCGACGCATACGTCGCAGCCTGCGCCGCCAACATAGACCGCGCCATCGCTTCGTGTAACTCCGTGTCCTCCGTGTCCTCCGTGGTTAATTCTTCTTTATTATGGGAACGCCTGCTCGCGGAACACGTGTCCGAATACGGCTCCTGGTACAGGCGGCAGGAACTGGAAATAAAGGGCAACGAGGGCGTTACGCGCTATTTTAATTTCTGCCGTTATCTGCTTGTTTCGTGCAGCCGTCCCGGCACATTGCCGGCCAATCTGCAGGGCCTGTGGAACCCGCACATGGATCCGCCCTGGGGCTCTGATTACACGGTTAACATTAACACGCAGATGAACTACTGGCCCGCCTGCATGTGCAATCTGGCTGAAACCGAAGAGCCCCTCTTTGACCTGCTTGAGCGG
>Ga0268262_10003990_pt1 | contig 15513 bp, 30 predicted proteins | sample TergutNc150P3_FD_190354 | JGI IMG/M metagenome (GOLD analysis project Ga0268262, IMG submission 190354) | Nasutitermes corniger P3 segment gut microbial community from laboratory colony in Florida, USA - Nc150 P3 (SPAdes) (version 2) | ecosystem: Host-associated > Arthropoda: Insects >... | reverse complement strand
TATGTTCTTTGCGTATTACTCTGCTCATCCTTCATTATACTCGTCCTTTCAGCCGGAGCAAAGCTCCGGGGTATTAAACCGTATTGGCTTCGCCTAATAAATCTTAAATCGGCAAGACGGGTATTCCAGCGGTAAAAAGAAGTCCCCCTGCCGAACAGGGCGATAAAGCCGTCATCGGGTAACAGCCTTTTCGCGTTTTCAAAAAATAACTGCTCATTAAAAGGTCGGTCAAAATCGTGTGTCTTAATATAATTATACGGGGGGTCTGAAAATATGCAATCTACACTATTAAGCGTTGGAATTATGTCTTCCATTTTTCCTAAATATAAAGTTGCATTGCCTATCTCTTTCTTCATTGATTATATATTTTAGAGAATAAACGTAATCTAACAATATTTAGCTCGTTGCCGATAATTAAGTAAAGGGGAAATTATGCAGACAATACACTATGATGAATTAAGCGAAAAAGAAAAGCTAGAATTAATGGAGAAGTCAATACCTTTTTTATCATTAAAGCCTGATTTTTTAGCAACTGCGACCAGTTACAATGAACTTATTGACAGAGTAACTGAATTTTCTAAGGCGTTGTATGAACGCTTTCCCAAAAAAAGAGGAACAGTTGATCAAGTGCCATTTCGTACATAATTACCAATGCAAAGCAATAGTTACCGTAGCCTGAAGCATACCATTCTCGTTTTTTTCGATAATTATTTTATCGTTTGAAATATACGCCCCGCGTTCCTGAAGAAAGCTTCCAGCAGCGTATACTTTTTCCATGATGTTTTGTACCGTGTTTTCCTGTTCTTTCTTTTCTTCCATAATCCCCCTACCTCATCTTAAACTTTTCTTTCTTTTCTGTTTCCAGTTCCCACATAAGCCTGTTTTGCAGGCGGTAAGCTTCATCTGCTTCTCTCAACTGCTTTTCCGATTTTTTGCTCGGCTTTTCCCACTGCCTAGCGGCTATCACGTCTTTAAGATTCCAGAACAGGTTGTAGTAAAACGCTAAAAAATCGTGCCAGTGCAAATCCGTAGTGATTAGGTTTATGCTGTACCGCTCTAAAAAAGCACAGTATATCCTCTCTGAATCCGCGTCCCAGTCTACAAGCTTTTTGTATTCCTTGCCTGTTTCCCTCGGAAGCGGCTGCTTGTTGGCGTAGAAACCAAGCAATTCTTCATAGGCTGCGTCCCAGTCTTCTGGAAGCCCGTATTCCTTGCCGTCAACTGCCATGATTTTAAAATAAGGCTTTAATTCTTCTACGGGAAAGCCGCCATCAAGAGCTTCCAGCTTTTTGCCAAACGCAAGCCATACATAAAACTCCGTATGGATTAGATGCTCTTCATCTCCTACCCACACGGAGCTTTGTCTTGACCTGTCTTTTTTGTCGAGGGAGATCAACTTACAGTTACCGCTATCGTATCTGTAACCGATGGCGTAGCCACGCTGGCTACGGTAATAGTTGCCGTCCCAACGGCCAGTCCACTAATATCAATAGACTGGTTCCATCTGCTTACAACGGCTTTTGTTTCGTCACTACTTACAACTGTAAAGTCATACGGACACCCCAATGGGGAGAATGAAACCGCGACTCTTACTGTGCCGCCAACAGCGACAGCTACCGTTGCATCACTTAGATCGATGTCAGTAGTTGTGATCTGGCGTGAAGATGTAAAGCCGTAAGTAAAGGTAGATTCATCATCTGAAGAGCTTGAATCAGTCCGCTCCATGGTGCCGATTGTGTAGTCTCCATCTTGGGTGAAGCTCACTGAAAGTATGCCGTCTGTTTCGTTGATGGTGTTAAAGGTGACTGTCACCATCATCATTTCCGCATAATACTTGTGGTGCAGTGACCCTGACTCTTCGATGCGGAAGTCCACAAGATATATACGCAGTTTTGCATTATTGCCTGTCGGCCGCAAGCGGGCCAGCATTGCAAAAAACTCATAATTGGGCGCGCCCTTCCTGATTATGATGTCTTTGTCAAGGCCGAGGTGATAGCTCCTTAGCTCCGTTATTGGCGCTTCCTGCCCTATTGGGTTTCTTTCAACTGTTTCTGGATTAAAGGCCCTTTCGTGCCCCTCTGCCTCTGTTAACCGTTGGGTTATTCCCTTGTCATCATCGAAGAAAATACCTAACTGTGCCTGATTTCCGGCTGCCCCATCAGGAACAATTTTATTAAATCCTGAATTCCATGCCGGATTTCCTCTCTTTGTAAAGTCAGCGTTCCATATTGACCCCATATGTAACTCCTATAATAGTTTTCAATCTGTTGATTGATTAAGAATAGGATAGTAAGCTATGGGGATTTAACAATATTTTCCAATAAAAAAGCCCCGGTCTCCCAGGGCTTCATCTTAGGCAGGCTTTTTAGCTTTTGGCTTTGCGGGCTTTTTTACTGGTTTCTTAGCCTTTTTAGCGGATGCTTTTTCAATCTTTTCGGCTTCGGCAATAACCTTCTTCACAGCACCGTCAATCTGTTTATCGAGCGTTGCCCTTTTCGCTAATAGTGCTTTCAATGCGCTAACTGACTTCATGGTTCCCTCCTCTTTTTTTATAGCACAATTGCAGTTGCCCGTCTATATACTGCGCGGGGATGCAGGGCGCTTCGGTTTTTGAGGGGAAATGTGATAGATGTCATTATACTTCTTTCTTCCAACGTGCCTGTGCGCCTTTCTTGCCATTCTCTCTTGCCGCCGCCGTTTTTGCAGGGCTTTTTGCGCCGTGGGCTTTCGCCATCCATGTATCTTTATCTATGGCGTATTCAATGGCGCGGTTAATAAAAATGTTCTTTTCGCCTTTGTTTTTTGGCAAGCGGTCAGCCAAATCTTGCCTGAGCCGCACTTCTATTTTTTCAGTTTTTGGAAAATTGAAAAATTGGTTGAATTCACTTTCAGAGTCCACATCGCCAGGGTAATAATTTTTATCATGCGAATTCATCCATGCCGTTAAAGTAACATATTCTGGTCTACCATCTATGTCTGAGTGGTGATCAACGATATAAGTCTCCTCAGCATTAATTGGATAGCCTGCTGTATCCATCTCTACTCTCCAGCTTATTAGTTGGTTTCCGCTAAATGTTTCCATGACTCCTCCAGTTATTAAGTGAGATCAAAATATTTACCTTTTAATCTCTTTTTATAGGCTTTCCAAATTTCTTCCGCTGCGTAAACAACATCATTGTCTGGCACTGGACTGACAAATCTAAGGCTTTGGTAACCACTACCGCAAGCCCAATTACGAGCTGCTGTCATGCTCTTTTTTCCGTCGTCTGTCATTTTTTCCATTGCTTTGTTTAGAGCTTTGTATATATTGATTGACACAATTCGGCGGTTTTCTTCTTCGGTTTTATTGGCATAAAGAGGATGCGCGTCCGCCTTTTCAGCGGCACGCTTTATATCCTCCAAAAAACTATCTTCTGATTCTGAAAAAACTTTTTGAAGTTCCGGATCTGCTGGATAGTTTACAGACGGTGGAGTTGTCATTTGTTTTCCTCTCAATTAATCTGGCCATAGAGCCTAGATACTGCATCTAGTCCTATTACTATAGTGCCTTTGCCGACCATGACCTTGTATCGTCCGTCCTTGAGGTCAATGACATCGGCATCAATAATCTGGCCGCTATAATTTTTGGCCTTGACCGATCCGATCCTGTCGGCTGCTGGAGTTGCCGTCGTAGGCGCATATACGGCCTTGCCGTTGCTATCTACGCTTTTGGCGTTGCAGTAGTTGCGGATGTCTGCCTCATCCTCTTTCCAAGCATTTTCTCTGGCCTGCATTGTGGCCAGGTACTCCATTGGACTCATTCCTTTTTTCATTTTCTTCCGCTGGTCTACATACCGGCCAGCAGGTCAGTTTGGATTTAAGGCGCTTAAGCATCTTATACCTTAATTATAGCCACTATTAGTGGCTAATGTCAATAGGTTTTTCAAAATATTTTTCTTTTTTTTGTAGATTTTTTGAGATTTTACTTAACATTTGTATAGTAGTTTTGGATAGGAAATAGAGAAAGCTTCTATATAATTACTCTATATATACAAGGCGTAATGGCACAAGGTAGTCCGACCACAAGCTTGCTGTGTCCGTATTGGCAGGATAGATACCTGCGTTTACCTGGATAGATTTCCAGCCCCTGCCATCTTGTGGCATATCGCTATCTAAATTCCTTTCATGGATTTTGGCTTGTAGGCGACAAAAAAACTGCTCGTTTTCAAGCCTTGAGGAAAATTCCTTGAATGGACGGCGGATGTAATGACTTTTATAGTCGGTATGCTTAACCTGCCCACCTATTAAGGGCGAAGTCAAGTCATTAGGGCTTGAAAACAACCCTGCGGCTTGAAAGTCTATCCCTGGGTAATCGGTGGGCAGGGGGATTTTTTCAAGGTCAATGATCGTGAAGGGGTGGGGGAATTCATTGCGTAGTTCTACTAGGATTGAATTAAGCCAAGACGCGATACTTTCATAAACAGTCATTCTATACCCCTTCAATGCTCCATTTTGGAAGCGTGTCCTGATCTGTGCTGTCGCTTATGGCTTTAATTTCCGCCGTCTTATATTCGCTCCGTAATTTGTCTGTTGTATAAGTAGATGTTATTTCCTTATCACATTCCCCAAATACTATTATGTCGCCAAGCTGTAAAGTCCATACGTTAGTATCAGCTACAAACTCATTAGGCTTGACATACTTTTTATCCGTTTCCATTTCGCCTAATGGGATTGTTACAGATACGCTCTTGCCGATAAAGGGCTTGCCGTCAGTAACTTGGGCAGTGTGGACTTTATCTTTCCACATGACCTTATGTATGGTAACTTTCTCCCATGCTACCGACGGGGAAGGGGGAAGACCGCCACTCCAATTAGTTGGGGTTTTTGTGTAACGGTTCATAACCGTTATGGAATCCTGAAAGAGTCCCATTTATTCCCCCAGTTTTAATAAATTGTTTCTGAAAAGAATATCGGTCAACGCCATTGATAAAATATCAAGCTCGTCATGCTTTTTCTTGTCCGCGTCCCCGATGTTTTCAAAATGCAGCCTGTCGGATATTGCGTGCAAGACCTCATGCCAGATTGTTTCCCATACACAGTTAATGCTTTCGCAGTTATAAACCCTTATCGTGTGGTGTCTATAATCGCATTGCCCGCATAATAATTCGCTTTCGTGTATGTCAACATCCTGTATCTTGTCAAAGTATAGGATTTTATATTGTATGCCTAAAATGTTAAGGCTTTCCGGTTTCATTCTATCCACTCTTTGCAATTCACTCGTACAATTCCTTGAGGATTTCGTACAAGGCTTGCCCTTCGTTGGGGCTTAATGCTATATGGGTTTCACCTACTGAGCTTTCAGTTTTAATCCACAAAAGAATTTGACGTTCAAAAGGAGGTTCTACCCCGAACCGCACCATCAATTTAGAGCTGTCGTTTTTTTCTTTTACTTCTTTTTCAACACGGAAATTTATTCTTGGTTTTAATTCCTCGATGAGGGCTTCGTATTTTTTATTTGTTTCGTTGACCGCGCTTTCATACTCGCTAATAGCTTGCTGAATAGCGTTTACCTTGTTCATATTTTCTCCTTAAGTCCGCACCACCGGTACGGTTGTGATACTCCCTCCGACTAAAGAGGGCAGGTACATCCTGATTAAATCCTCGGCCTTGCCGTCCCTTTTCTCATAGGACTTTGACCGACCGTCATTGCTCTCGCTGGTCACGTCCCCGCCGTTAAGCCTTCCCATATAGCCGCGTTCTATAAGTTCAAGAATGAGAAACTTGACCTGTTCCCATATCGGATCATCCGCTTCGTAGTTTTGCAGTTGTTCTCGCGTCAGCTTGTCGATCAGCATCCTTGCGTTCATTTCGGCGCGGGTAAATTGAGGCTCATCGAGCTTACCGCCCATCTGTTTATAATCGGCGAAGGTTAAATACATTTACACCTCAAGCCCCAGTTGCTTTAATTCGTATTCAATTTCTTCTTTTCTGTTAATAGCAAGAGCGGCCCTCATATTTGCCCATGTGCCAGCAACATAGTTGTCTTTAGAACCTGAAACCGCCATATCTCCAAACTTCAAACATTCTTCAATGCTCGTTAGTTTTTCAATTAACTCTTTTATTTTTGCCAGCCGCTCGGTTTTCATTTTCTCCTCTTAAAATCGCCCCTCTTTCGAGGGGCTGATTGTTAATACTTAAACTTCAAGTGGGTTTAGCCCAACAGAATAACCGAGTGCTGCGGGTTTACTGTTTTCACACCCCATGCGGCACCGATTTCAATCCGCCTCTGGCGATAACCACCGTATGCCGCTACCTGGAAAGAAAGGCCGGAGACCGGATCGCTTACGACTTGTACATCGTCTGCATCGTCTCCACCTTCGGGCATTGCCGGAACCCTTGCCGCCAACAAGACAGCGTCGCTGGTAAATGCTACGTTGGGAAGGAACGCGTCGAGTATAGTGATTGCCGCGCCGCCTGCCGGTACTGCTTTCAGTCTAGGCGAGATGTTAATATATCCAGCTGTCCCCGCAAAGTCTTCTGTAACAATGTACATTGTAGGATCGCCAGCAATGGTTATAATGCTGCCCTTACGTACAATGCCGGTTCCGTTCTCAACTAATATTTTGTCTGCTCCGAGTACATGAGCCCCGTTTATGGTATAGCCTGAACCGGTGGGTGTAAATGTCCTAAATCCGCCAGATTCACGGATGTTAAACCCATAAAGCTGGCCTATGATGCCCTGCCTCAAAAGCTCGCCAGTTCCGGCTTCATTAACCTTAAACAGCACATTGTGGTTCCTCAAATTGGCGGCGGCTGTGGTGTTGATAACCAGCTGTCTACCAAACTGGGGGGAACCAATGTCATTGTGGATTTTCACAAGCTGCGCAAAGTCTTTCATATCAGCAGTCGCAAAAGGCGTTGTTCCAGCTATCCCATAGACACCGCCCTTGGCTCCCGTCGCGGCTTCAAAGCATACGTCAGCTTCCATTTCGTTAGCAAGAGACCTCATTCTCTGAGTAACTTGATCCAGGAAAAGTTGCCGTCTCTTATCGCCAACCCCCATTTCTTCCTCACCATTCCATACTATGGGCTTACCGATTCTGAATTTAGTCATCTCCAGTTCGATGTCGCCAAATTCATCACCGGTAAGAACCGGCGGTGTACCAAAGATAATATCTTGATTTTCGGCAGGCGGTGTAACAGGTATTCTCAATATCTGGCCTTTTGCTACCTGCTGGCCTCCCATATCAGTTCTACAGGCAGGGATTATCCCTATCAGTTCGCGTGAAATAACCTGCATTGCGTTGTACAGTACAGGTATAAGTCTGTCTAATACATTCATAAAAACTCCTTAAATAAATCTCATTAAATTTTATCCGACGGTTCCGCCTTTATTGCAAAAGTCCATCTGATCTTTGGGTGATAGCTGGTTAAACTTTTCGCGCGAAAGCGTGTTGTGCTTGCCAGTAGTAGAGGTAGAGCCAGTAGCCCCGCCCCCCGTGCTGTTTGCCGGAAGATATGTTTTACCGGAAGGAGTCGCGACGTAAGCCAACATTCTTTCATCAATTGTCTTGTATTCATCGTCAACGGGGTCGGTATCGTCATCGCCGAGTTTGAATTTGTTTTCGTAATCATACAAAAACGCTTTTCTCAGCTCTTGGCGTTTCTCAGGATCAGTTACGTTTGCTTTTGACATCGCGCTTTCAACGCCGAGATGGACTTTGTCAAGCCTGCGCCGCTCCCTAAGAGCCGCGTTTGTCTTGTCCTTTTCCTCGATTTCAGCTTTGATTTTCGCAATTTCCGCTTTTGACTGCTCCTGTACCCTGTTCAGCTGTGCTTCAAACGCCGCTTTTGCCTCTTCGCTGCCGCCTTTTTTGATCTGCTCTTCCAGTTCTTGAACTTTTGCCTCATAAGCCTTTTTTTCTGGCTCAATTTTGCTCAAAAGCTCCTCTTGGGATTTCTGCAAAGCTTTCTTTTCTTCAAGGATTTTATTCTTACTCGCTTCTAACGCTTTTTTGTCAGACTCATGCGCTGCAAAGAGCTTCTGAGATTTTTCTTCGTTAGTCCCTTCTCCGTCAAGAATCGCTTGTATTGCCGCTAAATCCATAAAATATCTCCTCAAGCAAGTGTTTACATATCGCTGATATGCAACGATTTTTATAAATAAGGTTTTCGGCGCTGCCTATCCTCTGGAACTCCTTAGTATTTAAACCGTGTCAATAAGGTAGCGGTTCCAAAGAAATAAACAATATTTTTCAAGGCTTTTTTGAAAAAATTTTTTTGTCAAGACCTGTCAATACAAATTCACGCGAATTTCAGGTATTTTTCTCTATGCCTTAAAAAACTCAAATATCTCTTTGACTGCCGTTTCGCTCGGTTTCCGCTGTTTGAATAGCAAGGCGTTTTCTTTTTGTTCCGCTGTCAATTCAAAACTAGCATTTTTCATAATGTACATAAACGCAACCAAATGCCACGCCGATTTGTGCCAAGTTTGAAGTGTGTTGCGAAAGCAAAAATCAAACCACTTACGATAGATGGCTATAAGAGCCGAACGGTCTGCCCCAAACGGCTCTATGCCAAAGCGTTCAAGCCATTTGCGCGTGATAAGCGGGCTGTTGTTTAACGGCCACCCGTTTTTTGTCGTAAGCCAATCAAGGTATTCCGCCTTTGCCATGGGCTTGTACGAGAATAGGCAAGTGCCTTTGTCGTGCGTGTGTTTCATTATCTCGGTTTGGTTTTCGTCAATGCAAATGTAGTCCGTGTCTTTGGCGTTTTCGGGAAAGAACTCTTTACTGCCTGTCAAAATCTTTTCCATGCTACCCCCTTAATCCGCCGCGAAAATCTTGCCGAGTAACGAATACCATGCCTTGTATTCCATGCTATAAATGGTCGGGTTGTAAAGGAAAAAGCCGTTGGTATTCGCATCATCTTCACCTAAATCAAGGACATGGGTAACGCCTCCAGCGCCGATAATTTGCAAATGGGTTCCGTCTTCCATGACAACCGTAAACGACCCCCATTTTGCTTTGGGTTGGTGCGATAATCCGTCAAGCAAAGCAGGGAATAAATCCGTCAAGTTCCAACTTCGGCTTCCGTCATAGTTACGGATTTGAAATTCATTTTGGCAAACAATAAGCCATGAATGTTTGAACACATAGTCCTCGTCGTTTCCAGCGTAAGCCCTGAAATCGTTTAATCCTACTTCAAAATCAAATTGTCTTGCCGTGTTCGGCAGTATATTTCCCGTGTTGTTAATCGGGTCTGCGCCTGCGTTGACGTGTAACGGCTTATTATAGAACGTCACCCAACTTGCGTTGTTTGACGCTTGTACCGCGTTATTGACGAATTGCTTGTCGGCGAGCTGGTTGCTCGGTGTCGCTTCGGCAGGTACAAGGATACGGCGCGCGAAAGTGTCGGCGGGGTTGCCGTCGCGCTGGTCGATAATCATACCGCCCATAAGGTTTATGTTGCCCAATGCTCCGTTGTCTTCGTCAATAGTAACTCTACCACCACCGACATTTAATCCGCCATGAAAGAACCGTACATTGACGGCGGTATTATCTCCAAAGGTTTGAATGTATGTTGCATTAAACTCGTTTGATACATAAACCTGCGAATTGCCGACAGACACATAGTTAGGCGTTCCCAAAGTGTTGGGCGTTTCGCTGCCCTCCAAAGTAATGACTGCGGTGTTGTTAGAGATTGATATTGCCCTGTTCGCTTGCGCGTTAAAAATAATTTCTCTCAAACTGTTGTTTGTAATAGTTATGGGTTGTCCATAGCCGCTTGCAGGCAAGGGCGCATTTGGATTTTGGGCGTATATGGCTATTGTGCCAGTTCCGCTGAAACCCGTTATTGCCGTGCCAGCAGGAACAAGGTTGTCGCTAATCACATACGACACAGGCGCATTGATAATTTTCGGCAAAGCGTCAAGTTTTCCCTGTAATTCCGTACCTGTAATAGTTTCGTCAATAATTGCCGTTTGTATTGCTTCATCTTGCACAAATATCTTGTCGTCTGTGCCAAGTGTCGCTTTGTTGTGCTGGTCGGCAGAAACAATGCTTGCCAAATTATCCGGTTGAACCGCAGTATCCGCTTTCCCCAAACTTGCTTGAACGCCCGTCTCTAATTGCGTGCGCTGCCACCCTCCGTCTGGAAGTTCTGCCTGCCCGATATAGTCAATCTCATGGAATAGAATATCATTCGCTTTAAGCACGCCCACATTGTCAGTCCAAACTTGCGTTGTAATAACATCGCCTTGCTTTACGGGGTAAAGTGGGCTTGTATTCTCGTAAGCATACGCCGCCCCAAGTGATTGTTGGTTAAGGCGGTAAGTGTCGGGGTCTGCTCCATTGATTGTTAATCTCGCGCCAAAATAGGTCGCGCCCTCGACTTTGGAATGGCGGTGTATAAAGCCGTCGCGGGGGGCATTAACCGAACCCTCTGTGATAACATTTATCCACGATAAAATGCTTATTGCGCCCGCATAGTCGGGAACGGGGAAATTTACGGCATCGGTTAATTCGTCAATTTTCTGACTGGAATACGTGGTGTCCAAACCTGACCGCAAATCATTTATTACCGATGATCTTTTGCCGCCTTGTACGTGCGTCATCTTTTACTCCTTGTCCACAGCAAGCAGGGTAGGCACTTTTACCCACTCTATAACGCCGTCTACCGATTGCAAGATTACCGTCCCTGTTTCTGGGGGCGCGGGGATTGAACTTGCGTCAGCAAGTCTTCCCATGTCGGTTACAGTAATAGTCCTGTTTGACTGGTCAAATTCAAATTTGTAATAGGCGCGGTTTTCCCCAACTCCGTAAAGCTCATTTACTGGGCTCCCCTTGCTGAATACGACTCTTGCGCCGTTATAATCAACTGTAAATTCGTCCAGCCTATCAAAATCCGATTGTTCAATTGTGATTACGTTTCCGGTTTCCGTAACTGATAGGGCTTCGCTTATCATAATTACGGCGCGTTTTGCCATATCGTCTAATACATACCATGTATCCCCAGATGCCCCGTGTATCTCCCCGTCCTGTGGCGCAACAGGCATTTTTTGTGCTAATTCAGTTTTTAATGCAAGTGTAGGTTTTTCTGCTCTGTAAACAGGATCGCTTTCTGTCTGTAGAGCGGTGTCAGCTTTGTCTAAACTGTCCTGCACGTCTTGGGCTAAATCTTCCCTCGGTATCCCGCCTTGCGGTGGTTCGTAACCGCCGCCGCTTCCAGCAGGGAATGTGAATAAATCCGTCCATGTGTTTTGCGAGGGAAATTTGTATTGGAGCGTATTGCCTGACATCCGGAATTGCGGCGTTTCCCCGTCAGTGCCGTCCTGCCCATCCTGCCCATCTGCGCCGTCATTCCCTGGATTGCCTTTTAAGTCGGAAAGGGCGACTATGTTAATCCATGACGGGTCTCCGACATACCGCCATTGTATATATGAGCCGTTATTCTGTATCTGGACTTCGCGCCCGCTTGAGCCGGGAGGGCCTGGTATTTGTATAGCACCTTGGCCTAAAGCGGTCTCTCTTGTGAAGTTTTTGGCTAATGCTAACGCATCTTCGCCCGTCATAACATGACCCAACCATTAGTACCGGCAACTGGATTAGTACCTAATTTGTAAAGGTTGCCAGTCAAGGTCAAACAGCTCGAGCCCTGATTTTGCCCGTCAAACTGGGGAAGAAAAGCAATATCGGCATCGGTATCTGCCCCGTACTTTTCCATTACCCCAATACCGCCTGTTCTGTTATTATCTGACCGTACAGTTTCCCATCCTTCTCTCCACCAAGCCATAAATTTCTCCTTAAACATGGCAGTGGGAGGCCATCTCCCACATTGAAGCATAGGAAACCTACGCCCGGCGGTAGCCTAACTCCACCCTTTACCATATTCACAGGATACAAGACTGAAATATGTAAACAATATTTAGGGTAAAAAAGCGCAGTTTCAGAGGGAGGTGGGGAATGAAAGCCCTTTGCCCGAAGGCGCTCTAAAACCACGCTAGGGGTTAGTCTAGGGAATTTATGGGGGATTAACGATATTTAGGGCATGAAAAAGCCGCCCTGAAGGACGGCTCTATTTTTTAATTTATATAATAATGGTTTAAAAATTCTATATTGGTTTATCCTACCACTTTATATAACCAGTTTCAAGGCTTATTCCGCTGCGGAATTAAGTCTTCTACTGGCATTACACCGCAATTTACACAAAGAAAGTGCGTACCTTCAAACCCCTCTTTTAAGTCCCTGCCGCCGCATTTCGGGCAATAGTAATCTGAAAAAGGCTTGCCCATGTAAGTTAATTTCTCTTTGGGGTTTTCTATATCAATCAGTTCGCCAATGAGTAACTTTGCCTTTTCAATATAATCAATGGCGTTTTTATATGTACCGCCGTTTATCTCTTTTTGTTCTGCAGCCAATAGCAAGGTTGCCGCTTCCAATTCAAGCATTATAGCCTTTATACGCATATATATTTCTATGCGCCATTCTTGGTTGTGCCCCTTGTTGTTTAACTCTTCTATTTTTAAAAAATCTATGTCCGTCTTCATGCCTCCGTTTTAGTAGTAAAACAAATATCCATAGTCTCTTCAAAGCACTTTGGACACCGTATCACGCCGCCCGCCTCCCACAGCCATTGAGACCTCTTTAAGGCGGCTTTACAGTGGTTGCATACAAACCTTGTCTTTTTGGTGATAAACCCTGCTTTTATCACAAGCCTCTCCATTTTGCGTTCAAGCCTGATTATTTTCCTTGCCTGTCTGCGGCTCATTTTTCCAAAACCGCAGGAGCTTGCGTAAACCTCACGTTTTAGTTTTTCAAGCGTCATGTTTTTTCCTTTTGTACTTAACTTGTTTGTATACTTTGATTACGGCGTTGCATTTTTCCCCTTTGGGAATGGCGCACACAGGCGGCGTGAATTCATTTTTAGCATGAAGCAATTGGCATACTTTTACACGGCTTTTCCTCTACAAGTTCATAGCCGTAATCGCCGTTATCGTCACTTAACCAGATCATTTACTCACCCTCCAGATAAACAATAGACAATATCCAATCTTTATGTTTTTGGCACATTTCCCTTGCCGTTTTTTCATCCGGGAACGGGCTGGCTTTCCAAAGCCCCCAATACCATTTACGCGGAAATTCTTTTGTAATGTCTTTTTCGTCTTTTTTTATCATAAAGGATACCTGAATTCCCAATTTACGATTAGAATTCCAACTGTCGTTATGCCTGATTATTCCGATTACCTGACCTCGATATTTTATATCAACACACTGAGTACCGGCCCCAACCGCCGCTAATCCAGTATCTCGGTTTCCTTTTTTGAAAGTTATTTTATAGTCCTTACTCATTTTGTTTCTCCATCTATTTTTCGCAATTTACAGGATATGACAATCTCCACGTCGTTTTCGTCATAATCCATTGTTTGCTTGTCGTGGAAACCTTGCGTTATTTCCAATTCGGCGGCTTTGTTTTTGTTCATCACGCCCAATAAACTTTCAATCGTTTCCCGCGTATAAATATCGCCGAAACACCCTTCAAAGAATTCTTTTGCCATTGGTTCATTCAACTTTAATTTTTTCATTTTCTCCCCCTGATTTTATTGAAAATATCTTTTATCCATAAGGACAAGGAAAAATCATACTTGCGCCAGTTTAATATAACTACGTGTATGTCGTCATCATCTATTTTCAGATCGTCCTTAATTACATTTTTGAGACAGTCTCTAACGCTGAGTATATCATCGCCTGTAAATATGCCTTTTTCGCGGCCTACATAAGCAAACGCATAGCCCTTGCCATTTTTTGTCTGATAAGCGTATGATACAAAATACCTTTTCATTCTCTCCCCCTTATGGCTCTATGCCCAATTCCTTTTATATAGCAGTTGTATAAGTCGCATATTTTCCTCTTTCAGCGTCCATAGATATAACGGGTTTTAACGGGCAGCCGCTATAACGCCTCTCACGGGCTTTATTGCAATACCCAATTTCTTTATTCAATGCCGCGCACATATACTTTTTATTTATATCGAAGCGTTTCGCTTTAATATAATAAAGTTCACATACCATGCAACATTCAGGCATTTTAATTTCAAGTATCGCTTTCATTATTCTACCTCTATGGGGTTATCCATATTTTTTAGCCTCCCAGTGTTTACAAGCATGATTAGGTTTTACAAAACCGCTTCTACACATAGTCTTTTTAATTGAACATTCTAAAATATACCCATTGGTTACACTCAAATTATAACATTCTCTACAAATTCGGTGCGTACCATAATTCGCTAAAATCTCCCATTCATCAACTCTTAATTTGTTTTCCATGTCCCCCCCCTATGGGTTAATCCCCATTAACTGTCATGTATCTTGCCTCTTATCTTCCGCGGATTGTATGGGTCAATGCCCAGTTCTTTATCCTTAAAAATAAAATACGTTAAAGGACGAGTATCGTCATTTTCCCCAACGATAAAATCTTTGCTTATAAACTCCGCGCCGTCTTTTTCCTTGTCGTTGCTCACTCCAGACAGAATGTTCAAGATGATTAAAGCTCTAGCCTGTGAACATCCAACATAATTAGCCAGCTCTACTTTCCTTATTGGCTTGGGGTGCATTTTCCTAAAGAATTCTTTGGCTCTCTCTATTTCGTCAAGGTTAGCGTTCCCCCTGCCTGTCTTCGGCTTTATCTTGCTTTTTATGTAGTCAAGGATTAAAGCGTTTAATAAGCCGGTAACGGAAAGCCCTTCAAGCTTGGCAATATCGGCGAATTTCTCTTTGTTTGCCCTTTGGATGTGAAATAATACAGTGGTGTCAGATACAGGCGGTTCAGGCTTGAGCCACGGGAAAAGATACGGCTGGTTATAGTTTTTCAATGCCCCTCCCTTAAATCTTTGAAGCTTTATATTATCCTGCTTACCAATGCCGCATTTTTCTTGCGCCACAATTTATGCTCTTTTCTTTCTTTCCTTGTTTTGGGAATAAGCGCAAGCCACTTGTTTACTTGCTTTTGTTTTTTATCTTTGCTAATTTTGCCCCTCCCTTAAAGGCTTTGATTGCCTCTTAATTTGTTATTCCTGTGTACACATTCCGTTTACTCTGTGCGGGCATGGGTTTTCTTCCACGCTCCAACTTCTATAGTCCTTGCCAGCACTTATGGCGTTAGCAAACCATAGGAACATTTCTTCTAGGTTAAGAGCCTTGTCTTTTGTTATTGCCAAAAAAGCCTTTGCCCAAACCAAGCCATCGACGCCCATATAATTGAGCAATTCTTCACGCGGCATATTCACGTAATCCGGTTCCATCATCTCCCTCCAATATATTTACTCACCCATAGGGGTTAAGGTACTATTTTTCGCCTCATCAATTATTTTCAACGGGCAGTCTCTATGCCGCTGTGTTTTTTCTTTTCCGGCGCAATCCACCTCTTCTCCTAACGCTTGGCACTCATAAAATGTGCCAACATTATGTATTATTTTCTTATAACTCAAACCGCACTCCAGACAGTTTTCAGGCATTTCAATTTCAAGTATCGCTTTCAT
>Ga0268262_10003989_pt1 | contig 15518 bp, 14 predicted proteins | sample TergutNc150P3_FD_190354 | JGI IMG/M metagenome (GOLD analysis project Ga0268262, IMG submission 190354) | Nasutitermes corniger P3 segment gut microbial community from laboratory colony in Florida, USA - Nc150 P3 (SPAdes) (version 2) | ecosystem: Host-associated > Arthropoda: Insects >... | reverse complement strand
TCATGGCGGGATTTAATATCCAGCGTCTGTGTCCAACTTTGTCGATGTTGCTCGGATCACTGTCGCCCATATATTGGGTTATTTTTAATACGGTTGTAGATGGCAAGTTGATTGTTGATGCGTTGGAACTTGTCGTACCTTTATAAGCTTTATCAAAAAATGCCTGCTCCATATCCGACGGTTTATACGGGTAATGTGTCAATTGGTCGATGGCAGTCAATACAACAGCTCCATGTTGGCACAAATCTGTATATTCGTCATCTAACTCAACATCATCGGGAATACCAGCTATGTAACGAACAAGATTGATAGCATTAATACCAGCTTGCAACACTTCGTTTTTTACTTTGCCAGCGGTATATGACGGGGTGGTTGTTGGAACAGTTATAAAATAACCACCCGTAAAACTTGTTTGAATGGATTTGTATTTGGTTTTGATAACGTCTATTCTTTGTTCTTCTGCGGTATTAAAGTTGTTACTGCTAGAACTAGAACTGCTTGTCTTGTTGCTACTTGACGAAATATTGCCTTGTTCGTTGCTGCTTGATGAATGATTTACTTCCAAGCTAGAACTACTACTTAAATCCAGCCAGTCCTCCCAGCTATGCTGACCGCAGGAAGAAAGGATTAATGCCACGGTAAATACAAGAATTGTCGTTAGGGCGATTTTTGAAATGTTTCGAAGCGTACTGTTCATTGTATTTCTCCTATTTGGAAGTAAATATAGAAAAATGCCTGAACTTATAGAATTTGAAAAGGATTTTTTATGAAGAAAGAAACAATGCCCAGCAAGAGCGTAATTACTTGAATCAGGAAATTGAGCGGCTTAGGTATAGAAACGATTAGATTCAATCTTGGCAAAAGAAATTATTTATGTAAAATGCAATGATTTGCGATTTTGCCTTTCATTCAATTTAAAGATGCTTTCACAATCCGGCAGGCTTCAATAATCTTCTCCCTATCCTTCTCGCCTCTCTCATTTTCCACACCGCTACTTAAATCTATGCCATAGGGATTTAGCTTCACTGCTTCCTTAATATTATCCAAATTTATGCCGCCAGCCAAGAAAAATTCCTTGTCGCATTTTGGGATTAAATTCCAGTCAAAAGATTTGCCTGTTCCGCCTTTGCCGTTATCGAAAAGCAAGTAGTCTGCATTTGCAGGTTTTATGCTTTCTATGTTTACGGCTTTTATCACAGGAACATCGCAAGTTTTTTTTAGCGCGCCTATGTAATCTTCGCTTTCGTTGCCGTGCAGTTGTGCGATGTTTATTATGCCAGAATTATACAGTTCAATTATAAAAGGAATTTCTGCATTTACAAATACGCCAACGGTTGTTATTTGCGGATTTAACCGCTTTTTAAACAAAGCCGCTGTTTCAAAATTAATGCGGCGGTGACTTTTTGTAAAAACAAAACCTATGAAATCTGGCTTTGCTTCATTCGCAAACTCAATGTCCTGCTCTCTGAATAACCCGCATATCTTAATTTTTGACATTCACCATCTCCAACGCCTCAATAACGGCACCTTCGGTGAGAATTTCATTCATCAAAATCGTTTTCCCGTAAGAAGTTATCAGCAAATCAAAGGGAACTGCGCTACGTCCGTAAAGCTCAAAGAATTTCAATGCTTCTTCGTTAGGGCTGGTGTAGTCTGCGCGCATTTTAACTATGGATTTTTCTTCAAAAGATTTTTTAATTGCTTCGCTTTCAAATACTTTTTCGTTTACCTTGCAAGTTATGCACCAGTCTGCCGCTCCATTTACCCAAATAGCCAAACCTTCGTTTTGCAGGCTATCCAGCTTTTTTATGGAAAAGGGAATCCATTGTTCATTTGAATTGTTCGTTTGCGGATTAATCCAAAGATTCCACGAGAATATATATATGATGATAAAAACTAGCCACAGAATTGCAAAATGCCGCCACGGTTTTCCGGGTTTTGCGATTAAGCCAGATAGCCACGCGAAAAAACAAGCTATGCATAAGAATACGCCTAGCTTTGCAGAGCTTTCTATTCCCGTTTCATGGGCAAAAATCCAAACCAGCCAAACAACGGTTAGCAGCATGGGAAAACTCAGAAATTGCTTTAATATTTCCATCCATTGCCCTGGTCTTGGCATCTTTTTTGTCCATTGCGGGAATATGCCTAGAATTAGGTATGGCAGGGATAAGCCTATTGCTAGGGAGGCGAAAATTGCCAGTAGCTTTGGAATGGATGTTGCAAAGGCAAAGCCCACCGCCGTGCCTAAAAAAGGTGCAGAACAAGGAGTAGATAAAAGAACTAGCAAAATTCCGTTAGCAAAGGAACTTTTTGAATGCTTTCCCAAATTACCAGGTATCCATATATCAAAAATTCCCAAAAGGCTCAAAGCGAAAACCATAATGACCAAAGCCATTGTTGCTATGTAGGCAGGATGCTGAAATTGAAATCCCCAGCCAATGGCGTTTCCGGTTAAGCGAACAATTACAATTATAGCGGCAATAACAAAAAAGGAAAAGTATATTCCAGTTGCTGTGGCAAAAACACTTTTCCTTGCCTCGCCTGTTTTTTTCATCAAGTCAAAAACTTTCAAAAACAAAACTGGCAACACGCAAGGCATGAGATTCAAAATCAAACCGCCTAGCATTGCGAGCAAAAGATATAAGAAAAAATTGTCTAATGAATCAGAGTTTTTTTTTTCGCTTAAAAAATTCTCGCTTAAAAAAATCTCCAATGTTTTTGGAGGCAGGCATATATTTGAACACGCCTGATATGTGAATTTCACTTTTACACCATAAGGGTCGCTGTTTTTTTGAAGGTTTTTTATTGGCAGGCTAATGGTAAAAGTATCTTGCAGCAAGAGCAAATCCATATTCAGCAGTTCGTTGCGTTGCTTTATGGGTTCGGGCCATATTGCAGGTTCAAACTCAACTCCTTGTGCAATGGCTTCCGTTTTGCTAGGCACCAAAAAATCGTCTGGAACCTTGTCTGCATTTATATGCCACCCCTGCGGTATGATAATTTTCAAGCGAAGCGTATCGCCTATTTTTGGAATTTCATTTGTATAGAACAATTCTGTTTTGGGCGGCTCCATATTATTCAAAGAAATGGAACCCACCTGCGAATAACCCATCCCCGCAAACACTGCCAGAATTGCCCAGAATTTATTCATTATCTGATAGAATCTAGTAAATGCGAACTATTTTCCGTTGAGATAAAGTTTCCAAATAAAAAGTTCAGACAATTAACACAACGTGCTTAATCCTGCAAGCAACGAACACTAAGCAAGCCACTCTTATCGTCGTAGTCCATTCGCAGCAGCCACACTCACGTCAGTTTCGGTTTCAATCTCCGCACCAGTTTCAGCCTTAACATCCTCTTCACCCGCATCGCTCAAATCGCCCAGCAGCTTTTGAGCTTCCACTTCCGGCAATGTGCGAACATCGCGCAGTTTTTTCTCTATTGCCCTTGTGCGTGTATCTGCATCGTCAATTTCGTTGAGGGCAATGCTCAGTTTTTCTCTTGTTTTCTGAAGCACAATGGCAAATTTGCCAAATTCGGTTTTCACCGCGCCGAGCAAGTCCCAAATTTCATTGGTGCGTTTTTCCACCACAAGGCTTCTAAAGCCCATTTGCAAGCTATTCAAAAAGGCAGAAATTGTAGTTGGACCTGCTATGGTAACTTTATGGGTGGTTTGAATGCTCTCAAATAAACCCGGAATGCGCAACACCTCTGCATACAAGCCTTCAAAAGGCAAGAACATTATGCCAAATTCTGTGGTATTAGGTGGAGCAATGTATTTTTGATGTATATCCTGCGCAAATTCTTCTATCTTTGCTTTTAGCTCTTCCTGTGCCTCAGCAATGCCTTCTTTTTCTCCAGCTTCATAAGCATCCAACAGAGCTTCGTAATCGGAAGTTGGGAATTTTGCGTCTATGGGCAGCCAAATTACTTTATTTGAATCCTCTTTGCTTGGAATTTTCACCGCAAATTCAACAATTTCACCGCTGCCTTCTTTAGTTTCCACACTTTGAGCGTATTGTTCAGGTGTCAGAATTTGCCCAAGTATGGCTCCTAGTTGATACTCGCCCAAAACGCCTTTGGCTTTTACATTGGATAGCACATTTTTTATGCTGCCAACTTCATTTGCCAATGTTTGCATTTCTCCAAGATTTTTTTGTACAAGCTCAAGTCTATCGCTTATAATTTTAAACGATTCGCCAAGCCGTGTTTCAAGTGTTTTATGCAATTTCTCATCTACGGTTTGCCTCATCTCATCTAGCTTTTTCTCATTTCCCTTTTGCATGGCTTCCATTTTTGCCGAAAATTTATCTTCAAACGCTTTTAGGGATACCGAAAGTCCTTCACGGGTGTATTTTAAGCCAGAATCAGTGATTTCCCTCATTTCAGCCAATTTTTTCTCATTTCCCTGCTGTAAATCGGTTAGCTTTTTTTCAACTGAAAGCTGAGTTTTTTCAAGCCCTTCTTTTGTGTCTTTTGTAAATGCTTCAATTTTTTCCGAAGATTTTTCCTCAAATTCTTTTAGAGATGCCGATAGTTCCTCACGGCCGGCTTTTAAGTTAGAATCAGTGGATTCCCTCATTTCAGCCAATTTTTTCTCATTTACTTCCATTATATCAGCCAGCTTTTTCTCAACCGAATCGCGATTTTTTTCAAGTTCTTCTTTCGTGTCTTTTGTGAGTGCTTCAATTTTTTCCGAAGATTTTTCCTCAAAAGCCTTTAGAGATGCCGCAAGTTCTTCGCGGTTGGATTTTAAGCCTGAGTCCATAAACTCCTGAATACCCTTCATTTTATTATCGACCAACCCTGTGAAATTGGTAATTATGGTGGATAATTGCTCCGAAACGGATTTTAAGTTTGAAGACAATTCCTCCCTTGAATCCCTTGCGGATTTGTTTGTTTCGTCTCTATTTTTTCCAAACTCGTCCCGCAAAGCAGTTTCATTTTTCTCAAGGCTTTGCGTATACTCCGCAAGCCGGAGCGATATATCTGCCAATAAACTTTGTTTATTCTTTGAAAAAAGCAAGATAATCGCGATAAACTGTATAATCGCACTTGCTATAATTGCAAGCCCAATGACAAGTACCATATCTGTATCCATAGCATTCTCCTATATTTTACGTTATTGTAAATATAGATTTTTTTTGAACAATGGTGTTTAAAAAAATGTTTCACGTGAAACATGATTCTAATCAGGAAGTTTTTACTTGAAAGTTACGCAATCGAGGTGCCTGCTCCGTTTTTGGCCTTCTGAATATAGCGTGCAATCTTCGGCGAATTTAGAGTTGTATTTTTTGATAATGGAATCGGCTTTGAATTCCGTTTCTTTGCGAGTCGCCTCGTCAAGGTTTTCATATTCTTCGGTAATATCCGGTTCGCCCAAAAACCGAGGTTCGCTCGTTTTAGGTAAATCCGCACATGACATAATCCCAAAGACCATTATTGCCACGGCGATATATAGTTTTTTAATCCCCATATATATAAATATAATTAAAAATTCAAGAATATGAACAAAAAAACGTTGTAACATTAAATAAATCAGTATTTTATAATTGTTTCACGTGAAACAATACCCATTAGCCGTTAAAAGCAAATTGTATTTACTATATTCATATATACCAATAAGGAGAAATACATTGCTGAAATATATATGCGCATTGCTTGTCACTGTCGGGGGATGTATTATGCTCTACAGCATAATAACATTTTTTAAATCCCTTGTCAGCTTCAAAGTGCAAGCAAACGAGCAAAAAATATTTGCAGACTGGATTTACACGGTATGTATGCTTCTCATGTTATTTTTTTTTGTATGCTACATGGCAGTTGATATCATTTTCCTTATTGTAGACACAGTTTCAATGACGAATCTACTCATAGCCTTTGTTTTCGTTTTCGGTGCGATTTTTGTTTACACTATGATTGCAATGCTCAAACGTATGTCATCCACCATTTCCCAAAAAACCAGTGAGATTATTAAAACCCTCGTAAATGCTATAGAGGCAAAGGACCAATATACACAGGGTCATTCGGTTCATGCTGAAATAGTTGAAGTTTTTTGTAAAATCCCTAAAAAGGAATTTGAAAAATGCGCTTTTCAATTCTCCATTTAATCTTTATTTGCGTGGCTACGGCAATATTTGTGACTTTTGTGTTTATTAAGTGGCAGGGAAAAAATGAGCATATCAAGGTTTTGAATAAGGAAATTTTGGCTGAACACGCAAAAATTGCCGAAATTGAAAAACAGGGAAAGGGTGTTTTGACTTATGTTCGCATTAGCAGGGGATTGGATATTTTGTCTAAGAAAAAATTGCCGGAAGAGCATAAGGATATTTTGGCGGAAAAATTATTTGCCATTTCAACAGACTACAAAATAGACCCGCTTTTGATTTTAGCCGTAATAAAACACGAAAGCAAAGGAAACCCCTATGCGAGAGGCGTTTATTTATCTGGCGGAGAATCGGGGGCGCTGGGGCTTATGCAAGTAAAATATGAATCTGCTTTGGAAGTTGCCCGCTCCGTTGGAATTAAAATAAATTCACCGAGGGATTTATTTGACCCAGAAAAAAACCTGATGGTTGGCACAGCCTATCTGCTTCGCTTAATTGCCAAATACAAAAATTTGCAATATGCCCTGATAGCCTATAATGTTGGCATTGGAACCCTAGACGGAAAATTGAAAAGCGGCGCGCCTTTGCCCAAGAAATATTATAACATTATTATGAAAGAGTATAGGGATTTAGTGAGGGAGATATTTTGAATTGAAAATTGAAAATTGGAAACAGCGCCAAAAACTTCACTGCAAAGTGCGGGAATTTTTTTTGAATCGCGGTTTGTTAGAAGTGGACGTGCCAATGCTTTCTACAACTTGCGGCACAGACCCGCAACTTGATTATTTTGAAACCCTGCCACCCGCGCATTATTTGGCAACAAGCCCAGAATTTTTTATGAAACGGCTTTTGGCAGATGGCTTTGGCGATATATTTTCATTAACACACGCTTTTAGGAAAGGAGAAACCGGCAAATGGCATAACTGCGAATTCAACATAGCGGAATGGTACAGAATTGGATTTTCCGCAGAAGAACTGCAACAAGAGATTTTGGACCTAGTTAATTGCATAACAGGCTTAAATTTTCCCTTAAAAAGAACCACTTGGCAAGCAGTCTTTGAATGTGTTGATATGGAAAAATTAAAAGCCGAACACAAAGATTGGACACAGGAAGAAATAGAAGATTACGCAATGACTGCGATAATTGAACCGAATTTGGGAAAAAATTGCGCCGAATTCATTGTGGATTACCCACCAGCAAGAGCAGCCCTTGCAAAAATTCGCAAAGAAGTTGCTTGCCGTTTTGAGTTATACGTAAACGGAATAGAGCTTTGCAACGGTTATGAAGAATTGACCGATGCAAAAGAGCAGAGAAAGCGTTTTTTGGAAGACACGGAAAAAAGAAAAAAAATTGGAAAACCCATTCCAAAAATAGACGAAATTTTTTTAACCGCTTTGGAAAAAGGAATGCCAGAATGTTCCGGTGTTGCCCTAGGCTTGGACAGGCTTTATATGCTTGCCCTGGGCAAAGATGATATTGGAGACGTGCTGTTGTTCAGAGGGTGATTGTAAGTATTTTCCAAAAAATTGTACTCTTTTCAAAAAAATTTATTATATTTACATATACTATGATTTTTATATTTAAACCTTACCCCTCAGGGTGTTCGTGGTGACGTTGCAGTTAGCAATGTCATTTAATAATCATATAATAGAATATAAAAATTTACAAAAATTATTGTCTGAATCCTTATTATGCAATTCGGTATGCAATCTTGTTAATCCTCTAATCGGGGGAATCGGGGTTCAGACGTTCAAAACTTTTCACCCATCAACACGGAGGTAACATTATGAAAGTACAATTCTCTAAAATCACATTGTTGGCAGGCTTAGCGCTTGCCGTGGCATTAACCTTTTCCTGCTCCGGCGATGGCGGCGATGATAGCCCAAGCAGCAACTCCGGCAGCAACCCCGATGTATCGTCTTCTAGCGGCGGTGATGGCGGCGGCTCGTCTTCTTCTAGGAGCGGAATATCCTCCAGTAGCAACCAGAGCGGCGGCGGTGGCTCATCTTCGTCTGCGCCTACCGTCAACGGCGGCGAGGACTTTGACAAATGGATGAACGTGAACCTGACCTACGAAGTGGAAGGCAGCAAGTGCTATAACAATAATGCAACAAACTGTACGAAATACGGCAGGCTTTATAATTGGGCGGCTGCGATGGCGCTGCCTCAAAAATGCAACTCCGTTTTTTCCGCGAGTGATGCGGATTGCAAAATAAATACCCCGCACCATAGAGGACTTTGCCCTGTTGGGCAGCATATCCCTACCAAAGCTGAGTGGGATGCATTGATAGCCGCAGCAGGCGGTGTATCTGCGGCAGGAATAAAGTTAAGGTCTGATTTCTGGACTGGTAACGCTAGCGATGGGTGCAACGGCACGAACGATTACGGATTTGCAGCTCTGCCGGGCGGCTATGGCCTTGCCGATGGCACTTTCAAGGACCTTTCGCTGTATTGCAATATCGAAAATGGCAGTGCCAGATGGTGGAGTGCCTCGGAGGGTGGCAATGCCAGCTACGCCTATGACAGGCTCATAAATAGATCAAATGTCATTTCCTCTACCGAAACCAATAAAGGCGACTTCTTAAGCGTTCGCTGCTTGCAGGACTATCTCCCCAGCGGCAATACCAATAACTCGTCATCCAGTGGTGGTTCGTCAAGTTCAGCGGGTGCAACGCAGAGCGGCGTAGGTTCTTGCACTTTAACATCTGGTATTTGCGCTGAAAATATACAACTAGCCGATTGCACTAGAGGGACTTTTAGCGCTGGCGGCACCTGCACATTATATACTCGTTGCTTGTCAATGGAAAACAATCCCGTTGCCTGCACTGACAAAGCAAGTTGCCCAGCTAATGAAGATGGATATAAAACGTTTGCCAATGAAACTTTTTGCGGCGGCGCAAAAGGCTCCTGCAACCTCCCGCTTTCTGATGATTATGCATTTTGCCTAGACGTAAATAGAAATATATGCGAACAGATATATGCCGAATATTATGAAGGAGCAACCTTCCAAGCTGGCGAATGCAGCACAGCCATAGAGCAAAATCCGTGTTGTTTTTCAGAAAGCGATGGAGTTGAATTTTTTACGACTTTCTTCAGCAAAGACGATTGTTATTCAAAAGGCGGAAACCCTGCAAACCTCGATTTTTGCGTGGATTATCCTTTCGATTGAAAGAATTTATAGGAGAAACAAACAATGAGAAAACAACTCGCAAAGTTCGCGCTAGTGGCAGCCTTCGGGCTTGCCTTTGCATTCACCTTTGGCTGCTCCGATGACAAGGATGGGGACAACCCAAGCAGCGACTCCGGCAGCAACCCATCGTCTTCTTCTGGTGGCGGTATTTTCAACGATGACCGCGATGATGGCAAACCTTATAAATGGGTTAAGATAGGTGAGCAAATTTGGATGGCAGAGAATATGAATTACGATATCCCCGACGATGCTACCGATGTATGCTACGATAATTACCCCGCCAACTGCACGACTTACGGCAGGCTTTACAATTGGCATGCGGCTCAGGATGTTTGTCCTGAGGGTTGGCGTTTGCCAACCGATGCGGACTGGGACAATCTGATGATTTATGTATATAACGAAAATTTGCTCCCTAGCTGCCAGGCAGAAGGCAAGCGCATTGCGGCAAGGTATTACGCAGCGGCAGATGCTACTTGCCCATTGCCAGGGAAGTATCTGAAGGCAAAAAGCGGCTGGAACCCTAAAACCGAAGGAGGCTCTGGAAATGGCACGGACAAGTACGGTTTTGCGGCTCTGCCGGGCGGTTACCGCCAATCCTCCAGTTTAGGTGGCGATTTCGACAATATCGGCAACTACGGCACTTGGTGGAGTTCAGATGGAAATGATCTCTTGGAGTACAACCATGCCGGCTACCTGTTCATAGACTATAACCAAGATTATGTCTTTCGAGGCTCGGAAGAGACTGATGCCTTGTTTAGCGTTCGTTGCTTGAAGGATGATTAGAAGCGTTGTGTTAATTGTCGGAACCCCGATTCTCCCGATTAAGGGATTTTCCCGATAATTCAACACGAATCGGGGTTCAGACAATATGCTATTTTTTTATGCAGCGAACTGAGAAACCTTTTGTTTTTTTCTCAACTTCTCTATAATGCAATTTATTTTCACCATCTTTAATATTGCAATAATATGCCAAGTTGCCCACATCTGTGGAAGACCACCAAAACCCATCTATGTCCAGCGGATACCATCTATCGTATTCATCTTCATATCTATATCCACCATAAGTTGCATTCCACCAATCTTTGGTAAGAACGTTATTCTTATAGCTTAATAAAAAGTCTGATAATTTTTCATAGTCATCTCTGCTTGGCAATGTCCAACCACTAGGGCAAACATGAGTTGCCGCCTCCCAGTCGTATAATTTTCCGTAAGTTTTGCAATGCGATTCATTATTGCCATAGCACCACCAATTTCCCGAATTTGGTATTGCATTTAAATTTTGAGCAAACCAAATTTGTGAATTCATTTTTATTGTTTTGTAAGATTGCCCTGATATAATAATAGGCTCCTGAAACGCAATTTCCCACGAAAATGAAGATGAGGATGGAGATAAAGAATCGGATGAAGGATAAGATGAATCAGAACTCTTTTCTGGCTCAATTCTCTCAAGATAGCAAGCAAAAATAAGAACCGTGGATAAAAGCGAGAACGCGTTTGCTATTTTCATAAATAAACTATTCCCCTGACTTTGAAAGCCAGAGGAATTGCAATTTAATGAGTTTGGAATTTATTCAGTAACAGCTTCTGTCACAGCATCTACTGCATTTCCTGCGGCCGTTGCGGCCACCGAAGTAGCAGCAGCTTCTGCTGCGTCCGCTGCTTCTTTTGCCAGTGACTTGGCTCTTTCTTCTGCCGCTGCCAAAGCCGCCTCTGCCTTGCTGGCTTCCTCATTAGCTTTTTTCGCCAACATACCCGGTGCTTTTGCCGCAAGAGCCTTTTTCGCTTCGGCCTCGGCTCTTGCCTTCGCTATATCTAACACCGCATCTGCTGCAGCCTTCGACAATATTTCTGCTCTCTCCGATGGAGTTGAAGCGGCTTCAAGTGCAGCAGCTAGCGCCTGTTGGGGATTCTGTGAGGGACCAGTTTCTGCAGCCGGTTTGCTTGCACAAGATGTGATTGCCATTGCGGTTAAGGCAATAGCAGCGAGTGTTAACTTAGACTTTTTCATCTGTTTTCTCCTATAAATGGGAATTTGACATGTTCGCTATAATATAGAATTTTTTTGGCAAACGGTCAACCTTTTTTTTAAAATATTATGAAATTCCTCAAATTCCCGCGCAATTTTGCCCGTAAAGGCGGATTTTCTTATAAATTAATCTCCGAAAATGGCTGTTTTGGGAGAAATCTGCCCTATAAGGCTCTGAACCGGCCGCCTACCGTGGCGAATAAACCCCAAAAATGAGGTTCATTCCCACAATTTTCTATATTCCCTCTATGAACGAAGATAGCCTTCCTTTGGAGGCACTGGAATTTTTGCGAAAAACAGAAATAAACCCCATTGCAGAAGAATGTTTGCCCTTGCTAAAAGACCCTCTAAAATTATCCACCAAACTTTCCAAAAAATATAACCAGCAAGAGCGGCACGCTTTGATTCACTATCTTGAAATTTTGCCAAAGATAAGGAAAAAATTTTGTTTGCAAAATGTGGATTTGATTTGCGACAGGCTGGCTTTTGAACAGGCAACCGCAAGGGATATTTCTGAATATAAAGCGAAATTGTGGCAAAGCGGAGCTAAAATTGCCGATTTGTGCTGCGGCATGGGTGGGGATAGTTTTTGGCTACCGAGCGGCATTGTTGCAAGCGGAGCGGATATTGCACCGGAAAGGGTTTTGATGTTCAACGAGAATATGCAGCGTTTGAAACAGCCTCACAAGGCAATTTTGCAAAATGCCTTGGAAGTTAAAGGCGGGGATTTTTTTTGCATAGACCCCGCAAGGCGAGAGGGGTTGAATCCGAGCTTTGAAAGCGTCCTTGAACTCTCAAAAAAATTTTGCGGCGGAATGGTGAAATTGCCACCTGCATATCCAGAAGATGAACTCCCAAAGGAAACTGATATTCTTTACTTGGGAGATGCAAAGGATTGCAGGGAATGTCTTATGTTGACTGGTGTGTTTGGGAAAGGAATTATTCGGGCGGTTGCTATTTGCGAGGGAGAATGGCAATGTGAAAAAGATGAATTGCAAAATACAAGTTTGGATATTAAAAAATTGGGTAACTTTATTTTGGAACCTGTTCCGGTTTTAGTTCGCAGCCATCTGTTTTTGAGTGAGGCAAAGAAATGCGGTTTTTGGCAAATAGATTCCACTCTTGCTTATTTGTCTTGCGAAGAATTGCCACCTGAGCATAAAGGATTTGTAGCGTACAAAGTTATAGAGCAAAGCAGTCTTTCCACAAATAATGTGAAAACTATGCTGAAAAAACACAACATTGGGAAAATCACGTTGAAGAAACGCGGTGTTGAAGTTGTTCCAGAGGCAGAGATTCACCGCCTTTCGCCGAAAGGCGAAAAAGAAGGGGTTTTATTTTACACAAGGGTTTTGGGAGAGAAAACGGCTATTTTGGCGGATATCTCAAATTGCCATTCGCACTTCGTCATCTAATATTCCGCTTTATGCTATAGAAATTTTGTCTGAACCTCGATTTTCCCGATTTTAGGATTTTCAGGATTGCTGGATAGATATGTTTTAAATTTTCTATATTTTCCTTTTCTACATTCGCTCTGCAACGGAGCGGTTTTTTTATATCACATAAATTTTTTCCACGAGGATTACTATGCCCAAAAAACTGTTGAAGTTTGCTCCGCTTACTTTGGATTCCACTTTCAAAAAAGCATTTGCTAACGAGCGAAGCACGGAACTGCTTTTGTTCCTGCTCAACACTTTTCTTGCCGAGAAACTGAAAAGCCCTATCAAAGAGGTTATCAACATTAACCACGAATTGTTTGGAAAAACGAGGTTCAATAGAGATGCCGTTTTTGATGTTTATTGCAAGGATGCCGCAGGCACAAGGTTCGTTGTGGAAGTTCAGGTTAGGGAGCAAAAACATTTCATAAAGCGGACTTTCTTTTACCTTTGCATAATTGTATGCGGTCTTGCGGTGAAGGGGAAAGAGTATGATTTCAATATTCCCAAGCTCTATTCTATCAGCTTCTTGGAGTCTGAGCTTGACTTTGGGGAGGGCTGCACGGAGGTAATCCAATATTTGTCCCTGAGGAACGACAAGCACCCTGAAATCAGCTACGATATTCTGCAAATGATATATGTCATTTTGCCTAGATTTAAGAAGAAAGAGAGCGAATGTGAAACGATTATGGATAAGATTCTTTTTTCTCTCAAAAACGGACACAAGCTCAAAGGGGTTCCAAAGAGCTTCAAGGAGAAGGAGCTTTTGCAGATTTTCGAGGTGGCGAGAATTTCTAACTTTACGGAGAGAGAACTCAAGCAGTATGAGGCAGCTATGATGAACAGACACGACCAGAGAGCGATCCTTGCTTATGCAGAGGAGAAAGGTGTTATGAAAACCGCTAAGTCTATGCTTAAAGATGGGCTTGAGCTTGAACGTGTGGCTCGTATTACTAAACTTCCTAAAGAACAGATTATTGCATTTAGCAAAGCCTAAGGAGGAATGATTATTATGCCTAAAACGACCAAAGATTCTGGCTTTACGGATAGTGAAATTAAGGCATTTATAAGAATACAAAAAATGAAGCGTAAGTATGATTTCAAAGCACAAAAGGCTTATGCTGAGGAAAAGAGTTTTGCTATTGGTTTCGAAAGAGGACTGAATAAAGTTGCCCGCAATATGCTTACGAAGGGATATTCCGTTGCTGAAGTAATTAGAGTAACAAACCTTTCGCGTGGGCAGGTTAGAGCGTTGAACAAAGCCTAGCCGTTTTTCTCCCATCTACTCTGATTTAACCCCAGCGACTTGCGAATAAAAAAACAAGTCACTCAGTTCCGCGCCACCGTTGGCGCAAATTCTTTTTGTCTGAACCCCGATTACCAGAATATTAAAAAACATCCATATATAAAATCTTTACCAAATGTCTGTTATCCTTATATGCACTCCTAAGCCTAAAGCCAAAAATGTACCACCAATAGCATAAAAAATATTTCTTTCGTTATGTTTATATGTTACACTGCTCCATGTATCTCTATAATAACTTTGCGATTGCCCACTCATGTTGTATTCATCATAAGCTGCCCACATTTCTTTGTGTTTTGCATATCCGGCGTAAATAATCGCTGCACCCAGCACATCTAATACCAAAGCACCCCAAAAATTGGTTTTAATAGGCTTTCCTATATCCGGTGTTGGAATATAAGGTTCTACAACTGGCTTTGGCACATTGAAATCGCTTCTGTATATGTATACGTAGCTGGTTTTATCATTGTACTTTAATTTCACATCAAGGGCTTCTCTGCCATCGCCAATCTCCACTTTGGCACACAACGGAACGGCGCCGCTGAAAGGCGTTTCGCCTGCCTGCTTGCCGTTCATAAAAACAAGCTCGCTCACCGGCTCGCCGTTTCGCTCTGCGCTCAAAATCAAACCGCCTTTCTTCAGCGTTATATTGCCTGTCATATCAAAAACCTCGCGACTATCCTTGTTTATGCCTACTTCAAACCCTATATTCTCGTAGCATTCGTGACCAAGTCTAACAGTGTATTTATTCGGGGAAAGCCTGATTTCACCCAAAGAATAAGAGCTGTCGTTTATTGATAAACTCCACTGTATGTCTTTGCCTATCTCGTCCAAATAAGCGGGCTTTATCTCCAAAATACCGAAATTGGGCTTCAGTCTTATCGCTATGCCCTGATTGTTCTGGTTTATGGAAACAGTCGTGTCTGCTATCTCATATTGCTCCAAATTCGCTATTATGCGAACACTGCCTTCGTGAAGCTCTAACTTGCACGGAGTTTTAGGGCATTTGGCGGATGGCATTCCGTCAAAACTCAAAACTGCACCGGGGGGTTCGGTGCTTAAATTAACTAAATAAAGCCGCTCATCCAATTCATAATCAACTGCTTTTTCCAAACCGCTGATGCCGCCGGGGATATATGGAGAAGAGACTTTTCTGCTTGCACCAGGTATCTTGCCAAACACCTCAGGGGCTTTCTTCTTCACAATGGCAAGCAAACCTCTAACATTATCCGCCTCATCATTGAACATATCCACCAAACCTTCAGTGCGTACGTTGTACAACTCAACTTTAAGCCTAATTTTGTTGCCTAACTTGCGCACGCTTGCTTGCGCTACATAGTCAACCTGCGCTTGTTTGCCCAAATCCACAATGCAAGAGCTTTCCTTGCATTTTTTGATGTAATTTTCCGCGCCGCCAAGCCGCTTAACAACAACATCTTGCTTCAACAGAGTAAA
>Ga0268262_10003988_pt1 | contig 15521 bp, 12 predicted proteins | sample TergutNc150P3_FD_190354 | JGI IMG/M metagenome (GOLD analysis project Ga0268262, IMG submission 190354) | Nasutitermes corniger P3 segment gut microbial community from laboratory colony in Florida, USA - Nc150 P3 (SPAdes) (version 2) | ecosystem: Host-associated > Arthropoda: Insects >... | reverse complement strand
AACGCGGTGCGCAGGGTAATAAACAAAAAACAGGATACACGCGAAACCTTGCTTGATTATTCGATCACCATCGACGATGAGTTGATCAAAAAACGCAAAGAATTTGGCCTGGAATAGGGGAAAGAATGAGCCTTGCAAGATATTTGGATAAAGTAAAAGAAAACAACAGAAGCCTTGCGCGTCAAATTTACAAGTCCCGTACATGCTATCTTTTTTTGGCGCCTTACGCGATTGTATTCATTCTCTTTTTTGTTACGCCGCTGGTAGTTTCCGTTTTCTACAGCTTTACCTATTTCAATATTCTTGAGAAGCCAAAATTTATAGGCCTGCGCAACTACATCAACCTTCTGCTAGGCGACGATGTGTTTTTAATCGCGATGAAGAACACGTTTATTATGGCGGCAATTACAGGGCCAATCGGCTATATAGCGGCATTTCTGTTTGCGTGGTTTATCAATGAACTGCCCCGCTATATCCGCGCTTTTGTTACCCTGGTCTTTTACGCGCCTTCAATTACAGGCGGCGCGTTTATGATCTGGTCTCTGATTTTTTCCGGCGACGCTTACGGCTATATAAACGGTTTTTTAATAAACCTTGGAATATTGAACCAGCCGCTTCTTTGGCTGACGGATCCAAGATATATGATGCCGGTAATGCTTATCGTTATTCTGTGGATGAGCCTGGGCGCGGGCTTTCTCGCTTTTATCGCCGGGCTTTCTACCATTGACCCAACCCTTTATGAAGCGGGGATTGTAGACGGGATCACCAACCGCTGGCAGGAGCTTTGGTATATTACGCTTCCCAATATGAAGGGTATGCTGATGTTCGGGGCGGTTATGGCGATTACCCAATCGTTCGGCGTAGCGGATGTTACTATCGCGCTTGCGGGGTTCCCAAGCACGGATTACGCGGTACATACGGTTGTTAATCACCTGATTGATTACGGCTCGATCCGTTTTGAGATGGGTTACGCTTCGGCGATCGCGACGATACTGTTTTTTACCATGATCATCTGCAATACTGTTATTCAAAAATTTCTTAAGCGTGTGGGAACTTAAGAGGATAAATATGAAGAAGCAAAAGAAACTGAAAGGCGGAAGAAGGCTTAACCGTTCTTACGGCGGCGACGCGTTTATTTATTTCATACTTGCTGTTTTTGGGTTATTTTTTGTTTTCCCGCTTGTTTTTACCATTAACCACGCGTTCAAACCGTTAAACGAAATCTTTTTGTTTCCGCCCAATATTTTTGTGCGACGTCCCACAATCAACAATTTCCAGGATCTTTTTGTTATAATGAGCAAATCCTGGGTAACATTTTCGCGCTATATTTTTAATACGGTATTCGTTACCGCGCTTGGGACAGCCGGGCTTATAATAATAGCTTCAATGGGGGCGTTTGTTATTTCCAAGTACAGGTTTCCCGGCGCAAAGATTTTCTTTTCAGGCGTTATCATAACCCTTATGTTCTCCGGCTATGTGACGGCAATTCCCAATTACCTTGTAATGGCAAAACTTGGCTGGGTAGATACTTACCTCGCGGTTATTGTCCCCGCTTTCGCGATGCCGATGGGTTTCTTTCTTCTGAAACAATTTATAGACACAATTCCGGATACGCTTCTTGAAGCGGCGACAGTTGACGGCGCGAAAGAATGGGGCGTTTTTGTATGGATCATCCTGCCGATGATAAAACCCGCGTGGCTTACCGTAATGATTTTCTCCGTGCAAAGCCTTTGGAACGCGCGCGCCTCCAACTTTATTTATTCAGAGGAGTTAAAAACGCTGCCCTACGCGCTTTCGCAGATTATTACTGTCGGCGTTGCCCGCGCAGGCGTAGGAGCTGCGGTTGGGCTTTTTATCATGATCGTTCCGCTTGTAATGTTTATATTAGCCCAAAGCAACGTATTGCAGACAATGGCCAATTCGGGGATAAAAGAATGAGAAAAACCTGTTTTGTCGGACTTGTATTTTTGTGTTTTATCGCCGTTCCCGTTTTTTCCGAACCTACAAACTACACCTACAATTATGATTATTGGGACGAGTATGTCGCTTCCCCTGACGCCTATCGTGTCAGCAATTATATTCTTGGCACGTCTCTGGGCATAGATAATTTCCGCGATCCCCAGGGGCTTTTTATAAGGGAAAACCGTATATACATCTGCGATTCCGGCAATGACCGGATATTGCTGGTTGAAGTAGACGGGAACGGAAACCATATTCTGGTTAAAACAGTTACTTCGGTTTTTATTAACGGCGTTGAATCTCATTTTAAATCTCCCTCGGATATTTTTGAGAGCAGGGACGGTTTTCTTTATGTCGCCGACACCAGCAATAACAGGATACTGAAACTTGATACTGACTGGAATTATATATTTTCCATAACAAGGCCCGATGATGAAAGCCTTGACGATTTTGTTGAATTCCAGCCCCTTAAGCTAATCGTGGATTTCGCGAACCGCATTTTCGTACAGGTCAGGTATGTCAACAAAGGGCTGATGGAATTTGACAGCCGGGGCAATTTTAACGGCTATATAGGCGCGAATAAAGTAGCTTTCGATTTTATTGATTATGTATGGAAGCTGATATCCACACAGGCGCAAAAGGATCGCATGATGCTTTTTGTCCCGACCGAGTACAACAATCTGGCAATTGACAACGACGGCTTTATCTATGTTACAAATTCAACCGCCGATGTAGACCCTGTACGCCGGCTTAACGCGATGGGCCAGGATATTTTAATACGCAATGGTTATTACGATCCCATAGGCGATGTGGATTTTGGCACTGCCGGCGGAATCACGGGGCCTTCGAGGTTTATTGATGTTGTCGCGTTCGACAACGATTCCTATGCATGTTTTGACAGAACGCGGGGCCGCATCTTTATGTATGATTTTCAGGGCAACCTTCTTTATGCCTTTGGCGGCCTTGGCAACAGGGAAGGCTGCTTTACAATGCCTGTCGCGCTGGACAGGATGGGTACTTCATTATACGCCCTGGATTCCAGAACAGCGGCTCTTACCTTCTTTGAGTTGACTGCCTACGGCGCAAAAATAAATAAAGCCCTGGATGAGTATAAAGCCGGGCGTTATGAATCATCCGCAAGGGAGTGGGAAGATGTGTTAAAGATGAACGGGAATTACGATCTTGCGTATATCGGTATAGGAAGGGCGGCGCTTCGCCAGGGCGATTACAAAAAAGCGATGAAATACTTCAAGTTAAAACATTACCGTATAGGTTACAGCAAGGCTTTCCAGCTATACCGCAAACAGGTAATGGAGGAAAATCTCTGGAAAATACTTCTGATTCTGGCAATTTTGATTATTGTGCCGTCAGCTGTAAAGCGTTCCGTTAAACTTGTCAGGGAGATTAAGGAAGCATGATGTATTTAGCAGATAAAGCATGGTGGCGCCATCTTGGCAGGACATTAAAATATTCATTGTATACCTGTACTCATCCTCTTGATGGTTTTTGGGATTTAACCCATGAAAAACGCGGTTCCATAGCCGCGGCAAATATTATTGTTTTCGCGGCGGTTTTAATTGAATTATTGCGGCTAACGCTGACAAGTTTCCAGTTTGTAACAATCAATATGGAATTTTTTAACGCGGCAATTGTATTATTGCGTATTTTATTGCCGGTTCTTCTCTGGACTGTGGCAAACTGGAGCCTTACAACCCTGATGGACGGAAAGGGCAGGATGGGCGATATTTATATGGCTATTGCCTATGCTCTGGTTCCGTATGTAATTATCAATACCATTATGATTATTTTAAGCCAAATACTTACCTTCGATGAAGGCGCGGTGTACTGGTTCCTTGCGGGGTTCGCGACATTGTGGACAGCCATATTGATACTTGCCGGCATGATGATGGTACATGACTACAGTTTTGGCAAAACAATTCTTTCAAGTTTCCTTACGATAATCGGAATGGGCGTAATGGTTTTTGTTTTTGTGATTTTCTTCAGTCTTGTCAGCGATTCCATAGCGTACTTTATATCGCTGTACAAAGAAATTCTATTCAGGGTTATATAAGAGGAATAATGAAAAAAATTATTTGGCTGACAGTATCCTGTTTTTTATTATTCACAATTTCCTGCGATTTACAGCGCGGGCGCGGCAGAAATGTTCTGGTATATTCAAATGATCTTGGTACGGAAGGCGCAAATACGGATGATATTGTTGTTGAAAATGAATATCTGGAACTGCGCTTTTTGCCGCGCACTACGGAAATAGTTTTAAAGAATAAAGCCAATGGTGTTGAATGGCGTTCCAACCCTCCGGGGAATGACAGCCTGGCGGATACTGTTACCAGGTATCTGCAAAAATCCGTGTTCGCGCTTGAATATTCCGATGTTACAGGGGTAGGCCAGACTCTGTATTCGAGCGAACACAGCGTCGATCTTGGCGCTTACAGCTACGAAATTGTTAACGGAGGCCTGGAAGTAAATTATTCTGTCGGCAATATTGAGCGTATCTATATTATTCCGCCCGCGGTTCCCGAAGAAAGAATGAATGAATTTACTGATAATATGAACGCAAGCGACAGAAAGCTGGTCCGGGAAGGCTACAGGCTATACGACATAAATAATCTGCGGAGGGATGACGACAAGACTCAGCTTTTGGCGACATACCCCGATCTTGCCCGTAAAAATATATATGTCCTGCGCTCTACCGCCCTTCCGTATCAAAAAGCCGAGTATGAAGAGATATTTTCAGCAGCCGGATACAACTACGATGATTATCTTGAAGACATTGAGCTTTACCCTGTGACCAGGGGAAAAGAAAGGCCGGCGTTTAATGTTACTCTTCGCTATACCCTGGAAGGAAAAACGCTCGTATTGGATGTGCCTTTTGATAAAATCGCGTACCGCGCGGCATACCCGGTTGTCAGGCTCCAGCTTCTGCCATATTTTGGAGCGGGAGGCTTTGACGACGACGGGTACGTTCTGGTTCCTGACGGAAGCGGGGCGTTGATATATTTTAATAACGGAAGGCAAAATCAGCTTGGCTACATCAATACTGTATACGGGTGGGACGAAGGGCAAAAACGCGAAGCTGTAATAAACGACAACAAGGCTCCTTTCCCCGTATATGGCATAAGCAAAAACGGGAACGCCCTTGCCTGTGTAATTGAAAACGGCGCTTCCTATGCCAGCGTATTGGCCAATGTTTCAGGGCGCAACAGTTCCTGGACAAATGTGTCAGCGCGTTTCGAAATGGTGCATAGCGCGTTAATGAATATTTCCGGGCGTACAGAGCGAATGGTATACCAGTATGAAAGAACGCTTCCGGAAGATGAAAAAATCACACTGCGCTTCATTGTCTGCGACCAGGATGGTTATGTGGGTATGGCCAGGGAATACCGTTCATGGCTGTTAAGTAAATTTCCATCGTTAAAACGCGGTAATAAAAATGGCGTGCCTATTGCTGTTGAGATTCCCGGAGCTGTAAACAAAACACAGCATCGTTTGGGCATACCGTTTGATCTTCCCCTGAAACTTACCTCTTACAATGAAGCCGCTAATATGATTAAGGACTTTAATGAATTTGGGTGGAAGGATGTGCGAATTAAATTAAATGGCTGGTTTAACCGCAGCGTCGATCATACAATACCCTCAAATATTAAGTTAATCAGCGAGCTTGGCAGTAAAAAGGATTTCCGTAATTTATTGGCGGCGGCGCGGCAAAACGGGTATGTTGTTTATCCCGAAGTTGATTTCTTTTTCATGAGGGATAAAAAAATTTTTGACGGGTTCAACCTGTATAGCGATGTGTCACGTTATGTAAGCCGTGAGCGCATTCAGAGATACCCCTACAGTTTTGTCTGGTTTGGCGAACGCAAACAATGGGGCAAATTAAATTATGTTGTCCGGCCTGAAAAAATGATGTCAATGATAGATAACTATGCTGATAAAATGCATAGCTTTGATGTGCAAAATATCGCGTTCAGGAACATCGGCTCCAGGCTTACAGGTAATTACAATGAAAAACAGCACGTAAGCCGTGAAGAGGCGGTAAAAATGAGGCAGGAAAAACTTGCCGAACTTGGCAAAGCCGGAACCGGCATTATGCTTCTTGCCGGCCATGCCTACGCCATGCCCTGGGCGGATTTTATTGTAGACATGATGCTGGACGATCAGGGATACGGGATTACCGATGTTTCTGTACCTTTTTATCCAATTGTTCTGCATGGCCTTGTACCATATACCGGAAACGCAATTAACCTTGCCGAAGATTATACGAAAAATTTATTGAAGACAATTGAAAGCGGAGCGGGGCTGTACTTTAGTTTTATGACCGAAGAAACCTCTGTTCTGCAAGAAACAAAATTCAGGCAGTTTTACGCGAATGAATACGATAAATGGGTTGGCGACGCCGATGGCTTATACAGGCAATTTACCGCCAATTTCGGGCATCTTTATAATCAGGCGATTGTGGATCACAAAATTTTATCGCACGGGGTAACCTTAACCGAATATGAAGACGGAACAAGGGTTATTGTAAACGCAAGCGACTTTGCCGTGAATTACAATAACAGAAATGTTAACGCGGACAGTTTTATTGTACTGAGACGGGGGGAATAATGAATACTATATTCAATTTCATGGAAAAACACCTCGGTAATTATTTCGTAAAGAAAGATGACAAGCTTTGCCTGACGCTTGAGGGAAAAAACGCCAGGGCAGGTTATTTGTTTATCCTTCCTTTTTTTATTGGCTTTATTTCATTCATGTTTTTCCCTATTTTTGAATCGTTTCGTATGGCGTTCAACAGGGTAACAATTGATGTTATGCACTATGGATTCAAGATGGAATTTGTCAGGTTCGCGAATATTAAGCATACGCTTCTGATAGATGCGGAGTTTAACCGGCTTCTTGTCGAAGAGCTTGTGCGTATGGTGCTGATAGTTCCGGCGATAATTATCTTCAGTATGTTTGTAGCGTTGCTGCTGAATCAGGAATTCAGGGCAAGGGGCTTTGTAAGGGCTATTTTCTTTCTTCCGGTGATACTGGCTTCCGGCGTAATGATCGGGCTTGAGACCGATAATGCCCTGCTGAAAAGTATTGCTGAAACCATAAAAGAAAGCAACATGATGAAGTCGTCGATAACAGGCGTTCTGGAACGGATACTTGCCTCCGAGGGGTTCGGCGGCAAGTTTATGGACTATATTTTTCAGGTAGTAAACCAGATATACAGTATCGCGATGGCTTCCGGTATTCAGATAATCATCTTCCTTTCGGCGTTGCAGACGATTCCGGCCAGTATGTTCGAAGCCGCGAAGATTGAGGGCGCGTCAAGCTGGGAATGTTTCTGGAAGATAACATTCCCCATGGTAAGTTCTTTGGTACTGGTCAATGTTATTTATAGTGTGGTAGACTATTTCCTGAGGACGGATAACGAGGTAATGGAAAAAATATTCGACGCGCTGATAAAAAGCCTTGATTTTGGCTTTTCAGCGGCTATGGCGTGGATATATTTCCTGGTTGTTATAATTGTAATAGGGATAACGTTGGCGATATTCTCAAAGAAGGTATACTATTATGAATAGGGTATCTGTATACCAGCTTAAAAATAACACTGTGGAAATATCTTACAAAATATTCCGCGCTATTCTTCTTTTTGGCCTTTGTTTTCTTATCCTGCAGCCCTTGATGGACAAGGTTTCTGTCAGCTTTATGGAGCAGCAGGACCTGTACGACGCGACAGTAATCAGTATTCCGCGCCATTTTTCAACGTCCAATTATCAAATAGCGATGGAAATAATGAAATACTGGCCTACGTTCATTCAAACGGTGATTATTATTATTGCCAGCGCGTTGCTGCAAATTGCTTCCTGTACCCTGGCCGCTTACGGGTTTGCCCGCTACAGGTTTCCGGGAAGGAATATACTGTTCATGTGTGTCTTTTTGATAATAGTTGTTCCGCCCCAGACCATCATGTCTTCGCTCTTTCTTAACTTTCAATTCTTTGATATATTTGGCATAATAAAATTGATTACCGGAAGGAATATCAGCCTGTTGAATACCCTGCCCGGATATTTGCTGCTTTCAGCGACAGCCATGGGCCTTAAAAGCGGGCTATACATTTTTTTGCTCAGGCAGTATTTCCGGGGTGTTCCCAAGGAACTTGAAGAAGCGGCGTATGTTGACGGATGTGGCAGATTGTACACCTTTGTCCGTATAATGCTTCCCGACGCGGCTCCGATGCTGACTTCCTGTTTTCTGTTTTCCTTTGTGTGGCAGTGGACGGATACGCTTTTTACAACCTTGTTTTTGCGAAGCTATAAGATGATGCCGATTGCCTTAAGCATGTTGTCAGACGGTTTTTACCGGTACTGGGCCGCTTTAAACGGATGGAATACCGGCGGAGCGGACATTATGTCGCAGCCGCCTATAGCGTATTTGCAGGCTATTGTCGCCACCGGAATGTTGGTATGCCTTGCTCCGCTGATACTGTTGTATCTTGTGGCGCAAAGAGCTTTTGTTGAATCCCTTAGCCAGACAGGGATTAAGATGTAGGTTTCATAACGGTGTAGCCGTACGGCGAGCCGTTTGAGATATTATTTTTTACTGGAGGAATGTTATGAAGAAGAAAGGTCGGGTTGGAGTTATCCTTACGGTTTTTGTCGCGTTTTGCCTTTTAACCGTATTGGCAGGATGCGCTAAGAAGGGAGTTAACCTGAAAGGCGCTGATATAATAATCGCGGATTTTAGTAATGCCTATGATGTAGACACCTATACTCCGAGGAACGAGGACGAGGAAGTCCAGCTTGCGTGGAGAAAGAAAATCCAGACTGATAACGGATTTAAAATGAAGTCAGTGGAATTGTCCGGTTACGATGATTATTTCCAGATTGTCACCACCAACATTGTCGCGGGCAATAAAGATTACGGCCTGTACACCCTTTCCCCTGAATGGGCAATGACATTATACAAACAGGGATTGCTCTATCCTATCAGCGACAGCAGCGTAAAACTGACCAACAGAACCCCTGTCGCGGGTCAAAAAGCAGCCTATAATGCGCTAATAGAACAGTTGTTTACCTTTAACGGCAAGGCCTATGGCTTTTATCCCGGAACCGGCGGAGACGCATGGCATGGCGTGTTTATGTTCTGGAACAAAAGGCTCTTAAAGGAAGCGGGCTATGATCCTGACCTTTTATACGATTTGCAGAAAGCGGGCACATGGACCTGGGATAAATTCTATGAAATTGCCAAAGCGACAACACGCGATATAAACAACGATGGCATTACAGATATCTACGCAATGCCCTGCGATGATCCCCGCGAGGTTTTGAACGGATTTGTATACGGAAATAACGCTAATTACGTTATAATAAACAACCAGGGTAAATTCGAGAATGGGATGACAAAGCCTGAATTTATCGAAGCGGTGCAGTTTTACCAGAAGCTTTTGGAAGAAGGGCTCATGAAACCGCGTCCGACAGATGCCGCGTGGGACTGGGATTTTACCGAATTCTTTGACGGCCGCACCGCGATGATAATTTGTCCTGAGTGGAGAAAAGGCCAGATGCCGGAAATGAAGGATGATTACGGCTTTGTATTCCCGCCGAAGGGCCCCAGAGCGACTGATTACCGCATGGGCAACGATGATATGGTCTATGTCGTTCCCGCTTATTTCAAGCCTGAGGAAGTCGATATAATCCTTAAAGCCGCCGATCTCTGGTTTGTTCCGTCAAGCGATGACTGGAAGGGCGGACATTACTGGGCTTTCCGCGACCGCCGCGCTGTTGATGAATCAATGGCTATGGTAAAAGACGCCCGCTATAACGCTTTTAAAAACTTTTTGCTGGTTCCGGGCTTCCCTCATAATGATTTCTGTTTTGATATTTTCAATTTTAAAGGCACTGCAGCTCAGCTTGTTGAACAATACGCGCCCAGGGTTAATGCCGCGTTAGCCGAGATGAACCGTTAACCGTTTGTTTGTGTTTTGATTAAAATCCCTGACATGGTTGTCAGGGATTTTTTTTGCGAAGCCGAAACTGTCTAAATTTGTATTTAAAATCCCTTGATAAATTTAGGTATATGGTATAAAATATTTCTCAAGAGTTAAAAATAACCTATTTTTATTTAAAGTGGACATTTTGGTGAAAACCATTAAATCAATCTCAGGGGGAATAAGCATGAAGATTAAAATCAAACTGAGCATTATGATGATCGCCATTGTGGCGGTAGTGGCGGGCGGCCTTGCCATAATTGAGCTGGTAAGGTCAACCGACATAACCATGGAAAATGCCCGGCAAAAAACCATGTATATGGCACGGCAGAGAGCCGAATACTGGGATGGCCGTTTGAATGGCTATATAAACATACTGCAAACAATATCAAATATCATGAATTTTTATGAAGATATTCCGTTGCTGGATCGGCGCCAGCAGTTTGAAGATACGTTAAATGGTGTTTTTGAGGACACGACCGATTTTGTACGGCTTGGTACCATCTGGAAGCCGAACGCCATTGACGGCATGGACAGCCGTTACATTGGCAGGGTAGGCTCAACTCCGACTGGCCAGTTTGCTTTTAACCTGTCCAGGGAAACCGGGCAGATAGTGGAATTAACCAGCACAATCGTTGATGAGACAATGGCTATAATTAACGGACCCAACTCCCGGGTAGTCTCAATGAGCAACCCTGCCGCTTTTAAGAATCAAGGGGTAGACACCCATGCGGTAAGAATCACATGCCCCATTATCAACAAGCGTCTCAATGAAGTAGTCGGAGCCGTAGTCTGCCAGCTGGATATTGCCATGATACAACCCAGGATAGAGAAGACTATTCAGGAAAACCCTGAAGTTGCCAGTATGGCAATTTATTCCGACAACGGGTTTATTTTGGCAAATTACCTGCCCAAGATGATAGGAAAGCAAATTAACGAAGAAACACAATTTGGCCCATACTTAAGCCAGGTAACCCAGGCTATTAAAGACGCGAAGGAATTTGAGTGTTTTTCTTACGACCCCGAGTTGAAACAAAACTTTCAAATAGCCATTGCCAATATACCCATAGGTTCTTCTCCGACAACATGGTCGGTTATGATCGGTTCAACCGAATCTTACATCCTGAAAGATGTCAACGCTTTGAAATCGTTTGTCATTTTGCTGGCGTCGATAGCCCTTGTAGTCGCAGTGCTAATTATATACTTTGTCCTACACTTTATGACAAAGCCAATCGTAAAAGTAGCCGACACGCTGAAAGACATCTCCGAAGGCGAAGGCGATCTGACGAAGAGGGTTGCCATAAGTTCCAAAGACGAGATAGGCGACCTTGGCAATTACTTCAATAAAACAATTGAAAAAATCAAAAACCTCATTGTTGTCATCAAGAAAGAGGCAACAGGATTATCCACAATAGGCACCGAGCTGTCCACCAACATGACCGAGACTGCAGCGGCGATAAACGAAATCACCGCCAACATCCAGAGCATCAAGGGCCGCGTCATCAACCAGAGCGCCAGCGTCACCGAAACCAACGCCACAATGGAACAGGTTGTCGCGAACATCAACAAACTCAACGGCCACGTTGAAAACCAGAGCAGTAATATTTCCATGGCGTCATCCGCCATTGAGGAAATGGTGGCCAATATCGGCTCGGTAACCAACACGCTGGTCAACAATGCCTCCAATGTAAAGAACCTAAAAGAAGCCTCCGAAATAGGCCGCACCGGGTTGCAGGATGTGGCGACTGACATTCAGGAAATATCCCGCGAGTCCGAGGGGCTTTTGGAAATCAATTCGGTAATGGAAAACATAGCCAGCCAGACCAACCTGCTTTCTATGAACGCGGCGATTGAGGCGGCGCACGCGGGGGAAGCTGGCAAGGGCTTTGCTGTAGTCGCCGACGAGATACGCAAACTGGCGGAAAGTTCAGGCGAACAGTCCAAAACAATTGGTACGGTACTGAAAAAAATAGCGGAATCGATCAAGAAAATCACAACCGCCACCGAAAATGTGCTAACCAAATTCGAGGCGATTGACACGGGCGTAAAGACCGTTTCGGATCAGGAAGATAACATCCGCAACGCCATGGAGGAGCAGGGCGAAGGAAGCAAACAACTTCTGAAAAGCGCCGGCGGTCTAAATGAAATCACCCAGAAGGTAAAGAGCGGCAGCGAAGAGATGCTTGAGGGCAGCCAGGAAGTAATGAAGGAAAGCCGGAACCTTGAACAGGTAACGCAGGAAATAACCGGCGGCATGAACGAGATGGCCTCCGGCGCGGATCAGATAAATATCGCGGTGAACCGCGTAAATCAGATAAGCACCAAAAACCGTGAAAGCATTGACTCTTTAATGAGGGAGGTATCACGCTTCAAGGTTGAGTAAAGCGCTATATAGCCGTTTGCCCAAAATTTTCAGGGCAAACGGTTTTTTGTGTTTTTCTTAATATCTTTCTTAATTTATTAATAATTCCTGTTATTAACACCGCAAAAGAGAGATTTATAAACGGCTTAATAAGGTTAAAAATGGTAAATTTTTATTATGACTAATTCAACTCAACAAAACGTGTCAACCATCATTTTCAAAGTTAAGGCGGGAATGCCGGGAATCAAACGTGATTCGCAGGCGGATGAAAACCTTTTTCGTAATGAAATTTTATTTCGTAATGAAATCTTATTTCGTAACGAAATTTTATTTCGTAATTTACTCGACAGCCTGAATATCCTCAGCGATGAACTAACCAAACTGGATGCCTGTTTGAGAGAAAATTCATGGGAGAATAAGGCTGACTAAATTTGGGATTTTCTTTACTTTTTTCTTTATTATTTAATATTTCCTTTTAATAACACAGTAAATAAACGATTAACAAACAGCTTAATCAGCCTAAAAACAGTAAATTTAATTATGGCAAAATCAATACAACAAAATTCATCATCTGTCATTTTTAGGCTTGACGCGGAAATGTCGGAAATCAAACAGGTTTCGCAGGAGAACGAAAAGATATTTCGTACGTTACTCGACAGCTTGTATAACCTCAACGACGAATTAAAAAAACTGGATGATTGTTTGAGAGATAATTCATGGGGGAATAAAGCCTAGTAGTCTGTAAAGCAAAAACTTTACAAACATTATTCCAAATTTCCTCTCGCCAAGGCGCAAAGTCGCAGAGTTCCTATTCGGCAGATTCTTATTATACAAGATATATTATATTTAAAATAGTAAGAATCTTGATAGTATAGCGATAAAATAACAAATAACAACTTTGCGTCTTTGCATCTTTGCGAGAACTCTTTTTGTAACCATCTAAATGTTCCAAAGTAATACTTAATTTTATCCTGTCAACATGATATGCTGGACAAGGTATGGCAATGAACCTGAAAGCCAGGATGAAACGTTACCATGATGCAGGAAAAAGTACCCGAGCCCATGAAGCAAAGCCCGTCGTTAATGGTAGCCACTTAACAGGCGATCAGCCGGTGGAATGGCCCGGCTGGGCGACGGCAGGTTATAAGACCCTTAAAAGGGAGCAAATTTACGAGCTTGCTTTTCCTTTGGGTTCGGGTTTTCCCAAATCGCTGGCTATTCTCATCCCCGATCTTGCCCGCATCGGACGAATCCCACTTCCGGAAGAGCTGCTTTTTTTTGACCTTGAAACCACAGGCCTTTCCTGCGGCGCGGGAACCATAGCCTTCCTCGCCGCGTTTGGCCGTTTTTCCGCCCCAAAAAGCGGTAACGCCGCCCTGACGATTACCCAGTACCTGCTCCTGGATTATCCGGGGGAAAGTGATTTCATAAATTGCGTAGCGGCGGACTTGAGTTTGGCGGGCGGTGGTTTGCCTATAATGGTGAGCTACAACGGCAAGTGCTTTGATTCCCAAATTTTTAAAAACCGCTGTCTGATCAATGGAATTCATCCGCCTGAATACCATCACGCTGATTTGCTCCACCCTTCAAGGCGCCTCTGGAAAAATATATTGAGCGATTGTTCACAGGCTACAATCGAAATTCAGGTTCTGGGCCTTGACCGGACAGGCGATGTGTCGGGCGCTTTGGCACCTGAAATCTGGTTTTCGTTTTTAAGAAGCGGGAATAGCGCGTCAAGCGTGGAGGAACTTCTTTCGATCTGCGATCACAACGCTAGGGATGTAACCGGCCTCGCAGCGCTTTTCCTTACCCTTGGGAAAATAGCGGCCGATCCGTTTAAAAGCAGAAACGTTCTTCAGTTTGATGAAAAAACGCTGGCATTGTTCTGGTGGAAAGCTGTTAAAAAACATCCGGCTTTTTTTGAGGATGATGAATTCTGCGTTAAAACAGCTTTTCCTCTTTTGGAAGCAGCCGCTAAAAACGGTAGCCCACAGTCGGCTATTATGCTTGCTAAAGAAGCCGAATGGCGGCTAAAAGATTATAAACTGGCGCTACGTTACGTTAATATGGCGTTCTCCGCCCCTGAAATCCCTTTGAGTTTGCAGGAAGAAATAAAAAAAAGGATAAAACGTCTGGAAAAGAAAATATGAAAACGCTGAAGTTTGTTTTAAAAAGCAGGCAGGAAGACAAGCCTGATGAAAACGGGTTGCTTTCACTCGCTTGCTGGAAATTAACGGAATTGCTGGATATTGCCGGGGCGGGGGAGGATGATCGCAGTTCTTTTGAAACTGAAACTGTCATGCTGTACGCCGGGCCCTGGCAGTCCTGGTCGCCCGGCTGGGAGTTGCTGCCCGGCGAGCGGTTTTTTCCCAGGGTGCGCTTAATTCCCCTGCTCAGAAAGCAAAGCGCCGCCCCGTGGGATATTAAGATGAACGGGGATGCCCCGCGTAAAAGCGCTTCGAAGCTTCAATTCGCAGGCGGAGTAACCGGCTCTTTTATTATGTACCTTCGCGCGGGCAGCCGGTATCTTGTTGTTGCCGATGCGTCAAAAAGCGGTATGCCGCCGGTTTGTTTTTTCATCAGCAAGGACCGGCAATTGATTCGCGTGGCTTTATATATTGGCGCGAATTCGCCTGCGAAAAATCTTCAAAATGAAAGCATTACTGCGGAACTGCGGGTATTCCTGGCGCGTGGCTATTTTGATTTTAAGGACGAAATAAATAAAATTTATTACGATGACAGATTTAGCTCCCTGGAATTTTTGAGCAAGGGACAGCCTGTTGTGAGTTTTCGGCCGGGCGGCTATTGTTCCTGGTACAATCACTATACTGGTATTGATGAAAAAATCATCCTTTCCGATCTTGACGGGCTTTTGACAACCGATAACCTTATCGCTTTGCGTTACCTGAAAAAAGGCTTGCCCGCTGTCTTTCAGATTGATGACGGCTGGGAACTGGCTGTCGGAGACTGGGAAGTGAACGGCGCAAGGTTTCCTCGGGGGCTTAAATACATCGCGGAGAAAATTGAAAATTCAAGGTTAGTCCCCGGCCTTTGGCTTGCGCCGTTTTTATTGACCCACCGATCCAGGCTTTTCCGGGAACGCCCCGAATGGCTTCTTTCGGAACGGGGCCGCCCTGTTAAAGCGGGCTGGAACCCAAACTGGGATGGTGTTTATTACTGCCTTGATCTGACCAGGGAAGACGT
>Ga0268262_10003987_pt1 | contig 15524 bp, 12 predicted proteins | sample TergutNc150P3_FD_190354 | JGI IMG/M metagenome (GOLD analysis project Ga0268262, IMG submission 190354) | Nasutitermes corniger P3 segment gut microbial community from laboratory colony in Florida, USA - Nc150 P3 (SPAdes) (version 2) | ecosystem: Host-associated > Arthropoda: Insects >... | reverse complement strand
TTGAAACTCTATCATGTTCATCGCTAAACCTCCTGAATCAGTTTATCTTGATAATGACCTAAATGGATAGTCATGTTATACAATAGTAATCAATCCAATCTACGTTCATTTTTTTCAGGCTTGTTTGGCTATACACTTTTTTATATGAAAGACTGTAGCGGCGTGGTGGTCACGGGACAACAGATTGGGGCGGGGTGGTCGCCCGCGCTTTCTGTTGTAAAGGCTCTGGCCGCTCTTGCGGAGGCAAAACAGCGCGGGCTGGGGGCTGTCTATTGGTTGGCGGATGAAGACCACGACCGCGTTGAGGTTGCTTCTGTAGTAGCACTGCAAGGTGACAGACTGGCGCGGCATCGCTTTCAATTTTCCGCTCCTGCAGGAACGGCAACCGGATGGTTGGAATGGACTGATAGACATCAAGTTGAGGCGCAAAACCTGTGGGGCAAATTGCCTGAAGCCGATGAACCTACACTGCGGGGCCATGTCATTGCATTGGGAAGTCCACTATGGGGTCGCGGCATTAAGCCATTCAGCCCAACCAGAGACATTGACCGCTCCGCCATTCAAACTGAGCTGGAACGCTGGCGGGGCATGTACCTTGAAAACGAACTGTGTTTACAAGCCGACTTGCTTGAATCAAAAGGCGAGAGATTAATTTTGGATCCGCGTCAACAATCGGCCTGGTTTTCACTAGACCCGTTGACAGGCATGCGAAAGCGCCTGGAACGCGACCAACAATGCCCTATGGGTCATCAGTTAAGCCCCGGCGCGGCTCTGCGTCCTTTAATGCAATCTCTGTTACTGCCTGTCAAGGCTGTGGTTTTGGGACCGGCTGAGAGAGCGTATTGGCGATTGACAGAACGCGCATGGGATCGGGTTGGTCTGGAAGCTCCGCAAATACTGGAAAGGCCCACTGTTTTTGTGCTTCCTGATGAATCACTTGATATTTCTGTAAATGAACTGGAGGCGCTGCGCCTGGGTCATTGGGAGCTACTTGCGCATGAAGCGCACCTGAAACCATCCGCCATAGCACTCCCTGAGCCTGACGAGACCTGGGGCAATGCCATCAGCAAGCGCTATCAAGCGGAAATGTGCCGCTTAAAATCGCGTCTAAAGCGACTTGACGCGCGCCTCGCAAAAGAAGCGGCTGAAAAACGCTTTGGAAGGAATATCGAAAGATTGCGCCAGAGCCTCTTTCCATTCAACAAACCCCAGGAAAGAGTTCTGCCTGGTTGGTACTGGCTGCGAAACCCATCCCTGCTCGACACTATGGAAAGCGCGCTTGTAAACCGCGCGCAGACTTACTTGATACGAAGTCTATAGCAGTTCGGCTATAAATAGAGCCACTTGCAAAACATTAGTTTTGCAAGTCCAACGGAGTTGCTAGGCTGTGCCCGACCAGAGCAGTCTCTGACGTAAACTACTGTCAATAGACAAGTTACAAAATCAAGCCAGAGACAGCGAAAGGTCGGGAGCAGACGTGCAACGGGGTTTTGCAATTACCTCAATAGTTGAATTGCTATACTCATACAATTTCAGCTTTCAGCCAGTGCGGCCCGGCTCCAGTTATTCGCGCGTCAACCAAGCGGCCAAATGGCAATTGGCGCTTCTCCTTGGTTTCCAAGTGAACATTGCGCCATTGGGCTGTTCGGGCCAGCCAATGACCAAGCTCCGTTGGCCCCTGGCTTTCAATACGCACCGGCACTATATTTCCAACCTCGCGGCGGTGACTCTGAAATGTGAGTTCTGTCTGACGGGTTTGCAGTCTCGTCAATCTTTCATGCTTTACGCTTTCCGGCAAATCGTCAGATAATCGAAGCGCGGACGTGTCTGGCCTTGGGCTGTAAATAAAACTAAATGAGGCGTCAAATCTGACTTTTTCAAGAACAGACATAGTAGCTTCAAAATCTTCATCGGTTTCACCCGGAAAACCAATGATGAAATCAGTGGAGATGCACATCTTGTCCCGCCGATCTCCCAAATACCCTATGCGCTCTAAATATTCCTGGGATGTGTACCCCCGTCCCATGCGGCGCAGGATTTTATCTGATCCGCTTTGAATCGGCAGATGCAGAAATGGGGCTACCTTTGGAATTGTCACTATGGCATGAGCTAGCTCTTGCGTAAAGTTCATCGGATGGCTGGTCATAAAGCGAATCCACTCCAGACCGTCAATTTCCGCAACTTTGAAAAGCAGCTCGGCGAATGTGCATCCACCCTGATAGCTATTGACGTTTTGGCCTAAAAGCTCTACTTCGCAAAATCCCCGCTCCACAAGGTGCCTGACTTCCGCCAGTATATCCGCCGCGGGACGGTGGCGTTCCTCGCCCCGCGTTGTCGGAACAACACAATATGTACATGCGTGGTCGCACCCCTCCGTAATGGTGACAAGGGCTTTTGCAGTATGCCCTCGCAGGATTATCTCCGGCGGGAATAAGTGATTGTCTTTATAGAAATCTGTATCAATGACTCGACCCACACCGGATACAGCGTCTGCAAGCAGCTTGGGTAGTTGCCGTATTGCCGCCGTTCCCATAATCAAATCAACATAGGGCGCTCGTTTGAATATCTTTTCTTTTTCTTGCTGGGCCAAACAGCCTGTAACACCTACGATCATCTTATTGGCGCGGTTGGCTTTGATTTCTTTTAGTCTGCCCAGTTCTGAAAACACTTTGTGAACCGCTTTTTCTCGAATTGAACATGTGTTGAGTAAAACAATGTCCGCCTCTTCAATGCCATCGGCAGGTGAAAAACCAGAGCTGACCAAAAGTCCCGACATCTTTTCGGTGTCGTGGTCATTCATCTGGCAGCCCCAGGTCAGAACATGAAATTTCATCAAACAAATAGCTTCAAAGTCAGTTCAGGATAAAACCAACACCCTGCCAAACTTTCAGGCGAACGCCATCCCTGTTAGTGGCCGGTTTAAAAACCAGGCGTTTTGCGGCTTCAAGGCACGCTTCATGCGCTTTTTCCGTCCATTCCGTTACCCCCGGCAGACCCTGAATCAAACGGACATCCACAGTGTCGCCTAATTCATTTATAAGACAGTTTATGACAACAACGCCTGTTGCCCTTTTGACTTTTGGAGTCATGCGACGCAAGTTCATGCACTCCGCCGGAACAATATCCGGCCCAAAGTGAACAAGCGCGCCTTCTTTAATAGTCACTACATCATCCAGGCGAGCTTGCAATGAAACTACTTCTGTCTCAAGATACTGAACTCTGCTGTTCTTGCCCCTTAAATCATTTTTTACTTGCTGCAACTCTCTCAATAACGAATCGCCTCCAGACTGGTTTTCTTTCAGTGTGGCTCTCACCCGCTCAAGTTCAGCTAAGGCTTGTTCTTTTTGAGCTTCTACTTCGTCAAGCTGGCGATGCAATTCCGCGTTTTCTTGCCTTAAAAGAGCCGGAATTTCATCTACTTGAAGCCGAAGCGCGTCACGTTCCTCCGTTAGTGTCTTTACTTGATTACGCAGGGAAGCGATTTGGGCGTTTAATGCTGCATTGGATTTCTGCTGCGCCGCAACAGGCAGCAAAACGAGAGATGTAAAAACAATAGCAGTAAAACGAAATGCGGTCATGAATACTCCAAAAAACAAGGGCTGACATAACGATTTTCGCTTGTATTGTTTGTAGATGAACAAAGCCCGCCTGCAAACAATATGCAATAAGGATTGTTTACAAATCCCTGCATAACAGTTTAACCTACAAAAGGTCGAACTGCTATAATGAGGGCTTTTCAAGAGATCGCTTTTTAGAAAATTTTCAGACTGCTTCAGACAAAGTATGTATTGGTTTCAATGTTAATTATACAATACATTCCATATAAAATTACAACAAATTGTTTTTACAAGCAACTTTCAAATAAATATTTAATTGCTATGTCCGTTAATTCAGGATGGTGGCGGGCTAGATCGGCTTCAATGTCCAACAGTGGTTTGGAAATAACAGGGACGCCATTATATGTATTTTCATTGGCAAATAATTGCGCTCCGTTCTCTTTTATATACTTTGACAACACAAATGGTTTTAAGGGCATTTCATTGGCAAGAACGACTGACAGCCTGAGTTGGCCTAGTGTCTGTATGGCGTCAATGTGGTCGGCAAGGTTCAGGCCATGACTTTCTTCTGATTCAGCCATCAGATTTGCGACATATATCAATGGAGCGCCGGACTGCGTAATGGCAGTGCGAATTTCTGGAAACAAAAGATTCGGTATGGTGCTAGTGTAAAGACTGCCTGGAGCGAGAATTACAACATCGGCATGGAGAATGGATAAAATCGCCTCTGGCAGCGGCTCTGCGTCCGCCGGCTCCAGCCACAGTTTTTTTAGCGGGGGGCGGCAGTGGTTGATGCTTGTTTCGCCTTCATATCTCTTTCCCGCTGCGTCTTCGGCCAAAAGAGTCATCTGCGTAAGCGTTGCCGGATAGAGCCTCCCAACAGTCACAAGCACATCTGAAAGCTGCCTGATGGCCGCAACCCAACTGCCGCATATATCCGCCATTGCCGATAGCATGAGATTGCCCAGACTGTGCCCTCCAAGCGCACCGTGACCCTTGAATCTATATTCCAGCAGGTCGCTCAGAATCGAACCTCTCAAGCCCAGGGCTGAAAGGCAGTTGCGTAAATCGCCCGGCGGAATAACACCCAATTCTTCCCGCAAACGGCCAGAAGAGCCGCCATTATCTGAAACCGCAACGATTCCCGTCAAACGCCATGGATTATTTTCGCGCACCGCATTGGGTTTTAACGCTCTGAGCAGAGCGGCCAAACCTGTTCCACCGCCTATGGCAACTACGCGAAGGGGAGCTTCAATGTCTATTGCCAATGCTTTAAGTCAGCTCAAAATTAGCAAAGCAGGGCAAATTGCGGCATTGCTTGAAATCTGGTTCCAGCTTATAGACATTTTGCAATGTGGGTTCCAGATCAATGGCACTCTTTAAGCAATCAGCCGCCAATTCCATCTGCTGAGTTTTTGCAAGTGCTATCGCTTTCAAATAGTAAATATTGGCGTTAGAGCTTTCATTTTTAAGAATTTGTTCAATCTTTTCCAGTGCGGCTTCAGGCTGCTTGGCATTCAGCAGAAAAACAGCTTCTTGAAGGGGAACGGCTTCAACAGGCACTATTTTTTTATTCTGCTCGTGGACAATATAGCCTTTGGCGACCCTGGCCAAACTGAAATTGTCCATTTCGATGGCTTCTTTAGCAATAGCTTCAAAGATCGGAACCGCATCCGCGGCATTGTTCTCGGAAACCATTTTAATTGCTTCATTCAGCCTGGATTCCAAATGTTCTGTCGAACTATTTGGTTGGGACGTTTTTGATTTTGTTGACATCAATCACCTCTGATCAGCTTTAGGGTAAAACTAGCCATTCAATAACACATTTTAAGTACTTTTGAAAATCGCGGATTCGCGGTTCAGCAGTTTGGCTGAAATATATGTCAGCAATGCGGCCAAGCCCACCGTCATGAAAAAGGCTACTAAATATTCAAGAACACTGGCCTGCTGAATAAACAACTTGCGAATAGCCAAGCTGATGTTGACTATTGGAATATATGGCAAAAATCCCATTTTTTCTATACCTGGCGCCATTGAAAAAATACTTAAAGTAACCACCAGCAACAAAAGCGGCATCATTGCCGTCCCCGCCTCCTGGGAATTTTTGGCCTGAATCCCCAATAATATTATAAGGTTGGAAAACATGAGACCCAAGGGAAGCATCAACAGCAGTGTCAACACTATTGTCGCGGGATCAGCAACTGAGGCGATGCTCATTGACTGAGCCGCTTCCTGGCTTGCCAAATCCGCAAATTCGCTCTTCGACCCGAACAGCGTACCCATAGCAAATGTCATTGATGCTACGTTAATTGTGGAAATCACAATCCCCATGAAAAAGACATAGAGCATTTTTCCCCAAATGATTTCATGGCGCGGGAGACCCGTAGCAAGGAGTGTGATGAGAGTTCCGCGTTCACGTTCGCCGGCGGTCACATATATGCCAAGCTGCATAGAGCCGGCAAAAAGCATTAACATCAAAATATACGGCAACATTGTGCCCAGTAGCTTGGCTAACAAAAGCTCACCGCCACCAATCTGTCGCGAATGAATTTCTGTTGGCACAGCCAGTTGTGTTGATACTCCCAATTTTTCCAGTCTGGATTGAATAGTCGCTTTGTCCAATTCCTGCAAAACACTCTCCAACCTTTGCATTCCGACTCGTCCTGTCTTTTCCACCTTGTTGTACAGCACATTTATCGGAACCGTCCTATGAGCATCCATGTCCTGAGCCGCATTTGGCTCCAGGGTTACAAGCATCTCCAGTTGATCGTCTTTAATCGCTTGTTTGACATCGCCATCGGGAACAGGAACCAACTTAAAATCGTTCGGCCTGGATTGCACATGCGGTTCGAGAACTTTAGAAGGGTCTATGAGGGCGATGCGCGTCTGGTTTGAACGCGCTTGCTGCTCTTCCCTGCTCCCCATTTTGTTAATCACGCCAAACAAGAGCGGATATAAGATAATTGGTAATGCCAATGTAAAGAACATGGTTTTGCGGTCTTTTGTGAATTCTAGTAATTCTTTTTTCAATACCAGCCAAACGCCTCTCATGCTTCACCTCCACTAGCCGCCAGTTTGAAAAAAACTTCATCTAAAGTACCAACGCCAAACTGAGCGAGTATTTCCTTGGGAGACGCATCCCCATGCAGTTTTCCATTAAAGATAATCCCAACCCTGTCGCAAATTTGCTCAACCATCGGCAGGATGTGTGTGCTGACAATTACCGCGCGTCCTTCTTCTTTCATGATTTTCAGGAGGTCAAGAACTGTTTTCGACGTAAGCACATCCAAACCTGTCGTCGGCTCGTCAAAAAGAACCGCCTTGGGGTCATGGAGCAAGGCTCTTGCGATAGATACTTTTTGTTTTTGGCCGGATGAGAAAGACTCCATCTTTACATCTGCGAAACCAGTGAGATCGAGTTTTTCAAGCAGGTACATCCCGCGTCGTTCAGCTACGGCGGAATCAACTCCCTGAAACTCCCCAAAAATCCTCAGCAATTCCCGCGGTGAGAAACGTCCGTAAACGCCCAGGTCTGTTGATAGAAATCCAATATTGCCTCGCACTTTTTCGGAGGATGTCTTAGTATCATAGCCAAAAACCTCTATAGAACCAATCTGCGGTTCCATAAGGCCGGCGATCATTCTCAGGGTAGTGGATTTACCCGCGCCATTTGGACCAAGCAGACCATATATTTCGCCGGGCTTTACCTGAAAACTGATGCCTTTGACGGCATCAATGATTTTATTCTTGCGTGTTTTTTTGTCTTTGACCGTAAAGGTTTTGTGTACATCCACAACACTTATCACAGTGTCTCCCGAAATCTGACTTATGAAGTATAGGACAAATACATCTGGTTTACATGCTCAGGAATGTATTTTTTGTTAGGCGATTCAATGAAGCATACCCATATAAATGATTGCGATACCCGCAATGACACAGTATATGACAAACCCGCTCAGACGCGGCCGCGATGTGAATCGATCTAATAAACTAATAGCAAAATACCCTGATACTCCTGCGGCACATACGCCCACAATACAAAATATAAAAGGATTTGAAGAACCATTCAAAAACAATTCACTTTGCGCCAGGGCCGCGCCTTGCAATATGGCCTTGAACAAGTGACGACCCTCTACCAGCGTAGCGGCGATAATGGTCGGAATACTCAAAAGAAAACTAAACCTCATGGACTCAGAAAGACTAATACCGCGAAAAACGCCTACGGATATTGTTGACCCGCTGCGCGAGAGGCCAAATCCGCCTCCCAATCCTTGAATTGCCCCAATGCACAAAGCGTCCAGTGTGTTCATCTCAGCTACAGCTCTGCCCTGTCTTCGTCTGGCCAAATAATTAGCCCCCCAGAGCATTGCCGCTGTGAGCAGGAGAAAAATTCCATACAACCATAAATGCCCCTTTGCTGATTCTTTCAATGGCTTTGTGGCCATAGCCAGAACACCCGTTGGGATCATTGCCAAAAACAACAGCCACGCCAACTTTAATCCTTCAGCATCCTTACCTAACACGCCTTTCAAGACTTTCAAAATGTCTTCCCTATAGTATATTAGAAGCGCGACAAGCGTCCCAACATGTAAAAGCACATCAAACGCCAAAGGCATACTCGTTCCCAACAGCAAATTTTCTGCTACCGTCAAATGAGCGGTGCTGGAAACGGGCAGAAATTCGGTAAGACCCTGAACCAGACCCAAAATTACCGCATACAATATACTCACACAAACACTCCTTCATAGCAGTTTATATGTATTTCATTGTTTAACTGTGGGCAAAGCCCACCTGCAAGCCAATCAGGGCATATAAGCTCAGCATTGAAAAGATATTAGACTGCAATAACTCATTCACCCCTGATTTTTTTCCACAATTTCTTCAAAGTGAACCTGTCTAGAATATCAAAAAACACAGGTATAACAACTAACGTCAAAAGAGTCGAGGTAATGATGCCGCCCACCACTGTCCTTGCCATTGGCGCACGCATCTCCGCACCGCTTCCAATGGCGAGGAACAGCGGCAGCATACCGCCTATCATGGCAAAACTGGTCATCAGGATGGGGCGCAATCGCGTCATACCTGCCTCGACAAGCGCATCCCTGCGCGACATGTTCTTTTCGCGCATCAACTGCAGTGTGCGGTCAACCAGAAGTATGGCGTTCTTAACAACTAGGCCCATTAGCAGAATCAGCCCTATCTGCGTCATCATGCTCTGGGAATCGCCAGTTATGAGCAACATCAGCACCATACCCACCATCGCGAGCGGCAGGGTCAGCATAATTACAACAGGCAGTTTAAAGCTCTCAAACTGGCTTGCCAAAACCAAATAGATGAAGATTATAGCCAATAGCATGGCCGTGGCCATGCTGCTTGCCATCTCCGCGGTCATCCTGGCCATGCCCTCATACTCTGCTGTCACGCCCGGGGGAATGCTCCCCTTGGCCCTGAGTTCATCAATGCCTTTGTCCAATTCGCCCCTTATCTCCGTCAGTGTCTTGCCCTCTATGTTGGAGCCAAGCATGATCCTGGAGCGCAGGCCGCTCCTCTGCAGCTTGGCAGGAGCCAGACCCTCCTCGAAACTGGCCACGTTGGAGACTTTTACCATCACAGTGTTGCCCTGCGAATCCTTTTTACTGGATGGCAGAGTTAGTGCGCCCAACTGTTCAATAGTAGTGCGGTTTTCATCAGAAAGTCGCAACCTCACGTTGTACTGCTCACCGGATATGTCCTCGAACTTGGCAACATCCACGCCGTCCACCATCGGGCGCACCACACTAGCTACAGACATAGGCGATACGCCTAAGTCGGAAGCCCGCTTCCTATCTACGACGAGCCTGATCTCAGGCTTGCCCCTGTCGTTGCTTGATGTTATGTCAACAGCGCCTGTGATTTTTTCAAAGGCCGCCCTGATTAGCGGCTCTGCCTTTTCCACGGATCTCCGCTCCGCGCCGAGGATAGAGATGCTTAGTGGCCTGCTTGAACCGCCCATGCTCTCCCCCCCAACACCCGCCTCTACGCCCGGCACCTGACGCAGGCGATCGCGTAGTTCGCGCCTGATGGCTATAAAGTTGCGCCGTTTGCCCTCCGAGAGCTTCACGTACACCGAGCCTTCATTCACAGTCCCCAACATACCAGTGCCAATAGTTGTGTACAGGAACTCGACTTCTGGGTTTCTGGTACCGTCTGATTTGGAGCGTATTATTTTTTCCAGTTCAGCGGCCTTACGCGCCGTTGCCTCCAGGTGCGCGCCAGGTTCAGTCTTAAATACGACTAACAGTTCACCCTGATCGTGTTCGGGCTGGAAGTTGTTTCCTAAAAGGCCCATGAGGGGGAGTGACACTAAAAAACTCACAACAGCAATGGTTATTACGGTTTTCCTGTGATCCAGCGCCCAATGGATAGCTATTTGGTAAAACTGCTCAAGTCTATCTAAGTAATGGTTGAACCAATCAACGGCTCTCATAATAAAGCCACGCCTTGTACTGCGGATTCCAGAGTGGCCGTGCCCGTGTTCCGGGTCTGGCCAGACGGCGCTCAGCATGGGGTCGAGCGTAAAGCTGACGAAAAGGGATATAGCCACGGCAAAAGCCACAACTATACCAAACGAAAAGAAGAACCTGCCCGCAATGCCGCCCATAAACGCCACCGGCACGAACACCGCCAGAATGGACATAGTGGTTGCCACGACCGCCTGACCTATTTCGTCAGTGCCGTCCCTGGCGGCCTGAACGTGATCTTTGCCCATTTCTGCGTGTCGCGTGATATTTTCGCGCACCACTATTGCATCATCTATCAGGATGCCCACGGCCAGCGACAGGGCCATCAGCGTCAAGGTATTCAGCGTGAAACCCAGCGCATTCATGATGATAAACGCGCTGATGATGGAAACTGGCAGCGTTAGGCTCGTGATGACTGTGCTGCGCCACGATTTGAGGAAGAAAAACACAACGAGAATAGTGATGAATCCGCCAAGTATTATGGTGACCACGACATCGTGGACAGAATCGGTTATAAACCACGAATTGTCCTTGGCCTTGAATACCTCCACACCCATCTCGTCCAGTTCTGGCTTGAGGTGCCCCAGAACCGCCGAGACGTTGTTGACCATCTCAACCGTGTTGCCCCCCTTCTGGCGTCGCAGTTCCAGTGCAACGGCATTCTCGCCGTCCAGCATGGCCAGTGATCTGGACTCCTCGACACCATCAATGATTGTCGCCAATTCCCTAAGCTCTATGGGCCTTCCCTTCAGGTTCCCCACCACGACATAATCGAAGTCTGATACCTGCTTGGCCTTAGCATCCACGCGCAGAGCTATCTCACGCGTGTCCTTCCGCAGATTGCCGGTTGGGACGGCTACGGTGTCGTTGCCCAGCGCTCCGATAATCTGCGTGAGCGTGATGCCCAGCGCCTCCATTTTGTAAGGATCCACCCGGATAGCAACTTCGCGTTTGGAGCCGCCCACGAGGTCAACCGCGCCGACACCCCTCACGTTCTCAATGCGGCGCTTCAAAAATTCGTCCGCTATCCTGGTCAGTTCCTTGGGATCCATGCCTGAGGTATTTTTTTTGGGACGCACCACAAGACTCAGCACGGGCCTTTGGGTCGGCTCTATCTTCTGGACTACCGGCTCTTCCATGGTTTCAGGGAGATTCCTCCTGATGGACGAAACAGCCGATCTGACATCCTCCATTGCCTTGTCCGCCTGGCGCTCCAGCTCAAACTCAGCCACAATGATGCCAACCGAGTCCATGCTGGTGGAGCTGACATTTCTCAGCAGTTCGAGGGGGTTGATGGCCTCCTCTATTTTTCTTACCACGTCCTGCTCGACGGCATCCGGGCTGGCGCCGGGATAGACAACGCTGACGGTCACATATGGAAATTCAATGTCGGGCATTAAATCCAGCCCAAGTCTGCGTAGGCTGAACAACCCCATTACCACAAGGGCCAGCATTATACATGTGGTAAAGACAGGGCGCTTGATTGACAGATTGGATAAAAACATCTTATTTCACCTGCTGCACGGCAAATTCGTCCACAACATCCCTTTGTCGGGCTTCCGTCTTCTTTTCGGCCTCTGTGGCGGGTTGAATCTCCACCACGCGGATACGCATACCCTCGGATACCAAGTCTCGCCCCTGAGCCACTATAAATTCCCCCGGCGCGAGACCATCCCTCTCCACGGGCCGCCAACCCTGCTGGTCGTATCCAATGGTTATGCGTCTGAGGCGTACAGTAGTATTATCATTCTCCGCAACGTACACGTCAGCGCTCTTCCCGGCCACCGTCAGTACATTGGATGGCAACGCAGGCTTTTCCAGCACCTGCCCGGCAATGATTTCGCCTTCGGCAAAAAGACCACTCTTTAGACGCCCGTCATCGTTGCGAACCGCTATCCGAACCCGCAGTGTGCGACTATCCTGAACCAAGGCAGGCGCCACATTCGCCACCCTGCCTTCAAAAGAAGTGTCAAATCCCTGTACAAAAAATGTGACTCTGAGTCCAGACTGGATCAGGCTTATGTTTTCGGAAGGCAAATCCGCCTCGATCTCCATTGTTCTGTTGTCAACTATGCTGAAAGCGCTTTGTCCGGGATTGAGCATTTCACCCTCCTTGACGTAGCTCCTGGCGACATGACCATCAAATGGGCTTCTTATCTGGGCCTTTTGCAGCCTATTCTTTGCAATCCCCAGATTGCTCTCCGCTGCCCTTACCCCTGCCATAGCCGCAGTGTAGTACGTCTCCGCCTGCTGCTCAGCCTGTTTGGTGATGCTGCTTTTTTGAAGCAACTGCTTTGCCCTCTCAAAGTCGCTGGTAGCTTGCGTCGCCTGTGCTCTGGCCTGGAGCAGTTGGGCCTCAGCCGCCTGCACACCAAGCAGGAGATCTTCTTCATCCTGCACAGATAACACCGAGTCCCTCTGGACACGATCACCCTCTTTGACGACTACGCGCGTAAGACGTCCCGTAACCTCTGCTTTCAGTTCCGCCCTGTTGACAGCCAAAAGGTTGCCGGTAAAAGGGATAGTAGTGCGAAAGCTCCTCAGCTCGACTTTTGCGAGCGTCACCGGAATCTCCGCCAATTCTTTGATGTGCTTCTGTTTGTTTAGCTCTTCACTGCGCTTCATACGATTTGACACGATGGAGCCGACAATTACAAGTACCAGTACAGAACCGATAATAATCCAAGTATTTTTACTCATTTTTTCCTCGATAACAACGGTGTTAATTCGGTAATAGGGAAAGTGAACGACGATAATCAAAAATTGCAGACCAGACACCCAGTTCGGCTCGCCGCAATTGGCTCTGTAGCTGGTGCGCGGTGCGCTCGGCCTGCAATAGGTCAAGGCTTGTAATCAAACCCTGCTCAAAAGAGTCTTTGCTTACGCGCAGCGCTTCCTGACCGGTATCAAAGGCCTTTTGCGCCGCCTCCAAAAAGGCTTTTGCCTTAACAAGTTCACGCTCGGCGCTCTGGAATTCTACGGCAAAACTGCGCTCTTGGTTGATCCGCATCTGGCGGGCCTGCTCTATTTGCGCTCTGTTCTGGGCGCGCCTGCCGCTAACGCGAAGACCATCAAATACCGGCCAGCGCATAGATACAGTCACGCGCCAGGGATCGTACGGCTGCTTGAACAGATTTTCCGTTTTGGTGGCATTGTATCCATACTGCGCACTGAAATCGAATTTAGGCAACAAGTCGGATCTGATGATCTTGTCATTGGCCTCCAGCATGTTTTCCTGAATTTTCAATTGAGTGATCTCGCTACGCTCCTCTCCTCTCAGCGTCCTATCCAATTCCGGAGGCGACCCCATGTCCACAAGCTCCAGGTCGGTTTTTGGATCCAGACCCAGCATACCGCACAGCACTTCTTTCGCCCTTTGTAGATTGGCGTCCGCCTGAAGCGCGTCAGGCATTACCGCCAGTAGCTCGCTCTCAGCCCTCAAACGGTCAAGCGCAGTCGCGCTCTGCGCTTCCAGCTTTGCCGTCATGTCACTCAGGAACTGCCGCGCCGCCAGCATTCGAGACTGGATAACTTCAGTTTCGGCCTTTGCCGACAAGACGGCCAAGTATGCCTTCGCCACACCATGCAGCACGTTTAGTTCAGAAGTCCTGTGGCTCTGCTCGGCCTCTTTTTCCCCCATTCTGGCAATACCAACAGCCGTGGTGATTTTACCAAAATAGAATAGCGGCTGGGCAATGCTTAGGTTGGTTGTGTAATAGCTCCTGGGCGCTGTAAAGACACTCGGATCAATGCCTAACATTGAGGAATCACCGCCCAAAAGAGTATCTCCAAAACTGCTGTTCAGCATTGACACATCTTTGACTCTGGTGAAATCGCCGCTAATCGAGATTTGCGGGTACACATCAGCGCCGATCGTCCTTATCTGCCCCTTGCGTTCATCTACAACAGCCTTTGCCACTTTTAGCAAAGGATTTTCTGCGCGGGCGCTCTTCAGCGCGCCGACAAAATCCAACTTAACCTGCCTGGCACTGCCTGTTTGTGCGTTTTCAAGGACGACATTTACGCCATCTTGAAAATCAACGACAGCCGGCGGAAAAAATATGAGCATACTCAAGCTCCATCTTCAGGAAATACATTGGGGATATCTAAGCCCCTCAGAATGAAATCAACAAAATTTTGAACCAGGTTTTCCAAATCACTGTCAGCGTAAATACGCCCGCGCACCTTTTGAAAAATGTCAAAATGATTATAGAAAAAGAAATTTGCCCCATGAATGCTTATTATAACAGCATCCAATTCAAGTCTGGAAACACCGGGCTTGAGAATGTTAAGGCAAGCAGTTAGGCAATCTATCGGCATACGCAATTGGTCAATTAAAGAATCAAACAATTTTGTTCTCGGCGATGCCATCTCACGGCTCCAAAGTTTATTCGCGGCTTCAAAAAGCAATTTATGTCTCTGATTTTTTGCGCAAATCACACAATTTTGGAACGATTCCCTTATAATTGTGCCGAGGACTGACAGAGCTATGTTTCGCGCATTGGGCGAATTTGGGGTTGGCGCGCTTGGCATATTCTGGAGTTTCTTGGAAAAATCAGAATGTACCCACCTCAACGCAGCCTCGTACAACCCTTCCTTGTTTCCAAAGTGGTACGCAATCATAGCCGGATTTGTTTTAGCGCTTTGGGCAATTTGACGACACCCCGCTCCGTCAAAGCCCTTTTCGGCAAAGGCAAGCAACGCCGCTTCTACCAAGCGTTGGTAGCTATCTTGACTTGGATCCTGCGATTGTGGCATCATGGCAAAATACTCACTACACAAAGCGACTACAGTTGATAATCAGCTCGTTTCATAGCTTTAATCAATCGTTTGATTAAGTCAAGCATTTTTTTGATTTTTGGAAAATTTTTCATTCGGGGTCTATAACATCATAGCGGAATGGCAGCACATTCAATTCAAGTAGCAAGGTAAGGTGCCGCTAAAAAGCATGAATTTTCCCTACCAGTCAATGATGCGATTATTGAATTGCTTTCATGACGACTTGCAATCACAGGAAAAATGTTGGATTTTTGGCATATCGTTTTGCAATGCCGCGCCATTGCTTTAAGTGTATGGAAGCGTTTTCTGCTGAGCCACTTGCAAAACTTTAATTTTGCAAGTCACCGGAGTTGATAGGCTGCGCCCGACCAGAGCAGGCTCTGGCGTGAAACACTATAAACAAGCAAGTTACAAAATCAAGCCAGAGACAGCGGAAAGTCGGGAGCAGACGTACCGCCGAGTTTTGCAAGAAGTTCTTTTATGTTGATTTTAGGAGAGTGTTGATTAAAATATAGATAGCATTGTTTTTTGGAGTCGGAAGAAAAGGTCGGTAGTAGTGACGGCGTGCCAAATTCGCAAAGACATGTCAACCATATACTCGGTTTGCGAAACCACCTTTGTGCGCCGGGTGAATCTCCCCAGATGATGACGGGTGTTACTGTTGTCCCGCTCAATACTGACGGTATGC
>Ga0268262_10003986_pt1 | contig 15525 bp, 12 predicted proteins | sample TergutNc150P3_FD_190354 | JGI IMG/M metagenome (GOLD analysis project Ga0268262, IMG submission 190354) | Nasutitermes corniger P3 segment gut microbial community from laboratory colony in Florida, USA - Nc150 P3 (SPAdes) (version 2) | ecosystem: Host-associated > Arthropoda: Insects >... | reverse complement strand
CGGTCAGAATTTTGCGGATAATGTTTTACAAGAGCGTCTAATGTTTCATCCAGCGAGGGACCGGCGCCAAGAACAAGAACAGGAGCCGCGCCAAAAGAAAGATTCGCAAAAGAGGGAAAGCGCGGAATAAGCGAAAGATTGCGCAAAGCGTTGCGGATGTACAAGCGCCCAAGTTTGGCAAGGGTCAGGGCGTTGCTCCAGTCTGTGGCAATTTCGCGGCGAAGCGCGCCGCAAAGAGAATCGTACAGTTCAGGAAATAACTGCCAGCCGCCCGTAAAACGGACAATCTCCAGATAACGGAACGCCCTTGCGCCCCAAGCCTCGCGCACAAAGGCGCAAAGACCGGCTTCATCGCAAATATTTGTTATGCGCAATCTTCTATTCGCCGCAAGAGAGCTTTCAACATTTTTTTCCGTTAATTCGTAAAGTTCGCCGTCCGCTTCGACGCAGAGCAGCGCCGAATTGGGCGCTTCCTGTTCAATGCGCGCCAACAGCCGGGCAAGGCCGTAACCATACAGAACAGAAGGGCAAAAGTAAAGAGTGTTGTCCCTGACAGAAACCGCGTCCGCCGTGCGCTCGGCCCGGCGGACAGGGTCTACCCCCGAAAGGAGGGTCTTCCCGTTTCTGACAAGAGGCATAAATTGCCTGTTAGAAAAAGAATTTTCTGTAAGTATCCCAAAAATTATTTTCCATTCTTGGGCTGTTCATAAAATAAGGCTGCAAAGACCTCTCGGTAACACTGCCAAGCCAGTAACTAGAATACATTGACGCTATTTCTTCGGCCTTTTCTTTTTCGATATCAATTTGCTGGACAGGAAAGAATACAAGAACTTTACTACCGTGAACCAACGGCTCGGACGGAGTGTTCAAAGGCGTAGAAAAAGCAGTTTTCCAGAAATTTGAATTTTTGGATAAATCAGAAAATCCCTGTCCCTGTAAAGCTGAAATGTTAAATTCTGACAGCGACGTAAAAAGCTCCACATTACCGTAGTTTATCGGAAGCGGTCCAATACTGGCTTTTTCTTTATTGCTTCGGAGCGCCGCGGTATTAAATCCCTCCGTCCTGGCATTGGCAATAAATTTATCAGCTTGCGCGATAGCCCAGTCTTCCATGCGGCCTCTTTCATAATTCCTCATATATGAACGCACTCTGTCCATCACCGCACTGTCTTCAAAATCCGCGTGTTTTAATTCATCTTCTATTCTGAAAAAAGCCCACCTGTCACCCAATTTGATAACGGAGCTTAATTCTCCTTTGCCAAGGCTTAAAATATTTTCGAGAACTGCTTTGTCGGTAATTTCCATTTCAAGATCATACACATATTGAACGCCCATATCTCCGCCCTTTTCGGAATAACTATCCCGCGACTGGGCTTTGGCGGCGTCTTCAAATGTTATAGTTCCGTTTTTAATTGATTCCAGAATTTTTTTCGCTTCCCTCTCGCTTGAGGTAATGGTGATTCTTGAAAGACGAATAGATCTGAAAAGATCGGTATTCTCCCGCGCATAGTTCAAATATTCGGAATCGGGAAAATCATCTACAAGAAAAGAAACCATTTCAAATGTCCTCATGCCGGACTCCATCTTTGCCATAAATTCCTTCTCGCCGGCGGGGATTAAAAGTCCGAACAAATCGTTATAAAATTGAATTACGATAAGTTCCTCGCGTACCTGCCGCCACAACGCAAGGCGGCCGGTATCGGACATTTGCCGGTAAAGCGCAGGAGAAAAACGCCCGTACTCATCCTGAAACTGGGGCAGCTTGGCAACTTCCCTGTCAACTACCCTTTCAGGCGTTTCATAACCTGACCTTTTCACCTCCTGCAAAATAGCCGTATGCACCGCAGTAGCTTCAAAAGCCTGAGACCAGAGACTCATAGCAATCTGAACATTATTAATGTCTATTCGATCGCGATAGCGCCGCACAAGCTGCTCATAATATTGAGAAAACTTGTTTCCCGGAACCCACGAAATCGGAACTTTATCGTAGTATCCAAAAGTTAAATCTCCTCCCCCATTTTTTACATAACGGCGGCCTCCTGAAAGAAAGTCGCCGCCGACAAATGTAACAACTACAAGAACAAGAATAATAACAGACCCTATATAAAGAGCGGGATTTGCTTTAAATTTACCTACAATATCCGAAAATCCGGAATCTTTTTCATCTACATGAATTTTTTTATCTTTTTTAGCCATAATTACCTCTAATATGTAGTTATAGCCAACAATACCATTTTCGTCTTTTTTTGTCTATTGTGAATAACCGGTATTTACGATACCTGTTATTCACAATAGGGAGCTAATATCGTTCTTTAGGGATTTATTATCATTCTGTTTTGGGGAGGTAAGTTTACGGTGTTCCTTAATGGAAAGAATCGCAATAACAACAACAAACAAAACAAGGAAAATAATAAGAAGAATCAGAACCAGCATATTATCCTTGCCGGTTTTTTTTGTTTCTACCGGGGCGCCGACTATAAGAACCGACTCGTCTACGACAACCTTATTATCAGTAAAGCCAACTATAAGGCAAATTATTATGGTTAATACCATAAGGGCAAGGGCGATAAGACTGGCGACACGGGTGGCAAAATTCGACTTTTTATTGAACGCCATGGAAATTACGCCGCTAAAAATCGCTATACTTAATAAAATGCCCACATAAGTCATAGTTTATTCCCCTGCTTTAATTTTCGGCTTAAAAGACCCTGCTCTATAGCGCTTGCCATATACCGGCAGGTGTGGTAATATGGCTAATCCTATTTATAAGAGGTATATCATGGCCCATAAAATCAGTGATGCGTGCGTAAATTGCGGCTCTTGCGTCAGCGAATGCCCGCTAGAAGCAATTTCCGAAAAAGACGGCAAACACGTTATCGATCCGGCAAAATGCAAGGATTGCGGCGTTTGTGTCGCAGCTTGCCCGACAGAAGCCATTTCAGCGGGGTAATGCCAAAGAGCGGCGCCTAAATAAAAACCCGTAAAATTCATTGAAAAATATAAAAACAATTTATTTTTTAGGCGCTGCCCTGTTTTTTTGCCTTCCTGCCTCTCATGCCCAGAATGCCGGTAGATTTTCCTTTCCTGTAATTAACAGGCTGGATGCCGGTGATACCGGTTTTAAGCAATATATCAGCGATGTTGAAAATAACCGCAAACGCCTTGCGGCGCTCCGCGGACGGCTTTTGGAAACCGCGGAATTTTTAACTATTTATCAGTATACCCCGCGCGATGAAGAGGATATTTTTTATCTTGCCGCCCGCTGCAACATACCGTACTCAAGCCTGGCAAGCCTTAACAGGCTGAATAACCCGCTTTCACTGGAAACAGGCAAACCAATACTGCTGCCGTCCTGCCCCGGCATTTATATCCCCGATAACATAAAATCTGATCTGGAAAAACTTACAGGAGCCGCAAGGCTTTCAAGTCAGGAATCGGTAAAAATAAAAATCAACGCGGCCGGTAAAACGGAAACTTTTAATTTTTTTCCCGGCGCGGATTATTCCCCTTCCGAAAGGGCGTTTTTTCTTAACTCCGGTTTCCGCTTCCCGCTCAGGTTTTTCCGCGTAACAAGCGATTTTGGCCTTAGGCCGAACCCCGTTACAGGCAATGTAGTTATGCATCGGGGACTGGATCTTGCGGCGCCGGAAGGAACGGAAGTTTTCGCCGTCGCGGACGGAATTGTTACAGATACCGGCTTCGACATTATATACGGAAACTATATCGTCATTTCACACAGTGAAAGATGGACAAGCCTGTACGGTCATCTGCAAATAATTGAAACCGTCTTGCGATCAAATGTTAAATCAGGTAGTCTTATAGGAAGAGTAGGATCTACAGGTCAATCCACAGGGCCGCATCTTCATTTCGAGTTACGGCAGGACGGAAGACCATTAAATCCGGCAGGGAGACTCCGTCATTAAAATGACGGAATAAGTTGAAGACAGGCGGCGCTTGTGCCGCTTATTGTGATGGTATCCGTCGTTTTAAAACCGGATACTGCTTCTTTGGATGGAGTATACCAATAATCAAAATTCTTTTGGCTATTTTTCTGATTTTTCCCGCAATCTCTTTACAGGCGGAATCTTTCCGCACCACTGTAGAAGGCAGTATAGAAGTATCTCCCGATAAAACTGCCGGAAGCGGTGTTTCCATGGGAATAAACAGTTCTGTGCTTATAACAATGGGAGCCGAAAAAAGATTTTTAAAAGGTATCGAAATCGAAATTTCCGCGCCAAAAGAATGGCTTGGCCAGCGCGGCTCGCTTGTTATGTCGTTATACAATAATCTGACCCCAAAAACCGCAGCCGGAATAGCCGACATTGACGGCAGGCGTATTGCCTTTGACCCGCTGCCTGATAAACTTCAAATTATCTACCAAATACCGCTGAGGCAAGCCCACGGATTAAGAACTACTCCCTATGTTACAGTTCCCGCGGGCATCACGGCGCTTGAAACATTCCCGCTTCTTTTCAGAATAATGCCTGTAGTAAAAGGGCTGACGGAAGAAGCTGAAAATTTAAAATTCAATCTTATTATCCGGCCGATATTGAGCGACGAGGGAGCAGTCAGGCTGATTCCGCGTTATCCGCCGCAGTTACGGAACAGGCCGTTTACAGCCCTGATAGACGATACGGTAATAAACAGCCTGTCCGATCAGTATGTACTAAAAGAAGGCGAACACCATTTGGTCATCCTTTCGGAAGATTACAGAAACGAAAGCCGGTCTTTTGTCGTAGAAAGGGCGAAAATTCTCGATTTAATAATTGATTTACAAGACCCCACTCCGTTGATCGTATTTGAAGGCCCTCAAAACGCCCTTATTTTCCTGAATAATACCCCCGTCCCGCATAATCAAGGGCCTATTCCTGTGGAACCAGGTCAGCATGAGGTAAAATTCCAGATTGGCGATTACACCATCATTAAAACGCTTAATATACAAAGGGGAAAAACATACCGCGTTAATCTTGAAGTAGACCTTACAATTCACGAAGAAGGCTAAAAGGGCTCTTATAAAAACCTCAGTTTCTGGAGGTTACCTAAAATAATCGCTCAATTAATAGACCTTTGTATCCGATATATAGTATGTCGGGAGCATAGTTCCCCTCCCAAATCACTATGCTTTCGATATGCCTCAAGGGCATGGAGCTGTCTGAATCGCAATATTCGGCCAGCTCCTTTTTTTTACCACTTTATCTTTAATATTTATACTGATTTCGCTATAATAGTCGCATGCAGAAAAAACAGCCGGAAACAGATGATATTGTCAAATTGAAGCCCATTATGGGTATTCGCCCCGGGGTCTATCTCTGTGTATTGTATTCTGTCATTCTGCTTGTTATCTTCTTTTTATTTCTGATTTTGCCGGGTTTGACAAATCCAGGGGCAGAACTGGTATTGATAACAGAACCGCAGGGAGCCGCCCTAAGAGTAGACGACATATATATGGGAACCGCAAAAGATAAGATTTTTGTGTCAAAAGGCGTTCACAAACTGTCAGCGGTTATTCCAGGGTTTGAAGATGGAAGCGTTGAAATAGAAATACCCGGTCGTGTCTTTGGCTCGCTATTCTTCCCGCGCCGCTTAAAAGTAGAATTTACTCTTAAAACGGACGATCCGTCCGGCGCTTTCGCGCAGTCTGCCGCCGATTTTGCCGAATGGAGTTTCGCTGGCGAGCCGACCGCGACATGGCAAATACCATTAAGCCTTTCCGAAGGCGCATATCGCATAGGTTCCGCTGCCGACAGTCAGTCTGCGGCGCAAATACTGACGGCGGCGGCGCGTTTTACCGTTACCCGCGCCGCCTTGCGCGATATTGTCCGCGCAAAAATGCTTTTGGATAACGGCGGTCTTTCCCCCTCTCCGGCAGTGATTTACGGCTCTGTTTCCGACATTCTGGTCTTCCTGTCGGAAAATCCGGGAAGCGCAGGCTGGCTTTTCGGTCTTCTGCCGGCGGAAACGGCTGCTATGGTTAAAGCGTCTGATTGGTATAAAAAAGAAGCCGTTTTACTTGCAGATACCGCCAAACCGGCCTCTGAGCGCGCAGGAATGAGTCGGCTCAATTTAGGAGGATTTTCATTTACCGGCGTCTCAAATTTTATGATTAGCGAAAACTCTGTCTCTCAGGCGGCTTTTGATGCCTTTATGAATGAAAACCCCGAATGGAAGGAAATAGGAAATTCATGGTTTGCCGCCGCCGAATTTTGCAGACGGCTTACAAGCCGTCTTCCATCGTCAATGGCCGGAATGGAAGTAAGACTGCCCACAGAAAAGGAATGGGAATTAGCCGCCGCCGCCGGTGTAATAAAAACAGGAGAAGGCGGCTGGGAATGGTGCGCCGATCCTTTCGCTCCTTTTAATTTTATAAAAGCGTCCCCCAATGCCATAAAAATGGTAGGCTCCGCCGAACGTTCTTTGCGGTCCCCCGCGGGTTCAGGCAGAACGTCGCTTCCCCCCGATTTTTCTTCGCCCATTGTATCTTTCCGGCCGGTTATTGCCATAAAAGACAGCGGATACTGACAAAATGAGCGAAAACATTAAAATTATCGCGCAAAACCGTAAAGCGCGGCACGATTATTCCATAGACGACAGTTACGAATGCGGGATAGAACTGCTGGGGACAGAGGTAAAGTCCTTTCGGGACGGAAAAATCTCGTTTCCCGACGCGTGGGCCGAGGTTATCAACGGTGAAATATGGCTTCGCTCACTCACGGTAGCGGAAAACCCGTTTTCTTCGGTCTTTAATCATGATCCCGACCGAAAAAAACGACTGCTTTTACACAAAGACGAAATAAAGCGTATTAACCGGAAGGTGGAAGAAAAGGGGTATACCCTTATTCCGCTGTCATTTTACTTCAAAAAAGGCAGAGTAAAGGTTGAATTGGGGTTATGTAAAGGGAAAAAAGCCTTTGACAAACGCGCCGGTATCCGCGAAAAAGACCTAAAAAGGGACATTGAGCGCGAATTCCGCCATTCTCATTAACGGACTTTATAGTCTATTAATTCCAGCATAAAAAGAAAGGCAAAAACCAATAAACTTACGCAAAGCGAGACAATTTTTATGATTTTGTCTGAAAGATAATCAGGATTTTTAATCATATAAACATTTCCGGTTACCGCAGGGGTGCTTTTTGTGTTTCCAAGCCCTACAATCCTGATAAACCGTTCATCCTCATAACCATATCCAAGCTGGTGGGCATGTACCAGCAGGGTGTCCTGGTCGTACAACAAGTTATTTCTTTCTTTTTCAAGTTCTTCGTTGATAATCCCCAATTCCTTTATATTTGCCCATTGTTGTTCGCGCTCAAATAAAAGCTGGTTATACGAGGAAAGTCCTTTTGGACCGCAAAAAAACGAAAAAAGAGTGTAAACGGCAACAGCAGTCCAAATCCCAATGAGGTATTTAGAGATTCTCATGCTTATATTTACGGTTATTTTTCAATGAATCATTATGATTGACAATTAATATAACCTTATAATAACATATATTATTGATAGAAACTATTGAAATCAGGCAAAAATACCGATAATTGAACATAATGTGAGTTAGGGAGCGGTTCATGGTAAACGAAAAAAAACCTTCAATATATTCAGATCGCAGCAACATCGGTTCTGCCGAAGAATTGGATGAATACGGCGTATGGGTAAAGAGCATGCCACAGGTTATATCATCAGACGCTGATGTTCAAAAATTAGATGATTTTGACGATTCAATATTAAAAACAGGTACAGAAGAATTTTCAAGCGGTGAATCTTCCGGCGTTGAAGATCTTGAATTTACGGGCGAGTTTGCCGGCGAAGAAAACCAGGAAACCAATTTTGAAGATTTTGCCGTTTCAAATGACGCTGACGGCATTGTGTCATCTTCCTCAAATGATAATGATTTTGATGTTCCGACAGTACGTTCAATAGAAAATAATATCGAAAACATACAGGATAATTTTGAAGACGCCGTCCGTAATAATGAAGACGGCAATCTTTCTACACATCTTCTGAAAAAAATCGCAAACGAGCTTTCATCCATCAGAGGCGAACTCCACGATTTGAAAAAAGAATTTTCAATGGTACGTACTTCCGTCGCCGCTGAAGGCGATAAAAGCGGATTCTTCTCCGAAGAAGACGATGAAACAATTGCCCTGACAGGCGATGAAATGAACAACATTCTCAGCACATCGGATGAATCATCTGATGATGATACACCACAGGAAGCCGCGAATAAAAACGTTGAAATCAAGACAATGGCAAATATTCTCGGCGAGGATGAGGATGAAACAATTGCCCTTACAGGCGACGAGATGGACAATATTCTGAATACCGCTGACTTTACCGAGGAGGCGGGAACCAATGAGACAAACGAAGATGAGTTAGGTAAATATGACGATGAAGCAATCGCCCTTACAGGCGACGAGATGAATAATATCCTGAATACCGCTGACTTTATCGAAGAAACGGGAAAGGAAGAATCAATTGACAACAGTCTTTCCGCGGATCTAAATGACGTTAACCTTAAAATATCAGAAGAAACCACCGTTTCCGAAGAAAACGCCGTTTCCGAAGAAAGCAGTCTTGTAACGGATGACTTAGACATGCCCGCTCTTGAAGACACCTTTTCTGAAGAAACCACCGTTACCGAAGAAAGCAGTCTTGTAACAGACGACTTAGACATGCCCGCTCTTGAAGACACCTCTTCCGAAGAAACCACCGTTACCGAAGAAAGCAGTCTTTTAATGGACGATTTAGACATGCCCGCCCTTGAAGACACCTCTTCCGAAGAAACCACCGTTACCGAAGAAACCTCCGTTTCAGAAGAAAGCGATTTTACAATAGACGATTTAGATGTGTCCGCCCTTGAAGAAGATGTTGCCGTAGAAAACGCTATCTTTGAAGAAGGCGCCGTTCCCGAAGAAAGTACAGTCTCTGAAGAAAGCGAACTTGCAGCGGATGATTTAGATATGTCCGCTCTTGATGACACCGTTTCCGAAGAAAGCAGCCTTGCAGCGGATGATTTAGACATGTCCGCTCTTGAAGACACCTCTTCCGAAGCAAGCGCCGTTACCACAGAAACTACCGTTACCGAAGAAAGCAGTCTTGCGGCAGACGATCTTGATATTTCCGCTCTTGACGACATCTCTTCTGAAGCAAGCTCCGTTACCACAGAAACCACCGTTTCCGAAGAAAGCAGCCTTGCAGCGGATGATTTAGACATGTCCGCTCTTGATGACACCGTTTCCGAAGAAAGCAACCTTGCAACAGATGATTTCGATATGTCTGCTCTTGACGACACCTCTTCCGAAGCAAGCGCCGTTTCAACAGAAACCCCCGTTCCAGAAGAAAGCGGCCTTGCGGCAGACGATCTTGATATTTCCGCTCTTGACGACATCTCTTCCGAAGCAAGCGCCGTTACAGAACCCCCCGTTTCCGAAGAAAGCGGCCTTGCGGCAGACGATCTTGATATTTCCGCTCTTGAAGACATCTCTTCCGAAGCAAGCTCCGTTACAGAAACCTCCGTTCCCGAAGAAAGCGGTCTTGCGGCAGACGATCTTGATATTTCCGCTCTTGAAGACATCTCTTCCGAAGCAAGCTCCGTTACAGAAACCTCCGTTCCCGAAGAAAGCGGCCTTGCGGCAGACGATCTTGATATTTCCGCTCTTGAAGACACCTCTTCCGAAGCAAGCTCCGTTACAGAAACCCCCGTTTCCGAAGAAAGCGGTCTTGCGGCAGACGATCTTGATATTTCCGCTCTTGATGACACCTCTTCCGAAGCAAGCGCCGTTACAGAAACCCCCGTTCCCGAAGAAAGCGGCCTTGCGGCAGACGATCTTGATATTTCCGCTCTTGAAGACACCTCTTCTGAAGCAAGCGACATTGCTCTTGATGATATTGTCTCTTTAGATGATAGTGACGATTTAGGAAGCGAGCTTTCTATGGACGATCTTGATATGTCAGCCCTTGACGACGGCATTTCAGAAGGAAGCGCCGCTTCCGAAGGAAGCGATGTTTCCGAAGGAAGCGACGTTTCAGGAGGAAGCGAAACAGTCGAAGAAAGCGCCGCCGGTGATGAAGGTGAAGCCAAACAAGAGTATATCGACACTGACATAGCAGACCTTGGAGTCAATCTGGACTCTGAGTCAATTGATTCTGATTCCCTCACGGAGGGACAGGATGAACAGGCGGCGGCGGATACACCCGTGGATGAACCCGTACCCGAGGAAGAATCCTCGGAAGAATCCTCGGATGAATCCGCGGATGAGCCCATTGATCTTTCCGCCGATACACCGGATGAAAACATAGACATAGATCTTGACGCTACAAAAGATCACGATCATGAAGAACTGGAAGAACTGCGTAACAAAGGCGCTACCCCGGTAACCTTCCCCCCTGAAAACAGCGCCTATCTTGAAGAAGACGACCACATCAATTTAGATCTTTCCGAAGCGGTAATTGACGAACCTGTATTATCAACAGAAGGTATTGATGAACCTTTGACGGAGCCTTCTCTGGATGTGGATTCTCTTGATGATCTCGGCATTACCGGTGATAACGAAGCGGCAGATACATCATCTGCGGATGTACCATCCGAGAACGAGTTATCAGCAGACGAATCGTCCACAGACGAATTATCCGCCGACGATTTATCTATTGATGACTTATCTTTTGATGAGGCTATTGGCGAACCATCAATTGATAATTTGGATATTGATATGCCCGCGGATGAAGCAACAGAAGATGAGCAGGATTTGACGCTGTCAGACAGCGCGCTCTCAGACAATGCGTTGTCAGACAGCGAGCTGTCAAGCAGCGATGATATGCCGATTGAGGAACAGGTAATTCCAGAAGGTTTTGAAGCGGAAATCCAGGAAACTCCTGTTCCGCTTGATGAGGATATAGAAGAGGACATCGCCGCTGATGAAGCGCTTGAATCAGCCGAAATACCGGATATATCTTATGAATCTGCGGATGAATCCGCGGATATACCCTTTGAAGAATCCATTGATACAGAAAAAGCCGCTTCCGCAAAATCAGCAGAACCTGAAAGTATTGATAGTATTGACGAAATAGAAGATATCGGTGCAAACGACATCGGCGATATTGCCAATATAGCCGATATAGATGAAACACCGTCAAAAGCGAAAGGCTTGCCTGCAAGTACAGCCGCAAAAAAAGACAACGATTTTGAAATTCCTTCGGAATTAAAAAAGGAACTCAAAAACATTCTCAGTTACATGGATCAGCTTCTTGATTCCCTGCCCGAAGAAAAGATTGAAGAATTCGCAAAGTCGGAATATTTTGATTCCTACAAAAAACTTTTTAAGGAATTGGGGCTGGTATAAACACAGGATACGACGCGCAAACGCTTGCGGGTAAACTTCATTCGCGTTACAACCCGCAGGGTGAAGCTGAACGCTATGTCGATTCTCTTAACTTCGATAATAACGTTGAATGTTTTATTTTAATTGAACCGGGCTTCGGCTATCTTGTAAACGCCCTGCAAAAAAAATTTAAAAACAGCAAAATTATTGTCCTTCATGTTGAAGACTGTTTCCCGCCCGTGAACGTCCCCTTTATGAACGGCACAGATGTTTCCAAAGTGCAGGATTTTCTGGAAAAGGAAGTCCCGGAAACAGACACCGCAAACATAAAAATAATTGAATGGCGGCCTTCGATGAACCTCTACAAGCAAGCCTATGTAAACTTGTTGTCTTTTACCGTTGATTTTATAAAACGCATGGATGCCGAAAAAAGAACGACTGCCGCTTTCGGAAGAAAATGGATTGGTAATTTTTTCAGAAATCTTAAATTCTTGCAAAAGATTCTCCTTTACAAATCGATGGACATGCCCGTAATCATTACAGGTTCCGGTCCGGGACTTGAAAAAGTAATACCCGCCATTCAAAAAGCGCAGGAAGAATGTTTAATTATTGCCGCTTCTTCTTCCGTAATGGCGCTTTCCCATTACAACATTCAGGCGGATATTGTAATGAGTACGGACGGCGGCAGTTGGGCGCTGAGGCACATCTATCCTTTTTTCAGAAAATCAGATAACGGCGTTTTTAACAATGTTGAAAACACCGCGTCTTTTGCCGTAAACCTCTGCGCGGCGCTTCCCTCCCAGTGCGGCGGAAGACCCATGTTAATAATGAACGACGGAAGCTTATGGCAGAATATTATCCTGCACGAATTATCTTTGCCGTCTGTTATCATTCCGCAAAAGGGAACTGTCACCGCCTGCGCTGTGGAACTTGCGCTTGCGCTGACAAGCGGCAATATTTTTCTTGCCGGCATGGATCTTTGCGTAAGAGACATAAGAAGCCATGTACGGCCTTATGCTTTTGATCATCTGTTGTTTGACCGCGCGAGCCGCTTTACGCCTGTTTACTCGCAAAGTTTTGCCCGCTCAAATCAAATACAGGAAGGCGGAAGCCTTGATATTTACGCGGCATGGTTCAAGAAACAGCTTGCCTCATGGCCAAAACGGATTTTCTCTCTGGGCGGCAGCAGCGAAGTATTTGAAAACGCGCTTTACGAAGAAAAGGCAGCCGGGAAAAACACATCCGTTTATTTTAAGGCTGAAAGCGTAAAAAACGACCCGGCAAACTTTCGCAAAAGAAGCGCCGCCGCCCTGATTGCCGCTTTGAAGAGCGGCGAATACTCAGCAAATCTTAAAACAGAACTTGCGCCCCTGCTTTTTCCATGTGAAAAGAATTTAACAGAACATCAAATGGAAACGGCAATAAACGAGGCGGCTTATGGGTAGCCGTTACGCATTTTGTGAATCCCGTTCCGGCGAGATTGTTCCCTCTATTGTACTTGCGCAGGGAAATACCCGGCCTCTTCATTCATTAATCGATCCAAAACACGAAGCGGAACGCCTTGTATCAACCATACCGCCGGATACGGGTTTTGTGATTTTTCTTGGTCTTGGCGGCGGCTTTGTCCCGCAGGCCGCGCTTGCAAATACCGCCGCGCAGGTTATTGTCATAGATTTTGACAAGGACGGCATCAAAGAACTGTTATCCGCAAAAGATTACACGCCGCTTTTAAACAACGGACGTTTCAGCCTTTTGACGGACTTTACGTTTGATGAAATAAAAAACTTTATACTTACTCATTATAACCCCGCTCTGTGCGGCGGCATTAAAGTTATTCCCCTGCGGACAAGAACCGAACAAGAGCCGGAAAAATTCAGCAAAGCCGCCGCCGTTATTCAGGAGGCAATAGACAGCACCGCCGCGGATTTCAGCGTTCAGGCGCATTTTGGGCTTCGCTGGTTTTCCAACATTATCCGCAACATAAAAAACGCCGCGGATACAAACCAATCTTTCCGCGAAAAAAAAATCAATGAAGCGGCAATCGTCGCCGCGGGCCCTTCTCTGGACGGGCAAATAACCGCTCTTGCCGAATATAAGTCACGGCAGGTCTTCATTATCTGTTCCGATACCGCCCTGCCCGTCCTTTTGCACAACGGCATTGAACCCGACGCGGTAGTTTCAATTGACTGTCAACATATCAGTTACTATCATTTTTTCGGCTGTAACATACGCAAAATTCCGCTGATTCTGGACATTGCAAGCCCTCCCCTGCTCTCGCGTTTTTCAAACTTGCCCGTTTTCTTCTCAGGCGGCCATCCCCTTGCGCTTTATATTTCCCGTTACTGGCGGCCTTTACCCCTGCTTGATACATCGGGCGGAAATGTAACTTACGCATGTCTTTCCCTTGCGGAAAACCTAGGCGCGGCAAAAATAACGCTCTTTGGCGCGGATTTTTCGTATATTCGCTCTCAAACTTACGCAAGAGGAACATACGTCTATCCCTATTTTGAAAGAAAGCAAAACCGTTTCCGCACTCTTGAAGCGTTGTCTTCCGCTTTTCTGTACCGCAGCTCTTTTCTGCCCCGCGAAAATGAAAATCAGATTTACCATGAAACATCATCGCTTCGTTTTTACCGGCAAAAACTGGAAGAAAAAGCGGCGGCAATGAACGCGCAAATAAGCGTTTTTCCGGGCTTTGGCGCCCCGGTTAACCTGTTAAACAAAACGGCGATTAACTTTGGTAAAAAAAGTTACGTTCCCGCCGCGGCGGAAGATCAGCATAAAAACGGAATTGAGTTCCTTGAACAGTACTGTAGCGGCATAGCCGCCCTGCCTGCAAGCGGATTAAATGAAAAAGAAAGCCATATTTTTACCACTCTGCTCCCTGCCGCCGCCGCGCTTAAACACCGCAGTTTGGGAATTAATTTAAAAACTGCGGAGTTAATCGAAGAGACAAAAAGTTATTGCATAAGACAGATAGACAAGATATTGGGAACCTGTCAGAAAGAAGAATAAATAGGGTCTACAAAAACATACATAAATATAATAAAGTCTATAATTTTTGCCGATATTTTTAATAGGAGTAAACTATGAGTATCGGGGCTATTTCCAGCAATTCTATCCCCAGTATCGGATACGCAATAACCGCGTCAATGGGCGGAAGAACGTCTCTTCCAGTCTCCCCAAGCATGGTAATTTACTCGCATTTCAAACATGTTTCAGGGATTCCCGCCCCGGAAGGAACTAAAGGCGTTAATATTTCCAAACTGAAAATACTGGACACCCTGATTGAACAATTATCAAAAATGAAAAGTCAGCCTGTCGCGCAGATAAACATGAATGAAAGCGATGAAAAGCGCATAAACGCTCTTATTGATCAATACCAAAAACAAATAAAAGCCGCGCAAGCCGCACCCATCTACACCCCCGCCGCCCCCGTCACCGGCGCTCTGTTCAATATTGCGGCTTAATTAATTAAGAAATTTTTACTACGAACCACACAAACCACACAAAAAAGAAATGGATTTATATCATAAATCTTCGTAACCATCACGAAAAGAGAAATAAAAATTTATTTTATGAATAACGCGAATCTTCACGGGCAACGACAATTTATTAGTTAAAATTTAGTGTACGTACCGAAGGTACGCGTTCGTACGCACTGTCGGCCACCTAAAGGTGCCCTTGCTTTTTTTCATATAAGACATTTACTGGTGCTTACGCTATACGGCATTAACGAACTACACGGCTACGCCGTGTATTTATTTAGCGGGTGTTCGTGGTAAATTATTCTCTCTTCTTCTTGAAAGAAATCTTTACAGGTGACCGGCGTCGAGGATTATCACGTCTACCCTGCGGTTGTTTTTGCGGCCTTCTTCGGTGTTATTCGATGAGACGGGCATGGTGTCGGCGAACCCGGCTATTTGAAAACGCTTCTCGTCAAGGCCGATGGCGACAAGGTAGCGAAGCACGGCTCTTGACCGTTCAGCCGACAACTGCCAGTTGTCTTCCCAGGGACCGTTCGGGTCTACGTCAACAGAGTCGGTGTGGCCCTCTATCCTGAACTTCCTGTCTTTCAGGTCGCTGGAGGACATATAAGTTCCAAGCCTTAGGAGTATATCCCTTGTCGCTTCTATATTTATACGGGCGCTTGCCGGGTTAAAAAACGCGTCTCCGGCAAGGGTAATGACAAGACCGCGCTCGTCGTGGGTTACCT
>Ga0268262_10003985_pt1 | contig 15531 bp, 17 predicted proteins | sample TergutNc150P3_FD_190354 | JGI IMG/M metagenome (GOLD analysis project Ga0268262, IMG submission 190354) | Nasutitermes corniger P3 segment gut microbial community from laboratory colony in Florida, USA - Nc150 P3 (SPAdes) (version 2) | ecosystem: Host-associated > Arthropoda: Insects >... | reverse complement strand
ATGCAATAAGAACAATGCATTTCGACAGTACCACGACAGCAAAAATTCCATTCCCGAATCTCGACATCTCCAAAAAAATAGATAAAATCAAACACGATAATCTTGTATCACTTGTAGATAAAATACTAGAACTAAAACAAAAAGAATCAGACGAGAAGAATCAGCAACTAAAAACGATGATTTCTCGACAAATTGAAGGTGTGGATAGGGCGATTGATACGGCTGTGTATGAGTTGTACAATTTAACGGAAGATGAAATTAGGGTGGTGGAGGGATGAGTAATATAACATTTTTTATAGGGAATGGTTTTGATCTCAATCTTGGATTAAAAACAAAATTTAGTGATGTTATCAATGAATACTTAAAAATTGAAACAAATGATACCAATATTAAGAAATTTCAAGAAGAATTTAAAAAAGATTATAAAAACTGGTCAGATTTTGAAAAGGCATTAGGTGAATACACAGAAAGATTTACACCAGATAATATTAATGATCTCGTAGCACAGATTGAAAGTTTTCGTACTGTTTTAATAAATAAATTTAATGAAGAAGAAACCCGTATTGATTATAAAAATAATTTTCCAAAGATTATTTCTGCTGTAACACGATCTTTAACAGAATTTGATAATTACCTTCTTGATGGAGATAAGCAGGCTGTTTCACATATTTTTTTTATTTCTCGTGAAAATAATACTTTTTTTTATAATTTTGTGTCTTTTAATTATACAAGTGTCCTTGATAAATGTTTAAGTATAACAAAACCAAATATTGAAAATAATGATTATCGTAATAAAATAAATAAAGCTAGTCAATATCATGTTAATGATAAAATAGAAAAAGTAATACATATTCATGGAACTTTGAAAAACAATCTTATTTTAGGTGTTGATAATGTAGATCAGATTAAAAATGAAGTATTTAAAAAAGACGATGATTTTCTTTGGAAAATGATTAAACCTTTAACAAATAAAGAGCTTAAGAAAACCAGTGTAAAAGAGATTGAAAACATAATTGATGCAAGTTCAATAATTTGTGTGTTTGGTATGTCAATAGGTGTAACAGATAAGACATGGTGGAAATGCATCGTAACATGGTTAAAATCAGACGCATCAAGACACCTTGTAATATTTTATTACAATGAAGATATTGATGAAACAAATCCACGCACAATAATAGAAAACAGAAAAAACGTTGAAAATTTGTTTTTTTCAGTAGTTGAAATAGATCAAGAACAAGAAAGAGAGCAATTGGTGGGCAGAATACACATAGCTTATAATGAAAATATGTTTAAGATGGATATTTTATCATCTGATGATATATTACCTAATAATGAAAACAATGGAAGTTAATATTGATGATTTACCAGAAGATTAAAGGCATTGGCAAAACGATTGATTTAGCAATATATGGGCTGTATAATTTAATGGAAAACGAAATTTAAGTGATGGAAGGGAAATGATAATAATAACAAACATAGAAATTGAAAAATTCAGATCTTGCAGATCAATGCAAGTAAAAGATTGTGGTAATTTTAACATTCTATCTGGAAGAAATAATTCTGGTAAATCAAACATATTAAGAGCATTGAGTTTGTTTTTTAAGAATGAAATTGAAGAGGGTGTTTTAATAGATCTAAGCAGAGATTGTAATTCTAGAGAAAAAGAAAAGAAGAAAATAAGCATAACCTTGTCATTTAAATTGGACGAAAAATTAAAAATACAACAAACAATACAAGATGTTTCTGAACTAATCCCAAGAGAATGTAGAATAAAAAAAGAATATGTGTTTAATAAAACTGATATTAGTAAATACCAGATATTGTATTATTTAGATGATAGGTTACTAGAAGAAAAAGAAAAACAGTTGGTTGAGCAATTTCTCCATTTATTTAATTTTAGGTATATACAATCTAATAAAACAGCACTAAATGTTTTAACTGAAAATTTAAAAGAGATCCAATCGGAATTAAAATTTCGTTATAGATCAAAGTATCGAGATGAAAACATTAGGAAAGAGCTTGATAAAAAACAGAAAGATTCTATTGATGTTATTAAGTCATTAGCAACTCAAATTTTAAAACCAATTTCAGATGAAATGATAAAAGCTGATCAAACGATTGTCGATGTAGATATTGGTACGCCAAACGAAATAGTCGAATTGCTTAATACGGTTTCTTATCAGATTAAACTTAAATCCGGAGTTGTTTTGAATGAAAAATTTCAAGGGAATGGAATGCAAAGTATTCTTCTATATTCAATATTGTACTTAATCGATAGAAATTATCATAGAAAATTTGGATGGAAAATTGCTACTATTTGGGCTGTAGAAGAGCCTGAATCATTTTTACATTTTGATCTTGAAAATCAATTGGCTAATTATTTCTCAGAAAATGCAGAAAACCTTAATGAAAGATTTCAAATATTTTCAACAACGCATAGCAATGTTTTTCCACAATACGCAGATGCACATTATTTAATAGAAAAAAAACAGGAGATATTAAATAATTATTGGACAGAATGCGAAAAAATGAATATGCATGAATACTTATTTAAGTTACAAGAATTGAATATTTCTGTGAGTGTAAATGTCTTATCCTTGTACCCTATGGAGAAAATAATTATAGTAGAAGGTGACAGAGATGAATATATTTTTACAGAAATAGTGAAAATATTAGGTTTACAAAAAGTTAAAGTTTTTTCTATATCACATCTATTAAATGATCAGAAAAAAGGAGGGGATACACAAATTGATCTCTTAATAAAATCTAATATAAATATTATCAAAAGAAGAAGTATAAATAACAATATTTTATTGATATTTGATTGGGATAAAGACAAAAAGAAAGTAAACAATCTGACTAAAAAAATCAAATCACCAAATAAGATTTTTCAATTGGAGATTGAAAAACGAACTAAGTTATTGGATAAATCTTTTAAAGGTATAGAAGCTTTTTATCCTATTGAATATATACAAGAATTACATAACTCCGCTCAGGGATTAATCACAGATAGAGGTGTTAAATTTAGTAAAGATAGATATTATGTAGATTCTTCAAGATATGACCTAGTTAAAGAAGAATTATTTAAAATTGTAAAAAACAAAGGTGTTAAATCAGACTATCTCATGAATTTAATTAGGAAGATAATCCTATGACCCTATACCACGGCAGCGACCAAATTATAAAAACCCCCGAACTTCGCTCCTCAACCAGAACTCTCGACTTCGGAGCCGGATTTTACACAACTACTAACAAAGAGCAGGCTGTCAATTTTGCTGTTAAAGTTTATACCCGCTCAATTAGGGAAGGTACTGCTCCAAGAGGAAAGTTTATCAGTGTTTATGAAGTTGACTACAAAAAAATGAAACAAGAACTTGATATATTGCATTTTAAATCGGCGGATGAATCGTGGCTTGATTTTGTTATGGCTAACAGGCGTAATACTTATAACGGCAAAAAATATGACGTAATCTATGGACCTGTAGCAAATGATACTATATATCGAACATTAATTGCTTTTGAAGATGGAGTATTATCAGCAAAGGATACAATCGCCAGATTAAAAATCCGCCAATTATTTGATCAAATGACTTTTGTGTCGGAACATTCTCTTTCTTTCTTGAAATATTCAGATTTTATAGAGGTTCCAAATGATTGACATACAATTTAAGGCAACGCTGGAAATGCTCATTCCTCTTATCATCAAAGAAGTAATGAAAAGCCGTAATATAAGTGAGAGAGAAGCTTTTGAATTGTTGTATTCCTCGTTCTTGTACAGTAAACTGGAGGTAGAGTCTACCAAGTTATGGCATTTAAGCCAGTTGACTTTGGCGAATTTATTGAACGAGGAAATTGAGACAGGGACTATTATCTTTCCGGAGGAAGCATAGTATGAGCGGTAATGCCGAATTTATTACCTACTGTATGGAAGAATACAAAGCTGCAAAAGGCATAACCGGAAAAGAGGCTATTATGCTTTTTAAAAAACACAACATAATTGATTATATTGTTACGTGCTACGGAGCTTTGCACACTATGGGTGGTCTTGCCATTGCGGAAGATATAGATTCACTTATTGAAAAAGCAAACAAATAATATAAGCCGCTTATGTGTATAATAGTGTAATGCCTATTTACTGTTTACTTGCCGCAATCAAATCATAAACCGCCAGGCTTGCGATGACCGCGAGGTCTTCCGCCGCGAACCATGTTTTTGCCGTTTGATCAAAGAGGATGTTTCCGTCCGGAGGAAATTCCTCGCTGGCTTCCCAGATGATAAAAGTCATCGGCAAATACGGAAGAACATGTAATGTAACGGCAGCGTCGCCCATATCAGCCTTTTGTCCGCCAAGGGCAATACCGGTAGAAATGAGGCTCTGCGGATTTTTGCCAAAATGATTAACAAGTGGTTTTACCGCGCGTTTGTTGAAATTAGTTTCGTAAAAAAGCGCCGGCGCGGCTTCTCTGTAAGCGATTAAATGTCCCGATGGTTTTTTTATCCCGTCCGCTATCAAATAATGCAGCCATAATATTTTATGCGAAACCGAAGCCGATGAAAGCGCTTTTTCGGTATTGAACCAAGGAATAAAAAATTCTCCGTCCTCATAACGCACGCCGCATTTTTGGCAAATTTCCTGCGGCGGTATCTGCGAAAGTTTTTGCGCGGCAAGGTTCAGCGCGTCATCGTATCCCAAGAACGGACTCCTTTTTTTTGATTATACCATTTTTGTCTTTTTTTATGTTTTTTGATAAGTCTTACCCACTTGACAAGTATTGAAAATGTATGTATATTGTATGCAGAGGAGAAAATATGCCGCTATTACAGGTAAGGGACTTTCCCGCAGACATATATGAAGAAATATCCTTTGAAGCCAAACGTGAAAACAGGACGATAGCCCAACAAACCATAGTTTTAATTAAAAAGGGATTAGGCGAAGAAATTTCTCTAAAGGAAAAAAGACGTCTTTTATTTGAAGAAATAATGAAAAGAGATGTTCCCGAAGCCGCAAAAGTAATTGATCCTGTAAAACTAATTCGTGAGGACAGAGACAGATGATTGCTGTTATTGATGTTTCAGGCGCAATGGAAATTCTATTGCACAAAGAAAAAGTAAATAAATTTTTAAAAACATTGCAGAGCGCTGTTTTAGTAATTACACCTGATTTATATGTTTCTGAATTGGCAAATACACTTTGGAAATATCATAAAACGAAAACTTTGTCTAAAGATGAATGTTCGGTATATATGCGGCAAGGACTTGGAATGATCAATAATTTTGTCAACGCCAAGGAAATATGGGAAGAAGCTTTTTCCGAAGCGATTAACAACAATCATTCTGTTTACGATATGTTTTACATGATTGCTGCAAGAAGACACGCCGGAACATTGATTACCAATGACTCGACACTGGCGGCAATTTGCAAGAAGAATCATGTTCAAATGTGTTGTTGAGAAGGGACGAGGGAGTTGAAGGGAACGTGGTGATTGGGATATGATTATAGTGGTAGATTGCCAAAAAAGGAGAATCTGTATATGAAAATAACACTAGATATAGATGATAAATTTGATGCTCAATATTCAGAACATGATTTAAAAATGTTTGCCGCCGTTGGGCTATATGAAAAAGGTATAATGTGTACCGGTGATTTGGCGCGAGCGGTAGGCATGAGCCGTGCGGATTTTATTTTAGAAATGGGAAAGTATGGCGAATCTATTTTTGATATGTCTGAAGATGAAATAAACAGAGACCTTGAAAACGCAAAACAATTCTTTATTATATAATCACTCCATCCTCCTCCCCGCCTCCAAACAAGCGCGCGCATTATGATAAGGACACTTCCAAAACCCAGCCTTAGGCATACTTGTATCCGGCGAATTGTCAATAAACAACTCGTTGTGCCATTCGCCATTTGTGTGATCCACAAAATGTTTCTGAATGTAACTCCATATGCTATCTGCGGCATCAAAATACTTTTGCTGACCGGACAACTCATAAGCGTTGTAAAAACCTACAACCGCCTCTGCTTGTGTCCACCACTCTTTTTTGTTGTGATTGCGCCCCTCCGCGTCACAACCGCTGAATAATCCGCCGTTTTTGCGGTCAATAGCGGCATTATAGATAACTTCTGCAATTGCCAATGCTACTTGTTTCACTTTTGAAATAAGGCTCTCGTCGCCTACAGCAAGCGCCGCTTCATATAATAGCCAGCTTCCTTCAATATCATGACCGTAGGAAATATTTTTGGTTAGCGAGCGCCAATCATTGTCAAAGAATAGCTCAAAGTGAAAATCGCGGTTGACAATTTTATCAAGCGTTATGTGCAATAGCGCTTCAAGAGCTTTATGCGCGCGCTTGTCTCCGCAGGCGCGGACTAGGTTTGTGTAGGCTTCCAGTACGTGAAGGTTGGTGTTCATGGACTTTGGGCAGTTGAGGTCTTTATCGCTTAGACGATAATCGTCAATGCTGCGCCATTTGCGGTTACATGCTTCAATATAACCATCCGTAAACGGATCATATCCGCGTAGTTCAGTTACGTCCAAAAGATACATTGCCAATTCCAGCGATGATTGATCTCCTGTGGCTTGGTAATATTCGCTTAACGCGTAGATACCAAAGGCGATGTTGTAGAACTGCTTTCTGGTGTTTAGCGGTTTTCCGGTGTGATCCGTAAGCCAGTATAGTCCGCCGTACGTCGTATCAAGAAAGGCTTTCGATAAAAAATTCCGCGCGTGTTGGGCGCAGGTCTTGTAGGCGGAGTCCCCGAATATGCGGTATGCGGCGGAAAATGTCCATAGTATACGCGAATTTAAAATACAGCCTTTGGCGGCGGTTTTGTTCGGGTTGCCGGAAAAATCTGTTTCGCCGTAAAAGCCGCCGTTTTGTTCATCAATCATGTTTTGCCAGAATGGGAGAATATTGTTTTTAACTTCCTGTATAACAGTCTCTTTGTTTAGCAAAAGCTCCTTCCTTTGTATATCAGTATATTCATTAATAAAAATAATTGATATATTTATGTAACAAAGTCGTCAATTAATTTTTTTATTAGTGAGTGATAAAACATGAAAACAAGACCGATTTTTACTTTACTTATTTTCTCAGTTCTTATCTTCTTTTTTACTGAAAGTTGCGCAAATACAAAGTATACAGGGGAGATAAAAAAAACTCCGCAGGATTTTGTTCCGGCGAAACATTTTATATTTATCGGTCTTGACGGGTGGGGAGGCGCTTATGTTAACGATGCGAATATGCCTGCGGTAAAACATATGATGTCTAATGGCGCTTGGACGCTTGACACGTGGGGCGTATTACCCGTTAAAAGTTGGCCTAATTGGACATCGCTTTTTTGCGGCGCTCCGCCGAAAGAACGTAACAGAGAAGATTTCCCTTCAATTTTCACGCTTTTAAAAAACAACGAACAGACAAAAAAGTCAGCCTTTTTTTACGAATGGACTGAATTGCAAAAAATCTGCCTGAATGATGCGGTTGAAAAACAAGAAATATTTTCTGACGTTAAATCTGCAAAAAAGATCGCCGCTTATATAACAGAACAAAAACCTGTATTTACCGCAATTGTGTTTAACGAACCTGACGCTGTGGGTCATGCAAAACGCTGGGGGTCTGCTAACTATTACGCAAAACTTGCGGAGATGGACGCTCTGATAGCTATTATTGAACAGGCGGTTAAAGACGCGGGAATATATGACAATACTGTATTCATGTTATCTGCTGATCACGGCGGCAGCGGTTATGGACATGAATCAAATTCCGCTAAGAGGCGCAAAACACCTTTGATTGTTTTTGGCAATGGTATAAAAGAAGGATACACAGTAACTTCCCCGGTTAATATTTACGACATTGCGCCTACTATGGCGGCGATTCTTGGTATGGATATTCCTCCCGAGTGGACAGGTCGGGTTGTACATGAAATTTTTAAATAAAATATACTATATATATTTATTTTGTGAATTTTACGGAAAGAATTTGACCGCGGGGCAGACTGACAATGGCGGACGTTTTATCCTCGCCTATTTTCACGTTTTCCCATTTTGCGTATTTATTCTCGCTCGATCTCATTGCGACTGCTTTGTCTATTATAAAATCAGCGGGAAGCTGAATTTTTATTCTTCCCATATTCACTCCGTCTGTTCCGTTTAAGTATGTTGGAGTAAACATAACAAGGCTGATTGTATTGCCGTCCGGCGACACAAAGGCTGTTATCCTTGCTGTGGTTCCGTCAATGGAGTCGGCATTGCTGTTTAAATAGGCGCTGGTTAATCTTGTGCCGTCGCCGCTTTTACCGTCAGCCGTTATTCCAACGCGGTAGGTGTCTCTTGCGAATTTCGCGTAATGCGACATCGCGTAGCCGCGCGGAGTAAGTTCTCCGTCTTTTGTATCATACTGACCATCTCCCATAAGACCGTAAAAACGTTTTGCCGCCCACCAAATAAATGCGCTTTCGTCATTTAGCCTTATGCTAAGATCGATGTCGTTCAGTATTTTCCACACATAATTCCATGTTGAGTCATTTAGATAGCCGGAAGGATTTCCGCTGTTTATATTATGTTCCGTCATCCAAACTTCCTTCGGATCGGTTGGATGATCAAGCGCTTTTGGGTAACGGTTCAGTCTTCCGCCGTAAGTATGACGACCGATAATATCAATTACCGCTCTTGAGTCGGGACTGTTAAGCGCGGCGTCATTTATATTTGGATCACTCATTGATTCGCCGTTCATGGTGAGGACAGATGGTATTTCCTTGCCGCCGCCATAACCTTTTACGCCGTCTGTAAAATGCCCAACCTGTGAAAAGAAATTTTTCATTTCGGCGGGAGACCATAAACAACCGTCGTAACTAACTTCGTAATTAGGTTCGTTCTGTATGGAAACAGCGTAAATCGGCGCGCCGTTTTGGTACATATTTAACGCAAACGATTTAAGATAATTAGCGTAATCTTGATAATTTTTTGTATTCAGTTTGCCGCTGCCTTTTAAATCATTATTACTTTTCCAGTCTTTCGGCGGACTCCACGGAGTCGCTAAAACATAACCGCCGTATTTGTTTACTATTTTTACATTCTCGTAATAATCCGGTCTGTCGCCGCTGACAAGCGCTTTCATTGTTACGTTAATATCCGTATTTTGCGGCATTATCATTATTCGCAGTATGTTTAAACCTAATCCGGTATCCGGATTAAACAGCAATTCCGTATCGCGGGCGGATGTGCGCGGAAAATTTCCCCACCCGACTTCCATTCCGCCGAAACCCCGCACATATTGATACTTTGTATTGACATCTACGGTTATAAACGCGTTTGGCTCTCCTGTATCCTCGTTAGACGACATTGATGCGCAGGTAGAAAAAATCAAACCTATAATAATCGCAATAAAATATTTTACTTTAATTGACATTTTCATAATATTCTCCTTACTCTCCCATTACCCGCACATGAACTTTCCGATTGCGAGGTCCGTCATATTCATTAAACCATATTCCCTGCCATGTGCCAAGAAGCAATCTGCCCCCTGTAACAATCAGCATAAGCGACGGTCCCACAAGGCTCGATTTAGTGTGCGCCGCTGAATTGCCCTCGCTGTGTTGGAATTCACGGCGGTCGGGGGAAATTGCGTTAAGCGCAAGATTTACGTCGTGGGGAACGTCGGGGTCGGCGTTTTCATTAATCGTTACCGCCGCTGTGGTGTGCGGCACAAAGACGACGCAAATCCCTTCGCGCACACCGGAAGCAGATACGGCTTTTTGCACCTCTCCTGTAATATTGATCCAGTCGGTTACTCCGCCTGTGCGGACATTAAAACCTGAAAGGTTTGTCATAAACCGATTACCTTGCCAACAGGCGGTTAAGCCGTTTTACAAAGTCAGCGGGATCGTTAAGTTTTACGCCTTCCACCAAAAGCGCCTGATCGAATAACACCGCCGCAGTGTCGGCAATACGTTCTTCGTCGTCTACGTTTTTCAACCCTGCGACAATGGGGTGTTCTCCGTTTACTTCCAAAATAGGTTTGATGTCGGGCATTGCAGTCTGTCCCATCGCTTTTAGCATTTGCGCCATTTGCATACTCGGATCGTTTTCATCGGCGACAATGCAGGACGGCGAATCGTGCAGGCGTCGGGAAAGTTTTACGTCTTTTACGCGGTCTCCAAGAGCCTTTTTAATTTTTTCGATAACAGGCTTCGCTTCTTTTTCGGCATCCTTGTCTTTTGTTTCGCCAAGTTCTTCGTCCGCTCCCGCTCGGTTTACAGCCTTGAGTTCCCAAGTTTGACTTTCGCTCTTGCCGTCCGTTCCCGCCGTCTCTTTGCGGTAACTGTGCAGGGTGGGAATTACAAGGTCGTCAATTTCATCGGACATAATTAAAACTTCGATTTCTTTTGCCCGATAAGCTTCCAGCAGAGGAGATGAACGCAATGTTCTTTCATCGCCGCCGGTTATGTAGTAGATATGTTTTTGATCGCTTTTCATGCGTGAGGCATATTCGGCGAAACTTGTCCAGCCGTCAACGGCGGTGCTTTTGAAGCGTACAAGTTCTTGGAGCGCTTCTTTGTTTGCAAAATCCTGATAAAGCCCCTCTTTGAGCGGGCGGTTAAATTGCTCTACAAAATTTTCCCATTTTGTTTTCGCTTCGTCAGAGCCCGACGCCGCATTGTCCGCCATTTGTTTAAATTCGGAAAGCAGTTTTTTAACGGAAGCGTTTTTTATATTGAGCAAGATTTTATTCTGCTGCAGAATTTCCCGGCTTACGTTGAGAGGCAAATCTTCCGAGTCGATTACTCCTCGCACAAAGCGTAAATATGTCGGCATTAATTCCTTGTCGTCGTCTGTGATAAAAACCCGTTTTACATAAAGTTTTACGCCGGGCTTGTAATCGACATTGTACAAATCGAACGGCGCTTTTTTTGGAATGTAAAACAAAGTTGAGTATTCCAAAGTTCCTTCGGCTTTTGTATGAATGTAGTGCAGGGGAGCGTCGGTGTCATGACCAAGCTGTTTGTAAAATTCGTTGTAGTCCTCATCTTTCAATTCCGTCTTTGATCGCCGCCAAAGCGCAGTCCCCGAATTTATCCTGTCGGTTTTTGTTTTATTGCCTTTTTCGTTGCCCTTATCGTCCCACTCTTTTTCATCATAAGTAAGGTAAATGGGGAAGGCGACATGGTTAGAGTAACGTTTAATAATATCTTCTATTGACCAGCGGTTAGCGTATTCTATTCCCTCGTCTGTGAGATAAAGAATCACCGTTGTTCCCTGACTGTCCCGGCTTGCGCCCTCTATTTCAAAACCTTCCTTGCCGTCGCTTGTCCATTTCCAAGCGGCGTCCTCGGCGGCTTTTCGGCTTATAACCTCGATTTTTTCCGCTACCATAAAAGCGGAATAAAAGCCGACGCCGAATTGCCCGATAAGGTTGGAGTCTTTTTTTGCGTCCTCGGCAAGTTTTTCCAAAAACGCCCTTGTCCCCGAGCGGGCGATAGTTCCAAGCGAGTCGATTAAATCGGCTTCATTCATGCCGATTCCGTTGTCGCAGACGGTCAAAGTTTTCGCTTCTTTATTGAAGGAAATATCGATGCGAGGCTCAAAGTTGATCGATTTGTACTTTTCGTCAGCGACAGTCAGGTACTTAAGCTTGTCCAGAGCGTCTGAGGCGTTGGAGACAAGCTCCCGAAGGAAAATCTCCCGGTTGGAATAGAGAGAGTGAATGATAAGGTGCAACAACCGGCTTACTTCGGTCTGAAATTGATGTTGCGCCATGATGGGCTCCTTATAAATTAAATTTAGTTATTAATGTGAAATAACATGAATTTAAAAAAAAATCAAGGTAAAGAGCGGGATTTTCCTGTTTTTAACCGGTAGCCCATTACGGGCTACCGTGTGTTATTATTGATCGTCGCTCTCGCGTTTGGACATAACAGGGTAGAATGACACAAATGTCGGTAGATCAAACCCCGAACCTTTTGAAACTACATTCAACGCGGGATTTGTCTTGTGGTGCAGAGTGGGGTTTCTGATTAATTGGGTTATTCCGCCAATTCTTCCCGCGTCCATACCCGATATGCCAAGACCGAAAAAGAAAGGACCTGTATCGTTCGGGGCGGGAATATGATCTTTTACAAATTGCGTATGTCCCTTTGTTCCTGAAATATCATAAGTTACGGTAAACCATTCATTGGCGGTCGCGCCCATAGTTTCCCATGTTTTGGGTATGTTATCCATGATGTACGGACCGTTAGAACTGTCGGGACCATCGCCTAAATTGAAGTTGCGATACTGCCCCGCACGTTCAAATTTTTCCTCGCTGTAATTGCCCATAAGTCTGACAGCGTTGCCGTTGCGTATTTTCTTTTCCAAGTTGTTTTTGTCTACCAAATATTCCGCTGTAATTTTATTATAATCACCCCATTTTGCGCCGGCAGGAAGCTCAAATTTAAAGATTGCGTAGGCTCCATTTTCCAGCATAAGTCTTTCTGTTCCCGGGGGCGGCGGCAGTACAGTATTGACTGACGTACCGGGTTTAGCGGCTGAGCCGCCCGATGTGCCGGCGCATCCTATAAAAGCCATTACCGCGATTAATGCAATCGCTAAAATCAATCCTGATTTTTTCATGTTATTCTCCTTATATATAACTTTTAATTCACGAAAAACAAATTTTCGTATACTAATTTTACCTTGTTAGTGGGCAGTTAGCAAGTTAAAAATAGTATAGATAAACACTAATTTTTGATTTATAATTAAATATGACTCTTATAAATCTTGTAGCGGAAACGGGCAAGGCATTGCCCCTTGGGGCGTCTTTGTCCCATGGAGGCGTTAACTTTGCGCTTTTTTCCAGAAATGCCACCGCCGTTACGCTCATAGTTTTTGAGTCTGCCGATAAAAACAGCCCGCGGCTGGAAATTCCCCTTGATAAAAAAAAGCATAAAACCGGAAATATCTGGCATTGTTTCATTAGAGGGCTGCAAGCCGGAACCTGCTATCTGTACCGCGCCGACGGTCCGTTTTTTCCCGAAAGAGGACAGCGTTTTAATCCGCATAAAACATTACTCGATCCCTACGCAAAGGCTTTGACAGATATAAGCGAATGGGATTACGGAAAATGCGCGGGTTATGATCCCGATAAACCGGGACGTGATCTAACTTATTCATACGATGATGATATTGCCCACCAACCGCGTTGTATCGTAATTGATAATAATTTTGATTGGCAGGACGATATGCCTTTAAATTATCCCCTGCGATTCAGCGTAATTTATGAAACCCATGTGAAGGGGCTAACAGCCCACCCCAATTCGGGAGTAGAACATCCCGGAACATACCGCGGAGTAATCGAAAAAATTCCGTTTTTTAAAGATTTGGGAATAACAAGCCTTGAATTCCTGCCTGTTCAGGAATTTAACGAAAACGAAATTGTCCGCAATCATCCGCGCACGGGAACAAGATTAACTAATTACTGGGGATATTCCACAGTGGCGTTTTTTGCGCCAAAGGGTTCTTACTCATCGGATAAAAGTCCCGGCGGACAAGTTAGTGAATTCAAAGAGATGGTGCGCGAATTACACAAAGCCGGAATCGAAGTAATTCTTGACATTGTTTTTAACCACACCGCCGAAGGCAATGAACAGGGACCGACAATTTCTTTCCGAGGACTTGATAATTCAATCTACTACATACTTAACGAAAACAGGCGTTACTATCAAAATTATTCAGGCTGCGGCAATACGGTAAATTGTAATCATCCTGTGGTGCGGACATTTATAATGGAGTGCCTTCGTTACTGGGTAATGGAAATGCATGTAGACGGTTTCCGTTTTGATTTAGGATCGATTCTGGGACGCGATCAACATGGGCGTATCATGGAAAATCCGCCGACGCTTGAACAAATAGCGGAAGACCCTGTTTTAAACTCGACAAAAATTATCGCCGAAGCGTGGGACGCCGGCGGCGCTTATCAGGTAGGATGGTTCCCCGGCGGACGCTGGGCGGAATGGAATGATAAATTCCGCGACAATGTGCGCAAATACTGGAAAGGCGATCGAAAAGAAACCCGTTATCTGGCGACCCGTATTGCCGGCAGTTCCGATCTTTATTTGCGCGACGGACGCAAACCTTTCCATTCAATCAACTTTATTACAAGCCATGACGGTTTTACGCTGAATGATTTAGTATCGTATAACCAAAAGCACAACGAGGACAACGGAGAAGATAACTGCGACGGCAATAATACAAATTTAAGTTATAATTACGGCATAGAAGGGCAAACAAATGATCCTATTATAAAAACAATTCGAGAGCGGCAATTAAGAAATTTTTTCACCACCCTGATGGTTTCGCTTGGAACGCCTATGATTCTTGGCGGCGATGAATTTGGACGTACTCAAAACGGAAACAACAACGCCTATTGTCAGGACAATGAAACGTCATGGTACGACTGGTCTCTGCTGGAAAAAAACGCCGGCTTGTACCGTTTTGTCAAAGAAATGATAGCTTTCCGTCTTAGACATCATGGTTTTATGCGCCCCGAATTTTTTACGGGAAAGGGCGGCGCGTATAAAGGTATTCCCGATATCAGTTGGTTTAATGAAAAAGGCGCGCCCATTGATTGGGAAAAAATAGATTATTATTTAGCTCTACGTTTACTTGGCACAAAAGCGGATACATTAGCTGATAGAGACGACAATGATTTTTACATAATGTTTAACGCAAATTCAGATCCTTATACTTTTACAGTCGCCGATCCGCCGCCGAAGAAAAAATGGTATCGCGCCGTAGACACAGGGCAGTCTTCTCCCAGCGACATTCTTCTTCCGGGAACTGAAGAAATCCTTATTTATCAAAACTCTTATTCCATTAAAGCCCGAAGTACGGTAATATTAATTTCCAAGGAAGGGTAAAATGGACGACAGCAGTTTTATTTTCGGCGTTGATCTTGACGGCGTAGTAGGCGATTTTTACGGCGAGATCAGGAAAATCGCCGCCGAATGGCTGAATACGCCGATTGAATCCCTTACCACCGAAGTTTCCTACGGACTTAAAGAATGGGGTCTTGATGAATTCGGCGGCTACGACAGATTGCACAGATTCGCCGTAACTCAAAGAAATATTTTCGGTCACATGGAGCCGATTCGGCACGCTCCCGCTACTCTGCGAAAATTATCAAGCAATGGAATAAGAATCCGTATTATTACACACCGGCTGTTTTTAAAATATTCTCACGCGACGACAATCAAGCAAACAATAGATTGGTTAGATAACTACGATATTCCCTACTGGGACATTTGCTTTATGAATGACAAAGGCGCTGTCGGCGCGAACGTCTACATAGACGACACCCCCGAAAACATAATCAGTTTGCGAAAACATGGTTGTAAAACAATAGTATTCAGTAATTCCACCAACCGAGGACTTCCCGGTCCGCGCGCCGAAAACTGGCTTGACGTTGAAAAACTTGTAATGGAAGCCTGCGAAGAATGGAAAACCGGCACTGTGGGACTCTTTGGTAATTGAAAGACATTGTTCTAACGACAATTAA
>Ga0268262_10003984_pt1 | contig 15533 bp, 13 predicted proteins | sample TergutNc150P3_FD_190354 | JGI IMG/M metagenome (GOLD analysis project Ga0268262, IMG submission 190354) | Nasutitermes corniger P3 segment gut microbial community from laboratory colony in Florida, USA - Nc150 P3 (SPAdes) (version 2) | ecosystem: Host-associated > Arthropoda: Insects >... | reverse complement strand
AAACATTTAAAATAATGGCGTATCCATACAGGAATCACTGCGAAAGGCATTCGCTTAGGTTTTCTTTAATCTGTGGTATTATTAATTTTGAAAACAGGTGTAAATAATGGGTTGTCGAACAAGTCTATTATAGAAAGACAATCCCCATTTATGAGTTTATCAGTAAAATCATCAGGGAAAACTCTTTTCCTAAGCATGATATTTATTATACCATTTTCGGCGTAACTTGACAAGTAGGGGAAATGCCAGCCCATATTAGGCTGGTGTACTACCTCAAGCGACACAAAAGAACAACTGTAAAAAAAGGTGATTTTTTTACCTACTGCTCTGTTGGCGCATAAAATAAATCAAAACCCCATAAGTTATATCATAAAATTCTCATTTTTTGCTGTTTATTCGACAGCTATGACCCAATGACATCGGAAACACTTTTGTTGAATAAGGCGTTATCACAATTCTATTTGAAATAAAGAAATAGCATAAGATTGACTTAAAATTACGAAAAATTATTATATCAAAAATTCACTTAAATATATATGCAGTAAGAAGTTAGCTTAAAATTTATGTTACCAGCTTCACGCAAATATTTTTCAGTAAATCATTATGCTACAAAGAATTAGGTAAAAGTGTCTTGGATGTCTCTATACATACATGCGTCCGATGTCTTTGACATACCACATTTTGTGTCGCATAACTTCTTATATTCCAACTACGTAATAAAGTTCCTTAAGCATTAACGTACAAGTCACGAAATTAGCACATTATGAAATTCAACCGCCTGACACCTTTAAATCACCCTCGGTGTCGGTAACTTTGAGAGAACTTTGTAATAATATATCTAATATCACCAATCAATCGCAATATAATATGTGTTTCCACTTCCCTGTACAAAAACGTCATTTGGATAACACATTCCTCTTTCCCGTTCTTTGGCCGCTTTTAAATTGTGAGCCAATGATTGTGCTTGATTATACGCATTGCTTCCACCAATAATAACTGCGATAAAATAAATATCCGCAATTGCTAAACACCCAGTTAAGGCTGGTACATTCTTACCAAACGTTTGTACACAAGCTTGTGCCATAGCTTTGTAAAACCTCAAATCAGAAACAGCTTTTGGCAAGCCTAATTTACTATAATCTATATCATGTTGGTTACAAGCAGTTTTAAAATCCGGACAACTGACTAATAGAATTCCCAAGATAAATAGAGACAATAACAACTTAGGTAATTAAATCTTAGCTCGTACCCATACCCAAATGACACCAATGCTATCTTCGAATGTTTCTGTATCAATAATTGTCCATGTTTCAAAATTTGACCGATTAACCCCTTGTTTAAGAATGACATTGTTCTGGGCATATAACCCACTGGCAACGATGAATAATCCCACAAGAACAATTGCTACCACAACATTTCGTTTCATAAACCCCTTCCTTTGCAAGTTTCACCTCATTTCGGAGGATAAATAACAGCCCATACAGGCTATTTCAGGCAAACAAATGGTGACTGTCCCCTTTTTACCACCTTGGCTAATCGTTTTTAGCCCGCTCAGCCCATTTTGATCAAAAAATGACCCGATAAATCATTTTATTATATAATAATGACCTTATAACAAATTGTCAATACTTATTAAGTAATTAAACTCATTATAGATGTCCTATGAATGAAACATGACGAGCATACGGAAACTTTTAGCGACAAATATTAAGTTATTCAGAAATGAGTCAGGGTTAACGCAAGCAAAATTAGCTGAACTGGCGGGTACTGCAACCCATTACATCGCAATGATTGAGGGAGGCAAAAATTTCCCTTCGCCTGAAATGATAGAACGGATTGCCGGAGTTTTTGGCAAAGACGCACCCGAATTGTTTGCAATAACTCCTATACAGCAGAACTGGCAAGAAGTTCTTCTATTGGATATTGAAAATCTGATACAAACACGCCTTCTTGAATTGAAAACGAATAGCATTTTGAAAAAAGCAGAAACAACAGAATAACATTGGTGTAAGAACGCGCGCAGTGTCTACTTCATTCTTAGGTTACCGAATTTCCATAGCGTGCCACCCTTAAACCTACCCCATAGATAGCTAAAATTTGCAGATATAGAACTTTTAAGGACACAAGGTTATCATATTTTATTGACACTATACAAATGTATAGCACAATTACGCTATGAGGAAAATAGTAATAAACATTGATTTCCAATTCCTTCAATATAGAATCCTGCTGAAATATATTGTAAAATAAAGAAATGAAGTTCCCTGCTGTTGCCTTCGATTTGGATGGTACCCTTTACCCCAATTACCAACTCAATTTACGCCTTATTCCCTTTATCCTCAAAGAACAGCGCCTGCTTAGAGCGATGGGAAAGGCCAGAACTATACTCAGGAAATCAGGCGGGGAAACGGTCGGCGATTTTTACGAAGAGCAGGCAAAAATCATGGGAGAGATCCTCGGCGAGAGCGCCGAGAGGGTTATGGAAAAGACAGAGAAGCTTATTTACCGGGGCTGGGAAGATCATTTCAAGAAAGTCAGGCTTTTTCCCCATGTGGCAGAGACCCTGGACGCGTTGCGCAAAAACGGGATAATCCTTGGCCTGCTTTCGGATTTTCCCCCGGAGACAAAACTAAAAAACCTGAAAATATCCGAGTGTTGGGACGTGGTGCTATGTTCGGAGCGGGAAGGTTTTTTAAAGCCGGATACCGCGGCTTTTCTGGAGATCGCAAAGCTGATGGGCACAGCCCCCGAAAAAATTCTATATGTAGGGAACAGTGTCTCCTACGATGTGGCGGGCTCGCACAAAGCCGGGATGAAAGCGGCCCTTGTCCGGGCGCTGCCTTTTCTTCCGGGACGAGAGAACCAATCTTCCGCCGCGCGGGATGCACGCAGGGCGGATTTCATTTTCTCTGACTATCGCCAATTACGCGATTATGTGTTAAATTAGTTCTAAATGGGATTTTTTACTGTAGGCAATATCATAACTTTGGGCATAGTGCTTCTCATTCTCATTCTTTACCGGCAGATGGATCGAAACAACCGCTCCCGCAATTTGATTCGGGATTATACGGAAAGGCAAAAAAAGGAACTCGGCGAATTTGTAAAGGATCAGGAGAGGGCGGTAAAGGATTATGCCATATCCCTCAACGTGGAAAGGGACGCAGCGAAAGAGCTGATGAAGCGGCTTCAGCAGACCGAGGAAGAGCTGGCCCAAAAAGCCCAGTCTATGGACAGGATTGACAGCCAGATAAAAGCTTACGAGAGCTCTCTGGCGGAACTTGATCGCATGACCGGCCGCGTACAAGAAAATATGAACCGTGTCCGCGATGAATCCGCTTTTGTGGAAGCCACAGGGAAACGTATCGGCGAAGTAAAGGACAAGCTTGCGGAGATTGAAAAAGGGCTTGGAAATGTTGAAAGAAAGTATGAACAAGAGCTTGGAGATATCAAAAGAAAGTATGAAGAGGACCTAGGAAATATCGAAAAAAGGTATGAACAAGAACTTGGAGATATCGAAAGAAAGTTTGAGAACGAAAACACCGAATCCCTTGAAAAAGCCGCAGATACAGTGATGGCCGGGGTAAAATCCACTGTCTCAGACCTTAGAGCCACTGAGGAAACCATCGAACGCAAAGTGGAAGAGCACCGCCTTGCGGTAACAAAAATCGAAGAGGGGCGGGCCGCTAATCTGGCGAGGGATACGGATTACATAAACAAGTTATTGGCGAAAATAATTGAACAGGCCGGGAAACGGGCGGACAAAATGGAAGAGGCGGCCCTTGCCAGACTGAAAGAGCAGGCCGAAGACAGAATAAACAAACTAAAAACCGCCGAAGAAGAACGCCTGCGAACTTACCAGGAGAGCGCCAAGGCAAGGGTTCTTGAGGTTCAGGCTCTGGTTAAAAACATCCGGGATGAATGGCGTACCGAGAGAAGCGACTGGGAGACCAAAGACAAAGCTGTCCGCGACGAACGAAAGAAAGACCTGGAAATTTTCGCCGCAAAGTTTGACGCATCCAAAAAGCAGATTGAAGATTTCTCGGTACGGGTAAATGATATCATCAGTTCCCAGGAAACATTGCTTTTCAAAACGGCCGAGGAAGCTAAGCAGAATCTGGTTAAAAATTTCAAGGAAGAATGGCGTACCGAAAGAAGCGAATGGGAAACCAAAGACAAAGCTATCCGTGATGAACGGAAGAAAGACCTGGAAGTTTTTGCCGCAAAGTTTGACGCATCAAGAAAGCAAATGGAAGATTTTTCTGTACGTGCAAATGAAATAATTAGCTCTCAGGAAGCGCTGCTTCTTAAAGCCGCCGAGGAAATGAAGCAAAAAGCCCTTGAGGTTAACGCCGCCAAACTGGAAGAATACCGCCGCGCCCAGGACATAGAATTCCAGCGGCTGGAGAGCCTTGCCGATGATTCCAGAAATTTGGACGCGGAGCTGCGCCGCTATATGCAAGAACTAATCGGACGGCTTAAAGAGGAATTTTCAGGCTACCGGAGCGAAGCGGAAGAGTTACGGAAAGCCGAGACGGAAAATTTCTCGTCAACCGCGGCGCATCTTAAGGGCGAAATGGCAGAAATTGAGAAAGAGCTTACGGCCCTGAAATCCTCGTTCTATGAAAATATTTCCGGAGAATTAAAGTCATTTGAGAATGAATTCTTTGCCGATTTTACCAAACGCAATAATGACATGGATTTACGCATTGTGGAGTGGCAGAACAGCCTTGAAAAGCGGCTTTCTGCGATTGGCGGGAATTCAGAAACAGCCCTGCGCGAACTGGAACACAACAGGGCGGAAGAAATGAAGAAAACCCTGGCCGCCTTGGACGCACACCTTGCGTCGGAGCTTGAACTGCTCAAATCAAAGGCAGACGCTTTTGAAGAAGGGATACTGGATCAAATGAAAGCCGCCGATGATTCTGTTTCGTCTTTTAGGGAACAGCTTGACCACGGTTTTGAGGACACAAAAATTGAGCTTCAGGCTATGATTAATGATATCCGGGAGGAATGGCGAACCGAAAGAAGCGACTGGGAAAGCAAAGACAAAGTTATAGGTGAGGAACGAAGGAGAGATCTGGAAGCCGTTGCCGCAAAGCTTAACGCCTCTAAAATGCAAATAGAGGATTTTTCTGCAAAGGCAGATGAAATTATCAGCTCTCAGGAAGCGCTGCTTCTTAAAGCCGCCGAGGAAATGAAACAGAAAGCCCTTGAGTCTAACGCCGCCAAACTGGAAGAATACCGCCGCGCCCAGGACATCGAATTCCAGCGGCTGGAGAGCCTTGCCGATGATTCCAGGAAACTGGATGCGGAGCTTCGCCGCTATATGCAGGATTTAATCGAACGGCTTAAAGATGAGTTTTCAGTTTATCAGGGAGAAGCGGAAAAGCTACGAAAAGCCGAGACGGAAGATTTCTCCTCAAACGTTATGCGCCTTGAGGGGGAGATGGCGGAAGTTGAGAAGGGGCTTGCGGCCCTGAAATCGGCAGCCCATGAAAATATCTCGGGAGAATTAAAGTCATTTGAGAATGAGTTCTTTGCCGATCTTGCCAAACGCAATGATGACATAGATCAGCGCATTGTGGAGTGGCAAGGTGGTCTTGAAAAGAGGCTTTCCGCGATCGGCGAAAACTCCGAAACAGCCCTGCGCAAGCTGGAACACGACAGGGCGGAAGAAATGAGGAAAACCCTGGCCGCCATGGACGCGCACCTTGCGTCGGAGTTTGAAGCTAACGCCGCCAAACTGGAAGAATACCGCCGCGCCCAGGATATCGAATTCAAACGGCTGGAGAGCCTTGCCGATGATTCCAGGAAACTGGACACGGAGCTTCGCCGTTATATGCAAGAGTTAATCGAACGGCTTAAAGAGGAATTTTCTGGTTATCAGAGGAAAGCGGAAGAGCTGCGGCAAGCCGAGACGGAAAATTTCTCATCAACCGCGGCGCGTCTTGAGGGGGAAATGACGGAAATTGAGAAAAGGCTTACGGCCCTGAAATCCTGGTTCTATGAAAATATTTCCGGAGAAATAAAGTCATTTGAAAATGAATTCCTTGCCGATCTTACCAAGCGCAATAATGACATAGATCAGCGCATTGTGGAGTGGCAAGGTGATCTTGATAAGCGGCTTTCTGTAATCGGTGAAAACTCCGAAACGGCGCTGCGTGAACTGGAACGCAACAGGGCTGAAGATATGAAGAAAAACCTTTCCATCCTGAACGCGCGTCTTGTGTCAGATCTTGAACACCTCAAATCGGAGACAGGCGCTTTTGAGGAGGGGATACTTGGTCAGATGAAGGCCGCCGATGATTCTGTTTCATCTTTCAGGAAACAGCTTGACTGCGGTTTTGAGGATACAAAAGTTGAGCTTGAGGCTATGGTTGGTAATATCCGGGAGGAATGGCGTACCGAAAGAAGCGACTGGGAAGACAAAGACAAGGCTATCGGTGAGGAACGAAAGAAAGATCTGGAAGCTTTTGCCGCAAAGCTTGACGCCTCTAAAAAGCAAATAGAAGATTTCTCCGAACGGGTAAATGAAATTGTCAGTTCTCAGGAAGCGCTGCTTCTTAAAGCCGCAGAGGAAATGAAGCAAAAAGCCCTTGAGGTTAACGCCGCCAAACTGGAAGAATACCGCCGCGCCCAGGACATCGAATTCAAACGGCTGGAGGCCCTTGCCGATGATTCCAGAAAACTGGACGCGGAGCTTCGCCGTTATATGCAGGAGTTAATCGGGCGGCTTAAAGAAGAATTCTCCGATTACCGGAGCGAAGCGGAAGAGCTGCGGAAAGCCGAGACGGAAAACTTCTCATCAACCGCGGCGCGTCTTGAGGGGGAAATGACTGACATTGAAAGAGACCTTGCGGCCCTGAAATTGGCAACCCATGAAAATGTGTCGGAAGAATTAAAGTCATTTGAGAATGAATTCTTTGCCGACCTGAATAAACGCGGTAATGATATAGATGCGCACATTATGGAGTGGCAAGGTGGTCTTGAAAAGCGGCTTTCTGTAATCGGCGAAAACTCCGAAACAGCTCTGCGCGAACTGGAATACAACCGTGTGGAAGATATGAAGAAAAACCTTTCCGTATTGGACGCACGTCTTGTGTCGGAGCTTGAACGCCTCAAATCAAAGGCAGGCGCTTTTGAGGAGGGGATACTGGGTCAGATGAAAGCCGCCGATGATTCTGTTTCATCTTTTAAGGAACAGCTGGACCGCGGCCTTGAAGACGCCAGACAAGAGGCGGAAATCTCCATTAAAGCTGAAATCGGAAATTATTCCATTACAGCGGCGGAGACGGTTAAGAAATACCAGCGGGAACTTGACGACGCCTGGAAAGGACTGTCGGCGAGGCTCAGGGAACTGGATGACAACGTGGAAGATGCGCGCAGGCGGATCGGGGATTTGGCCGCGGAAACGGACAACCGCATCGCGTCGGTACGCTCTTCGGTGGAAGACGCGGAACGGCATATCAGGGAAGCGAAGGAGCAAACAAAGATCATTGACGTAGCCAATGCGATGAAGCTGGAAATGGAGCGCCAAATCGAGGATCTGAGGGGAGATATCGATCGCCTTGATCAGCGCAGGGCCGAAGCCGCCAAGCTTGAGAACGAATTCATCAAAATAAAGCGTCATGAAGACGATATCAACGCCAAGATGATCAAGATCTTTTCGGAAGAACGCAGAATAGAAAATATGGAAGCGAACTTTAACCGTTTCCTTCAAATTTCCCGCTCGGTGGAAGAAAAGCTTGCGGATGTTACCGCATCTAACGATACCCTTCTGGGAGTACAGCTCCAGATCCGCAAACTTGAAGAAGCCCTGGGCGGTACCGAGGAAAAATATCAGAGGCTTGAAAGAAAGAATCAGATTCTGGATAACACCAACGATGGTATAGAGAAGAATTTCAAGATCCTGCAGGATACAGAAAAACTCTCTGAAAAAATAGGCGGAGAGCTGGTTAAATATTCAGATGAACTGGGAAAAATAAAAGTTTCCATTGAAAAGCTTTCGGCGGAAAGCGAGAAGGCCGCTAACGCGGTGGATCGCATCGATGTGCTGAACAACGACCTTGAGGAAATCGAGGAGCGGATAAAATCCATGCAAAGGGCAAGGCAATGGATTGCCGAGACTGAGACACGGTTTGAAGAACTCAACAGGCAGGCGCAGACCCAGGCCAAGGCAATTGGCGCGATGTTAAAGGGCAAGGAGTCAGGCCCTAAAGAGGATCCTGGCAAAGGGGCGTCGTCCTTGCAGAAAAAAGAAAACGTTATCGCGCTTATTCGTCAGGGTTGGAGTGTTGACGAAATAGCCAAAGCCATGAAGATTTCAAAGGGCGAAGTGGAGCTCATTAAGGATATGGCTCCCATAGATTAGAAGACAAAAAGGGCAAAAAAATGGAAAAACTGTATCACATTGATTTTGACGATACCCACGGCGCTTCATACGCGATTCTCCCAGGCGATCCCGGCAGGGTTGAGAAAATCGCCTCATATCTGGAGAATCCCCGCTTTTTCCACCAGAACCGTGAATACACAACCTGGCTTGGGGAGCTTTCGCCATCAAGGGATGGCGTGCCATCAAACGGCGGCGCCCGCAAAACGGTGATGGTCATGTCTACTGGCATGGGCGGCCCTTCCACGGCCATTGCGGTGGAGGAGCTTTACAAAACGGGCGTAAAGAATTTCATCCGGGTCGGTACCTGCGGCGGCATGGCTCTGCCCGTTTTGGGCGGGGACATTGTTATCGCCACCGGGGCCATCCGCATGGAAGGCACTTCCAAGGAATACGTTCCCGTTGAATTCCCGGCGGTGGCAAACCTTGACGTGACTAACGCTCTTGTTGAAGCCGCCAAAGGGCTTAAAGCGCAATGGCACGCGGGGATCGTTCAGTGCAAGGATTCCTTTTACGGGCAGCACAATCCCGAGCGTATACCGGTAGGTTACGAGCTTATGAACAAGTGGGACGCCTGGATAAAAGCGGGCTGTCTTGCCTCGGAGATGGAAAGCGCCGCCCTGTTCATCGTGAGCCAGATCCTTGGAGCAAGGGCGGGTTGCGTGCTTAATGTGGTGTGGAACCAGGAAAGGGAACGCGCCGGAATGAGCAACCCCCACAGCCACGACACAAGCCTTGCCATTAAAATGGCTGTGGAAGCAATAAGAATCCTAATCGGGAAAGATACTTAATCCACCTTAAAGCGCGATACTTCCCTCATTAATGTATCAATGCTTTCGCGGTTCTTGGTGCATATTTCATTTACCTGGTTTACGGCTATGTTAACCTGATCCGCGCCGGATGCCATCTCGTTCATACCGCCGGTTATCTCCTGGGTTACCTTTTCAAGATTCCGGCTTTCTTTCATAACTTCCTGGCTGCCGCTGAGCATCTCTTCGGAACCGGCCTTTACCTGCTGGGTAAGTCCGCTCAAACTGCTTGCGCTTTGTAAGACCTGCTTGCTTCCCTCGCTCTGTTCTTCCATCGCGTTGCGGATATTTTCTTCCTGCTGCGAAACGGTCTTAACGCTTGAGTCAATCGCCTCGAATTTGGTTAGTACGTTCTGGGTAGCGACTGTAATTTTTTTGATTGATTCCGCTATCTTTTTCAGTACCGTACCAATCGTTTTTGACTGCTCGCCGGAACTTTCCGCCAGTTTGCGTATTTCGTCGGCGACTACGGCAAAGCCCTTGCCCGCTTCTCCCGCGTGGGCGGCTTCTATCGCCGCGTTCATCGAAAGCAGGTTGGTCTGGCTGGCGATGTTTTCCATGACCGAGTTAATCTCCAACAAGCCTTCGGACTCGCGGGATATTTCCTGAATGTCGGTCGCTACATCCTGCAGCCCGGACCGTCCTACTTCGGAGGATTCCAGCAGGGTCTTTACATTACCGGAGTTGTTTACCAGTGTATTGGTTACCGAAGCTATATTGGCTACCATTTCCTCAATGGCGGATGACGCCTGGGAAACATTGCGGCTCTGATTTTCCACATGGCCGTTGAGTTTGTTGATGTTGGCGATAACCTGTTCCATAGTCGCGTTGGTTTCGGTTACGCTGGCGCTCTGGTTTATGACGCGGCCCTTGATGCTTTGGATGTTGGCAGTGATCTGGTTTATCGCGGCGGCTGTTTCGGTCATGTTGCTGGCAAGGGCGGTTCCGATGTTCTGGAGGCCTGTTGCTTCTTTCTTGATGGTAACAACAAGGTTTTTGATTTTATCAATTGTTTTATTGAAGTAGTTGCCAAGGTCGCCTATCTCGTCCTTGGAACTGGCGGCAACCTTCTTCGTTAAATCGCCTTCGCCTTCGGAGATGTCTTTTAGCGTGTTGGCAACTGTGACGATTGGCTTTGTCATAAAGTGAAGGACAGTGTAGATAATTACCACCGCGGCTACAAGGGCTATCGATGCCAACACAATGACAAACGATTTCAAAGCGTTGACATCTTTCAGGATGTAAGATTCAGTTGAACCGATCATCACCGACCATGTTGTCGGAGAAGCCCCTATGGGTATATTGGCAATAGCTATTTGAAAGTTTTGTTTCAACTCGGGATCGAAAGAAAAACACTCAAATTCCTGCGCGTTTTTAATTGCCTGGGTTGCCTGGCTTAAGTATGGGCCAAATTGTGTTTCATCGGAAATTTGCTTTCCTATCATCTTGGGCAGGTAATTCGCCAAAATAAACCCGTTGTCGGAATAAATTGCCATACTGGCAACTTCCGCGTAATCCTTAATAGTCTTCTCTATCCTGGGTTGTATCATGGCTATATCCAACTGACAGACTACGGCTCCGACTGATTCATTGAGACGCTTGTTGATAATGGGGCATGTGATTCTGACCGCATAGGTATCTTTTCCCTGATTCGTAAAGTGGGCGGGGTCGCTCATTGAGACTACCTTGGCGTTGGGTCCGTTCAATATAGTCATTGTCTCATCAACGATGGTGCTGGTCAATTCCACTATCTGCCCGGTTTCCCTGGACATGTTAAAAGCAAACTGTCCGGTCGCAGTTGAGCCTACCCTGCCTATGTAACGGCTGTCCATGCCATCAATGGCATTCGGCTTCCAGATGGTACCAAGCCGTACAAAATCGGGTGTGTCCTCAAAAACACCACTTAACGTCTCTTCAAACTGCTGGCGCCGATCCAACACCGGAATGTTTTCATAAAAATTCATGATATTCGATATTGTTTGCAGTATGTTTATATAGCCGTTCAAACGGCCGTCCCAGTATTCGGCCCTCTGCCGCGCCATATACAAGGTTTTTTGCCGGGCATTTTCCATGGTTATTTCGGTTGACTTTACCAGTTCAATTATGGCAAGGCTGCCAGCCACCACCGCCACAATGGCGATCATCATAATGCTCAGTTTGAACTTAATCTTCATTTCGTTACTCCTTACCCTTTGGGTATAAAAAACGTTCTATAGTAGTTCTTGCTTTCTATTACGGGTTATAGGCGTTTATAAAATTATACTATTATATTAAAGAAATAACAAGTAAAAGATAAATAACCATATTGAACTTTACCTGCTTTTTGTTACGTTCACTCGCTGGCAGTGGTCTTTTATCATACAACGGGAACAAAAGGGGCTTACAGGCCGGCAAACATTTTGCCCGTACAGCACCAAAAGCCCGTTGATCCTCTTCCAGTACCTTTTTGGCAGTTTTTCTCGCAGGGCGATCTCTGTTTTTTCAGGCGTTTGCGTGGAAATCCAGCCCGCCCTGTTGCATATCCTGTGAACGTGGATATCAACGCAGATGCCGTACATGTCAAACGCTTCGGTAAGCACAAGGTTGGCCGTTTTCCGTCCCACCCCCGGCAGGCTCAAAAGCGCGTCCATCTCCGCCGGAACTTGCCCGCCGTGTTTTTCAAGCAGCAGAGCGGCAATCTTCTGTAAGTTAGCCGCCTTGGTCCTGTAAAAGCCGGCTGGATAGGCCAGCCGGGCGGTTTCTTCAATACCCAGCGCGAGCAGTTCCGCCGGTCCCCTGGCCTTTTCCAAAAGCCGCCGTGAAGCGGAACGGGTAACTTCGTCTTTGGTTCTGAGGCTCAGGATGGTAGAAACCAGGACGGCCCAGGGCTTTTCCGGCCCTTCTTCGTATTCGCCAGCAACGGCAGCTACGGCGGTGTCTTCAATATCCGGGGCGGAGAGGAAACTCTTGCGCCATTTCTCAAGGTTGCGGAAAACCGCCACCCAATCGGGCTCGGTGTCGTTGGCTTTTTTACTGCTCATTGCCAGAGAAGCTTAACACGGGGGCGTCAAGACGCCAAGTCAGAGGCACGAAAATTCTACCACGAACCACACGAACACCACGAACCATCACTCCGATATTTGCCGTATAACTCTCATGATACTTCTTAATTTCATGGAATCTGAAGGTTAAAAATAGTTTATCTAACTGCGAGTTCGTGATGGTTAGTGTGGTTAGTGGTAAAATTCTGAATCTTTACGGCTGGTGGGGGAAGAGATTAGTCGCTTAGCCCACTTTCAAGCAAGCACACCGCAAGAGCTTCCACGGCTTCACCGCTACCGATTGGGCCTAGCCCTTCCGCCGTCTTGCCTTTGACAAAAACCAGGGCGGGATCGGCATCGAGGGCTTTTGCCAGGGAAGAGCGTATCTTGTCCCTATGGGGAAGTACCTTTGGCTTTTCACAGCACACAACGCAGTCCAGGTTTGCCAATCGCCAGCCTTGCGCCTTAACCCGCTGCCAGGCGCGCCTTAAAAGCTCCATGGAGTCTGCGTCTTTATAGGCAGGATCGCTATCGGGGAAAAGCTCGCCGATGTCTCCCAGTCCCGCCGCTCCAAGGATTGCGTCGCACACCGCGTGGGCAAGTACGTCGCCGTCTGAATGGCCAAGTTCCCCCTTGTCAAACGGTATTTCCACCCCTCCAAGCAAGAATCTTCTGCCGCTTGCCAGGCGGTGCAGATCCCTTCCAATGCCGATTGTCTGCATTTTTGCCTGAGGTTTACCATTTACCGCCGTTTCCAGATCTTCCGGGTAAGTGATCTTCCTGTTTTCAGGATCGCCTGGAATAACCGCCACTTGACCTGTAAATTCGCCCCAGACCTCGGCGTCATCGGTGTATTCAAAGCCTTCTTTTGCTTCCTTTTCGGCGGCTTTTTCGTGGGCCGCCAGAATTTCGGGGAAGGCGAATCCCTGCGGGGTCTGGACAGTACAAATATTTTCCCTTCTTAAATGCCTTTCAATGAATTTCACTTCTCCTTCGGATGTCTTTAGTTCTTTGGGAGTTTCGACCAGCGGAAGCGCCGGTATCGCCGCTCCGTACTTAATTGCCCCTTCAATGATTTTTTCAATCAGTTCCGGTTTTATCCATGGTCTGGCCCCATCGTGGATCAGAACGTACGCTGGCTTATGGGATGCCAAAAATGAAAGCGCGTTATGTACGGAAGCGCGGCGGGTCTTGCCGCCTGAAATAAAAATGATGCGTTCATTTTCGTAGTTAGACTGAAATCGAAGCTCTTCCGGCAGGCAGGATCGCGCTTCGCTTTCTCCGCCGGGGGCGACGGTAATTACAATGGGTCTGATTTGCGGAAAAGAGGCAAAGGCGCTGACAGCAGAGCCCAAAACAGTAAGGGGGCTGGAAAATGAAGAATTTTCTTTTGAAGGGGAAGGCAGGGCAAGGTATTCCTTTTTTGCGCCGCCCATTCTTTTCGAAGAACCTGCCGCGCAGATAATTGCGGCAATAGGAACCTCAGTGGTTGGCATTGTACTCTCGGTTACGAAAAGAAAATTACCGCTCTTCCAGACGCGCAAAGATCATGTTCTCTACTTCTTCTTTTGGCTTGCGGAGAGAACAGGAAACTTCGTCTTCAAGGAGTTTCAGGGCCGAATCGTAGAGCTTCCTTTCAAGGATGGGCAGCTCCTTTACCTTGCTTCTGTGGTATAGCGAGCGTACAATCGTGGCGATGTCCATAACGCTGCCCTTTTTTAGGAGATCGACGTTTGTTTGGTATCGCAGTTTCCAATCCGACGGGACCGGCTCGTAATCTTCGCTGATTAATTCCAGGGCTTTAAGCGCTTCGTCCTTGGCTACAATAGGCCGTATTCCAAGCCCGGCGGCTTTGTCTACCGGAACCATGATTGTCATGTCGGACACTTCAAGGTAAATCACATAGTAAAGAACGGCGTTTTCTTTAAATGATTTTTCCTCGATTGATTTTATTATTCCCACTCCCTGACTGGGATAAACCACCTTCTGATCTACCTGGAATTTTTTAGCCGCTCTGCTCATTATCAGTATTATACAGGAAAATTGATAAAATGGGAATGGGTTGAAGTATATAAACTTGCACGCTGAAGAAAAATTGTTTATATTATATTTATATTAAAAGATATGGAGAGAGTAATGAAAAAGCATGTTTGCGATCTTTGCGGTTATGTCTACGACCCTGCGGAGGGAGACTCTGCCGGCGGCGTCAAGCCAGGGACAGCTTTTGAGGATCTCCCTTCTGACTGGGTTTGCCCCATGTGCGGCGTCGGTAAGGATAAATTCTATTCTGTAGATGAGTAAGCGTAGTGTTAAGCCGGGAAGATTTCATTTTTACGATAGGTTACGATGGCCCTGTCGCGGTGGTAGATAAGCAGGCCAAAAAAAGATTCGGGAAGCTCCCTGCCGGAGAACTGGCGGACAGGGGTTTTTTCCGTGCCGCCTATTCCGCGGCTGTATATTCCGGAAACAAGGAAGAAATCGAATTGGTAGCGGAAGCCTACAATAGGTTAGGTGGAAATTCTGCCGATATATCGACGATGGACCGCCTATTTGGAGTCTCTCTTGTGGATGTAAAGCGCTCAATACTGATATAAGGCAACAGCAGTTACTGAGATTTGACTCATAGATTTGTAAAAATCCGGCAAATAGAGGGCAGCGGTACGGCAAAAAAGCTGGAGGAATCTATCTCCACAGCCCCGTCCGGCTTTTTTTCTGCAACAGGGCATTTTCTAATTTCAAAGATCAGCGACATCTTCATGCTTCTCATGCCGGACGCCATTATTACACTTTAAGTTTTTGCTTTTTCCCTGGTCTGTTCCGATAGGGAACTCCAGAAATTTTTTGCGTCCCGCTGCCCTCCCTTTGCCAGTCTTATTGCGACTATAGTCAATGTAACCAGAGCAACTGCTGTTGCCTTATGACGGTGTATGCCAGCCGGGGTGGGCGCCGGTGGCTGGCGGAAATATTTGGAATTCCCCGGTTTACAAGCCGGATTCTACACGCCCAATAAATGCCCGCGAACCGGTGAGCGGGTTGAGGAAATGATGTAGCATGGCGTAGGCCCAAGGAATTGTATCGCATTGAAATGATGGTAAAGGGCCTGCGTTTCCGCCAGCCACCGGCGCCCACTCCGGCGGCCGGTTTGTATGTCATTAAATGCTTAAGTAGATGTTGTTGCTCTGGAGCCACAGCAATTTTAAGTTTAAAGGAATACTAAAAAAAACATAAGAAAAATCCTCACGCGGAGACGCAGAGAACGCAGAGGAATTGAGGTAATTTATAAGCAAAGTGCTTCTTTCATGTTTATTTTCATTA
>Ga0268262_10003983_pt1 | contig 15533 bp, 15 predicted proteins | sample TergutNc150P3_FD_190354 | JGI IMG/M metagenome (GOLD analysis project Ga0268262, IMG submission 190354) | Nasutitermes corniger P3 segment gut microbial community from laboratory colony in Florida, USA - Nc150 P3 (SPAdes) (version 2) | ecosystem: Host-associated > Arthropoda: Insects >... | reverse complement strand
CAGGCGCGGATATTGGCAAGATTTTCCTGAATGGGAATATAGGGATCGCTCATCGCGCCGGTTCCAACCACGCACTTTTTCCGTTTCCGCCTGAGCGCGTTTTCCAGCAGCGCCGGTGCGTTGGATTTTATTTCCACATCCTCAAAATCATGCTCAATGCGGTAACATTTACTGCGCGCGTCACAGTAGATACACCCGTGAACACAGCCCCTGCTGATGTTCATGCCGTTAGAGGCGCTTAAAATCCCTTTGGCTTCCCGTTGGTGCATTATATATTATACTGCTTTTAAGAACCGCTGATTATATTGATAATTGACAAACGTTGTTGATCCGGTAATTTGGAAATCAAATTTACCATTTCATCCAGTTCGGTTTTATAATCCTGGGTTTCATCTATAAAAAAACGGTAAGGCTCAATATTCAATGCTTTCCCCATTTTTTCAATTAATTTTAAGGAAGGAAAACGCCGGCCAATTTCAATTTCCCCTATATAATTTTGCCCTGTATCGCATAATTCTGCCAGTTTCATCTGAGAAAAACCCCTGGTATTTCTGAATTCTCTTAAATTCCGGATAAAAACCTGCTTTAAGTCCATATTTTATATACTAATTGCCCATGACCTATTGACGACAGGCAATTTGACACTATATTATGGACAATAAGACAATATTATGAATTAGGGGGTTTTATAATGAAAAACAGCAGGTTATTGGGATTGGCAATACTGGCAATAGCGTTGGTATTGGGGATTACAGTTGTTGGGTGCGATAACGGCAAACAACCGCAGACGCTCACCTATGAAAGCGCCGATACCGCCGGCAACACGTACATTTTAGTTATCATGACAAACGGCTCTACAGCCTCAGCGGGTGACAGTTACGTGCTGACCATTAAAAAATCAGGACAGCCCAACAAGAAAAGCACAGGAACCGTTTCCGTTGTCGGCGCAGACGGCACGCTTAGCCTTCAACCCGAAACAGCCAATTCGCCGACATTCGCCGTAAGCACCAGCGGTACCAAGATAACCGCCTTTAGCGGGCCGATCATCCTTGATGACGGAGAGACATTAGAAGCGGGCGAGTTTAACGGGGAAAACAACAACAACAATAATAACAGCGGCGGCGGAACATTTACCTTAACAGGTATTCCATCGGAGTATAACGGGAAGTATGCGTTTCTCATGGCATACAAAGAAACTAATAATGACGTAGTGTTTACAGTTTGGGGTTTTAAAACTATAACTATGTCAGGAGGTACTATTACGCTCCCTGTCATTTCCAATGGGAGTGTAAGTATACCCTTGTGGATTCTGACAAGCAGTGATAGTAACAGTCTTACAAGATATTCCGGCAATCATATGCTTGAAAGTGTTGGGATTGGTATAACAAACATCCAATCAACTTCTGTTGATCCATCCGTACTGGTTGGAGATTTTGATGAAAATGGTGTAGCTTCTATTGATTTTTCTTCAGTTGCCTTTTCAAACGGCAGTGCAACAAGGTCTTGGAGTCAAGGGAACAACAACAACAACAACAACAACAACAATAATAATAATAACAACAACAACAACAATAATAATAATAACAACAACAACAACAATAATAATAATAACAACAACAACAACAACAACAATAATAATAATAACAACAACAACAATAATAATAACAACAACAATAACAATAACAACAACAACAACAACAACAACAACAATAACAATAACGGAAATAATCCTCAAACCTTCACCAGCGTGGAAGCTATGGCAACATGGTTAAACAATCAACCCACTAATACGAAAGACAATCCTTATACCGTTAAGTTGAATGTTGCTGATCTGACAGGAATTAACAGTGTGCTTTACAGGACCAATTACGTCAATCTTGACCTTTCAGGCAGTACCTTCACCGACATTGGGAATAATGCTTTTAACGGTCGTGACAGACTTACCAGCGTAACCATAGGAAACAGTGTTACCAGCATTGGGGATAGCGCTTTTCTCCATTGCGACAACCTTACCAGTGTAACCATAGGAAACAGCGTTACCAGCATTGGGAATGTCGCTTTTATGCAATGCTACAGCCTTACCAGTGTAACCTTTATCCCCACCAGCAAAGTTACCAGCATTGGGAATGATGCTTTTTCCCAGTGCGGCAGCATTACCAGCATAACCATACCAAGCAGCGTTACCAGCATTGGGAGTTACGGTTTTGGTTACAACCTTACCAGCGTAACCTTTCAAGGTACGATTACTGCGGATAATTTTAATAATAGTCAAGGCTACGCAATCGAAGCCTTACGCAGAAAGTACCTTGAAAGCAGCGGCGGCATAGGGACATATACAAGACCAAACAAAACCAGTTCAACGTGGACAAAACAGTAAGAAAAAGAAGTTAGTGAGTAGTGGTTAGTGATAAGAATTAACCACCGGAATATTCACACAAAGAACACGGAGTAAGAGAAGAACACAAACTTTGTGATCTTTGTATCTTCGTGTCTTTGTGTGACCTCTTTGGCTTCCCTCTGGCGCGTATATATTTTATACTACAAATTATCCACATGGACTACGATTGCACTGACGGTTAATTTCCTTTCCGGCGGGCTTCTTCAAGGGCGCGTAATGTACCGGCGTGATTCGGGTTTAGTTTAAGGGCGGCGGTAAAATCACTTATTGCCAGGTCGTAACGGCTTTTCTTGTTATACGCAAGGCCCCGGTTATAATATGTGCCCGCGTCATTTGGGTTTATTCCTATTGCCTGTGTAAAATCATTAATCGCCAAATCGTAATTGCCCTGTATACTGTACAAAAGCCCCCGGTTGTAATACGCGTCGGCTTTTTTCGGATTTATTCTGATGGCGGCGGTATAATCACTGATCGCCGAAACATTGTCGCCTTTGGCCTTATATACAAAGCCGCGATTGTAATACGCGCTTCCGTCATTCGGATTTATGCTTATAATTTTGGTAAAATCCGCCAGCGCCCGGTCATAATCACCTTGAGCGTTATATGAAATACCCCGGTTGTTGTAGGCGGATAGATCGGGGCTTATCCTGATCGCGCTGGTATAATCCGCTATTGCCCGGTCATAGTCCTTTTTATCCTGATAGGCAAGGCCGCGATTATAATAGGCTGCCCCCAGATACGAGTCAATCTCAATGGCTTTGGTAAAGTCCGCAATGGCCATATCATAATAACCCTTGCGGTAATATACCGCGCCCCGGTTGGAGTACGCGTGGGTGTCATATTGATTTAGGGTAATTGCCCTGGTGTAGTTCGTAATTGCCGTATCATAATTACCTTTGCCGTTGTAAGCGATAGCGCGATCGTAATAGGCCGCGGCAAAATCAGGGCTGGCCGCCAAAGCTTTGCCGTATTCCTCTATGGCTAAATCATATTTGCCCGCCAAAAGGTATTCGCCGCCCCGGTTGTAATGCTGTATCGCTGTTTCCGCAATCCGCACCGCCGCCTGTCCCGCAGCCCCAAAAAATCCCGATACAACCATATCGTCTTTTTTAATCCGAAATTTGCCGTTAACCTGAACCTCGGCGAATTGCATATTTTCATCGGCTTGCACTTTGATTACCCTGATTCGCAGTTGGTAAAAGCCCCCCAGGTCTTCAAAAGAGCCGTTCGCCACTGATTGCGCGCCCAGCATATGCCCCAAACCGACAAAAGAATTATCATCAACATAGCCGCTCATTTGAAAATTGAGTTCATTCTTTACCAATTCAAGCTGTTCATTCCGGGTAAGAACCTGTAATTTCCGGTTATTGATCATGATTTCGGCCAGTTCATCCTGCAAATAATTTGAAAACCGGGTCTGCGGCGTTTCAAGTTTGATTATCGCAATCCTTGTTCCCCGCGCCAATTTGTTTTCAATTTCGGAAACCGCGGCGGCAAGCGCGTCATCAAGGGAAAGCAGCGTGTTCATGTTGCTTTCGGCTTTTCCCGCCGGGGCTTTCCCGCTCGCGCAGCCGTTTATCGCCATCATGCCTATTGTTATGAGCATTAAAAATACCGGCTTTTGTTTTTTCATTTTCTGTTTCTCCGTCTTTTAATTTATGCCTTGCATCATATCAAGAGATTTACGCGCCCCCGCGTGATTTGGGTTTATTTTGAGCGTCATCTGAAACTCCGCCCGCGCTTTTTCATATTCTTTTCGAGAGCCATAAATCACCCCCCGGTTAAAATACGCTCCGGCGTCATTTGGGTCTCTCTTGATCGCGTTCGAGAAGTCATCCAGCGCTTTATCGTCATCGCGTTTGGCAAGATAAGCGCTCCCCCGGTTGAAGTATGCTTTTGCATTATTCGGAGCAACGGTAATCGCTCTGGTAAAATCAGCAATGGCAAGGTCGTACTTTTTTTGGTTGTAGTATACATTGCCCCGGTTTACATAGCCGTCCGGTTTATTCGGCGACAGCATGATGGCGTTGTTGTAATCGTTTATTGCCAATTCGTAATTGCCCCTGCTGTTATACGCAATTCCACGGTTATTGTAAGCGACGGCATAATCGGGGTTTATCTCAAGGGCTTTGGTATAATCCCCAATGGCGGCTTCAGTGTTTCCCGACTTACGGTTCAGAAGCCCCCGGTTGTACCATGCAAACGCATTGTTCGCGTCTATCCTGACGGCGCTGCTCAAGTCCGCTATGGCGGCGGTGTAATTTTCTTTTTTTCCGTAAGCTGTGCCGCGATTGTAATACGCAAGGCCGTTATTGGCGTCCAGCCTGATTGCGCTGCTGTAATCTTCAATCGCGCGGTTAAGATCTTTTTTACCCGAATATGCGATGCCCCGGCCCATATACGCCAGGCTGTCATGGGGGGCCAATTTAATTGCGTTGGTAAAGTCCGCTATAGCCAGGTCATGGCTGCCTTTGCGTTCGTATGCGCCGCCCCGGTCACGCCAGGCGGGGGCAAAATCGGGAGTCAATTTAACAGCTTTGCTGAATTCTTCAATGGCCAAATCCGGTTTGCCTTCGGCAAGATAGCCGCCGCCCCGGTTGTAATAATCAACCGCTTCTTCTTTAACGGTTATCACGGGCGTTTGTCCGACGCTTCCCATGAGGCCTGCGGCAAGAGGATCGTCTTTTTTGATTCTGCAGCCGTACATGACTTCGACTTTCGCGGTTTGCACATTAATTACCCGGATTCTCAACTGGTAAAAAGCGATTAAATCTTCAAAGGAACCGGCGGCTGCCGACTTTGCGCCGAGCAAATGCCCCAATCCCGCGCACTCGCTGTCGGTTGCCGCGTCAGACGAAAGTGTTTCCACTTCCTCACTGTCAGGCACCCGGTACCGGTTACGCGGGAGCAGTTTTACTTTCCCGCCCGCTTTCAGCCTTTCACCCAGCTTTGTATACAGGTAATCGGATAGCGCGGAAAGGGGGGCGGTAACGCTTACAATGGCGATTTCCGTTCCCGGCGCCAGTTTCGATTCAATCCCGACAGCCGCGCCGTCAAGCGCTTCATCAAGGGAAACCATGTTGGCGGCGGGCGCGGCAACGGGCGTTGCGGCACACCACAACATGGCCAGCAATGCCGGAATATAATACTTTACGTTCATAACGAATTTATACCATATCATATTATAGGAACTTTATATATCCGGTAACGCAACTTTGTATTGCCTTATTGCTCATGGACTACGAATGAGTTAGGCGCTATTATTTTCTATACGAGTAGTTATTAAATGGTTAATCTCGGTAAGTATTTCTTTTTTCCAGGTGTGTTTAATGGGTGTTATCGAAAAAAGTTCTGCGGAATCTTTGCCGAGACAGGCGGCTATTTTTTCAATCATTTCGGGAGAGGGGAAATTTTTGCAGCCTTCAATCATGGCTATATAATGAGTAGCGGTATCCGCTTTTTCAGCCAGTTTAGCCTGGGTTAACCCCATTTCACGCCGGGAATTTCTTATATTATCCGCCAAAAGTTTACGTATACTAGTCATTTTTCATTCATTTATAGGTCATTAATATATGATTTTTCTACTTAATAGGTATTGACAATTATCTAATAAGTCAGATATTATTAAGATATGATGTATTAGGTCATATATATAAGAAAGTGGGGAGCGGAGTTAAATAACTACCTAATAGTTATAGTTCCAATCCAAAGGGTTATTTTTCTCATGGTTTCAAGAAAGAATAATGAACAGATCAAACTGACATATTATATAGCATCGCCTGTTGTCTTTATCGGAGGTACAGCTATATATGTGTTTTTTAGAAATATCAACAACATGATTCTATTTTGCTTTCTCTCTAAACCTTCATTTCTGAGTTCTTTATATATTCCAATTAAAACTGATTCAATACTGTTTTATATGTTTATTTATAACCTAACTTACGGACTGTGGTGTCTGTCAGGATTATTACTTGTGCGCGCTATCTGGTTACATAATACAAAGTGGAGAGCGATATACGGCGGCATATTCATCACTGTAGTAATGTCTTATGTGTTATTAAAAATACCTGGAATTATACCCGGAACATTTGATGTTCTTGATCTTATATTTATGGGTTTCTTTGCTTTCCTGGAAAGCATAATTTTTAATATGTTCATTAGGAGGTATTTATGATGAACAAAAAAAATCTACCGCACATTATTACGGTAGTATCATTTGTGGTTTTCATTGTGTTGGGGTTGGCTAGCGCAACTTCACCGGATGTAAAAAATGCCGCTTCAATTGATGAACTTACGAACCTTAGGGATAAATTTGCATGGCTAAATATACATGCAGAAAGCGGCGGTAATTATGTCCTTGAGGTGAACGCGGATTCAAGCATCGGTAATATCGACCTTTCCTTCAAAAACAAAAAAAACATTACCATAACTCTTAGAGGTATCGGAGAAAGACGGAGCATCTCCACTTATCAAAAGGATAGTATATTAGGTATATTTACGGTTGGTTCAGGCGTCACCTTTATTTTGGATAATAATATTCTCTTACAAGGTGTACCTACGGGTAGTCCCAATGATACATTGACCTCAGTGGTATATGTAAACTCCGGCGGAACATTTATAATGAACAATGGTTCTGGCATCAGTGGTAATATGAGTTTTCAAGATGGAGGCGGGGTGCATGTATCCGGTGGCGGTACTTTCATTATGAACGGAGGTTTAATCGCGGGTAATACCTGTTTCCAAATTCAGAGTCTAGGCTATAATGCAGGCCGAGCTGTGGGCCAATCCGCTGTTGCGGCGGTTAGTGACGGCAAAGCCAATGTAATATCTGATACACCTACACGCAGAGGCGGAGGTGTATTTGTAGATGTTGGAGGAATATTTACCAAAACAGGCGGAACCATTACCGGTTATTCCAGCGATTCTAAAGATGGCAATGTAACAAAAAGTTTTAACGGACGCAGTGTAAGCCAGGGTAACGGTCATGCGGTATTTGCCGCTTTGGGAAAACGTGGTACAGGTACTTTTGCAAGTATGGTGGTAACAGAAACTGGTTCTAAACGTAAAGAAAGTACTGCCGGTCCTGACGCAAATTTACATATTGGCAGTGATGGCACATTCAGTGGAAACTGGGATTTTTAACATATTATTGTAATAAACGTATCATCGTATAACAACACTGCAAACGCTTCGCCGCCTTACGGGGCAAAGCGTTTGCAGTCATCTTGTTACTTGCTTCCCTCTGGCGCGTATATATTTTATACTACAAATTATCCACATGGACTACGATTGTATTGTCATAGGCGGCGGTCACGCGGGGATTGAGGCGTCTCTCGCTGTTGCCCGGCTTGGTTTTTCTTGTCTCCTCATTACCCAGAACCCCGACCGTATCGGCGCGTTGTCCTGCAACCCCGCTGTCGGCGGTCTTTCAAAGGGGAATCTGGTCCGCGAAGTTGACGCGCTGGGCGGCGAAATGGGCAGGCTCATTGACGCCACCATGATTCAATACCGCATACTGAACCGTTCCCGCGGCCCCGCCGTGCAGGCCCCCCGCGCCCAGGCCGACAAACAGGCGTACCAAAGCGCCGCCCGCGCCGTTCTTGAACAGCACAAAAATGTTACCGTTTTTATGGACACGGTTGTTGATTTAATAACAGAAGGAGAAATAAATTCACCAAAGGTCGCCGGGGTGATTACCCGCCGGGGTCATCGCATAACGGCCCGCGCGGTTATCCTTGCCGCCGGAACTTTCATGGAAGGGAAAATTTTTATAGGCGAATACGACGCCCCCGAAGGGCGGCTGAGCGAAGAAGCGGCGTTGGGGTTAGGCGCAAGTTTGCGCCGCATGGGGTTTCCCTCCGGACGGCTTAAAACCGGAACTCCGGCGCGGATTGCCGGGGACTCCATTGACTACGGCAAAATGGAGCGGCAAGACGGCGAAGAGCCGCAGCCTTTTTCCTTTACCGCCGGTTCCGTTATAAACCGCCCCTCCCTGCCCTGCTGGATCACGTACACCACCGTCCGCACTCATGAAATTATCCGCGCCGGCATCCACCGTTCCCCGCTGTACGGCGGAAAAATCACCGGCGTTGGCCCCCGCTACTGCCCTTCGATAGAAGACAAGGTAGTTCGTTTTCCCGAACGGGAACGGCATCATATTTTCATTGAGCCGGAGGGTCTGCACACCAATGAAATGTACATGAACGGCGCTTCCAGTTCCCTGCCGGAAGATGTGCAGCGGGATTTTATTCACAGCATTCCCGGTCTTGAGGAAGCCCGCATCGTGCGCCCCGCCTACGCGGTGGAATACGATTACCTTGATCCCCTCGACCTCTATCCCAGTCTGGAATCCAAGCGGCTTTCCGGTTTTTTCGCGGCGGGGCAGACCAACGGCAGTTCCGGCTACGAGGAAGCGGCGGCGCAGGGCCTTATGGCGGGTATCAACGCGGCAATGAAACTGCTGGACCGTCCGCCGCTGGTGCTGGGCAGGGCGGAAGCCTACATCGGCGTTTTAATTGACGACCTGACCACCCTGGGAACCAAAGAGCCGTACCGTATGTTTACCAGCCGCGCCGAACACCGCCTGATACTCCGCCACGACACTGCCGATACGCGGCTGACCCCCAAAGGCCGCGACGCTGGCCTGGTTAATGATGACCGCTGGGAACATTTTCTGCGTAAAACAGAATCGTTAGACGCAATAAAAGAACTGCTTGCCCGGAGAAAAATTTCCGGCATTGCGGCTAACGAAAACGCGTCCCCTTCCCTGCTTTCTCACATTGGCGAAAGCCTTGAGCACTGCCTTACCGACACCCGGATTACCTTAACTGACATCCTTCCCTTTGCCCCGGAATTAAACCAGCATCCCCCGGAATGGCTTGAGCGCGTCTGGCTGGACATCAGATACGCCGGCTACATTGAAAAGGAAAGGCGCGCCGCCGCAAAAGCCGCCAAAATGGACGCGATCAAACTCGATCCGGCTTTGGACTATGCCGCCCTTACCGGCCTTTCTTCGGAAGCGAGGGAAAAACTGAAAACAATTAAGCCCCTCACCGTGGGTCAGGCGGCCCGCGTACCCGGCGTGCGCCAGGGCGATATTGCTTTGCTGATGATAGTCGCCGGGAAGAAGTAATATTTGTCTAAACTTGACCTGTAGATATAATCGCTATTTCGGCAGGGGGAGGCGCTGCGGGGTGCCAAAAAACTGGAAGAACCCGCCTACGGAGCCCCCAGACCGGCCTTTATTTCTCTTTCAAATCGTAGTATGGTTTTGAAAAAAAGAGTAACAATCATGTTCCTCATGCCGGTCTGCCTTTATTCTAGCCCAAGTTTTAAATTTCACTCGCAGGTCTCCTCCGGCGGAGAATTTCCAGAAATTTTTTTGGCACCCCGCAGCGCCTCCCCCTGCCGACCTATTCTGTTATACAATGGATTAAATTGAATACTCTACGGTGAAGGCATTATTTTCAGGGTAGTATAATATTCCGGCGGTAAGAGAATCGTCGAAAGACGGCAAAGCAGTTATAGTTCTGTTAAACTATACGCCAAGACCTTCAATTTATTCTTATATAATATTATTTATTCATCAACATCCTCAAGATAATTAGTTATACCATAATATGCACCTACAGGTGGATTATCTTTAAATTCGTCCATGTTACTAACCATCCATTTTCCATCTTCTTCCCAATGTACATCAATGCATTCTTCAAGTTCTTCTTGTGTCGGGTTTTTTCCGTGTTCTTTAGCCCAATCAATTAGTGTCTTTATTGCCAATTCCCGAGTGAGAAATTTCTTATCTTCTATATTTTCCATAATTAGCCTCCTTTATTTTCTATGTTATATAGATAAATTTCCTAAAGTCGTTAATCTATATATCTATTTGTATGGAAAATTGCCGTCGTTGTTGAATAAATTATTTTGTTTCCATCCATTTCTAAATGCTCTAAAACCCAAGTTTCATCATATAAATCTAGTAATAATTTAAAATCACTTCGATGCCTTGCAGTTACTTTATCAAAAATACGATCACTTAAAGAAGGTCTTTTAACCCCGCTATAACTTTTTTGCCCAAGTTTGAATATTTTCATAAATTGAACAAGCTTTCTATTATCGTCACCAAAACGGAACTCTCTATAACCTGGCATACCCGGAATATTTACATCAGTTCCAAGTGCTAATAATGGAGTTTCTTCTACTTTTTGTATTGTAACACTATTGTTTCCTTCTACATCATAATAAGCATACATTATTTGCCCTGAAGGAAGTTTGTATCTTTGTTCAACCATATACGCAATACCATTACTTTTAAATTCAGTGCTCTCTAAAAGTTCTGCGCTTTTCGGTATTGAGAATAGTCCGACTTCAAATGTATTTTCCAAATCTTTTTGATCTTGTTTTGTATTTACGGGGGCACTTTTATCTTGTCCTGTGTTTACAGGAGTACTTAAGCAACCATAAAATATAGTAATTAAAGAAAGTATAGGAATAAGTAACTTTCTCATAAATCCTCCGATTTCTATTTTATTACATTATATTATTTATGTCAAGAATAATATTTATTGATATAATTCCGTCTTTGCGTTTCTCACAACTACCTTTACGCAAATCCGCTATCTTTCCCACACTTGCATTAAATTACTCAGCAGTTACCGGCCTATTACCCGCTTTTATATATTTCCCACATAATTATTGATACTGTGCATGATAAATTTAACGAATTTATATTTCCTTCCATTGGTATTCTGATAATTTTATCGCATGTTTCCTTTAGTTTTACACTCATGCCTTTTGTCTCATTTCCTATTATTACCATTACGGGTCCTTTCATTTTATAATCATTTAATGATACCGTTCCTGTGGAATCAGTACCTATTATTTCCATGTTATTTTTTATTTTTTGAGATTTGATAAATTCTGATAATATTTCCATTGATCCTATTGTTATTATTATTGTAAAAAATATGCTTCCCATGCTTGCCCTGATTACTTTTGGCTCATATATATCTACTCCATGTCCGATGATAAATAATCCGTCGGCGTTAAAAGCGTTTGCTGAACGTATTATAGAACCTAAATTTCCATGATCAGTCGGCCTGTCAAATACAATAATAAACGGGTTTTTATTATTAATGTCGTTAAGTGTATTTGGTTTCATTTTTGCTGTTATTAACATCTCGGAAGGATTTGTTTTATCGGACAATTCAATAATTTTTACATCACTGTTTTGTTTTACTGTATTCTATTCTTTTGTTTCCCATATTATTACCCAATATTGATTAATTCCCAATTTCTTTAATGCTTCTAATCTATGGTTTCCATCATTTAATTCATATTTATTATTTTCCCGATTAATAATTAAAGGAGGCATATCCCAATCGCCTTTATTATATACTGAGGCGATATCTTCAACACGTTTCAGAAAATTTTCTTCCGATGTTTGAAATTTCATATTGTGTTCAGGACCGCAACACCTTTCAAATTTATTAAAATTCATGATTTCCGGCGCAAAGAATTTACGCGGTTTAAGCCTTAACCCATCCGAAAAATCCTTATTATTTCCCTCTCCGCAAAGAAACAAATGGATCCATTCTTCAAGTCTGTTAACACCGGCGTAATTAACAGCTGAAGATAAAGTAGGTTTATATTCCATAATACATCACTTCTTTATTGTTGATATTAAAAACTTATATTAAGTCATTTTATATTTATTTCTTATTCCATTTTTCATAAAATTCATTGGGCAATATATCCATGTATATTATATTGTGTTTCTCTAAATTCCTGTGTAATGCTTCACGTCTTTTTCCAATGTGCTTAAAACCTGTTTTTTCATAACATTTTATTCCGCCCTTGTTAAATTCATAAACCTTTAACATTATGTTATGAAAATTTAACGCCTTAAATCCATAATCAACCAATAAGGATAATGCTTCTGTTCCATATCCCCTATTCCAATAATTTTTGTTTCCTATGAATATTCCGGCTTCTGCTGTCTGATTTACATAATCTATATCCAAGAAACCGCAATTTCCGATTAATTTTTCCGTTTCCAGATCTATTATTGAATAATTATGGTCTTTGGATAAATTAATTAAAAAGCCTTTTTCATTTTCCAGACTGACTATACCACTGTATAATTGAAGATTGGTTAATATTTCCATATCATTAAGCCATTCGGTAAATATTTCAGCGTCATTTACATCTATCGGCGATAAATAACATTTTTTACCAACAAGTTTCTTAAAATACATTGTTTCCCCCATAATTCCTGATTACTTTTAAAGTATATATTATCCGTTAAATTGTCTCTATATATTATTCATTAATTCCCCAACCTGCGCTCAATGTCATCAATAACAACATCCGGCGTTGAAGTACCGGACGCAAGGCCGATAGTGTTAAACTTAAAAAAATTCGCCGGAATATCCGCGGCGGTTTCTGCCTGGGCGCAGGGTTTACTCGCCGCTTCCGCTATGGCAAGCAGGCGGCGGGTATTTGCCGACTCTTTTCCCCCGGCGATAATAATAGCGTCCGTTTTGTCCAAAAGTTCCCGCAGGCTGTCCTGCCGTTCCTGAGTAGCGGCGCAAATCGTTGGGGCAATTTCCAGATCGGGAAAAAATCGGGTGATTGCGCTGCCAATCGACTGGTATTCTTCCGCCGAAATGGTAGTCTGCCCGATAAGCGCGGTCGCGGCGCTGCGGCATAACGCGGAATCTTCTTCATGTAGTTGGGCGGCGGCTTTTTCCGCCGCCGCGGCATTGCTGACAACGGCGCAAAATGAGGCGGCTTGGGCGGCAAAAGCAGTGTCAGCATAACCTTTGATGCCAATAATTTCAGCGTGGCGTTCTTCACCCGCCAAAAAAAGCCGGTATCCGGCTTCGGCAAAAGCGGCGGCCTTGATCTGGCTGGATTTTACTTTGGGACAGGTTGCGTCAATTACCCGCGCGTCCCGCCGGCGCAATTCAGCTTCAGTCTGGGGACTTATGCCGTGGGCGCGGATAATTACCACAGCGCCGCGCAAATTTTCGGGCAGGTGATTCTCATCAAGTATTTCCACTCCCCGGCGTTTCAAATCATCAAGCACCTGGGGATTATGGATCAGGGGACCGAGGGTATAAACGGGCCTGTTACCTTCAGGGTGTCCGGCTTCCTTATAGGCAATTTCCACCGCCCGCCGGACTCCGATACAGAAACCAATTGTTTTAGCGCGGATAATGTTCATTGGCCTTTTCCAAAACTAAAGCAATTATTTGGGGGCAATTCTCACATGCACCGCACAAGCCATTTCCTGCGGAAATGACTTATGCGGCTGCCTATAAGATTTACTCCAAAAGCCCCCAAAACATTCTTTTCAGCATACATTTCTGAATTACTTTAGTTATGTATCGTTAAATAGTTAAAGGTAGCTGTTCCAAAGTTTCAGTTTTGGAACAGCCTCCGTTACGCTTCATTTTAGGCTTTTGACGCCGCACCTTTAAGCTGGCCCGCGGGGGCGGCGAGTTTCTGCTGTTCCCGCTTGCGTTTCTGTTTCTCCCAGAAATTCACAAAACCGGGAGCGATAAAAATTGATGTGTATACGCCGGAAAGCATACCGACCAGTAAAGCCTGGGCAAAGTCTTTCATTGAACCGGTGGTAAAGATAAACAACGACAATACCGCCAGCATGGTGGTGAGCGTGGTAATAATGGATCTGCTCAGCGTCTCGGTCAGGGAACGGTTCAGCACGTTGACAAAAACTTCATCGGGATAGATACGCCGGTTTTCCCTGATGCGGTCAAAAATAACAATGGTATTGTTGATCGAATAACCAAGTATCGTCAGAATGGCGGCGATGGTGGTGGTATTGAATTCCATTCTCGACCAGACCACAAAAGCGACAATGACCAGAGAATCGTGAATAATGCCGATGACCGCGCCTATGGCGTACTGCGGCTTAAACCGGATAGAGGCGTATGCCAGAATCAACAGCAGGGTAAAACCCATGAGAATTCCCGCCTGATCGGTAAGATCTTTGGAAAAGCGGGAGCCTACATAATCGGAACGAAGCACCACTACTTCGCCTGAACCAAAATGTTTTTCCAGAATATTGGTAATATTTTCGGCTGCTGAAATACCGCCGGCAGAATCATCGCCTTCCTCTTTTGCCCGCTTGTCATCAAGGCGGATCATAAAATGGCGATCCTGCGGCTGTCCCATGCTCTGAACCGTGGCAGTCCCCAGGCTGAACAGGGCCTCACGTACCGTTTCAATTTTAATTTCCGGGCTTTGGGGATTAAGATAATGTACCAGATAGGGAGCGCCGCTCAGATAGGGATTCCCCTGGGCGCTGCGTACCAGCCATTGCGAATTGGTTCCCTCGGCAATATCAAGCTTGACATTCAAACCCTCCACGCGGGAACCAAGAGCCTGAGCAAGAGCGCCAACCGTCGCATATTCGCTGAACGGAAATGAAACCGTCCTTGACTCAACGCCCACGCCGGAATTAATAATATACAGACCGCTGCGATCAAAGCTGATCGTCGCGTTGCCCCTGCCCGACCAGGTCAGGCTGAATGCCGTGGGCGCAAACTGCACTTCCTGTATCAAACCGGCCCGAAAGTCCACGCCCAGATTAAAACCGCCCATGACGAAATAACTTGCCAATCCGGCGCCGGTGATGATAATGGAAAAAATCATCGCCGGTAAAAATAATTTTGAAAATCGAATGGCCTTTTTCATTATTTGATCCCTCCCGCAGCTTCGCCTTCGGCCTGCAGCCGGGACCAGGTTACCGAAACTCTTTTACTGTGCAGTACGTCCGTGCCAAAGTCAAATATCAGCCGGGAAACAAACAGGGCGGTAAATACCGAGGAAAATACCCCAACGGCAAGCGTCACCGCAAATCCCTGAATGGGGCCGGAGCCAAGCTGTGAAAGGAACAGGGCGGCGATAAAAGTAGTAATATTGGAGTCCATAATCGCCCAAAACGCCTTGTCAAAACCAGCCTCAACAACGGCCTTTCTGCCTTTGCCCAGACGCATCTCTTCTTTCATGCGCTCAAAAATAATAACGCTGGCGTCTACCGCCATGCCGATAGTTAAAATAAAACCGGCGATACTCGGCAGGGTCAGGGTAAAGTTAAACGCGGAAAGAA
>Ga0268262_10003982_pt1 | contig 15537 bp, 12 predicted proteins | sample TergutNc150P3_FD_190354 | JGI IMG/M metagenome (GOLD analysis project Ga0268262, IMG submission 190354) | Nasutitermes corniger P3 segment gut microbial community from laboratory colony in Florida, USA - Nc150 P3 (SPAdes) (version 2) | ecosystem: Host-associated > Arthropoda: Insects >... | reverse complement strand
TATTCTTGATACATACATTGTGCGTATTATCTTTTGAACCATCGTTTACAACAATAAAATCAACATCCGGTGTCTTTTCCTTTAGATTTTCTATTGTGTTCTTAATACTTTCCTCTTCATTGTAACAAGGAATAATCGCTAATATTTTCATGTTTATAATCCTATTGTCGCATTAAATATATACTTTATTGTAAAGAACTGCATTGCGATTATACAACCAATCAAAACAAAAGAATATATATTATTATCTACTTTTAATTTGTTTCTTACAATAAGCAAACCTAGAGGAATTAACGGTATAAAATATCTCCCTTGTACTCCTTGAATAATGTCTCTTGTATCACTAGTCCAAAAAAGAAACATAGAAAGCATACATAATAAAATTACAGAAAAAATTATAAGTAAAAAAATACTTCTATGTAGCCATTTAGGATTCCAACTTACTTTTTTTCCATAAAACACCGATCCAATTAAAATAAGTAAAAATACTGATATATACCATTCCGGAAGCAACAAAGATAATCCGCTCAAATATCGCCCAATCATAGTACGATAATACCATATTCCACTTGAAATAAACGTATTTAAAAAAATCGTAGCTGTTTGCTGTGGATGTTCCAATATAAATGAAAATGTATAATTATGCTGCCTTTCCCAATTTAATCCCGCTGACTGCTGTGTTGTTTTAAACAGTTCATTATAGTTAAATAACAGGAGCATTACCAACCCAATTATAAATATTCCAATTGCCGCAATATACCCCTTAGCTTTTTTCCATCCGAAATGTTCCGGAAGCGCAAGAAATACAAGTAAAACAATAGGAAAATAAACCAATTTTGCTGGAGCTAAAAGAATTCCTGTTATTGATAATGCGGTAATATCTTTTGTTTCTAATTTATTACTCTCATAAAGAATACGAATAAAATAAGCTATAAAAACCATTGAAATACCATTTATGAAAGCGTCATAAGAAAAAGATGCGGCTTGATGCATGGTCATTGGTAAAAGCCCAATAAAGAAAAATGGTAATTTAAATTCATTCACTACTTTTATTGCTAAAAATACACACAGCACATAAAAAATTAAATTTGTTAAACGTCCTAAATAAAAAACACCAAAAAAATTTAGACTTAAAAACCGCGCTATAAGCACCCCCAATGCTTGAGGTATATACCACACAAAATAATTTTTAATATAACTTCCAGAAATAATTCCATATTTACTGTCATTAATTCGATGTATTCCTTCTTTAGCAAATCTTATATAAGCGCTTGAAACATTATAATGCGCACGTAAATTTGAATAATCAAAATTAGATAATTTATAAATATTCTTATTTTCTTGAAATAATAAATTATTAACCAACATATGCGTGGAATTATAATGTGTACGCTCGTCGGGAATGGATAAAGGGGTCATAAGGAAAAGATAAAACAATCCTATTCCCATTCCTGCGGCTAAATACAAATACTCAATTGATACGCGTTTAATTATTAAAAAAATAATAAGCGCTACTAATATAAAAAAACAACTTAATATAAAATAATTAGAATATCTAAAAAATAATTGTCCGCTTTCTTTTTCAGAAACATAAATCCCTTTAATTTCATAAGATTCACCTATTATTTGTATGTCATACCTCAAACTAGTGTAAATACCCGGAGGTAAATTAATTACTATTTCTGAATTACCTTCTTGTAAATATTTAACTACAGAATTTTCATCAGTTAAAAAACCATCTTCATTTTCTGTATAATATACTTGAACGCTTGCATCATTAGAAATAGGTTCAACAAACTCTATCAAAGTTGATGAAACCTTATGTTTAGGCGGTAAAAAGAAAATTTGCGGATCATTATGCAAAGTAAAAAAAGGATTGTCTGTTTGTTCGTAGTTGTACATTGATAAAACAGCCTTAGGGTATAAACTTGTAGCTGTTTCCTTATCAAAATTATTTACCGTAGGAGCATTAAAAATAATGGCAGAAAGATAGTAAATACTTATTCCTATTAGGCAAGCGAGTATAATAAAAAACAATAAATAAAGATAAAATTTCTTATTCTGAATGTCATTTATTAATTTATATATCTTATTTACTAAATTAATAATACTATATTTTATTTTTTTATTAACATTAATTATTTTTTCAAATAATGTATCAATTTTTCCAGTTCTAATACCTAAAATCCATAATACAAAAATACAAATACTTATTACTAACGTAATAAAAAGTGTACTATTTATCACTACGGCTTTAGAAACATAAATACCTTTAATTTCATACCATTCGCCAAATATATCTATATCGTATCTTAATGTAGTAAAAATATCAGACGGCAAATCAATAATTACTTCAGAACTGCCTTTTGGTAATAATTTAAGGACGGAATTTTTCTCACTTAGATCCTCATTTTTATTTGCATAATATATTTTAACGCTTGAATCAATAGTAATAGGTTCGGCGAATTCTATCAAAGTTGACAAAATTTTATATTTAGGCGGCGAAATGTAAATTTGCGGGTCTTCATGCAAAGTAAAAAATCTATTTCCTGTTTGTTCACAGTTCTGTACTGATAAAACAGCTTGAGGATATAAATTAATAGCCGGTTTTTTATTAAAATTATTTCTTACAGGCGAATTAGCAAAATAAATACTTATCCCTATCAGCCAAGTTAGTATTAAAAAAATAAGTAATATGATTATATTTTTAAAAAGATTTTTATTCATTCTATATCCAAATTTCAATCTACAAGAGAAACTCCGCCGTTATCATCTTTATTCAATATTATTTTTTCACTCTCATAATATGTCGCTCCATCATTCAGAATTACAAGCGCGGAGAAACTATTTTTTCCAATATTCATTTCACTAACAGGAAAAGAAAAAGAAAATTTAACGTTGTTATATCGAGTATTCATAAAATATTCGGCAATATCAGGAGAAGATAAATGATCTTCAGTTAAATAAAGTTTATTATTTACTTTCATATATATACGGGTGTAAGTCCGTTTGCTTATATAATCTATCGCCCAAGCGTCAAAAAAAAGGATAAAACCTTTATTATATATAATTGAGTCCGGAGTAATTCCAAGATCGTGATTTAATTCAATTCTGCTTAATTTATCAAATTTGGAAATAGGTTCTTCAACCAAGTTTATATTAAATATTTTTTTAGTTTTATATTTCTCGTATTGAGCTAAATAAACCCATGATCGTTCAATAAAATGAGCAAGTGTCATATCTAATTGACCGGTTTCAACAGGAAAATCAGAAAATTTTATTTTATCTCCAAAAGCTTTCTTTACTGCTTTTGTTCTTGCCCAAAACATATTACCTGCGGTGAATTCCGGCGCCTCGCTTAAAGTCATTTCAACGCCTATTCTTTTTAAATAATTTAAAACATCATCTTTTGACTGTTGAATATTTTGAGATTTATCCGCCCAATTAATATTTGGTAAAAGCGGCGAAAAAGTTTCCGGATATATTAGTCCCAAATTTTTATCCGCTAAAAATTCACCAAAGATACGATATATATTTTCTACGCTTCCAAGTAGATTTCTATACAAATACTTACGCCAATAATCCCTAAATCCATTGCATGTTATCGATTTTTTTGTATGTATATGTAAAATAAAATCATAATTATTTATTTTTTTTTTCATTTGCTCAATAAACGGCGCTACATCACGACCGCGATTTTCAAACTTTTCTATAATAACTTTATCAGCGTTTTTACATTCCTTATTAAATTCATTTTTAATAATAGCTATTTTTTCATCATTGTCAGTTGAAATATAACAATGAAAAGGAAAGGGAATATAGTTTAAATTCATAATAATTTCATGGATTAAATCTATATGGTATAAATGAATTTGAATACAAATCTTTATATTATTATCTTGTAAAAAAACTTTATTTATCTCCTTTCTTGACTCATAAGAAAAAAAATCGGCGGTATTTTGATATTCAATTTCATGAAAATAATCTACTATTTTATTATAGTTTAAATTTTCTTGCATTTGATTTCGTTTAAAATAAGAAAATATTCTCTTTATTGTAAATTTAATACCGTCATTTTTTATTGAGATCACCGTTTTTTTAAACAGATATAATATTTTATTTTTCTTTTTTAGATTGTTATGATTTTTGTTCATGGTAGTTTTCGATATTAGGCGAAAAAATTATATGCCTCATTAATTTTATTTAAAATACAATCCCCTGAATAATTACAGATTGCACTATCATACGCTCGTTTTATTATATTTTCTTTTGACGTTTTATCATTAAAATATTTAGCTATTTTTTCATACCACTCGCCTTCTTTACATAAATAACCATTAATTCCATCTTCTATACAACTGTTATATGAAAATATAGGAGTAGCAAAAGTGACAGTATTAACAATAGCCGCCTCAAAATATTTTAATTCCGATTTACAGTTAGTGAAAGTATTATTCACCAAAGGAACAATATTAGCGTCCACTTGCGCAACTTGTCTCTGAAGTTCAATAAAATCAACTAAAGGTGTATAAATTATCTGCTTTCTTTTTATAAATTCCTGCATTTCAGACGGAAATTCCATAAACCCAACTACCAAAAGATTCATTTTATAATCAGATAATAATGCGCTTAACTCTTTATACACGATTCTGAAATCATTAATATGCGATGGAGTTCCGCTGAAATACCCAATAGTAAATGGCTTAATATTTTTTGCTCTTGCTTTTTGTAAACAAAGTTTTTGTGATATTTCCAATTGTTCATGATTAATAAAATTCGGAATTATACAAAACTCTTTTTGAAATTTTTCCTTAAGCTTTGCTCCTAAATAACTGTTAGTTGTAATAAATCCATCAACTTTTGATGCTGTAAAACCTATACGTGAAATATAAGCAAACCAAAAATCATAATCCGTTTCTGATGAACTCACATTAAGCGTATTATGAATAAGAGGTAAATAATTCAAATCAAAAACAAGATCATCTACATCAAACAAAACTTTGATATTATGATATTTCGCTCTAATAATAAAATCATCTAAATCCTGATTCCATCTTACTCGTATTATCGTAATCAAATGAATTTTATCTAGATATTCTTTTACCACATTCAATTCATGCCTAAAAAAATATACACATTTCCATTGTGAATTATCTGTAAGTTGAGTAATCTGCATCAAATTATATGAACGGTAGCGAAAAGTTGATGTATCAGGATATTCATAAATTAAGATTGAAATCATATTGTCTTTTTCTATACATCGCTTTAATAGTGAACAGCGAGAATTCAAAGAAATCTCCCATGGCGCAGTACTTTTATTATATTCATTATTAAGAAAGTACATTTTTACTCTTTTGCTCCATAAATAATAAGACATCTTTTAAAGTATCCGACCATGAACGTTGAATAGTAGAGTTTTCAAAATTCTTTTTACGTTCTTTAATGTCTTTTGCAAGTATAATTCCTTTTTTCAGCGTTTCAAGGAAAGCATTTTCTTCCAAGTCTCCCAAAAGAACATTTTTACATTCAGGAAATTCTGTTTTATTAAGGCATGAATTTGAAACTACAACTCCGCCTGAACATGCAACATCATAAGGTGGATAACTTGGATGGGGTGTATACATAAGAGAAACAGCCAAGTCAACATCACTTAAGAAAGCTGCATATTGATCCCAATCCAATAATCCCTTGTTAATTGCTTCATATCCATTATTAAAAATAATTTTAGGGGTATTCTGACCAACCAGATAAACATCCCATTCACCGGTATCAAAAATACCCCTCTCAAAAGCTTTATTCAGCAAATATACGCCATAATGAAATAAATTTCTGGGATTATTTGGTCGTGCATAAAAAAACAAACTGTACTTTGTTTTTTTTATAAAATTCTTTTTTTGGTATAAGTTTTTCGAGAATGCAGGAGTAAAATAGATGCCATTCTCAACTATATTTGGCGTATTATCTTTAAAATAATCAAATAAATATTTTGAATTTACAATGTAATCAATATTGTTTCTTTGCATTATTTTTGAACAAAAATAATGTTCCTCGCCATGAGGATAAAAAAATGTTTCTACTTCCTGCAAAATATAAAAAAATCGTTCTGAAAGATTTGTTTTACTTATTGCGGCAGCGCTCCACCATGAAGTAGCAATAAAAATATCTTTTTTTGATATATCAAGTTTAAAATTCTTTTTGCCATTTTCATCTCTATCATAATCGGTATAAAAACTGACATCGTCCGGTTCTTTTATATTATTGAGCCTGATAATTTTTTTGTAATCCAAAGGATCAACCGGCGTAGTACGTGTAATAATTCTTAATGGTATCTTATACTTATTTGCAAACTCTGTGGCAATTATGAGAGCTGTTGCAACACCGCCTAGCAAACTATGTTTTTCAATACTATCAGTAACCAAATTAATCCTGACTTTCTCTTGTTCATCAACAAAACTGGGTATATTTTGGAGAGCATGAAAAAATGGTATAAATCTTACATCATTATTTTGATTTTTAACCGCCTCTGCAATAACAGGCGCGGTAACGGAAGAATTCTGCGATTGTGTTTGTTTAACAGAAGGAACCGTCTGCCAAGCAGAGCGTTTTCGTAACATATACGAAAAAGTCTTCTTAATGGTTTTTATAATTCCATTTCTTTTTATTGACCGTAAACCTTTCTTAAAAAGACGTAATGGTTTTGTCAAACGCCACGACCAGGAATTCAATAACCCGTCACGCTCTGATATAAGCCTGTCCCTTTCAAGAGTTAGATTATTACGCTCTGATATAAGTCCGTCTCTTTCAAGAGTTAGATTATTACGCTCTGATATAAGTCCGTCTCTTTCAAGAGTTAGATTATCTCGTTCTGTTATCAGAACTTCCGTTTCCGCCTTTGCTTCAAAATATTTTTCAAATACATGTTTAATTTTCACCAGAAAAGAAACATCGTCAATTATAAAATGACGCATATTTCCTGTTATTTTTACATGAGAAATATTCCTTCCCTTAAAATCAATCAGGATTTGCGGATCAAAATTATCAAAAAGACTCAAACCATCAGCAGCAATACCGTTCACAGGCGTACATTCAATTATGCCTTCATCAGTTGTTATTTGCACATTATCAAGTATACAAGCAAAACTTTCAATGGGATCAAATCGTATCCCCTTAACATTTTGAGGCAAAGTTACTGTTGCCTCAAAATAATTTTCATGCCTGAATAATGGAACCAGTAATATCTCATTAGAATTAAAACCTGTTCCGGTATCCAAAAATACATAACTCATTGAAGTCGGAGGTAAGTATTTTTCTATTATTTTAGATTTTTCATCGCTTTCTGCGGATAAAAACGTAACGGCTTTGTCTATTTCTGTTAATGTTGCGCGTAGGAATAATTTGTTATCTTCATTGTAATCGGTATAACGTAATTTGAGTTTAGCAGAGCAGAAAGACACATCCATAGAACCTTTTTTTGTAAGCTGTTTTTTATCTTGAAGGTTTCTAATTGTTTTTTGTATTCCTTGCACATCTTGGGAAAGATTATATATACTGTAGTCTATAGAATGTTTTTTCATCTCTTCTGTAGATATATCCCCATCATTTTTTAAAATATTAAATAGTATTCCCAATTGAAAATTATCAAGTTTTTTACGGGGTACGCGGTTAGTTATATTCCATTTGGTTATCCAATTCGGTATTGACTTTCTTATAACCTGACTTTTGCTTCTAATTGGAAAATGAGCACAGACCAATTTTTTAGGATTTTCAACAATAACCTTGTTTTTATTTTCTTCGGGATACACTAACCAATGCGCACCGACAACAAATTGGGCATTTTTTTCTTGTATCAAATACTTGCTTATAAATGTTTTACCTGCATGTCCTTGGACTTCTTCCAAAACAGGATTCCGATACTGTGTAAAATTATTCGGCATAAATCCAAGCTTAATATCCGGTTCCTTTTCATACACATAAGTACGCCATGGTATCTGATATTCCACGTCTTCGCGTAAAGACTCTAATGTTTCACGCGGGTTAATTCCGTCTGTATGATACAAGAACTCATCAGCATCCAATGTAATTATTAAATCTGCATTGTATTTGTCAATAGCTCTTTTAGCGTAATTATCTCTTCCTTTAATATCTTCTATAAAATAGATAGGCAACCCTTCATTGATTAGCTTTTGTATAATATTTTTTGTGTTGTCGTTGCTGTCATTATCCCGAATCAACATACCGTCACTGTAAGTAAGATTATAACGGCAAAAAGATTCTATGATGTCGGCTTCGTTTTTGACTTGCGTTACTATAAATATTTTTTTCATGTGAATCCTTATTTATTATTTGTTAAAAAATTGAAATTAGTAACATATATACACTCTAAAAAATTGTATCACATCTTATATAATAAAATTACATTAATTTTAATATCTCTTTTTCTTTACCTGTACAGAATCCGCATTCAAACAGAAAAGCGTTATGCCTTAATAATATGTCTTTCATTTCCTGCACTATATTGTAACAAGATTCAACTTTTAACCTGTGTATCCTTTCGTACAAAGAAATCATAAAAGAAAGCTCACAATAAAAGACAAAATCTTTTATTTCGGGCATATTTTCGTTTAACCACTCAGTTCTCATTGTATTGGCTTCCAGATGCTGCCGCATTCTGGCGGGTGTTATTTGTTCCGCCGTGTCAAGACCACTTACATTACTATCGTGATAGAATACAACAGTAAGTTGTATTAAACTCCTAGCAATTGTTATGATTGGCGCAAAGAATTATAGGTTTATTCATACTATTTTCCGATATAGACAGAGATTTCATACGCGCTAATATTTCATCCTCATGACCATCCAGTAAATCCTCCGGTACTACCGAATACGCCCAACGAGTGCAATTTTCACATTCTTTCCTTACAGTATAATTTTCTTTTAAATTATCAACTAACAACTGATTGCGTTCCTGACTGTTCCAGACTTTGTAAAGAGTTGTTTCTTTTACATTGAACCCATCAAATGTGATGCCATCAGGATAACCAAAAGTAATACGCCCGTCTTGCAAAACATTCAGCTTAAAAAACATGGACGAGCAAATCTTAATCGGTTTAAAGTCATATCCAAACCGGTTTTTCCGGTATTCGGTTTGCAGCTTTCCCTCATAATTAACAAAACTAAATTGTTCATATATATGTTCAATTGCAATAAAATCGCTAATCTTTCCGAATTTATCATAAAATACCGCATCTTCACCGGCATCTAAAGCCGTATCCGCCACTTTAATTCTGATCTTACAATTACCTCTGTTGTTATACACATACGTTAAAGTATCAACAAACTTGTCATAATCAATATCAGCACCACAAATCGTTTTATACTTTCCGGCATCTATCCCTTGCATTGAAATTTTAATCTCATCCAGCCCTGCGTCTATGAACTTCCCCCATAGCTCTTTTGTTAAAAGTAAACCGTTGGAAATGATTAATATCTTTTCAGCAACATCTTTTTCCTTGATAAGGCGTATCATCTCCGGTAATCTTGCGTCAAGCAAAGGTTCCCCAAAGCCACTAAACGTAACTTTCTTGATCTTTTTCGGAAACTCTGACATCTGCAGTAATACTGCTTCAAACACAGTCCATGTCATTGATGAAAAAGAGAAACCTTGTTTTTCCAGTTCCTCTTTTGTCGCGGCATGCATACAGTAATTACAACGTAGATTGCATAAAAAAGTTGGTTCAATACAAAACTGAAAGGGCGTATCCAAAGGTACAGCTTCATATAAATTCACACGGTTCATGTCATATGTGTTATTCTTCGCACTCATAAGAAATAATTCTCCATACAATTACGGTTTCATTGAAACAGCCCTTGAAATACCATAAAAATATTTCTCAATGGAATTTAAGGCATCTATTTTTCTCATATTTGATTTCAATGGGGTTAAATAAATAATTTGATATAAATAATTAATGTCATTAAGACTGAATTTATTTACTAATTCATCTTTTGATAGAATACCGTTACAACGGTATTTTGAAAGAAAATCCTTAATATCATCTGTCGTTTTTAATGCTTGAATCTCTTCGCTAATAGTTTGTTTAGTATTTGATTTTATTATGTTATCAGTTTCAAATAAATCTTGTATTTCCTTACAAACGCTTTCAATTTCATTTACTGAATACTTAAAATTTATGTTAAATAAATCTTTATGTATATAAATATCTTTATAAATTTTTTCCAGATATGATAGTATATCGTTTTTTTTATTTTTCATATTTTTACCTCAGAGAATTGTATTAATGATATTTGTTATTCCATCATATTCGCTATGGATTTCACCGCCTGATACAGTGATTGGAATGCCATAATTACCCGGTGTTGACCTATTATCCAAGTGCCTGATTAATACATTAAAAATGTTTTTTATATTAGGATACTGATAATGGGGTAATTCTGACAGAACCGATTGAGAATCTACCGTAAGCACCCTTGAAACAGCCGCATCCAGTCTACGCAAAACATCAAGATTAGTAATCTCTCGTGTTGTATTACCAGGTGAAATTATTGTCGCGCCTGTCCGGTTTTTATAAATTGTTTCTAAAATACCAACCAACCTCGGTTTTTCACCAAAATACTTTTTTAACAATATGCTCCCAATATACTCATTGTATGCAAATTTTAAATAAGTACTTTCTATTTCTGTGATGTAATCAGCAACTCCATTAATACTTATTTCATCGCCTATTGTCGGAATTAAATAGTAATCGCAATACAGAAAAATACCCTGAATGATTATATTGCTTGACGGAGGACAATCAACAAGAATATAGTCATATTTATTTTCATTTTTTTGTTCAATATCATGTAAAAAATTGGCAATTGATATAATGCTGTTTTTATTTGCAGAAAATCTATCAGCAATATCATTAATACGGCTGTTTTTCAGTTCTAAAGATGTGGGAATAAAATCCAAACCACCATAATGAGGTATATTCTTGATAATATTTTTTATATAACCATATACATCCGGAATATTATCTTCAAGAATTTGCAATCTTGAAGCTCCATTTATGTTCTCACCATATAATTCAAGCGCATAGTTTATTGTTTCTTCTGGCATTAAATTCGATGAAGAAATCCCGGATATTCTATTACATATATCAGTAAGAGAACACTGTGGGTCTAAGTCTATTAATAAAACTTTTTTGTTGTATCTTTTGGCTAAACCAGCCCCAATTTCGAATACAGTGGTTGTTTTACCCACTCCTCCTTTATAATTGCCGATAAATATTTTCTTTGCCATTATTTATATCCTCATTTTTATTATTATTACATAATTTTAATATTTTACCAATAGCAAATACATCATTATTTTCTTATTTATATATAATATTGTGAACTTTTATCTATATCTAAGGTATTTTATGATTTTTTGAATCTTTAAAACTGAATATTTCTAGCCTTCTTTTTTCATTTCCTATTATTTTTAAAACAAAAATTATTGCGTTTTTAATATCTTTTTTACTTTTTGATGAATAACTTAATTTGAAGTTATTGAATTCTAACGGGCATGTAATTTCATCATTTTTTTTACTGTTAATTATATTATCTAATAAATAATCATCACAATATTCTGATAATAACAAATTAGTTGAAATTATCGGAAATGCAATTTTTAACTCGTCCCCTTCCGGTAAATTCAGAATCCCATATAATCCAAGATACTGTTCATCTTTATTATTTATTCGTTTATCAAACAATATAGAACAATAAGGAAGTTCTTCTTTACTCTTTTTATCAATTTGTAATGTTTTTAAGTGTAATAGTAATAAAATGCATAACATAATATTATTACTCATTTTTTTAAATTCATTTTCATCAAATAAAATGTCATTGTTTTTTAAAGTTTTTATAATATCATCAATAATTAAATTTTGATCTATTAATTCTTTTTGTATCCCAAATTGATTTAAACAATATAAAATAACATTATTTAATTTAGGAAAAGCGTCAGATGTCAAAAAAGCCGTATTTGCATTTTCATCTACAATAATATGTTTATTTATTTCTTCTATTAATTTATATGGAGTAAAATTGTATTCATTTTGCAATACCATTCTATCAATTGTATTGATTTTATTATAAATACTATTTAAAATATATATTGGAAATGGTTTATATAAATCAAAATGTTTATTATTCATTAGATATTCCCAAATAAATATAACTTCCTGGCTATAAGAGAATATATAATCTACAAAATTTCCTTGATCTCTTCCCCTTGGGTGTGCAATAAAATGAGCTAATTCTCTTAATTGGGAATCTTTATCAGAATAATCTCTTAATTCTATAAGCAATTCTCGAACATGAAAATCTTCAAATTCACCGGAAATTATTTTATTAACCAGTCTGGTTATGACACTTTTATCGTTTCCTTCAAGTAGATTTTTCATATAATTATTTTAGTATCGCATACTCTTTTTTTACACAGATACATAACTCTCAATCCATTGCCTTTCAAATTCCTGCGTCCAAGGTGAACACAAAAAAGCGTCACGGTTTTGTTTCAGTTCTTGGAGCATAAATGCAAGCGGTTCGCCGCAATTTGCAAGATTATATCGATTTATTTTTTCAACCATAGATATCATATATGACCATTCGCTCCACCGCGCCAAATCAGCAAGTTTCGGCAAAGCGCGGCTTATGTACTCTGTGCGTTCTCTAAATACAGCCAGATATTCATTAAGCTGCAGCGGATCAAGTAATTGGTGTTTTGTAGCCGCGCCGGAATTGTTTCCCTCATGCCGTGAAGAATAATACTTTCCTTTGCCTTGCGCGGCTGTAAGCCGGGAATTGGCAAATAACTTGTATGTTGTCGCAATATCATCGTATTTACCTTCAATTGGAAAACATATTTTATCAAATAAACATTTTCTAAATAATTTTGTTGGAGTCCCTGAATTATAATGCCTTCGTAGTATTATTTCAGTTACTGCTTCTTCCGTATCATGCAGAAGAAGTTCATCAAATATATACTTCGGTTCGATTTCGCCGTTTTCAAATTGCCGCCAGCTTCCGCAGATTGAAATATCCGCGTTATTACTAACCGCAAGGTTGAATAGAAACTCTAAAAAATCAGGCTCTGTCCAATCGTCATCGTCAATAAATGTTATATAATCACCTTTTGCCGCATTCAGTCCGGTGTTGCGCCCACTGCCAATATTGCCGCGTTCACGATGAATTACTTTAATACGGTTATCTTTGGCGGCGTATTCATCGGCAATCTTTCCGCTTTTGTCAGAACTGCCGTTATCAACTATGATAAACTCAAAATCAGGAAAGGTCTGCGCTAAAATACTTTCTATCGCACGAGAAACAAGAGTTTCCCGATTATAAGTAAGCATAATAACACTTATCATAGACATTTTAATAAAGCGCCTGCTTTATCCGAAAATTCATAGCATATATCTGCCGTCAATAAATTTTACATCAGGCCAGCGTTTATCAATTCCTTTGAACTGCGGCCATGCTGTAACTATCATAACTGTTTTTGCCTTTTCGCAAACTTCATCGGCGCTTTCGCAGTAGTGTACGGGAAATGAAAATTCTTTCCGGAAAGTTATTTTAGCTTCCGGATCATAAACGAATAAAGACTTATACCCCTTGTTCAAGAGAGAAGAAATAATTCCAGCAGCCGGTGTACTGCGCACATCGTTTGATTTTGGCTTGAAGGACAGTCCCAGTATGCCGATATTTTCCGAAACGTCCGCCGTTACTTGGTTCACAAAAAAAGAAGCCATTGACTGGTTTACAGTCTGTACGCTTTCCAACAAGTCAGGGGTAATTCCATAACTTTTGGCTTGTGCAATCATTGCCTCCAAATCCTTGGGCAGGCAATAACCTCCAAACCCGCAGCCCGGATATACGTAATGTTTCATACCCGCTTTGCCCCACCGCCTGTCCAAATGCAGTGTTTCAAAAGCCTGTTTAACGGATATATCGCCGATTGCATTGGCAATCATGGACATTTCATTGGAAAAGCTGACCATGTTTGCCAGCATATTGTTTGACAAGTATTTGACAAATTCCGCCGTGTTAAGCGACGTAACAACAATCGGCGTATTAAAATCTTTATATATCGTATTCATTACATTCATTGCAGCCGGCTCTTCTGTTCCGCAGACAATTCTGTCAGGATTAATAAAATCTTCCCAGCAATAACCTTCACGCAGAAACTCCGGGTTATTCACAACCGGCGCGTTAATTTTTTTTTCACGTAGATACGGAATTATTTTTGTTTTTGTCGTTCCTGGCGGTACAGTCGATTTTATTATGATTACGCCGTTAAAAGAATCCTGCCTTAACGTTGGTTCCAACATATCAAGCGCGCTGAATACATACCGTAGATCAACAGCACCGTCATCACCGCACGGCGTACCAACACAAATAAAAATCGCCTGAATATCAGCGGCAGTTTCACGCAACGATGTCAATATATTGAAATTTCTGCCAAGGTGGCGAGACAACGCTTCAGTTAAATTCGGTTCGTACAGTGAAACTTTACCGGAGGACAATTCTGCGGTTTTAGCGGCATTGGCGTCATACCCCAGAACTGTGTGTCCTTTTTCAGCTAACCCCAATGCGGTTGTTAAACCTACAAAGCCAAGACCCATTACGGTTATTTTCATTTAATTGTCGTTATCCTTTCATTTGCAAATGCGTCAATTTTGTCTATCTCATCTGCCATATAATGTCCAATAATCTGCATTTTTATACCATGCTTTTTTAATAATGCAATAAGATATCCCGCCGCTTCAATCACCTGTTTACGCTCCTCTTAATTTTGTGAATATTTAAACCTTGAATCGCGGGAAATTTGCAGTTGTTCTGCTTTTAATACTTTCATAATTTCTATAACACCTTGATAATCTGCCAAGTTATCGTTTATTCCCGGCAAAACTATATATTTCAAGGTAATCTGTCCCGGTCTGGCGCTGTTTGCGGAATACTTATTAAGGTTATCTATTACTGTATTAAAGTTATTCACTCCTTTAACTTTATACCATGTTTTAGCAGTCCCGGAATCTATAGACAAATTTATTTCTGAACGCGGATTTTTTCCAAGATTAGCCGCTATTTTTTCATTGAAAATAAATCCATTAGTTAAAAATCTGGCGGCGTTTCCGTTTATTAAACTTAAAATTCTGTCTTTTAACGGATGTATCGTAATCTCACCGCTTGCAACTTGCCATAACACATCATCTGCTATCATACATTGATTTTTCATAGATTCTATTGCATTTATAACTTTTTCAAAACTTTTATCGTTTAACTTGGAGTCTAAAATACTCTTATCAATTGTATGCTGTCCGCAATATATACATTTACACTGACATGGCGCATAAAACATATTAATGTTGATAAAGTGAATAAGACCGTCAATTTCGTCCCAATCTTTTTCCTGGAACATATGACACCTGGCACAACCTGATGTATATTTTCTTGTTAAATATTCACAATTATCCCCCCCCCCCCCCC
>Ga0268262_10003981_pt1 | contig 15540 bp, 13 predicted proteins | sample TergutNc150P3_FD_190354 | JGI IMG/M metagenome (GOLD analysis project Ga0268262, IMG submission 190354) | Nasutitermes corniger P3 segment gut microbial community from laboratory colony in Florida, USA - Nc150 P3 (SPAdes) (version 2) | ecosystem: Host-associated > Arthropoda: Insects >... | reverse complement strand
AAAAATATAGTATATGAATTTATTAAATTTCACAGACGTTATTTTGGCGAATTGCAATTGGAAAGGGTTTTAGTGGCTTCGGGTTCTTATAAAAATCAATTTAGGTATCATGTACGATAATCATTCTTTTTTTTCACCCAGAAAAACATGCTTCTTTGTTGCAAGAAATATTGTTTTTTCCTTGTGAAATACAGGTTTTTATAGAAAATAAACAACTTTTTTTTACAAATAATGGTAAAAATAATGAAATTTTAACAATTAATCAGCATTCGGCAAATGATATTATAAATTCTATGGAAAAAATTTACAGTGCAGATATTTCTCAAAAAAATAAACAAAAAGATATTTCTATATTTTTTCCGCTGTATTATTATTTTATTTATCAAGAACATCAATACTTTACAATTAAATTTAGGGATACTTTGACAGGAATAAGCGAGATTGAAATCGCGGGAACAAGTTTGGAAATGGTTAAGGAAAAAATAAGAAAACAGTCAATACCTCAAATAGATAAGGATTATTTTCTTGATTTTTATGCAGATACAATAGCCGTTCTGACGATAAATACATTCAATCGCAGTAATATAGATTTATACCAATCTTTTTTAAAAAACAGTTTTCAGCAAATAGCAGAAAAAAACTGTAAATATCTTTTTATTGACATTAAAAACAATGGCGGCGGCTCTTCCAATAATGTAAATCTGTTGTTAGATTATTTATTTTCAGATGATTACAGATTTTTTGGTGGTGTATCGGAAAAAAAAAGGTCAAAAGCATATATAAAAAAATATGAAGATAAAGAAGACAGAAAAAGAAATAAAAAACTGCAAATAATTGTAGATTATGGCTTTTTTGAAAGAACAGAAAACGTTGATAATCCATTCACGGGAACGCTTTTTTTACTGCAAAGCAACCTAACTGCCTCTGCGTCATTGGATATGTCTTCCGCAATCAAGTCTTCTCGGCGCGGTATTGTTTTGGGAGAGCCAACAGGAGAACCTGCCTGTGAATATTCTCAAGCATTGGTTTTTGAGATGCCCAACTCAAAATTATCGTTTCAGTGTGCAACGGGTTATTTTCTAATGCCCTCAGGTTCTTCTGACGAAAAATGGATACAACCTGACATCGAAATAGACTTTACAGAAGATATTATAAATCTTTCAACATTGCAGAAATGGATTGATTTGGCGGGGAAACAATATCCTGCGTTTTTTAGAAATAAGTAAGATTGTGGTAATTTTCAATAAAAAATGCTATCTTTGCATTTCGTTTTTCAACTTTACAAACTTTATGAACTTTCAAACTTTATAAACTGAACAACATGATAAAAGAAATAAAGAAGTTATACCGATTTTTAACCTACGATATTTGGCGGATACACCACAGCGACACGCCAAAAAGAGCAGGGGTTTACAATATTATCAAGACGTTTATCCTCGCATTCCGAAATGTAAGGGAGTACAGTCTGGCATCGCGTTCTTCCGCACTGACTTACAATTCGTTCCTGTCGCTCATTCCGCTTTTGGCGGTTTTGTTTGCCATTGCGAAAGGCTTTGGTTTTCAGAATATTGTGCAGAATGAGTTTTTCCGTTTCTTCGGCAACAATCAGGATATGGTGTCGGAAGCCCTGTCTTTTGTGGACAAATCGCTGGAATATGCGCAAACGGGCGTATTTTTGGGCATCGGCATTGTGCTGCTGTTTTATACGGTGGTCAATCTGCTTTCGGCTATCGAAAAGAATTTCAATGAGATATGGCGGGTGAAAAAAGGAAGAAGCATCTACCGCATGTTCACCGATTATTTTGCCCTGTTTTTGATTGCCCCCATTTTTTTGATTGTAAATGCGGGACTGTCCCTTTTCCTGCATTCCGTTTCAAACAGCCACGAAATGATTGATTTTGTGGTAAATCCACTTTTGAAAATCGCGCCCTATCTCATCGTTATTTTTCTTTTTACCTTTTTGTTTATCTATATCCCCAACACCAAAATCAAATTTTCGGCGGCATTGTTCGGCGGTGTGTTTTCGGGCATATTCTTTCAAATTTTTCAATATTTTTACATCAACGGACAGATTTATATTTCAAAATACAATGCCATTTACGGCAGTTTTGCAGCCTTGCCCTTGCTGTTGTTGTGGTTGCAAATGTCGTGGTTTATCTGTTTGTTTGGACTGGTGCTTGCTTTTTCGTACCAGAATGTGCATAAATTCAGTTTTGAAAACGAGTCCAAAAACATCAGCCGAAGATATAAAGATTTTGTGTTTCTGTTAATTTCTACCTTGATAATCAAACGTTTTGAAAACGGTGAAAAACCATACACGGCGGACGAACTGTCTGATTTACACAAAATTCCCACTCAACTTACCAGCGATACGCTTTATCTTTTGGAGAAAATGGGTATTATCATTGAAGTTCCAACGGCTCAAAACTTGACTGCTGCGTATGTTCCAGCGATAGATATTCAAAAAATATCCGCACATTTTTTGTTTGATAAAATTGCCCGTTACGGCTCGGAAGATTTTATTATTGACAGGGAAAATCAGTTCAAAAACGAATGGGATTTGATATTGAATTTGCAAAAAGCAATCGAGGAAAAAGGGGAAAATGTGTTGTTGAAAGATTTGTAAACAATGAAAAATAAAAAAAATCATTTTTAACTTTCAATTTTCAGCTTTCAATTGAAAAAAAAATTGTATCTTTGCAAAATGAGTAAAAAAAGTGGAGTCCAGCGACCATTAAAAACGGGGCGTAACCCGAAAAGCCAAAGAGTAGGGGAAATTTAAAATTAAAAATAAAAACAGCAATGAAGAAAATTTTGTATGTATGTGTAGCGACTGCATTATTGGCAGTTGCAACGGTTTCCTGCAAGCCAAAGCCTGTAGCGGTAGCCGAAGTGAAGTTAAACAAAACAGAATTAGAGTTGGTTAGAGGCGATGAGGAAACGCTTGTCGCAACGGTATCTCCCAACGATGCCGAAAATCTGAACGTAACCTGGTCAAGCAGCAACAGCAATGTCGTAACCGTTGACAACAACGGTTTGGTAATTGCCGTAGGAATGGGAAAAGCCATTATCACCGTAACCTCGGAAGAGGGCGGCAAAACGGCAAAGTGCAACGTGGAAGTATTTCACCCCGCAGAGCCTAAAATGGTAAGGGTTGAGAGCGGAACATTCTGGATGGGCTGCACCCAAGAACAAAGCGGCATTTGTGAAAACAATGAAAATCCGAAGCACCAGGTAAAGTTAAGCACTTTTAAGATGGGTGTAACCGAGGTTACGCAGGAGCAGTGGAAAATGATTATGGGAAGTTACAATCCCAGCGGGCACAATGCGGGACACATTCCAGGTCTGCCCGTTGAAAACATAACTTGGAACGAAGTGCAGCAATTCATTAAAGCCTTGAATGATTCCACGGGGAAAAATTACCGTTTGCCCACAGAAGCCGAATGGGAATATGCAGCACGCGGTGGCAACAAAAGCAAAGGTTATATCTACAGCGGCAGCAATAATTTAGATGAAGTGGCTTGGTATTCTGAAAACAGCGCCAATCCAGAAAACAGCCAAATCGAAACGCATCCTGTTGGTTTGAAAGCCCCTAATGAATTGGGACTTTATGATATGAGCGGCAACGTATTGGAGTGGTGCAGTGATTGGTATGACCCTGCAAACGGCGGTGCTTATCCTTCTGCCGAACTTCAAACTAATCCGACGGGACCCACTGATGCCGGAAAAATGAACAAGATTAATCGCGGTGGTTGGTATAACGGCACAGCAGAAAATCAACGCGTGTCGGCGAGAAAATTTGCATTAGGCGGGAAACAATATAATGGTACAAATGCCAGATTTGAAACTGTTGGTTTCCGTTTGGTGCTTTCAGAATAGATTATTTATTTTTAGAAATAATTATTTTTTTGTTTATAGTCAGGCAAACATAAAAAAATGTTTGCCTGAACTTTTTTTATTTATGCAAACCTAATTTTTCCGCCTCTTCCAGCATAAACTGATAACACGGTTCATATTGATTTTCAATAATTCCATCTAAAATTGCCTCGCGGATAGCATTTTTGATATTGCCCACTTCCCGACACGGCGGTAGATTGAACGTACTCATAATCAGTTCTCCGCTTATGGGCGGTTGGAAATTGCGGATACGGTCTTTTTCTTCAATATCTTTCAGTTTTTTGCGTACGAGTTCAAAATTTTTGAGATACTGGTTTACTTTGACCGTGTTTTTTGAGGTAACATCGGCTTCGCAAAGCATCATCAAATCATCAATATCATCACCTGCATCAAAAAGCAATCTTCTTACGGCAGAGTCAGTTACAATATCTTCCACCAATGCAATCGGTCGCAGATGCAGAAATACAAGTTTTTTTACATAATCTAATTTTTCATTGAGCGGCATGTGCATCTCACGGAAAATTTTACCTACCATTTTAGCACCTACCAATTCATGCTGGTGAAAAGTAAAACCCTGTCCCTGTATATATTTCCGCGTATAAGGTTTGCCTATATCGTGCAGCAATGCCGCCCACAGCAACCATAAATTATTGGAATTCATCGCAATTTTATCAACCACTTCCATCGTGTGAAAAAAATTGTCCTTGTGCGAATGACCCGCTACGGTGTCCGTCCCTTTCAATTTTTGCAAACTTGGAAATATGCGTTCCAAAACGCCCGTTTTCTCCAAAAGCAAAAAGCCGTTGGAGGGCTTGCCGGAAAGCAAAATCTTGTTCAACTCCTCCACAATGCGTTCTTTGGACACAATATCAATGCGTTGTGCCTGTTGGCGAATGCTTTCAAGCGTGGAAGGCTCGATGGTAAAATGCAATTGTGCCGAAAAACGAATTGCCCGCATAATCCGCAAGGGGTCGTCGGAAAAAGTGATTGCGGGGTCTAAGGGTGTGCGGATAATCTTGGCATTCAAATCGTTCATGCCTTGAAAGGGGTCAATCAAAGTGCCGTAATTTTCCTCCATGAGCGAAATTGCCATGGCGTTGATGGTGAAATCCCGCCTGTTCTGGTCGTCCTGCAATGTCCCCGATGCCACTTTCGGATTGCGGGAATTTTGCGAATAAGACTCTTTCCGCGCCCCTACAAATTCCACGTCAATATCCTGATAGTGAAACATGGCGGTGCCGTAATTTTTAAAAACATTCACGCCGTTTTCCCCAATGCCTGCCTTTTCAGCGACTGCCTTTGCAAAATCTATCCCGTTGCCAAGTACCACAATATCAATATCTTTGTTGTCTCTGTGCAGAAAAGCATCACGCACATAACCGCCCACCACGTAGGCTTCCTGCCCCAATTCCCTGCTGACTTGGGAAATCAGTTTAAAAATAGAATGCGAAAGGTATTTTTTGTAATTATTCATACGCGCCAATGCTTGGAGTAGAACTGTTTCTGGAAACGCCGTCAATATCTGTCAGCAACCACGAAATTGATTTTCCCGCCTTTTTGCAGGGAGAATTGCTTTTCAGTTTAAAATTAAAATCTGCTATATTTTCAAACAAGGGGTCTTTATTCATTATCATATTGCTTTGTGTAACAGGACTTTTCAATGCGCTATCCTGTTTTAACAGACAATTTTCAAAAGAAACCGAAAAATTGGCATTGTTCGCTTTTTCAAAAGAAAATTCATTACCAGCAGCGCCTGAAATAATATTATTAATGAAAGTGCCTGAAAAATCTGCAGGAACAACCACATCGTTAGAGTCGTAATAATTGCGTATAGATAAAGACGGCTTGCGTTGGCGGCTTGAAGCAGCATTATATATTGTATTGTTTACAAAGTTGTAATTTCCACCTTGCAAAAAAATACAATTTTGCGGACAATCGGCAAAAATATTGTTGCTTGCATCTATAGCATAGTTTCTCGACCATAATGCTTCCGTTTGGCAGGACTTGATAATCGTATTTGTAATCAGCAATTTACTACTTTTTGTCTTATCCGAAGATGCTGCCAATATGCCAACATCTGCATTTCTAATGACGGCATAATTTATTTTGCTGCCTCTGTTGCTTTCGTTTATGCAAATTCCGTCCCATTGGTTGTAATCTCTGTCATACCAATTGTCCAGCCTGTCGCCTTGAAAGGTTACGGGTTCGTCTTTTGTGCCGTTTACTTCCAAACAACCGTCCGTATATATCCAAAGCGCCCCGTCTTTATGAAAATGTATGCGTGTTCCTTTTTCAATGGTCAGTTTAGCGTCCGAATCAACCACTGCGTAACCGTAAATTACGTACGGTTTGTCGTTTCTCCATGTAACATTTTGCCCCTCTTCTGCAATGATGCGGTATGGCAAATATATTGTATCATTTTTTACTATGCCAATGGGAAGAAGACGGTTGGGAATAATAAAATGTGCATCTTGTCCAAAGGCAAGCAGTTCAACATTTTGCCTATTTCCGTTGGTTGTAAATGACAGTGTATCAACTGCCAACATGGGATTGTTCGTCCCGTTGGGATTGATATTCGCCTTGATAAAAATAAAAATACTGTCTCGTGCAGGAATTTCAACATCTTTGAGTTGCCGTGCGGGAATGCCGTCCACATTGATGCTGAAATAGGAAGTAGCCCCGCCGACCAGTGCAATATCCGTTTTAATATCGTTTTTGTAGGGATTTCGCACGATAAGCACCTTTGTAATCGTGCTGATGCTGGTAAAAACTGTATCAAAAGTGATTAGTTTGGACGAAAATTGCAAAGTTGCATCGGTATTTGTATAAAAACCGTTCTTTTTGCACGAAGAAAAAGCAAGCATGCCCGCCAAAGCGGTGATAATCACAATACTATTTATTATTTTATATCCTTTCATACACAAGATAACGCAGAAAAAACAGGGTTATTTTGTGTGCATGAAAAAAAAATTTAACATTTTTTTTAAAAAAATGGCGTTTAATTCAAAAAAAAATTGTATCTTTGCAAATTCGTAAGAAACTAAACCACTTTGGAGAGGTGGGTGAGTGGCTTAAACCAGCAGTTTGCTAAACTGTCGTACTCGAAAGGGTACCGGGGGTTCGAATCCCCCCTTCTCCGCAACCGTTTCGGGATATAGCGTAGTCCGGTTATCGCGCCTGCTTTGGGAGCAGGAGGTCGCAAGTTCGAATCTTGCTATCCCGACCTTTGAAAATTAAGCAGTTACAGGGGGTGGCTGCTTTTTTTGTTTAGAAAAAATGGGGGGGGACTTGGAAAGATAATTGAGAGTAGTTAATAATTTAGGTTCGAGATTAGAATAAAAGAATGTTAATTTAGGTACAATTATCGCAATAAAAATTTGTACTTAACGTTACTTAAAAATGTAAGTATAGTTTATAAATATAATTTATTTAGAAAAAAATTAAAAATATATGCATTTCACAAATCCTTATTTCCTGTTCGGACTGATAGCGGTCGCAATACCGATTATCGTACACCTGTTTAATTTCAGAAAATACAAAATTTTCTACTTTTCAAACACACGTTTTCTGCAAAGCATTCTGCAACAGACACATAAGCAGTCAAAAATCCGTAAACTGATTATCCTTTCCCTGCGGATACTTGCCATTGTTTCGATAGTGCTGGTTTTTGCCCGTCCGTACATTCCGCATTCGGATACGCAAAATTCCGCTGCCAACGCCTGCATTGTTGTTTATGTGGACAATTCTTTTTCCATGGAAAGCGAAGCCGTAAACGGAAATCTGCTGGACGAGGCGAAAGAAAAGGCAAAAGCCGTTGCGCAAGCCTATCATGCAAGCGACAGGTACATGCTCATAACCAATGACTTCGACCCGAAACATCAACAGTTTCTCTCGCAGGAAGAGATGTTGCTGGAAATTGAAGAAATTGCGGTTTCGCCCGTTACAAAGACCATGAACGAAGTGTTTGCTTACGTTTGGCGGGATTTGAACAAGCAAAACCTTGCCTCTAAAAAAATCTATTACATTTCCGATTTCCAAACGGCGAATATGGATTGGGAAAAAACAAACATCAACCCTAATGTAAAGATTTATCTAATCCCGTTGAAGTCTAACAAAATCAATAATTTATATATTGATACGCTGTGGCTTGACTGCCCCTCTCCCCGTTTCAAACAGCAGGCGACTGTCCATGCGGTGATAAAAAATACATCGGACGAAACGGTTGAAAAACTGCCTGTCCGCCTCTTTGTCAATAAAAATCAAAAAGCATTGGCAACCATTGATATAGATGCGAAAGGTCTTGCCGAAACACAGTTGAATTTTGTGATTTCGGAGGAATATATACAAAACGGCTATGTTGAAATTGCCGACCAGCCCATTATTTTTGACGATAAGATGTATTTTTCGTTTTCGGCAGCCCCGCAAAGTGCAGTTTTGGCAATTTACGACCAGAAAGAAAATCCGTTTATCCATGCCCTGTTCGCTTCGGACAGCGAGGTTGTGTATCAGAGCGTTTCGTATAAAAACATCAATTACAACCTCATCAAAGACCAGCATTTGATTATTGCGGAACAGATGAGCAATATTTCCAATGGTTTCATACAGGAAATCACGCAATATGTGCAACAGGGCGGTAATCTGCTGATTGTTGCCCCGTCCACCGAAAAGACGTATAACAATGCTTTAAATCAGGCACTTGGCGTTACAACTTTCGGCGAACTCAACAGCAATAAAACGGCTGTTGCTGCTTTGAATTTACAAAGCAGTTTATATAAAAATGTATTTGAAAAATATCCCGAAAACATCAATTTACCTATTGTTAATCAATATTTTAAAGCTGATAAATCTGTTTTGCCCAACAAGGAATTTTTGATGCGTCTGGAAAATGGGGACGATTTTCTGTTGGCACAAAAAGTGGGTGAAGGCAATGTTTATCTGCTTGCGGTTGCGTTGAATGAGGCGTTTAGCAATTTTCAGCAACATGCCGCTTTTGTGCCGACGGTGTATAATATGTCGTGGGGAAGCAGTTTTCAAAATCCGCTCTACAACATTATCGGTGCGAATACGGCATTCAAATTGAGTAAGATGCAACTTGCCAATGAAGCAATACTTGAAGTGAAAAGCACGCATAATTCCTACGCTTTTATCCCCGAAATGCTGCGGAATATGCAAGGGGTGCAATTGCTGGTACGCAATCAAATCCGCGATGCTGGAAATTACTTTGTAAGCGACAAAGACAGTGCCATTGCGGGTATTTCATTCAATTACAACCGCAAAGAGTCCGATATGAGTTTCCTCAGCGAAAAAGATATTCAAACATTCATTTCACAGAATGCGTTGAAAAACATATCTTTAATGGATATTCAAAACAAATCGGCAACGGTGATAGCACAGCAAATACATTCGGCGGGGAGAATGCTTTATACGGTGTTTATTGTTTTGGCGTTGCTGTTTTTGTTGACGGAAGGGGTGTTGTTACGGATTTGGAAATAAGAAAAAGGTATTGTTAATTTTGTATAGTTTTTTATTATTTTCTGGATTGCTTCGTCGTTTCATTCCTCGCAATGACATTGTAGTACAGATAGTTACGTCATTGCGACTGCGAGGAACGAAGCAGGAAGCAATCCAGAAAATAAATAAAACGATGTTTGCTATACTAAATTAACAATACCAAGAAAAATAATTATACAAAAAGACCTGTTAAATTTAAAACTTAACAGGTCTGACAATAGTAGTTTTTATGATTTTACCTGACAATCTGCACCTTATGCACCGTAGCAACATTATCTTTCACCACTTTTAAAACATACAACCCTTGCGGTAGAAATGCCGTATTTACAACCGTATTTTCTTGTGTTCCAATAGTTTGAAAAACTTTTTGTCCCAAAATATTAAACAGTTGTATTTCTGCATTTTCCGTATTTGTTACCGTAAAATATGTCTTTGCAGGATTGGGATAAACTGAAACAATTGACTGATTTTTTTCTATCTCTTGAACACCGACTCCGCCTCTGACAATATAAAAGGTTGAAGTGTCTGCGCCTGCAAAAATTACGCTGTCCGAATACATGCCATCTCTGCTTGTTTTAGGAACTACTATTATGAATTTCCAATGACTTATTGTTTCAAGTTCAATACCTTTCATTGCTTTCAGACTATTTGTTATTGATAAAAAATCAGTCCCATAGGCAAACATCTGACTTATCGTATCATTAGGAAAGCAATTTTCTTCTAAATAAGAATAAGAGGCTTTCGTCTGCAGCCCCCCAATTAGACCTGTATCAGCATAAATTTCAGTCCATGCGGAAAGATAAATAGCATCATTCGCATAAAAAGTATCATTACTTATATTAACAATTTTGACTGCAAAATGGGTTTTCGGAAGTGTATCTATATTTATTACAGCACTATCCAAAACTCCTATTTTATGATAATAATTCCCGTCAGATTCTACATATTCGGTTTCTATTATTTTCCATTTCAATGTGTCGCACCTATTTTGTGCATGAGAAACAAATGCACCTGCAACAAACAAACTTACAATAATTATAACTTTTTTCATAATAACATTATTTAAAAATTCATATTAAACCCTTTTATTTACTATTTTTGCAAAGATACCATTTTTAATTGAGAAAAACAACTTTTTTTATAAAATTTTTGAAAAATAATAAAAAAAATACAACTGTTTGATTTTTAATTATTTATTTTTTACGTTCTTTTGGATTGCTTCGTCCTTACAGTCCTCACAATGACGTGATTATGTGTATTTTACAACGTCATTGCGAGCGAAGCGAAGCAATCCCAAAAACACTTGCTATGCTAAATTAACAATGCAATATTTCACATCCATTTTATATTTTAGGTCCCGCATCCACCAACATCTTCCCAACTTCATGCCCCGTAAACTTCTGAAAATTCTTAATAAAAAGTTCCGCCAAATCCCGTGCTTTTTCGTTCCATCTTTCCCTGTCTTCGTACAGATTGCGAGGGTCTAACATCTGACTGCCAACACCTTCCAACGCAGTAGGTATTTGCAAACCAAAATACGGCATGGTTGTTTTGGGTGCATTTTCTATCGAGCCGTCCAAGATGGCGTTGATAATCCGCCGCGTATCTTTTATGGAAATGCGTTTCCCCGTTCCGTCCCAACCCGTATTGACCAGATAGGCATGTTCAACACCTGCATTTTTCATTCTCTTGACCAGTTCCTGCGCATATTTTACAGGGTGCAAAGACAAAAAAGCCGCTCCGAAACAGGCTGAAAACGTGGGTTTCGGCTCAATGATGCCACGTTCTGTTCCTGCCAATTTTGCCGTAAATCCGCTCAAAAAATAATACTGTGTCTGTTCCGCCGACAGAATAGAAACAGGAGGCAACACGCCGAATACACCCGCCGTCAAAAAAATGACTTTGGTTGCGTGCGGGGCTTTCGATACAGGTTTTACAATATTCTCAATGTGATAGATAGGATATGAAACGCGGGTATTTTCCGTAACCGACTGGTCAAGAAAATCTATCTTCCCGTCTGCATCTACGGTTACGTTTTCAAGCAGGGCGTCCCGTCTGATAGCCTTGTAAATCTCGGGTTCGGAATTTTTATCCAGATTGATAACCTTTGCATAACAACCGCCCTCTAAATTGAAAACACCGTCATCATCCCAACCGTGTTCGTCGTCGCCGACAAGGTAACGGTTTGGGTCTGTGGACAATGTGGTTTTTCCCGTTCCCGACAAACCGAAAAATATGGCAGTCTCTCCATTTGCCGTATTGGCGGAACAGTGCATGGACGCAATGCCTTTCAGGGGCAACAGATAGTTCATGTAGGAAAACATGCCCTTTTTCATTTCCCCGCCGTACCACGTATTGATAATCAACTGCATTTTCTCTTCCAGATTGAAAACCACCGCCGTTTCGGAGTTCAAACCCAATTCTTTGTAATTTTCAACTTTCGCCTTCGATGCGTTTAAAACCACAAAATCAGGTTCGCCATAATTTGCCAACTCCTCCGCTGTGGGACGGATAAACATCGTTTTCACAAAATGCGCCTGCCATGCCACTTCCATGATAAAACGCACCTTTATCCGCGTATTTTCATTCGCACCGCAAAACGTATCCACAACATAGAGTTTTTTCCCCGAAAGCGAATTTACTGCAATGTCTTTCAATGCATTCCACGCAGATTTGCTTAACGGACGGTTATCGTTGGGATATGCCTCGGACGTCCACCACACCGTATCTTTGGACACATCATCGTAAACGAAAAACTTATCCTTTGGCGAACGACCCGTATAAATTCCCGTCATCACATTAACTGCCCCCAATTCAGTAAGTTGTCCTTTTTCGTAGCCCTCCAGATTGGGGTTCATTTCCGCCTCATGCAAGGCTTCGTAAGACGGATTGTAAACGATTTCTTTTACTTCCGTAATTTTGTATTTGGTTAAATCTATCATATTTTTTTCTCTTAAACTGCCTCTTCCTCCTTGTTTTCTTCCTCAAACGAAAGAATATTGTGTTCCAACAATTGATTGTACCAGAAAAACAGTTTTTTCATATCCGACAAATGCACTCTGTCTCTGTCGTATTCGGGCAGAATTTTTGTCATATATACTTCTATTTCAGCGGGTTTTGATGCGTAAACATCAATTGCTTTCTTGCCGTTTTCTGTTTCGTAGATGCGTTTAAAAACATCTTTCAACATCAAACTGTCATTCTCCGTAAAAATGCAGATATCACCCAAAGTGCTTGCCTGCATGGACGGAAAAACAGGCATGCGCGAGCCGTCCAACAACGACTCTGCAATAATATTGCCCTTTCCCTTCGATACGATTTTATAAACTCCTTTTTTTCCTGGAACGCTCAAAATTTCCTTTAAATTCATGCGATATTGTAATTTATTATGTTTACTATCTTTAAAACTTCACTTTTTCTAAACGAAGTGCAAAGATACAATTTTTTATTGAAATTCAGGCTTAATAGCCAAAAGTGTTGATAAAACAGCCGTTAAATGTTTATATTTCATATATTTGCAGCAAAAAAATATATGGTTTTAAAAAATGCTTTTATTGTAAATCTGCTGCCATCGTTAAGAATGGTCATAAAAAACACAAACAGAGATATTTATGTAAATCTTGCGGAAAGAGTTTTATGAATCGCAAAGTGGTTGATACAGAGGTACTTTTGCGAGATTGTGTTTTTGGAAAACAAAACATTTTTCAACTTAGTCAACGCTATGAAATCAGTCAAAGTATGGTAGGTAGCAAACTTGATGCTATTCGCGTCTCACGCATCATTTCATCTTCAAAAAGCGTTGTTATTCTGATGGATACAACTTATTGGGGTCATAATTTTGGTGTAGTTGTTTTCAAAGATTATCGCACAAATTATCCTCCAAATATAACGTTCAAATGTGTCAGTATCAACAGATTATGATTGTGCAACGCTACCTGACACGCAATCCAGAACTCCCAGCCTTCATTGAACTATTGTCAAGAATTCGTTCACTTACAATCACTGATAACAATGCCTATTTTCCCCATTTATCTACAACACTGAATAATAAACTCCGCTTTATCATCATCGCTCATACTCTCCTCAATATCAATCAATTCAAAACCATTTCGCCTCATGCGGTTAAACCAAGTCTGTTGGCGTTTGGCGAACTGTCCGATGGCGATTTCTAAACGTTCAATCATGTTTTCGTACTCCATTTCGCCATTGAGATAATGGGGGATAAAACGATATTCCAAACCGTAATAATGCAAGTCAATACCCTTATCCATAAGCGATTGCACCTCTTCCACCAAACCGTTTTCCAACCGCTGGCGAAGTCGGACGGCTATCCGTTCCCGCAACCGTTCCCGCTCTACATTTATATAAAACAGTTTGTAATTGGGCGCAAACTTTTCGGCTTTTGCGGGATAATGTTCATTGTAGAGGGCAATTTCCAAGGCTCTAATCAAACGTTCACGGTCAAGCGTATCGGTGGTGTTGTGCAATTTCTTTTTTTGTTGCAACATTTCCGTCAGTTCTTCGGTTGAAAGTTCGTTGCATTTTTGGCGAAAACCCCTGTTTACAGGTACGTAATTTAAGAGGTAATTACCCAAAACCGCCTCGATATACAACCCGCTTCCCCCGCAAAGAATGGGCAATTTATCCCGTTTTACAATGTCGCTGTACGCCTTTTTGAAATCTCGTTTAAATTCGTAAACACTGTATCTATAGCCCGCATCTGCAACATCTATTAAATGGTAAGGAATTGATTTTCCGTCAATTACATATTCATTCAAATCTTTACCCGTCCCGATGTCCATTTGTTTATACACTTGGCGGGAGTCCGCACTTATGATTTCGCCATTGGCAAGATGGGCAAGTTTTACCGCCAAACGCGTTTTTCCGCAGGCAGTCGCGCCAACGATGCATAACAACACAGGATTATCGTTTTCCGCCATTTTCTTTGTTGTATTGGGAGAATTTTGTAACTATCATGTTTTCAATCTCATAGTCGGTAGAAGTAATTAATGTTGCGTAGGAAAACGAACAGTAAACCATAAATTCCTCCAAGGCTTCGTTTTCTAATTTGGTTAAACGCTGTACAATTTCGGGGTTATATTTTTTTGTAATCCGCATCACTTCTCCCTCATTTTGAACGAGTTCCGCATACATTCTCTCCATGGCTGCCCTGCGGCTGAAACGGTTATACAAAGCCGTAATCGGACTTGCTGCTGGCGTATTCCGCAAAAGGTTGCCTTGATTAATATCATAACTTGCTTTCTCGTAAGCAGAAATTTCCATGCCCTGCACTTCTACTTTTTTGCTTGGCGTTTCTTTTGTTATATCCTTGATAAACAGTGGATAAGGTTTCATTGCGTAAATATTCACATTGCGAAGCGTAAACGCACGGACAACCAGCCAAATGCCAGTCCGTTCTTTAGATGTTGTTAATGAGTCGTTTAGGATAAGCATTTCAAGTTCATGCCCGATGTGGGAAATGATAAGCGTATCGGTTTTGTTTACCAGAATGGCGAAATCGCCGTTTTTGTTGCAGAAAGTCATTGTGCCAGTAGACAAATTGTGAATGCAACTGCTTTCCAATGGTTGAGAAGTTACCAAATCCATAATCTTGCCCTTGAATACGGTCTTATTTTGGGAAAATCCCAATAAATTGACACTGCACAAGAACAAGGCGAGGCAAAAATGCCTAATGTTTGATTTCTTTTTCCAATCCATAATCTGTTTATAACGGGTGATGGGATTATTTATTGTTTATTTTTTGAAAATCTTTATTTTTACATAAAAAAAAATTGCCAATTAAATAAAAAATTGTATCTTTGCAAAACTGATAAAAAAGTTGTTAAAAAACAAGAAAAAATAAAAAAGAAAATGAAGATAGCACATAATTTCAATGCAGGACCTTGTGTTCTGCCCAGAGAAGCGGTTGATGCTTCTATCGAAGCACTGAAGGATTTTGTTGGAACGGGGATGTCCGTAATCGAAGTTTCGCACCGTTCAAAAGAGTGGGAAGCCGTTATGGCTGAATGCGAAGCATTGTGGAAAGAGTTGTTGAATATTCCAGACGGGTATAAAGTCCTGTTTTTGGGAGGCGGTGCGAGTATGCAGTTTTGCATGGTGCCGTTCAATATG
>Ga0268262_10003980_pt1 | contig 15542 bp, 13 predicted proteins | sample TergutNc150P3_FD_190354 | JGI IMG/M metagenome (GOLD analysis project Ga0268262, IMG submission 190354) | Nasutitermes corniger P3 segment gut microbial community from laboratory colony in Florida, USA - Nc150 P3 (SPAdes) (version 2) | ecosystem: Host-associated > Arthropoda: Insects >... | reverse complement strand
TCGGATCATACATGCTTAACTGATAAGGAGTCCCTTTCTGTATTGCCTGAAAAGCCGCTTCTTTGAAGGGGCCGAATTCAACATCGACATCAAGCGTATTTTTGCCAACCCTGTCGGCAAGGAAATGCCCCATAATGGTTCCGTTATTTGAATACATCATCATTACAGTGAGCTCTTCTGAATTTTTAAGAATATCCATTATTGAGATTTGTATTACATCAATAGCCAGAAGGCAGCCTAATCCTCCTACTACTTCGTTGGTACGGGTGTTAATAATTGGAACCATCATTTTGAACGCGAACGTATCCTTCCCTCTTACTTTCCATGGTTCGGGATTATCCACCCGATCTTTCCGCGCATTAGGACCGTTTAAATAAGCCATAGTGTTTTCTATATCGACACTGGCCCGGCTTACAACTTGGCCGGTTTCCTGGCTGAAGGTCATTGCGTACTGCCCCGTGGGGCTTGAACCTGTCCGGCCTATAAAACGGCTGTCCATTCCGTCAATGGCATTAGGTTTCCAGATCGTATACAGGGTAATCATATTGGGTTCAGCTTCCAAAGCGGAGTGCAGCATATCGTCAAACCGGTCACGCCGCTGGTCCGGAGCTATGGATTCATAATCATTCATTACATTTGCCAATGTATTCAACGCACGTATATAGGCGTCTTCCCGGCCTTTCCAGTACTGAGCTTGCTCTTTGGCCATATATCTAAGACCGCGCAAGTTTGCCGTCCGGCTTATGTCAGATGCTTCTATTAACAGTACCACGGCAACTGTCGTTACTACGATCACCATAATGGCGATCACCATAATACTCAGCTTTATTTTTAGCTTCATTTTATATAAACTCCTTTGTGTATAAACCAAAAGATTATAACATTATAACATTGTTAGCCTTAAAAAAACAATCACAAATATATGATAAAAAAGAACAAAAAAAAAGAAGAAAGTTAAATTTAAATTATTCGTATTGAGGGGTTTAATACCCCGCCATTCATGGCGGTTAAAAGGATTAAACCCCGAATATAAATACCTTATGAGAACAACATACCCCGTCCCTTTAGGGCGGGGTCGTTGATTTCCTGTTTTCAAGCGCAATTTTTGCGCAGGCCCGGACGGCACGGGCTGAAGCCTCGCTTATTTTGCAGCGTTCCGCCATTTCAGCGATGTCGGCAGCGGCAATATTTGCGATTGTTTCGTAGGCTTTCATGATTGCAAGCGCTCTTTTAGCTCCGATGCCTTCAACGGATTCCAGTATCGGAAAAAACAGATCTTTTGAGCGAAGCCGCCTGTTGAAGCTGTTGGCGAAACGGTGGCATTCGTCGCGCACGAATTGCAGGACTTTAAGCGCCTCGGATTGTCTTGAAAGAACAATCGGCTCTTTTGTGCGGGGCAGCCAGATTTCTTCCTCCCGCCCCGCAAGACCTGCAAGACTGCAATCAACACCCAGAGCGTCCAGCACTTCTTTTGCGGCATTCACCTGCCCAATGCCGCCGTCAACGAGAATTAAATCGGGAAGCTCCGTGCCTTCCTTGATTAAGCGGGAATAGCGGCGTTTTACCGCTTCACGCATTGCGGCATAATCGTCCGCCGTTCCGATTACGGTACGCAGTTTGAAATAACGGTAATTTTTCTTGTCGGGAATTCCGTTTTTAAAAGAAATTAAGGAAGCGACGGGATGTTTACCGTCAAGATGAGATATGTCAAAGCCTTCAATCCTTTCCGGTTTTATTTCGAGATTCAACGCGCGCATAAGCTCGTCAAGAGCGGGGCCGGCTCCTCTTTCTTTTAACCGTTTGCGTAAATCTTCAGCGGCGTTTTGATGAGCCATCGCGAGGATTGCGGTATGGTGTTTATCTGTTGTTAAAATAAGTTCAGGCTCAAAATTGAAATTTGCCTTAATCCAGTTTTTTATTAATGAGGCGGAATCCGAAATATTTGAATAATCACCCGCGTGAGAAAGTTTTTCTGTTTCAGATTGTTTTTGCGTAACAATATTTGAAACAGCCGCTTGCAAAAAAATCTTTAACGGAGGATAACGTGAGCTGTCATAATACGAAGTTATAAAAGTTTCCAGAGATTCCCATTCACCGGCCGCTGAGCGCGTACGGAACAAATCACGCCCCGTCATCTTTCCGCCTCGCATGGAAAAAACCGTAAATGTCGCAAGAACGCCTTCCGCAGACCACGCAATATAATCCCTGTCTTCGGGATTTAAATCCTGCACGGAACTGTCTTCGCTTGTCAAACTTTCAATCGCCTTGATTGTATTTCTGATCTGCGCCGCCTTTTCGTATTGCAGCGTTTTGGCCGCTTCGTGCATTTGTGAAGTAAGGTCGATGATTAACGCGTCTGTTTCCCCGCCAAGCAGTTTTTTAACACGCCGCACATGAAGCTCGTATTCCTGCGAATTGATTTTTCCGCAGCAGGGAGCCATACAGCGGCCTATGTGATAATACATGCACGGCCCGTTTTTCCTTATTTTTTTACATTTACGAAGCGGAAAAAGTTTATCGATTAATTCCAGCATTATGTCAACATTATGTACATTCGGGAAAGGCCCAAAGTAATGACTATTATCCTGAATGATACGGCGGGTTTTATAGATTCTGGGAAAATCCTCGTTTGTTATCTTTATAACAGGATATGTTTTACCGTCTTTCAGGTTAATGTTATATTTCGGTGAATGCTGCTTTATCAGGGTATTTTCAAGAAGGAGGGCTTCGAATTCACTGGAGACAATAATGGTTTCTATACTGCGTACATGGCGCATCAGGGTATTGGTTTTTATGTCTTTGTCACCTGTAAAATATGATTTTACTCTGTTTTTCAGGGATTTTGCCTTTCCTATGTAGATGATTTGCCCTTCGCTGTTCTTCATTATATAAACGCCGGGTTCTGCGGGAGTATCAAGAACGGATTTCTTTAGATTTTCCGTTGTTTTTTCTGAATTTAACTGATTATCCATATCATTTTTTGCCGATAAAATAGAAAAACCATGAAAAAGAGCTTGTTTTTCATACACACAGTATATATCTTCCTTTTTGTTCTTGGTAGTGTTTTCGGAATTGGGGAAAGTACCGTTGTTTTGGGCGGCGAATCTACATGGAAAGCGGCTGAATACAGAAACGGCATAACCGAAATCAGCTCTGTAAGGCCGCATCCTGTGCTTGCGCTTTCATCGGCGGCAGATAAAACTGTTTTGGGTTATACTGCGGCTTCAGGCGTTATGGGGAATTTTATTCCCCTAACAGAAAATGCTTTGGATCTTTCTATCTTGTTTGATGAGAGCAATACCGGCTTTTACAAAGACAAGACAGGAAATTATTTGGTTTCCGTATCACCGGAAGTTGAAGCTGTAGATCAACGTTATGCTAGAACAGGAGCCGGAGCGGCGCTGTTTAACGGTACAGGTTCTGTTACTGTCGAGCCGCAAAGCAGAAACGCGCTTTTTGCTCCCGGCAACCGGATTAGGGATTTTACCGTTGAATTTTGGCTTTTTCCCCTGAACATGGAAAACGGCGAACAAATATTCTCATGGGTCGGCACAAGACTGATAAACGGAAAATATGTAATTCAGAGAATACGCTGTACTTTTAATAAAAACAGACTGCAATGGTCGTTTGAAAATTTCTTTACATCTCCTGACGGCGTTTCTTTTGTTAATACGGAATTTTCCGGAAATACGCCTGTAGTTCCGAAAGCATGGAGCCATCACCTTTTGCGATTTGACGCTACAACCGGAATGATCGAATATCTTTCTAACGAAACAAGCGAAGCAATTGTATACTCGACTGTCGCAGGCCGTGAAAAAGGCGATGTTTACACGCCTGTTGCGGGTAACAACGGCGTTATCCGGATTGGCGAAAGGTTTATGGGCATTATTGATGAATTTAAAATTCACAGTGTCTGCGCCGGACGCTCTCCCATACAAAAATATATTCCTTCTGGCGGCAGAGCGGAAACAAGAGCGATTGATTTGGGAACAAACAACAGCGGCGTAATCAGAATTGATGCCGCGGGCGGAAGAGTCAGCGTGAAAGGGAGCGCTTCAGGCGGTTTTAACAGTGAATTCCGCGAAAACGGAAGGTTCCGTTTTTCTGACATGTCTGAAATGAACTTTTTTATCCGCTCAAATCAAAATCCGTACCTTTTGAACACAAGTCCCTGGATTAGTTTTACTCCGGGAACAAATATATCCGGCATCAGCGGACGTTATGTGCAAATAGCGGTTGATTTTTATCCGTCCGCCAACGGCGAGGCGAGTCCTTACCTCAGCGAATTGCGCATAATTTACAAGCCGGGAGAACCGCCCCTTCCTCCGGGCAATTTGACAGCCACAGCAGTTGACGGGGGAGTGCTCCTTCGCTGGAAGCGCAGTCCTGACTCAAATACAACCGGTTATCTTATTTATTACAGCTCTGTCCGAGGGGAGCTTTTTGGCAATGATTCTCTATTAGGCGCTTCACCCATTGACGCCGGAAACAGGAACAGCCTTTTTATTGACGGGTTAAAAAACGGAACGCTTTATTATTTCAGAGTAGCCGCTTATGACTATATTTCAGGAACGGTTAATCACAATGTCGGAGAATTCTCAAGGGAAGTAACGGCAAGGCCTCTTTTCGGGCTGACACTTACAGAAATGTTTCCGCAAGGGTCGGACGCTGTCCCTGCAGGCAGCATGAATGGATTCTAATGAAACAAAATAAATTAAACGCCAAAATAGAATCTTACATAAGGGAAATACCAAGTCTACCGGTATCTGTAAGAAAAGTAATGGAGATTTGCAGCAATCCTTCCACCAGCCCAAGGGACCTAAATCAGGTAATTTCGCTTGATCCGGTTTTAACAGGCCGAGTGCTTCAGCTTATTAATTCAGCTTATTACGGACTTAATAACCGCATTACATCGCTTATAAAAGCGATTACCATGCTGGGGATAAATACCGTAAAAAATTTAACATTGGCTACTGCGATATTAAGCACATTACCGAAAAACAGGAAATTACACGGGCTTGATATGGAAAGTTTTTGGCGGCATTGCCTGTGTGTCGGCGTTACTTCCAAACTTATTGCGGTAAAACAAGGGGTTGATCCCAGAAATCAACAGGAATATTTTACAGCCGGTTTATTACACGATATAGGGAAAGTACCCCTTAATGCGGTGCTGTCTATTGATTATATGAATGCGGTTTCTTCCGCGGATAATGAGCATAAAACTCTTGTTACGGCGGAAGATGAAAGTTTTGGAATAAATCATTGTTTTTCAGGCGAGATGATAACCCAATCATGGAAGCTTGAGAGTCCTGTTTCCGATGTTATTATATGGCATCACAATACGGATAAATATTACGGTCAATACCTGCATATATTATACGATGTTATTGTTGCGGATTATTTTTCCATTATCTATGATGTTGGTTTTTCAGGAAACAAAAATCCCGTAAAGCCTGATAATGAGATTTGGAAGATTATCGGCTTGAATGAAAATTCTTTTGAAGACCTAAAGGAAAAAGTCTTTAAGGAAATAGAAAAAGCCAAAATCTTCCTAAAAGTATAGAAATTAACCGGTAAACAGGATTATAATTAACGTATGCTTTCAGTGCGATTTTGGGGGGTGAGGGGTTCAATTCCGTGTCCCGGTCCCGATACCGTAATTTACGGCGGAAATACAACTTGTCTGGAAATACGGGCGGATGACAGGCTGCTTATTGCCGATCTTGGTACAGGATTACGGCCATTGGGCGACTGGCTTATGGCCAATGATTTAAAAAAATACGGAAAAATAAAAGCGGATGTTTTTGTTACACATACTCACTGGGATCATATACTGGGATTTCCCATGTTTACGCCTGTTTATGTCCGCGGTACTGAATTGCGCATAACAGGTCCTGTTTCTTTTGATAATAATAACCTGAAAAGCATTATTGAAACGCAGATGTCATACCAGTACTGGCCTGTTACCGCGGGAGAGCTTGCCGCGAATATCGAATATAATCAGATAAAAGAAACCACCCTTGATCTCGGCGGAGGACTTTCGGTGACCAGCAAGTTCCTAAACCATACAATTTTATGCCTCGGTTACCGTTTTGACTATCAAGGCAAATCAATAGCGTTGGTTTTTGATCATGAGCCTTTCCGTAACCTGTTTTCTGTTAACCCTGCCGATGAAGATTACGATGAAGACGCGGCCAAAGAAGGTGAAATAGCGGCTGCGGAAGAAAATGAGAGAATAAAAAATTTTATGAAAGGCGCGGATATTGTAGTTCATGATACCCAATATCTGGAAGAAGAATACGCAACTCATACGGGCTGGGGACATGCGACATTTAAACACGCGATAAACGCTGTAAATGAAGCAGACGTAAAAAAGCTGATCTGCTTTCATCATGATCCTTCACGTGCAGACAGCCAACTTGAACAGCTTGAAAAAAAATATACAGATAGTACAACGGTTAAAATAATAATGGCAAAAGAGGGGATGACTCTGGAAGCGTAGCCGATAAAGGATTGTTGTCTAAATTTTTTTAGAACGGAAAGTCTGCTTTTAATGTAAGGGCGATTTTTTGCATTTCTTCAAGTGTTTTTATATTTACGGGAATTTGTCCGTTTATCCTGTGAGCCATAAGTTCCGCTTCCATTTCTCCGTGTGTGTAAATACGGTTATGCCCCGCAGCTTTTTTGCTGTCTCTCAATTCCTGCAAGAATTTTGACATGCTTGCGCGTATTGCGGTTTTATCGCCGAATATTCCGTAATCAATTGCCATAAAGTAATGACAGATACCTGTATGGTCAGGTTTTCTGTTTACATAATTTGAAGTAAGTCCGCCTGAAATTACCGCGGAAAAAAGATCTACAATCACGCTTAGTCCGTATCCCTTGTGTCCGCCGTGAAGAACGCCGACTCCTCCAAGCGGAGCTATGCCGCCGCCTGATTTGTTAATAATATTTTCGATTACAACAGCGGCATCTGTGCATGGGTTACCATCGTTATCCAGAGCCCATAAATCAGGAAGCGGCTGCCCTGTTTTTCTGTAAACTTCAAGTTTACCGCGAGGTACAACGGTTGTCGCCGCGTCGTATGAGAATGTAACAGGGTCTGCGGGCATGGCGAGGGCTATAGCGTTGGTTCCGGTCATCGCCTGTGAGCCGAATGTGGGTACGCAGATAGCTTCGGTATTTGTCATACACATACCCAGAAGATCTTCAGCCGCCGCCATTTCTGTATAAAAACCGGCAATGCCGTAGTGGTTGGAATTGCGTACCGTAACCATTCCACAGCCGCTGTTATGCGCTTTCTTTATGGCAATCTGCATAGCTTCAACGCCGGAAAGCTGCCCCATTGCCTTATTGGCGTCTATACATGCGGAAATCGGAGTTTCGTGCACAATTTGGGTTTTTGCGTTTATTTCCACCTGACCGGATGTAATTTCCTGATCATAACGGACAAGCCGCTGTACACCGTGGGATTCAATTCCGTATAAATCAGCCTTAAGCAGAACGCTGCAAATTATTTTACTTTCATCTTCTGTAAAACCATAGGACCTAAAAATAACTTCACAGAATTTTCTTAATTTTTCTGTATCAATCTGTCTGTAATCTGTCAATTAATTAACCGTTTTCAACAACTCTTCGATTTTATCTGTTTTTTCCCAGGGGAACTCAGACCGTCCGAAATGTCCGTAAGCCGCTGTCTTTAAATAAATCGGCCGGCGCAGGTTCAAAGTTTTGATGATTCCCGCAGGACTTAAATCAAAAACTTTTGCTACCGCTTTTGAAATACTTTCTTCGTTGACCTTACCCGTGCCGAAAGTATCCACCATGATAGAAACCGGGAAAGGTACACCGATTGCGTATGCAAGCTGTATTTCGCACTTGTCTGCAAGTTTGGCGGCGACTATGTTTTTTGCTACATAACGCGCGGCATACGCGGCGGAACGGTCAACCTTTGTCGGATCCTTGCCGGAAAACGCGCCGCCGCCGTGCCTTCCCATGCCGCCGTAAGTGTCTACAATGATCTTACGCCCTGTAAGCCCTGTGTCGCCGAACGGACCGCCGACAACGAAACGGCCTGTCGGGTTAATGTAGTAATTGGTTTTTTTATCAAGCATTCCCGTCGGTTCAAGCACCGGCATAATAATTTTTTCGATTATGGCAGTTTCAATTTCTTTATAGGTAACTTCAGGCGCATGCTGATGAGAAATTACAACCGAATCTATGCGGATAGGTTTATTTCCTTCATATTCAATTGTTACCTGACTTTTTGAATCAGGGCGAAGCCATTTAATCGTTTTGTTTTTTCTTAGTTTTGCCGCATTTAACAATAATTTGTGGGCAAGCATAATCGGCATCGGCATTAATTCTTTTGTTTCATTACACGCAAAGCCGAACATCATTCCCTGATCGCCGGCTCCCTGCTGTCCCTTGAATTTTTTAAGGCCTGTACCGGAAACACCTTGTGAAATGTCGGGAGACTGACTGTGGATCATGTCAAGAACAGCCATGGAATTGCAATCAAGCCCGTAAGACGGATCTGTGTAGCCTATATCCTTTGCAATATCCCGTACAAGATGATGAAAATCGATAAATGTATTTGTTGTAATTTCTCCGCCGATTAGTACAAGCGATGTAGACGCGAAAGTCTCGCAGGCAACCCTGCTTTCGGGATCGTCCTTAAGGCAGGCGTCAAGAATTGCGTCTGAAACTTGATCGCAGAGTTTATCCGGATGTCCCTCGCCGACCGATTCTGACGTAAAAAAATAACGCCCTTTTTTTGTTGTGGATTCTCCTGTACTGTTCGTTTTCATGCTTTTCTCCTTAATAAATTACGGTATAAATATGCTAATCAAGTTCATGGGAAAAACCGGCTTTTTAGCCGGTTTTTCCAGGTTGCTTTAATATTAGCAGGATTTTTAAAAAGGTTCAATTATCTTGTATGGTTTCTGATTAATGCGGCAGTTTGGCTTCGTCCCCGTTGATCTTCCAAATTTGCTATTTGTAAAAAATAACGATTAATGCTTTCTTTTGCTGTCGGGTTATTCAGGTTTGCCCTGAGGTTTGGGATTGTAAGCTTCATATTCGGATAAATTTTGTCAATGTCTGCAATTCCTGCGGAAGCCATCATTATTAAAGGATAATAGGAACCGTCCTGGTAAAATTGTCTAGCTATTCCTGATAAGGTATCGCCCTTTTTGACTGTATAACTGACAGCGCCGTCAAGAATGATTCCGCTTTGATTACCGCTGATGAATCCGCCTTGATTATTGCTGCCGATGTTAGTATCAACGCCTCTGGGCGGCTGTGATACGACAGGCACTGTCGGAGACGCAGGCTGTGTAACAACCGGTGTTGAAGTCGAACCGGATTGTGTATTTGTCGGCAGTTCAACAGTACGAGGCGGAGCTTTGGATTTACATGCTATTGAAAGTATAACGGCATAAATCAGAATAGAAACAAAAAAATTTTTTTTCATTTTTTCCTCCTGGTTAAGATATATTTTAATATACGAAGAAGCTATTAAGTCATCAAGAAATATGCCGTATTTATTTGAAGAGAAAACAATTTCTCGAAAAAGCTTTATAATGTTTAACTAAAATAGTTTACCTATTTATATTATAGTACTATACTATAAAAATATTGACAAGGGGAGGCTGATATGCAAAAACCAGCAACCGGTAAAAGGCTGCTTGGAGTAGTAGTTCCGGTTGGAGCGCTTAGAAGCAGGAATGGGATGGGAGTGGGAGAATTCCTTGATCTTGCAAGTTTTGCCGTTCTCTGTAAAAAAATGAAGCTGGGACTTATTCAAATTCTGCCTGTTAATGACACAGGTTTTGAAAGCTCCCCGTATTCAAGCTTAACCGCGTTCGGACTTCATCCTTTATACCTTAGAATCGAAGAAATCGAAGAATTTAACTTAGCGGATAAATCAATAAAAAAACGGATCAAGGAAGCAAAAGAAAAATTCGACAAAAATACGCGTTTTTTACATTATGATGTTCTAAAAGAAAAACTTGATATATGCCGGGAAATTTATGAATCAACAAAAGAACAAATTGTCGCAAGCGCGTCCGGCGGAAGACTTTCAGAATGGATTAAGCAAAATTCATGGGTAAAACAGTATTCCGTATACAGGAGATTGAAAGAGACCTACAACGGAAAATCCTGGAAGGAATGGCCTGAGTATCATATTGTTACGGCGGCGGAAATCGAAACTTTGTGGAATGATAATGAATTACGTGAAGAACACATTTTCTGGGTTTGGCTGCAGGAAGCGCTGGATACTCAATTTTCCAAAGCCGCAAAGGCAGTCGCCGATGCAGGCATTGTTTTAAAAGGTGATCTTCCGATTCTGATGAATGAGGACAGCTGCGACGTATGGGCTCATCCTGAAATCTTTATTCAGGAATTGTCCGCAGGCGCTCCTCCTGATATGTACAGTCCTGATGGTCAAAATTGGGGTTTCCCGATTTACAACTGGGAAGCTCAGGAAAAAGATAATTTCGCATGGTGGCGCAAACGGCTTGAAACAGCCGGTAAATATTACAAAGCTTACCGAATTGATCATGTACTGGGCTTTTTCCGTATTTGGGCAAGCTCAAGAAGAGATTATTCCTCCGCGCTTGGGCGTTTTGTTCCGTATAAACCGATAACTTCAGGTGACTTGAAAAAATTGGGTTTTGATAAAAACAGAGTTCGCTGGTTATCGCGTCCCCATATTCCCACTGGAGAAGTTTGGGATGCGGTGCGAAATAACAGGAGTTCTGCTTTAACCGAGGAAAAAATATCCGCAGCCACCGGTAAAGTTTTTTCAAAAGCGCTTGAAAGAATAAACAATGAAGAACTTTGGCTTTTTAAGAAAAAGATCAGGGGAGAAAAAGATATTATTAATCTTAGTTTAGATTCTTCTGTACAGAGTTATCTTCTTAAAAAGTGGCATGACAGGGTTTTTCTGGAATATGAAAAGAGCAGATTCTTCCCTGTCTGGTATTACAGGGAGGCCACAGCATGGAAAACTCTGTCCGGTGAAGAACGGAACAATATGGAAGCTCTTGTTGAAAAACACCGTATAAAATCCGAAAAAGCGTGGGCCGCGCAGGGGAGAAAACTTCTTTCAATATTGGTGGAATCTTCTCCTATGCTGCCGTGCGCCGAAGACCTTGGCGCCGTTCCCGAATGTGTTCCAAAGACGTTGTTTAAACTGAAAATTCTGGGTCTGAGAGTGATTCGCTGGTTCCGTATTTGGGATAAAAACGGACAGCCGTATATACCGTTTGATGAATATCCTGCATTAAGCGTTTGTACGCCGTCAGTTCATGACAGTTCTACAGTCCGTGAATGGTGGGAGAAAGAAGTAAATCAACAGCAGTTTGCCGGTTTTATCGGCGTTCCTTCACTTCCCAAAAAATATAATCCCGGTACCGCAAAAGTTATTTTGTCCAAGGCCGCGTCCGCCCGTTCACGCTTCCGTGTTTTTCAGATACAGGATCTGCTTCATCTTTCGAACAAATGGTACTCATCCGATCCTGCGCAGGAGAGGGTTAATGTGCCGGGTACATCAAATGAATTTAACTGGACCTACCGTCTGCCTGCGCAGGTTGAAGAAATCGCCAAAGACAAGGAATTAATAGCGGCAGTCGCGGAGTTAAGTAAAATAAAACCCGCTATGAAAAAATAGGGTAATCACTGAAGGAGGAAGGGAAAGATGAAAACATTAATTTTATTTTATTCATTTTCAGGAAATACAAGGAAACTGGCTTCTAAAAAAGCGGCGGAAACAGGAGCGGACATTGAAGAAGTAACCGAAACAAAAAAAATGTCCGTATTAAAAGCATATATTATAGGCGCATACAGGGCAATGAAACGCGGAAAGGCGGAGATACAGCCGATAAAATCCCAGCTTAACAGTTATGAAAAGATAATTATTATGGCTCCTGTTTGGGCAAGTAATCCCGCGCCTGCGTTTAACAGTATAGTTGAACAGCTTCCGGCAGGCAAAAAAGTTGAACTTGTTATGGTTTCCGCCGGAAGTGGAACTAAAAACAGCGCCGAAGGGACTAAAAACCTTTTTACCGCTCGCGGATGTGAAGTTACAGATTATATTGATATAAGAACTATGGCGAAAAAATAAATATAGGTAATCCTTAAAAAACGGATTTTAAGGTTCTATGCGTTACTTACTCAAGAATCAACGTTCCGAAAAAAGTGGGGCAATGGAAGTCGGGATAAGGCAGTTCGATTGGTGACCAGCAGCCGTAATGAGGGTGCGCGGTTTTATCGCCGCATTTGTAAAAATTACCGCGCATTATATGCCCCTGACTTAATTTCAAGGAAGGAAAACAACTGCGCAGAAACGCAAACGGAATACGGTACTCAATACTCCATCCGTTATTGTGAATGTTTGTTTTTACCTGAAATAAATCCATGTAGGTATCAATTTGAATTTCGTGGCGGTCGTAACGGTGAGTCCCGACAGCAATACACAATGCGCCTGCAGGATTGAACTCCCAATTAATGTATTGGTTTGAATTAGCGGGATCGGCTGAGAGGAAAAGTTCCATACAACTGTCGGTAAATACCTGGCGGCTTAACCCCCTTGCCTCGGTCCGTATTTCAGTCTCATTGGTTTCCATAAATACAAAAAGAGAATCATCACAAAATGCCATTTTAGCAATAGTTACCGGACGGAAATCATCTCCGTTTACGGCAGGCCAGGGAAATATATCTACATTGGCAGTGTTTGCGCTTTCCTGCCAGTTTGTTTGGTCATTTTTGATTTTGATAATGCGATAATCCATGGTTCCTGTACCTCATTGTACCACATTAGGAACAATATGCTATAATATTACGGTAAAACTATGAAAATTAGCGATATATTAAACACGGGAAAAATAACTGTTTCATGCGAACTGTTTCCGCCAAAACACGGTTCAGGTCTTTCTGACGCGCAAAATATTGTTCGTGAAACCGCAGCCTTGCATCCGTCGTTCATAAGTATTACCTATGGCGCGGGAGGCGGAACAAGCGATTATACGGAAAATCTTGCGGCTGAAGCGCAGAAACAAGGAATACCGGCGCTGGCGCATCTGACGTGCGTTTCATCGGATCGTCAGACGATAATGGGAGTTTTATCAAAACTTGCTGAGGACAAGATTGAAAATATTCTTGCGTTAAGGGGCGACATACCAAACGGGCAGAAATTCCCGGCTGATTCGCAATACAAACATGCCTGCGATTTAATGAAAGAGATTCAAAATTTCGGTAATTTTTGCATAGGCGGCGCGTGTTATCCGGAAGGGCATCCCGAATCGGAAAGCCTTGAAAAAGACATTGAAAGCCTTAAAATCAAAGTTGATTGCGGCTGTAGTTTTTTAACAACGCAGATGTTTTTTGATAACAACATTTTATATAACTTTTTATACCGCCTTTTGCATCATAAAATCGACGTGCCTGTAATTGCCGGAATTATGCCCGTTATAAACGGACGGCAGATTGCCCGTATCTGTAAACTTTCAGGTACGATTCTGCCGCAGCGTTTCCGCTCAATTGTGGATAAGTTTTCCGGCAACAGCGCCGCCATGAGTCAGGCGGGCATTGCCTACGCTACAGAGCAGATTATCGACCTTATCGCGAATGATGTCCGCCATATCCATATATATACAATGAACAAACCGGATATTGCCGGGAAAATAATGAGTAATTTGTCGGAAATATTCAAATAACATGGAAATATCGGAAAACGCGTTTTTTCAAAACGAGGCTTTTCAAAAAGAAGTTTTGCGTTATATGGGCTGTCAGGACGCGAAGATTGATGAACGCATTGTTTCACAAATTACGCTTATGTCCGAAGAGGCATCGTCTGACATAAACGCAAAAAATGTTTTCGGCATTTGGGACTGCCTGATAGAAGCTGATACTGTTACGTTTGGGGAAATGAATATAAAAAGTCATGCTCTTGCAGATCATTTAAGGAATTGCAATCCGGTTGTTTTGTTAGCTGCAACACTCGGAACCGGAGCGGACACTCTTCTGCGCAGGTACAGCGCTCTGGACATGGAAAAAGCGCTGATTGCGCAGGCTGTGTGTACCGCCATGATTGAGCGTTACTGTGATACTGTCGTTTGTGAAATTGCGCAAAATCCCCGGTTGGAAGGGTTGCATCCGACAACGCGCTTTAGTCCCGGCTACGGCGATTTTGACATCAAATGGCAGAAGGATGTACTGAAACTTTTAAACGCCGAAAAAAGTATCGCCCTTTTTCTCAGCGACGGATATATGCTTATCCCTTCAAAGTCGGTTACGGCTGTTATTGGCTTTAGTAAAGAAAAAACTAACGTGAATGAAAAATGCGCTCTCTGTACAAATACGCAATGCGCATACAGGAAGGTATAAAAAGCATTTTACCATGTGATAATTTTTAGGTTTTTACCCCATACTAAAATGCGGTTACGGAAGAACGCAAATAACGGCCCTGTAAAAAGCGCCATAATAACAGTTCCCGCTCCGGGCATATTTCCCAGTATAAAACCTATGCTTACGCATATTAAGTCTGTTCCGATTCTTACCCAACGGTACATATTTTGATTCCCGATTTTATTTGTAATTATAAGCCCGATAGCGTCATAAGGTGAAACGCCTACGTTAGTATTAAAGTACATTCCCGAACCTATAGCTACAAGTAAAATTCCCAAAACCATCATTCCAATTCGTAAAACAAATAATGCTGTCCCTTCAATCAATATTAAGCCGCACAGGAAAACGCCCAAATCAGATACATAACCTGTAAGTACTATGGCTGCGACAGTTCCTAAACCTAATTTAGATCGATCAAAGATTAAAGCAATTAGTATCATTGAAAAACTGGATATGGCAAAAGTAGCTCCAAAGGAGAGCCCGATTTTTTTAAATACCGCAATATACAATCCGTTCATGAAACACATATAAGGATCAATTCCAAAATCAGCGTAACGCATACAACCGACGCCAATTCCTATAATAAAAACGCCTGTAACACACAGTATTGCTTTAAAGTAATATTCCCTGCAAAAATATTTCAACAGAATCTTACATCCTTGTTTATAGTTTTGTATTAGCATAAAGATTCTATTGTTTTTTGTCAATCGGTTTTATGATAATTTTGCGGTAAAATTAATTATAACTGGCGCATAACGTTCAAATTATAAAAAACTGTAACGGAATGAAACACCGTAAAGAGCGTTCCAGCGCCTTAGCGCACGCCCGACTGGTGGTTTGCGTAGCCCGAGCCGCTGTAAGGCGGCGAAGCGTTTAACGACCGTTATGTGCAGTACTGCCCGTACTCCATAGTTTTTGATTTATAATAGACTTGTTTAATAACCAGTTAAGCAATCCGATCATAATTTATAATACCACAAATTAATTTCATCCTAAATGAATGCCGATTGCAGTAGTGACCACGGTAAGGGTATGACATACATTTGAATACTTTTATCTTTCCGTTGATATGTTCAATGACAACACGCCGTCTCGCAAGCCGCTTATTATACGCTTTTTCCCTTGCAGTC